>Ga0208328_1000133_pt1 | contig 41149 bp, 30 predicted proteins | sample DeeseametaMP2633_FD_184170 | JGI IMG/M metagenome (GOLD analysis project Ga0208328, IMG submission 184170) | Marine microbial communities from the Deep Atlantic Ocean - MP2633 (SPAdes) | ecosystem: Environmental > Aquatic > Marine > Unclassified | place: Northeast of Antigua and Barbuda, North...
CCCGCCGATGGTGGTGGACACCTGGTACGACGACGGCCTGCTGCGCGCCTTCGAGCGCGTCAGGGACTGGGGCCTCGTGCAGGGCGTGAGCCGCAACGGCGAGTGGATCGACATCTTCACCCGCGCCTACGACAGCGCCGGCACCGAGGTCGGTGAGGCCAGCCCCGACTGGAAGACGCTGCTCTACAAGCCGCACGGGCTGGCGCGGCCGGGCGCGTCCTTCCTGATCTCCGACAGCGATTACGTCGAGGTTCTGACCGAGATCGACATCCAGCGCCCGATCCCCGAGGAGGTGCAGCGCCGCCGCACCGGGCGTCCGCTGCTGTTCCTCGGCTGCCGCTTCGACGACCAGATGCTGCGTACCTTCGCGCGCCAGATCGGCAAGCGCTCGGCCGAGGGTCATGTCGCGGTCATGCCGGGGCCGCTCACCCGGATGGAGGCGCGGCTCCTCGACGAGCTCGGGATCACGTGGCTCGACCTGCCGGTCGCGGCGCTGAGCGAGATGCTCACGGTTCCCGAGGGCTAAGCGCGCGCCCCGGGCAAGTGATGGGACGCCGCGGCACCTCTCCGCGAGCGCGTCCCGACCGGGCCGCCCGGTGGTGGCAGGCGGCCCGGTCCATGGGGTTTGGTTGGGTGATTGGGTCGTCGGAGGCGGCCGCTTGGGGCCTTGGACAGGCGCGTTGAACGCGGCACGGCGGCTTGGACTGCCGCTAAGGCTCGCCGTTCAAAGGGATTTCAAAGGCATCCGGTGAGGCGACCCGGGGATGCCACGCACCCCCGCGCCGGTATTTCCTGAAGTGTCGTCAAGAGCGCTCCGGAGGAGCCCCGGCGACCGCCCCCGATCACATCGCGTGGCTCTGGCGCCAGCCGTCCTGGAGGATCTTCCGCACCATGGCGTCGGCTTCCTCGAGCGGCGGGCGGCGGTCCTTGGCGGCCCAGGCGATCAGCTCGCCGAAATTGGCCACCGCCGCCTCGAGTTTGTCCGAGGCCCAGTCCGCATCGCTGATCTGCAGCGCCTCGCGGGCGATGTTGATCAGCCCGCCGGCGTTCACCACGTAATCGGGGCAGTAGAGGATGCCGCGGCGGTGCAGCTCCTGCGCGCAATCGGGCGTCGCGAGCTGGTTGTTCGCCGCGCCGCAGATCATGCGGACCTTGAGTCCGGCAATGCTGTCGTGGTTGATCACACCCCCGAGCGCGCAGGGCGCGAGGATGTCGGCCTCCTGCGTCAGGATGCGGTCCGACGCGACGATCTGCACGCCGAGATCGCGGGCCGCCGCGACCGCCTTGGGGTTCATGTCCGCCGCCACGACCTGCGCGCCATCCGCGCGCATCTTGCCTGCGAGCGACAGGCCCACATGCCCGAGCCCCTGCAACGCCACGATCCTCCCGCGCAGGCTGTCGCTTACGAACACCTGCGCCGCGGCGAGCTTCATGCAGCGGAACACGCCCTCGGCGGTGATCGGCGAGGGGTCGCCGCTGGCAAAGCGCCCGGTGGTGAGCCCCGCCACGTGGGTGGTCTCCTCGGCCACATGGGCCATGTCCGCGGGCGACACGCCCACGTCCTCGCCGGTGATGTAGTGCCCGTTCAGGGTCTCGATGAAGCGCCCGAAGGCGCGCATCATCGCGGGCGTTTTCTCGTGCTGCGGATCGGCCATGATCACCGCCTTGCCGCCGCCGAAGGGCACGCCAGCCAGCGCCGCCTTGGCGGTCATGCCGGCCGAGAGCCGCATGGCATCCGCCAGCGCATCCTCGACCCCGTCGTAGCGCCAGTAGCGGCAGCCCCCCAGCGCCGGGCCAAGCGTGGTGTCATGCACCGCGATGATGGCGCGCAGCCCGCTGCGTTCGTCGGTGCAGAACAGCACCTCTTCATGGGTTCCGGTGGTGATCTTCTCGATGTGCACGGCATCCTCCTCGTGCTCGCGTTGCCTGCCTGCGCCGCCACCGCGCGGCCTTCCGGCCGGCAGCGACGGTACGGCGGAGCCGCGCCCCTTGCTCCCCACAGGGCAGCGGCCCGCCACCCACGCCGCTCCTCCCGCGACGTGGTTGCGCCAAGTCTACTGCGGGTGTCGGAGCGTTTGTGATCGAATACGCTTTGCGCAAATACCATCCGGAGCGATAATCGCTGCCGAATGGCGCTCGGAGGAGAGGATTCCGCCATGGATCGCATCGACCGCAAGATTCTCGACGTCCTGCAAAACCGCGGGAGGATTCCCGTTGTCGAACTGGCCGAGCAGGTGGGGCTCTCGGCCACGCCCTGCCGCAAGCGCATCGCCAGCATGGAGGAGTCGGGCCTCATCGCCCGCTACGGCGCCGAGATCGACCACGAGAAGGCGGGCTACCCGATCACCGCCTTCGTCTCGATCGAGCTCGAGCGGCAGGAGGCCGACAGTCTCGAGCTCTTCGAACGCCGGGTGATGGATTTCGAGGAAGTGGTGCAGGGCTTCCTGATGACCGGCAGCCAGGATTTTCTGCTGCGCGTCGTGGTCGAGGACCTGCACGCCTTCGAGCGCTTTTTGCAGCATCGCCTGACCCGGATCCCGGGCATCCGCTCGGTGCGCTCGCGCTTCGCGCTGCGCCAGTTCATCGGGCGCAACCGTCTGCCGTCGCGGGACTGAGCGCGCCGCGGCCTTGTGTTTTCAGATGGTTACATGGCCTCAGTGCAGCAGGATGTGCACCGTGGTCCTTTCCCTCCGCGCCGCCAGCCGGCGCTTCGCGGTCTCGAACTTCACCCGCGCGGTCTCGAGCTGGGCAAGGGCACGGGAGCGCGACTCGTACAGCGCGCGGATCGGAGAACCCGGGTCTCCGATGGCCACGCGATAGGGCCGTGAGCTGGCCGGGAACCAGCGCTTCATCTCGCTCAGCGCGGATTGCCATGCGGCATCGGCGGCGAGGTAACGCTCGTAGGTCACGCGCAGCACGCGCCGCCGCGTTTCGAGTTCGGTCTGCATGATCTCCTCCCCCAGAGAACAGTCCGTAGCGGGACCAGTATAGCATCGCGCGCCCGTCACGCAAAGAAACGTCCCCGTGTGATCGCGGGCGGCGTGGCACCGGCGCGTTTGCCCCGCGGCGGCCCGCGCTGCTACACTTTCCCCCGCACGAGGGAGGGCGCGCCATGGCAGAGATCGAGGGAGAGGCCGATCTGGGCACCCACCGGGTCGAGAACCAGCCGCCCGCCCGCGGCGATCTGGACCTATTCGGCGGAGACCAGCCCTTGCGGGACGCTCTTGCCGGGCTGGATGCCGAGCGCAGCGCCGAGCTGGCGGCCTATGGGCTGGCGCTCGGGCGCGAGGAGTTGCGGTGGGCCGCCCGCGACGCCAACCGCAACCCGCCAGAGCTGCTGGGTTACGACCGGGGCGGGCGCAGGCTCGACGAGCTGCGCTTCCACCCGGCCTATCACCTGTTCATGGAGCTCTCGGTCTCGGCGGGCTACCACGCGCTGCCGTGGGAAGGGCAGGGCGGCGGCCACCTCGCCCACGCGGCGATGGTCTATCTCGCCAGCCAGGTCGAGCCCGGCCATTGCTGCCCGCTCACCATGACCTACGCCGGGATCGCGGCGCTTTCGGCCCAGCATGGCGAGGTCGCGCAGCGCTGGCGCAAGGCATTGATGTCTCGGCGTTATGACCCCTCGGTGCGGGAGCTGTCGCAGAAGGCGGGCGCGACGCTCGGCATGGCGCTGACCGAGAAGCAGGGCGGGTCGGACGTGCGCAGCAACGCCACCATCGCCGAGCCCGACGGCGACGTCTGGCGGCTCACCGGCCACAAGTGGTTCTGCTCAGCGCCGATGTCGGACGGGTTCCTCACGCTGGCGCAGGGGCCGGAGGGGCTGAGCTGTTTCCTCGTGCCGCGCTGGCTCGAGGGCGGCCGCAACGGCATCCGCATCGCGCGGCTGAAGGACAAGCTCGGCAACCGCTCCAACGGCTCGGCCGAGATCGAGTACGAGGGCGCGCTGGCATGGCCGCTCGGGGCACCGGGCGAGGGGGTGCGCACGATCATCGAGATGATCCATCACACCCGGCTCGACACCGCGATGGCGCCCGCGGGGCTGATGCGGGCGGCGCTGGCCGAGGCGCATCACTGGGTGAGCCACCGCTCGGCCTTTCAGCGCAGGCTGATCGACCAGCCGTTGATGCGCGCGGTGCTGGCCGATCTGGCGCTGGATCTCGAGGGCAGCCTCGCGCTCGGGCTGCGGGTGGCGGCGGCCTTCGACGGCAGCGGAGAGGCGGATCGCGCCTTCGCCCGCATCGGCGTGGCGCTGGCGAAATACCTCTCCAACAAGCTCTGCCCGGTGGTGGTCTGCGAGGCGATGGAGATCCTCGGCGGCGCGGGCTACGTCGAGGACGGGCCGCTGCCAATGCTTTACCGCGAGGCGCCGCTCAACGGCATCTGGGAGGGCTCGGGCAACGTCATCTGCCTCGACGTGCTGCGGACGCTGACCCGCGATCCTGTCGCGCGCGAGGTTCTGATGGCCGAATTCAGCGCCGCCGCTGCCACGAGCGGGCGCTTCGCCTCGGCCCTGCGCGCGCATCAGACCCGCTGGCCGGGCCTGCCCGACGTGGCCGAGGCCCGCGCCTTTGTCGAGCGCACGGCGCTGCTGCTGGCCGCCGCCGCGCTGCTGCGCACGGCGCCCACGGAGATCGCCGAGGCCTTCATCGACACCCGCCTCCTGAGCCCGCGCGGCCGCACGCCGGGCGCAATCCCGGCGATGGATGTGGGCGCGGTGATCGACCGGCTCGGGCCGGGGGGATGACGGGTCGGATGACCCGAGATCCGTGCCCGTTACGCGCCTGACACCCCGGTTCCGAGGGGCTGTCACGCTTCCCTTGGAAACGTCGGAAAGACCCTGTCCGGGGTCACTTTTCGGGGAGATTCGCCGCTTGGGTTGGCATCCCGCGCGCAGATGGGCGCGAATTTCCCCAACACTTGAGAGGTTTCGGCGCGACCCTGAACGACCCGCCGGCAGGGCGACCGGCAGCCATATCCACGTGGTCTGTCCCGGCTCCGACATGGCATTTTCCCGGTGCTGCATGCCCAGCTCTTCGCGGCGCCTTCGGTGATCGTGCAGCTCTCGGCTGTCTGGCCCACGATGTTGAAGCTTGGTGTCTTTCTGCAATGTTCACGGGCCGCAGGACGGGCCCGATCGTTCCGACGCATCAAGGGGGATCGGCTCCTGCTCTGGTTTGCGCATCACTCGCGACAGGCGGCGGATACGGATCGCCCGGTTGAGCTCTCCGCCAAAGATGAGAACCAGAGCAGCCAGGTACAGGAAATAAAGCGCCGCAATGATCCCTGCGAGGCCGCCGTAGTAGCTTGCGTAGGCGGCAAAGTGCCCGAGGTAGAACGAAAAGGCGGCGGTCAGCGCGATCCATGAGACGACCGTGAAGAGCACCCCGGGATAGATCGAGGAAAAGCGCGTGCGGCGCGCCGGCAGCAGGACATGGGCCAGAAACAGGGATGCGATGAGGATGAGCGCAGCCGACGGATAGCGCACGAGGCTGACCGTCACGGAGGCCGGATCGAATTGGGGAAACAGGATGTGCAGCCACGAGCCGGCCCGCGGGGCGAGGACAAGGAGATAGCCGACCAGCACTAGGACCAGGCTGGCGATCACGACCATCAGGGCCATCAGCGGGTAGAGGACGTACCACGGGCGGGTCTCGCGAATTCCGTAGGCGCGATTGAGGCCCACGCGGATGCCATCGACACCGCCAAGCGCGAACCAGATGGTCAGGAGAACACCCAGTGACAGGACGCCACCGCGCTGGACGGTCATCACCTGGCGGACTTCCGAAACGATCGGCTCGATCAGCGCCTCCGGTACGATGGCGATGAGGAACGAGATCAGATCTTCGGCCATGCCGTCCGTCCCGATGAAGGCTGTCAGCGAGGACGTGAAGATCAGGAAGGGAAAGATGGCCATGATCACGCGGAAGGCCACGTTCCCGGCCAGCCCGAAGGCATCATCGCTCCACAGCCGCAACCCGCCCTCGCGGAAGACCCCCCATACAGCGCGCCAGCCGGTGCCACGCAGCAATGCTTCCGGGTTGTCGGTGACGATGCCATGAGTGATGACGGCATCACGACCTGGTTCGGTCGGCTTGCGTTCAGCCATTCGCCCTCTCTCGCTGTGAGCTGATGTCTTAGATAGGTCGCTCATGTGGGCCGGACCACCAACCATCCTGTCCACAAGCTCAGGCGTGCCATGACCGCCTGTGGGGTGCGCGCTACCCTCAAGTGCGACTCCCATTAGAAAACAGATGGTTATCTAATGGAGAGAGTCTGCCATGGGAGCGATTTACGCGCAACTGAGCGCCCAGGAACGTGTCCAGGTCGAACGCTGGAAGCTGGCAAAGGTCCCTGTTCGGGAGATGGCCCGCGTGCTGCAGCGCTCGAAAGCCACCATCTATCGCGAGATCAAGCGGAACTGGTTCCGCCAATGTGCGATTAGCTGAGGAAGGAGCAGTCGTACAGCCAAACAGATAGGCATTCACGGGATCGTTGAGGACGCAGGGCCGGCTGTGCTTGGCTGGTAGAAAATCTGTCGCTACATCTGATCGACGAAAGATACCGTGCGGTGGCTGCGGTGGTCTCTGCCCGTCCCTGCGGCCTTCGCTGGAAAGGACTCACCGGCTCCGACGGCTCGCAGCGCCATAGATGGAGGCGACACGACGCCACCGGTCGCCCTCGTCTCGCCCGCTGGACCTGCGGGCCCGACGCGGCTTTGACTGACGGGCGGGACACTCCGTTGCGTCGCAAGACGGTTGGGGGATCCGGCGCGCAGGTCGGGCGGAGGCCTCGCCCGAGTGTGCTCAGGGCGGTTCGCGGTCGGAGCGCAGATATAAAGAACTCTTAATATATTCAGGAAAACTTGGGGGCAACTTGCCGTATGTGCAGGACGAATGCGCCACAGCCGGACTGGAGATGAGCAATGCCCCTCTTGAACCTGAACAGGGCCTTCCCGGGAAATATCCTGATCCCTTTTGGCCGCGTATACATCTATCGGCATCTGTCCGACATGTATGCCGCCGTGTATCAGGATTCCAATCTCACCGACATGATTGCAAATCCCATGGTGGCCGATGAGTCCGGTCATTTCCAGAACTGCTATCTGAAGGAGGGGTCCTATCGCCTGGTCCTATGGGGGCCGGTCGGGAAGCAGCCGCTCGAAACCGCGAACATTGTCATTCGGGGGAGTTCGCAGACCGGCGTTGCGCGCAGCTTCGGCACCGTTCTCGACCTGCTCGGTGACGAGGCAATGTGCTACGGCGAGACATCGAATGATCCGAGCCGGCTCGTGACGCCGCAGGATCGCATGTACGTCTACGACGGCGGATATACCTATCGTGTTCTTCCCCAGGAGACCCCGGATCCACATCTGATGACCGCCGGGGGGGTGCTTCTGGAGGTCCTCCCGAAACTCGGTGCACACGCTCCGACGTATTTCTTTGACGCGATGGCACCGGACGATACCGGCACTGTGCCGGTGGACGGCGCGTTGCGGGTGCTTCTCGAGAATATCGAGGATGGCGGGACGATCGTCTTCGGCAGCGGGATCTATCGCTTCGATCAGATGGTTCCGATCAGAAGCCATCTCCATTTCAAGGGGCAGGGGTCGAACAAGACAATCCTGAAGGCGGGGGCCACCGGGATCAATCTGTTCGAGGGCTCCCCGGGGAGTCCAACGGTCGACGCCGTCTTCGAGGATATCGGCTTCGAGGGACATGGAACCCACGTGATCGGCCAGTCGCAGGCCATTCGCGTCCGCGCCTATCGCAAGCTGACCGTCCAGCGCTGCAGCTTCAGGAATTTCCAGGTCGCAGCGGTGATCGTCGGGGTCGATGCCTCGTCCGGCGTCGCCGTATACGAGGACTTCCGTTTCCTCGACAATGAAATCGACGGCGGCGGAGAAGCCGTTCCGTTTTCGGGTGTTCATACATACAACGGTGACCGGGTCTGGATCGAGCGCAACTACATGACGCGCGTCGCGCGTCCGATCGATTTCGAGATGAACGGCAACAGCTTCGCCCGCAATGTCTGGATCCGGAACAACGTCTGGGAAAACTGCCGGCTTTCCAGCTGGGCCAATCCCGAAAATCCCGCGCTCTACAGCAACACCTACCACGGCATCGGGATCTCGACGGACGGAATTTCCACCACGCAGGGTTTCGAGAATATCCTGATCGATGGGAACATGTCGAAGAACAACACCCATGACAACGGCTCTGGCGGAGAGGCCACGAATACCGGGTGCGAGATATATATCTTCGACAACGCGGGCCTGAGTGGAGGGAACATCGAAATCCGTTCACACACATCCGTCGGCTTCGACAGCTACACGTCCGATAACCGGCGGGCGTTCAACATCCAGAACTGCCCCGGTGTGAAGATCGGAAACCTGATCGCTCGCGACCCGAGGCGCACCGGAATTGCAGTCCTTCGCCTGCGCGACTGTCCGGGCTTCCAATACGAGCTGATCAGCGCCGAGGATGCAGCCGCCATCGCCTGGGGGAAGCCCGTGATCGAACAGCGCAGCGTGATGTCTGCGCCGATACGAGGGGTGCGGGGAAAGATCACCGGGAGCAGCACGCCGACCCTTCTGGATGATTTCGCCGAGGGGATCACCAATCGTGCAGGCGTCGCCCGCTACGCCACCGGGCGGATCACGACGAATGTCACGCTGTCAGCCAATTCCCTCATCGCCAAGACGCTTGCGGCGGGCACCGTTCCGGGAGGGGCGATCCTCGATATCGTGAGCACCGGCGCCTTCATCGGAAGCGCGAGCAGCAAACATATCGGCCTGCGTTTCAACGATGCGGACCTTGGGGTGTTTTCGCTGGCGGCCGATGATGGGGATGGGTTCCAGCTCACCTCGCGGATCTGGATCAATGAAAACCGCAACTCGCTGTTGCACAGCACTGCGGTGCATGGGCTCGGCACCGTGGCGTTTGCCGCAGCCTCTGCAAACAGCGAGATTACATCCCTCGATTTCGGAACGGTCAGCTACGAGCTGGAGCTGGTCGGCTGGCTCAACAATGTCGCCGACCAGATCCGGCTCCGGACCTTCGAGATGAAGATGACCGTCTGACCGCCTGTCAGCCGCCGACCGACGCGCCGGATGGGGGTCGGTCGGCGGTTCGCTATCTTCGGGCGAACCGCTGATGTCCCCGGACTCCGGGTGGTCTGGGAGCGGGGGGCAGGCGCTCTGTTTCCGGATCAGGAACGGGGTCAGGCTCGGCAGGGCGTACGTAGCGCAGCAGCACGTATTGCGGAAGGATTCCGAACCAAACCATTTCGCGAACATAGGCCAGGACTTCGTCGCGGGGCCACATCACGCCCACGGAAAGATAGAACGCGAATACGAAACGGTCCCGCAGATCGGATGTCTCGGTCAGCCGCACGGAGAACAGGAAGCCCAGAACCAAGCCGAACAACAGGGACCAGGGCGCAACGGCGCTGGGACCGGCAATGCAGATCGCTTCCGCGATGAACGTGAACCCGTTGCCTCCTCCGGTCACCGAAACCGTCAGGTTCTCGAAGTTCCCCCCGAGAAAGACCAGCCGCCCGAGCGCTTCGGTGACGTAGCCGACGGGATCCGGCGCAATGCGGGAACAGACGCTCTCGGCCCATCCGACCAACCGTACCGTGCGGCCCAACTCGAACAGGAACCCGACATAGCCGCCGGTGTCGCCCCATCCCACGACCTCCTGATCGCCGATGCGGGACATGCGCAAGGCGTTGGAAAGGAAAGGAAGAATCGCCATCATCAGGACGAACAGGACCGAGATGATCGGCTTGTTGCGCCGCTCCAGGGGCAGGCTCATCACGACCAGCGCGAGTATCGGCCCGAGGAAAGCCTGTCGTGAGCCGCTCAGGAAAAGCGGCAGGAGCGGCAGGAAGGCCAATGAGAGCCGCCACAGAGGCACCCTACGCTGCATGTCCGGCAGGCGCGCAACGAAGAACAGCAGCATGACCAAGTAGCAGTAGATCAGAAACCAGTCGATCACCGGATGGATGGTTCCGGCCCCGGATCCGATCGTTTGCGCGTAGCTACCGGCGCCGCGGGTTGCATAGGTTGCCGCGTTGAGCCCGAGGGAGATCAGCCAGAGAAAGGCGAAGAGGTAGACGTAGTTCGGGGTGGTTGTCCAGCGCCGGGGAACGGCCGTGCGGAACCGGCGGCGGCGTGCCGTTAGTTGGCGGCGGATGATGCCTCCGACCCAGAACCCGAGTGGTGCCGCGATGCAGGCCTGCAGGACGAGGTCGTCGTAGCGGTCGATCTGGTAGATCGTGACGAGGTAGTCCAAGTAGGGCCCAAGCATGTTCGGGAACTGTGCCAGAAGGATCAGCGGCACGTGCCACATGATCACCCCGAGGGTGAAGATCGTGTCCGTCGCAAAGAGGCCCCGGCTCAGGACGATCGTCAGCGCGACTGCAAAGAGTACTGCCGTCAGGAACATTTCTGCCAGGTCTCTATCATCTGTCTCGCGCGGGCTTCGGTCGAGTAGCTCGTCTTCCAGAGCGCCTGCAGTCGCGGGCCGAGATCCGGAGGCGCCGATGCTGCCGCATCGACCGCCGCAAGCAGTCCGGCGGTCGATCCGGGCTCGAAGTAGAGACCGAGATCGCCCAGCAGGGTGCGCACGGCAGGGATGTCCGCTGCAATGATCGGGCGGCCAAGGCTCATGTATTCGAATATCTTTAGAGGTGACATGGTGGCCGATATATCAACCCGACGGTCCGCGCCAAAGATGCGTTTTTCGTACGGGGCCACCAGGAGGCGGGCTTGCGCCAGGCGCGGGCCGACCTCGGCGTGGGGCAGGAAGCCTGTCACCTCCACGTTCTCGGGCAGCGTTGCCGCCATCTCGGCGTCCATCTTGCAGATCACCAGCACCCGAAGATCCGGGCGTGCCCGGGCGGCCTCGATGAGCCGCTCCACACCCTTGCCGGGTGCGGCGGAGCCCGCGTAGGCCAGATCGTAGACGGGGACAACGCCCGCGTCCTCCGGCCAGCCGGAGGTGCTGAGCGGGACACAGGACACCCGAAGTGCGCCCTCTGCCGCCAACGCGTCACGTTGCATCTGGCTAATCGTGACTAGGTCGATCCTGCTGTTGCGCTGCAGGGCGGCGCTCATTCCGGGGGAAAGCGTCTCGTGCAGTTCCACTGTCACCGGGGCACGGGACAGGGCAGCCGCGATCCGCGCCACCTTCGGGCTGCGGGTGTAGATATGGTCGGCCTTGCGCCCGTGCGACAGAAGCGCCCGGGCGATTCCGAGATACTTGCCCGGTCCGGACAGCGGAACGGGGATAACCCGTGCGTCCTTCAGCCGGGCCCACTCCCCGTCGGTCATCCGGCTGCGATCGAGCGGCACGATGAAGGTGGTCTGCGCCTGCCGGGACAGGGCCGAGACGAAATCCGAGATCTGCACGAAGTTGGCACGCTCGGACGGATAGGCGTTCACCGTGGCGTATACGAGATGAATGGGTCTGACCTCCGGTTCAGGGAGCTTCGCCTGCGACGCGCGACAGGAAGCCTATGTAATTGGCCCGCTGCTTCACGACATCGCCGTGGAACCGTGCCTGCGAGCTTTCGCGCATCCGGTCGATTTCAGGGCGCCCCTTCGCGGCGATCTCGGCCAGCATCTGCGCCTGGCAGTCCACGTCCGCTTCGGCAGAGCGCGGAATGAGCCACCCCGTTTCCGAGATGTCCGAAGCGATGCAGCCACGATCCGGAGCCAAGACGACGGCGCCATGCGACTGGGCTTCGATCACCACGTTGGGCTGCGCCTCGAACGGGTAGCGCGTGGGGAAGTAGAAAATGTCGAGGTCGTCGAAGAACGCCTCCTTGTCATCGCCGAAGAGCCCACCCTTGATCTCGGTCCTGTCCGGGAAGTCCGACTTCAGCCGCTCCATCTCGGCGGTTATGGCGGCATCGGGAGACGGGCCCGCGATGATGAAGCGCAGGTCCTGCCCGCCTTCCAGCAGTCGGCGCGCCACCGCGAGAAAGGTGTCGATCCCCTTGCTCGGGTAGAGGTTCGACAGGATGCCCACCGTCAACGTCTCCTGCCCCGGCCGAGGCAGCGCCGGCGCGACGTTTTCCGCGATGTCGGCATATTGCGACTGGTTGCCGATGATCACGGAGTCCGCTGTCGCCCCGTAGCGCTTGTAGAAGCGCTCCTGCATCCGGTCGCAGAGGAACACGTGGAACCCGTTTCCGCTTAGCAGTTCGTTCACCCTTCGCATGCGCGGGTTTTCATTGTCGACGTAGTGGAAGGTGCGGTGCTGCAGCGCGATCTCGTAGCCCATCCGGCGGGCGACCTTCACCAGCCATTCCGTGTAGGCCAGCCCCTTTCCCCCGTCGGCCACGAGGTAGAGGATCGGGCGCTGCCCGGCGCCACGGGCGTGCCGTTTCAGATGTGTCCAGGCCCGCAGGATGCGGCTCGCCTTGCGGGCATGGCTCACCAAAGATTTCGACAAGGCCCCGGCGGACACGTTCTGCGAACTGACCTCAAGCCTGGGATCGGCGGCAAGGTCGTTGAGAATGCGCATCAGGTTCTTGGACTGCCCGTTGACCGGCGGGGGAAGCGCCCCGATAACAACCACTCGCCGTGTCATGCGACCACACCTTTCCCGATGACCGTTCCGTGCTTCTGCATCAGCACCTTGTAGCGCGCAATCTCTGCCTCCAGGTGCTGCCGTGCGATGTCCTTGCTGGCCTGCGAGGTGTCGCGGTTCTTCGTGCGTCCCGAGCGGCGGAAGCGTTCGATCACTCCGGTCGAAGGGATCGGGATCGGACAGGCCCGTCGCAGGTTACGCATTGTCCGGCCCGCAGCCCGCAGCATGTCGTACCCGGCCGACTGCCGGGCATAGCTCGTCGGGTTGTCGTGGGGCAAGGGCGCGGGGGGGGGCACCTGCACCCCGAGGAAGGCGCAGATCTCCGGAACGATCCGGGTCTTGTCGGCGTCGTCGAAGTCGAAGATCATCACGCGCTCCGCAGGCACCGCCTCGAGGATGCGTTCGACCGCCGGCGTGTAATCGGCCACCTGCCTGTACAGAAGGTATGTCGGCTCGGGACACGGACCGGGGATGTCGTGGCCCCTGCTGCGCGCCTCTTCCCGCTCGAAGGCCGCCAGCAGATCCGGGGCGTTCTCGTAGCTCTTGTCCAGATTGTAGTGGTAGAGCGAGGCCACCATGCGCTCGGGCGACCGGAGCGACAGGATGATCCTGGCGTCGGGCGACATCTGCAGCAGTCGCCGGGGAAAGCTCGGGCTGTACATCGACCAGATGGAACCGTCGCCGCGCATCCCGGGGCCCGAGAACAGCGCGCCATAGTCCTGCAACGTCGAAACCGTATGCTTGGCCTCGAATTCCGGGTTGAAGAAGAAGGTCTCCTTGGGATCGCTCAGGCAGATGCCTTCACAGGCCGCAAGGCCTGTCGCGATCGATGTCGTGCCGCACTTCGGGGCACCGGCCAGAACGAATCCGAGCATTTCAACTCTCCAGCCACGGGAAGCGTTCCAGGCACATGGCCTGTGCTTCCGGGCTCATTTCCTTTTTCCAGCGCGCGATGCCACCCTTGTTGAAGGTGTGCGATTTCTCCGGCGCAATGGCTTCGATCAGGGACCGGCGCATGGCCTCGGGATCCTCGATCCTGCCGCCACGGTCGACAAAGGCCGCCGTGATGCGGTCAATCTCGGCCGGCAGTGCCTGCGGATCGTTGAGCGTCTCGTAGCTCAGGGCAATGCAGGAGGGGTCGCGGATCCAGCCCATGTAGGCGCCGATCCGTTCGCGTGCGTCCGGATAGGTCTCGGTACCGTTGCCGGTGATCGCCAGTCTCAGTCTCGCCTCGCCATCCGGGATGGCGGCGAATGTCTTGTGCATCTTGTGCCAGCGCGACATCGAGGTCAGGTAGTGCGTCTCGGACAGCAGCACGTCACGCGGATCGCGGTAGATGAACAGGTGCAGCGCATTGACCTCGTCCAAGGCACGGGCCGTCTCGGGGTGGTGATAGAGGTGCGTTCCAAGCACTTCGCCGGGCACGATGCGCTTGATGCGGCCGGCGATTTCCGCCGGGCTCCGCATCCGCAGCGTGAGCGACGGCGTCTGGGCGATGAAACTGCCGAAATAGCGGGTGCCGGGCAGAGCCTGCGCAATCTGCATCAGCATGTGCGTCCCGCTCTTGGGCAGCGAGTTCACGATGATCGGCGGAGCGGCCCGGTAGTCGGCCGGGCTCGCTCCGATGCGCGCGACGGCACGCGGAATCTGCATGGCAAAGCCGCGGCCCTTGCGGACCGGGGCGGTATTGAGAAGACGGGCGCTGGTCATGCTCATGGCTCAGTGGCTCCGGTGCAGGACGTCGAAACGGCAATGTGTCGGCGGGACGGATCGCGCGGCGGACGGCTCTGGTTTCCTCATGTCCTGATCTCTTCTGACGAGCGCTTCACCCAGAAGCATTCTCGATATTTCTGTATCGGCCTCTGGTGGCCAAGGCGCGGTGACGCGCGGGGCGCAACCCGGAAGACCGGTGCCGCTGCCCCGCGACGTCCTTGTCAGCCCGTCGGCACGAGGGTGTCGCATGAACCCCGGCACCGCGGTCACGCAGAGGCTTGTGCAAGCCAGTGCTCGTAGGTCTGGGCGATCCCGTCCTCCAGTGGCCGGGCGCGCGACCATCCCATGTCCGCCAGACGCGAGCTGTCCATCAGCTTGCGGGGCGTCCCGTCGGGCTTGGTCGCATCGAAGGTCAGTTCCGCCTCATAGCCCACCACGCGGGCGATGGTCTCGGCCAGTTCGCGGATCGTCACCTCGGTGCCGGAGCCGACGTTCACGTGCTCGTAGCCCGAGTATTCTTTGAGCAGGAAGACCAGCGCATCCGCGAGGTCGTCGCAGTGCAGGAACTCGCGCAGCGGCGTGCCCGAGCCCCAGAGCTCGACGGACGAGGCGCCGGCCTCCTTGGCCTCGTGGAACTTGCGCAGCAGCGCCGGCAGCACGTGGCTGGAGTTCAGGTCGTAGTTGTCGCCCGGGCCGTAGAGGTTGGTGGGCATGGCCGAGATCCAGTCGCGGCCATATTGCGTGCGATAGGCCTGGCACAGCTTGATGCCAGTGATCTTGGCAATGGCGTACCACTCGTTGGTGGGTTCCAGCGGACCGGTCAGCAGGCTGTCCTCGGGGATCGGTTGCGGGGCGAACTTGGGGTAGATGCAGGACGAGCCGAGGAACAGGAAGCGCTCGACGTCGTTCTCGTGCGCCGCCTGCGCGATGTTCGCCTCGATCATCAGGTTCTGGTAGAGGAAATCCACCGGGTAGTCGCTGTTGGCCTTGATGCCACCGACCTTGGCCGCGGCCATGACGATGACATCAGGTTTCGCCTGCGCCATCCAGGCCTTCACCGCGGCCTGGTCGACGAGGTCGACCACGTCGCGGCCGGCGGTGATCACTTCGCAATCTTCCTGCGCCAGACGGCGCACCACGGCGCCGCCGACCATGCCGCGATGGCCGGCCACCCAGACGCGCTTGCCGCTCAGGTCATAGGACATGGGGGTCTCCTTACCGGTCTTCGACCGAGATGGGCATTTCCAGCCCGTGTTCCTTGAGCAGGGCGTGGCGCTTGGCGGTCTTGAGATCCGCGGCCACCATCTCGGAGCACATCTCCTGGGCGGTGATCTCGGGAACCCAGCCGAGCTTGGTCTTGGCCTTCGTCGGATCGCCCAGCAGCGTGTCCACCTCGGCGGGGCGGAAGTAGCGCGGGTCGATGCGCATGATGATGTCGCCTTCCTTCACCGCCGGGGCCACGTTGTTGTCGACCGACTTGACGGTGGCGGTCTCGTCCACGCCTTCGCCCGAGAACTCCAGCTCGATCGACAGCTCGCGCGCGCTCCAGTCGATGAATTCCCGCACCGAGTACTGCTTGCCGGTGGCGATGACGAAATCGTCGGCCTGCTCCTGCTGCAGCATCATCCACTGCATGCGGACATAGTCCTTGGCGTGGCCCCAGTCGCGCAGGCTGTCGATGTTGCCCATGTAGAGGCAGGGCTCGAGACCCATGGCGATGTTGGCCATGCCGCGGGTGATCTTGCGGGTCACGAAGGTCTCGCCGCGGCGCGGGGACTCGTGGTTGAAGAGCACGCCGTTGCAGGCATACATGCCGTAGGCTTCGCGGTAGTTCACCGTGATCCAGTAGGCGTAGAGCTTGGCTGCCGCGTAGGGCGAGCGCGGGTAGAAGGGCGTGGTCTCGCGCTGGGGGATCTCCTGCACGAGGCCGTAGAGCTCAGAGGTCGAGGCCTGGTAGAAGCGGGTCTTCTCCTCGAGGCCGAGGAAGCGGATCGCTTCCAGCAGGCGCAGCGTGCCGATGCCGTCCACGTCCGCGGTATATTCCGGCGCCTCGAAGCTGACCGCCACGTGGGACTGGGCGCCGAGGTTGTAGACCTCGTCAGGCTCGATCTCGGAGATGAGGCGCGTGAGGTTCGAGGTGTCGGTCAGATCCCCGTAATGCAGCTTGAGCTTCGGGTTGGGCTCGTGCGGATCCTGGTAGATGTGGTCGACACGCTGGGTGTTGAACAGCGAGGCACGGCGCTTGATGCCATGCACTTCGTACCCTTTTTCCAGCAGGAATTCCGCCAGATAGGATCCGTCTTGGCCGGTCACACCGGTGATGAGCGCCTTTTTCGTCATGTCTTCGTCCTCGATCTTCTGCTCATGCGGCCGTGCCGGCGCGCGGGGTCTGAAATGGCTTTGAATTCGGTTTTCACGCGCCCAAGGATCGAGCCGATCTGCCAGCGCTCGAGCGCTCTCTCCCGGGCCCTGGCACCCAGGCGGAGCCGGGTCTCGGGATCGTCCAGAAGGCCTTCGAGCGCCTGGGCCAGCGCGGCGGCGTCGCCGGGCGGGACCAGGAGGCCCGCCCCCTCGACTTCGCGTCCCAGCGCGGTATCGGCAAGCGTGGTCGCGATGGTCGGGCGCCCCGAAGCCAGCATGTTTGTAAGCTTCGACGGCAGTACCAAGTCTGCGGCACCTGCGATCTGCGGCAGCAGATGGACATCCGCCATGCCCAGCAGATCGCTCAGCCGTTCCAGCGGCTGAAGCGGGAAGAAGCGTATCATCGGCAGGTCGGCGGACATCTCTTCCAGCGCCTTGCGCATCGGGCCGTCACCACAGATCGCGATGGTCAGGTCGTCGCGGTGGCTCAGGTGTCGTGCCATCGCGGGCAGGACCTCGAGCCCCTGCTTGTTGGCGATGTTCCCCGAGTAGAGCGCCACGTAGGGTGTGGTGATCCCGAGCTCTTCCTTCAGAGGCGAGACGCCCTCCATGGGGCGCACCTTTTCCAGGTTGGCCCAGTTCCGCATCTCGTAGATGCGCTCCTTGGGGAGCCCTTTCTCGCCCAGCTTGGCGAGCATGGGATCCGAGATCGAGCTGACCTTGTCGAACCGGTGGAGGATCCAGCGCTCGAAGGCCTTGGCCAGACGGCCGGCCCGGCTGTCTTCCTTCAGCAGACCGGTCGCGAAAGCCGCCTCGACCTCGTAGTCCTGGATGTGCAGCCACGCCTTCCCGCCGCCCAGCCGGGCCGATGCCCATGCCGCAGGCGCCGCGATCAGCGAGGGCACGATCATCACGACGACGTCGTGGCGCCGTGTCAGCCCCTTCCAGAGCAGGGAGGGAGCCGCGGAGAGCGCGAAGGAGATGTAATGCAGGATACGGCGCAGCCCAGTGGGGTTCTGCGGGACGTAGATCGGGCAATGCACGATACGGATGCCCCGCTCGCAGGTGCGCGAGGTCCACAGCGGTCCCCAGCCGTCGAAAACCTTCCACGCCGGATAGTAGGGGAGCGCGGTCACCACATCGACCTCGCAGCCCTCATCCGCCATGAACTCCGCAAGCCCGGTGGCGTATACCCCTGTCGAGATGATCTCAGGAGCGTAGTTGATGCAGACGATCAGCAGGCGCATCGGCATTCACTCACGTCGTCGCTTCCTGTACCGCGCCCGCCTCGTTGGGCCGGTAGAATGCGCGGTACCATTCGACGAAACGCGCCACCCCCTGTTCGACCGAGGTGCGCGGGCTGTATCCTGTCAGGGTCTTCAGCAATTCGGCGTCGGCCCAGGTGGCGGGCACGTCGCCGGGCTGCATCGGCATCATGTTGCGGGTCGCCTCGAGCCCCGTGGCCCGTTCGATGGCGGCGATGAAGTCGGTCAGCTGTACCGCTTCGGAGTTCCCGATATTGACGACGCGGTAGGGCGCGACCGGGGAGAGAGAGTCGCCCTCGGGCACCGTCCCGTCGACGGGGCGCTCCGGAACCGCGTCCAGCAGCAGCCGGATGCCCTCGACCAGGTCCTCCACGTAGGTGAAGTCGCGCATCATGTCGCCGTGGTTGTAGACGTCGATGGGCTGGCCCTCAAGGATCGCCTTGGTGAACTTGAAAAGCGCCATGTCCGGCCGGCCCCAAGGCCCGTAGACCGTGAAGAAGCGGAACATGGTCGTGGGCAGCCCGTAGAGATGGGCATAGGAATGCGCCATGTTCTCGGTGGCCTTCTTGGTGGCCGCGTAGAAAGACATCTGATGATCGGCCTTCACCGTCTCGCGGTAGGGCATCTCGGTGTTGGCGCCGTAGGCCGACGAGGTTGAGGCCAGCAACATGTGCTTCGGCGGGTGTGCGCGGGCCGCCTCGAGAATCTCGAAGGTGCCGACGATGTTGCTTTCCAGATAAGAGCGGGGATGCGTGATCGAGTAGCGCACCCCGGCCTGGGCCGCCAGGTGAACCACCAGATCCGGCGTGTGACGCTCAAAAAGCTCCATCATCAGGCCGGGAGCTTCCACCTGCCCGATCACGGGAGTGAAGCGGTCATGTTCGAGCTGGGCATGGCGCGCCTCTTTCAGCGAGACGTCGTAATAGTCGCTCAGGGAGTCGACCCCGATGACCTGGAAGCCGTCGTCCAGAAGCCTCCTGCACAGGTGATACCCGATAAATCCGGCGGATCCCGTCACAATAACAGTCTGCATAGACCATCCCTTCCATACCATCGCCCGGCGCTCGTACCGAGCTGCCCGACATTTGCCATCGGCGTCTTCGTGCTTTTCCCAGATGACCGACCGAAATTCCGGAGCGCTTCACCTCGCCCGGAGAAGATGCACCGCCCCAAGCCACTGCCACGCAAGCGTTTCTCTGCCCTGTCTCTGCTGGGGAGTGAAGACCGCATCGCACCCGGGCACACCACTGCAGGCTGATTTGCACAGGAACATGACAGACACCCGGGCGAGACCGCTTTGCATCAAATTCGTTCTGCCATTTCGCACGCTCGGCCGAGATGCGCCACCCGCCTTTCGACAGCAGCGCTCTCTCTCCGGGCGGCGATGACGGCGTGTTGCATCATGGATTGTCTTCTACCTTGTGTACCAGATCCGACCCGGCCGGGAGGCTTCCCTGCGGCAGGCCTGATTGACGCTTATGGTTGTTTAAATCTGGATATGCACAACCCATTATAGATGTCCCGATTGGTCAGCACCATAGCCCTATCTCGATGTAGTCGAAGCATCTGAGCACACGCTTCGGCGAAAACTCTTTGCTTCATTGAGTTTCTTTCCGAGTGCCGGATGCCGCAGAGAAAGCGGGACTCGGCCACACCGCTCAAATCCCCCGCAGATTGCACCCGAGTGATGGATGTTTGGGCAAATGCCGTCTCTGCATCAGCCCCCTGCCCGCTGGGCCGCCAGATTGGCGAACACTGGCTCGAAGGCCGGCGCCAGGACGCCGAGCGCCGGTTCGGCGATATGGCCGCTGTCCGAGAACAGCGAAATCCCATCCCGGACGAAGTCGCATGTCCCGTCCCGGCACTGTACCAGGTCGGGCCGGACGAACGTGATCCGGGTGTCGCGGGACAGCGTGTCCAGCACCGGCCCGAACTCGGCGTAGAACGGCCCGGCTTCGGTCCAGCGCGGGACGTGCTGGGCGCGATCGAAAGCGATCTGGCGGCTGAGCACCGAGGCGATGTCATACCCCGGGCGTGCCATCGGGCCAACGACGACAATGTTCAGCCCCGCCAGGCGATCGATCAGGTCCTCGATGCCTTCGAGCAGCGCTGCGCTATGCGGCCCTTCGACCTCCGATCCGTCCGCATGATAGAGCGGCACGTTGGTCGGCCAGTTGAAGGCGACGATCACCGTCTGCAGATCAGGCAGCGCGAGCATCTCCTCGAGGTTGCTCTCCGCTGCGGCCCGGCACTTTCCGGAGATGTTGACCGACACGCTTGGCAGGCAGCCATTGAGAGGGATGAGGACGGCGGGCGCATCGAGATCGTCCAGACCGGCCCGGACGATCGGTGCGTACATTTGGGCATGGGAATTTCCCAGAAGCGCGACCTGCGCATTCTGGACGCTCTGCCCGTGCAACGTCAGGTCGCAGGCGCGGGACGCGCCGAAGGCCTGCATCTGGCTGACCGGGCAACGGTAGTGCGTCCCGACGGATTCGTTGATCGCCGCCGCCTCGCTCGACAGGCGTCCCGGCAGACCGCTGCCCACGAGGATCACCACCGCGGCCGCCGAGACGGGAAGGGCCCCTGCCGCGGTCCAGGCCAGAAGCCGGCGGAACGAGACGTCGCGACGGCGGAACGGCTGCTCCACGTAGCGCCAGCTCAGGGCCGCGACGACCACCGATGCCACGCCGATCAGCGCCGCCTCGAGCATCGTAAGATCACGCACGACGTAATACTTGTACAGGACGATGATCGGCCAGTGCCAGAGATAGAGAGAGTAGGAAATCTTGCCGATGGCATTCACCGGGCGCAGGGCCAGAAACCGCCCGGTCCAGCTCACGCGCGGGGCTCCGACCCAGATCAGCAGGGCCGTCCCGACGACCACCGGAAGTGCGACGGGCACGACAGCCGGCCACGGCCCTTCGTAGAAGAGCCCTCCCACGATCAGGACGACCGCCAGGCCACGCATCACGCTGCCCGCGGGTGCGCGCAGGGCGGCGGTGCCATGCAAGGCGACGAGCGCCCCGGCCCCCAGTTCCCAGGCCCTGCTGGGCAGCAGGTAGAACGCCGGCGCCGCGCCCCCCATATCGAGCAGCATGCAGTTCACCGCGAGACTACCGATCGTGGTCAGCCAGAGCACCGGAAGCGCGGACCGCCTGAAGCGGACGAGAACCAGTAGCAGGAAGGGAAAGAAGATGTAGAACTGCTCCTCGACGCTGAGCGACCACAGGTTGAGAAGCGGCTTCTCTTCGGCGGAGCGAGCGAAGTAGTTGGTGTCCCGCCAGAAATAGACGTTCGCCACGAAGAACAGCGCGGACAGGACGCTCTTGCCGTAGCCGATCAGATCGGCCGGGAGCAGGATCATGATGCTGGCGACCGAGGTGACGATGAGCACCACCAGCAGGGCCGGCATCAGCCGGCGTATGCGGCGCTCATAGAAGACCAGGAAGGAAAACCGCTTCTCCCGGGCCTCCCGCCAGATGATGGAGGTGATCAGATATCCCGAAATGACGAAGAAGACGTCGACCCCCAAGAAGCCTCTGGGAAACAGTGCGTGGACCAAGTGAAAGATCACCACCGCGGTCACCGCGACCGCCCGCAGCCCATCTATGTCATGACGGTACTTCGAGATCTCAGTCATGCTGGCGCTCTACCTTCTTGGGGAAATTCCGTTCGGATGCTGTCTGTAATCCACACCACAACCTGGGCATCAACCTCTATAGAACAACAACCGCCAAAGTATTGCGGGCCGTTCAAACAGTTGCCTGAGGAAATGGCAAGTCGCATCCGGACCGGCAGCAGGCAGCGCCACAAAAACGAGCGCGGATTTCGCCACCCCGCCGGCTCGTGAAGCTGTCATTGCGCATGCCCTTGTTCCCCGCGGACAATCCGGTCATAGCTCTCGGTGAGCGCGTCTCGACGGCGAGCCGCACAACCCGAAAGCTATCGCGAGAGGCAAGTGAGATGCTGCCGAATTTCTTCGTCATTGGAGCAACCAGAGCCGGAACGACCTCCCTTTTCCAGTATTTGCGACAGCATCCGGACATCTTCCTGCCGGACATCAAGGAGGTCTGGGGCTTCAACGTCGACGACCGGCACGCTCAGCTGGAACAGTACTACGCGAAGGTCATGAAGGCGCGGCGCGACGAGAAGCGGGTCGGGGACATCACGCCGATCTACCTGACCAAGGGGCTGCTCTATCCCAGCTACGGAGCACCGGCATATTACTCGGACAGCGACAGCGCCATCCGGCGCATCTCCAGGGCCTGCCCGGATGCCCGCATCATCGTCACCTTGCGCTCGCCCATGAGCCGGCTGATGTCGCAGTACAAGAAAAATCACTTCCAAGGCAAGAAAGGCGTCGCCGACACGCTGGAGGCCCATGCCGAAGCCATGCTGGCCGGCGACTGCCTGCCGCAGAACGACTACATCCTCGCCAACCATTACGCGCAACACCTGGGCGAGCTCTACGACGTCTTCGACAAGGAGCAGGTGCAGATCCTGATCCTTGAGGAATGGGCGAAGGACCCGGATGCCTCGGTGAAGGAGATGCTGCGGTTCCTTGAGCTCGACGAGAATGCCCCCATCGACACGAGCAAGCAGTACAACGGCGCCAACAACTATAAGACCAAGGGCAAGTCGCTGGCGAAGCTCTTCTCCAACCTGCGCCCCGCGCCGAAGACGCCGTCCGGGGATCCCTTCCGGCTTTCGTCGCAGACGCGCACCCGAATGATCGAGCGCTTCACCGGTGACATCGCCTATGTCGAAAGCCTTGTCGGACGACAGCTCCCCAGCTGGCAGAGCTGACGTCCTTCCGATGTCCCAACCTCCTCGCTCGCTGGCCGGACGAATCGTCCGGCATGGGTATCGTGTCGGCTCGGCGGTGACCTTTGCCGTCCCGATTCTGCTGAACATGATCATCTCGGCCCGGCTCTCGATCGCCGAGGCTGCACTCTGGGTGACGGCTCTGGCATTCGCCGGATTGAGCCGCAGCATCCTGAACAGCAAGGCCATGGACGTGGTGCTGCGCTTTGCCTCTCACGTGGGCAAGGAGAAGCTGACTGCGGTTCTCCACTGGGCCCTGGCGCTCGAGGTGATGTTCAGCATCGTGCAGACCGGCCTACTCCTGATCCTGATCCGCGTATCGGCCCCGGAGGTTCCCACCCCCATCGTCTGGTTCTCGATCGGCTTCATGGTGCTGACCAACTTCCGGGACATCCTGTACGCCTATATCCGCCAGCGCCATGACCAGACGCGATACTTCCAGGCGCTATGGGCCGATGCCGCGCTGCGCCTTGGCCTGCTGGCGGTCCTCATGGCAAATTTCCAGGCTTTCGGAGACCATATCCCGGCCTTCGTCCTCGGCCCCATGGCGCTTTATCCGCTGGTGCTGATCGTCGCCTGCTTCAGCAAGACCGAGAAGATGGCGCGCGCGGATATCCGGGCGATCTTCCAGTTCTCACTGATTTCCCAAGGCAGCTCCGCGCTCAAGGCCAGCTACCAGAATATCGACGTTTTCCTCGCCCCGACCTTCTTGGCAGGACAGGAGCTCTGGGTCTTCCTGACCTCGAGACAACTCTTCATGCAGGCGCTGTCGATGAGCGCGATGCCGATCATCAACTCGACGATCCCCACCCTGGTCGAGAAGTTCAAGTCGGCCTCCTCCCCCACCGGCTTTCTGGCCTGGCTACGCAAGGCCCGCCTGCGCATCCTGCAGATCGCGGCACTGAACCTGACCATCCTGTGGATCTGCGGAACCATCTGGATGGAGATGTCGTCGATCCCGGCGCTCGAGTACCTGCCCTATTTCGCGGTCACCAGCCTGCTCGGCATGATCCGGACCAATCTCTGGTGGAACCGGGACATCACCTACTTCTTCGATCGCTACTTCCAGCTCCGGCAGAGCCTCTACGCGGGCGTGTTCGTGCTGCTCATCGTGGGGGTGGGCTTCTTGGTTTCCAGCTTCTTCGTCATCCTGATCGGCCATGCCTCGGTCTTTGCCTATCTCAGCTGGATCTCCCATCGCTTCGCACGCTCCCGGTTGATGAAGGCGGATGGACGACCACGATGACGTCGCGGGTACGGCCGCGACTTTACGGAAATGACATGGAACGGCGCATAGACACCGGCAATGCCGAACTGGCAGGCACAGCTCAAAAGTTCACCCTTTGGTTGAATTTCCGAAACGAGGAAACCTTGCCCTTGGAATGCGAACCTGAAACATCGGAGGTGGACTTTCGGCAACTCACCCGAGGCTCACTTGACCAACCCACTGTCTGTCATCGCTCCGGGCCCCGGGAATATTCCCGGCATTCCCCCGGTCGCGCCCGGGAGCCACGGCCGGTGACCCGCCATCGCCCGTCAGTCCCCTGCCCCCGTGACGATGTGTTTTCCAAAGCCTGCCCCGGCACTTGCAATTGAGTTTTCCCGCATGATTACCCCTGTCCTTCTCTGTGGCGGCTCCGGAACCCGGCTCTGGCCGCTGTCGCGCAAGAGCTACCCGAAACAGTTCGTTCCGCTCCTCGGCGAAAAGTCATTGTTCCAGTCCACGGCCGAACGGCTGGCCGGCCCTGACTATGCCGCGCCGATGGTGCTGACCAATGCCGATTTCCGGTTCATCGTGAGCCAGCAACTGCAGGAGATCGCCATCGATCCGGGCGCGATTCTGATCGAACCCGAAGGCCGCAACACGGCCCCCGCGATCCTGTCCGCGGCGCTCTGGCTGGAAAGGACCAACCCCGACGCACTGATGCTGGTGGCGCCCTCCGACCACGTGATCCCGGACACCGAGGCCTTCCGTCACACCGTCGCCGTCGGTGCCGAGGCCGCACGGGCCGGACAGCTAGTCACCTTTGGCATCCAGCCGACACGTCCTGAAACAGGCTATGGCTATCTTGAATGCACCCGCAAGCCCGACGACGGCGCGGCACAGCCGCTGAAGGGCTTCGTCGAGAAGCCGGATGAACCCCGGGCGACCGAGATGCTCGAGGCCGGCACCTTCCTGTGGAACGCCGGCATCTTCCTGTTCTCGGTGCGCTCCATCCTCGATGCCTTCGACGCCCACGCACCCGACCTGAAAGAGCCCGTCGACGCGGCGGTCGCGGAGGCCAAGCACGACCTCGGCTTCCTGCGCCTTGCGCCCGGGCCCTGGTCGCAGGCCCGCGACGTCTCCATCGACTACGCGGTCATGGAGGCGGCGGACAACCTGACCGTCGTGCCGCTGCAGGCCAGCTGGTCGGATCTCGGCGGGTGGGACGCGGTCTGGCACGAAACCGGCCCCGACGAGAACGGGGTCGCCGTCTCGGGCGGCGCGACCGCGATCGAGTGCAGCAACTCTCTTCTCAGGTCCGAAAGCCCGCAACTCGAGGTCGTCGGGATAGGGCTGTCCAACATCATGGCGGTCGCGATGCCCGACGCGGTCCTCGTCGCCGACATGAGCCGCGCCCAGGACGTCAAGAAGGCGGTCGCCGCGCTCAAGGCCAAGAGCGCAGCCCAGGCAACGCACTTCCCGAAGGATCACCGTCCGTGGGGCTGGTTCGAGAGCCTCGTGACCGGTAGCCGGTTCCAGGTGAAGCGCATTCACGTCGCGCCCGGCGAGTCGCTCTCGCTGCAGTCCCACTATCACCGCTCCGAGCACTGGATCATCGTGGAAGGCACTGCCAAGGTGACGGTCGACGGCGAGGTCCGGCTGATGACCGAGAACGAGTCGATCTACGTGCCGCTGGGCACCCACCACCGTCTCGAGAATCCGGGCCGGGTACCGATGGTGCTGATCGAGGTCCAGACCGGGACATACCTCGGAGAGGACGACATCGTGCGCCACGAGGATCGCTATGCGCGCGACCAGGATGCCGGCGGCTGAACGCAGCAAGGCAGGAGTAAGGAAATGGCACCCAAGTTTGGAACCAGTGGCCTGCGCGGCCTCGTCACCGAATTGACGCCCGACCTGGTATCGGATCATACCCGCGCCTTTCTGGCGGCCTGCGACATCGGCGCAGGGCTGTGCATCGGGCAGGATCTGCGCCCCTCGAGCCCGCGCATCGCGCGGGATATCATCGCGGCGGCACGGGCAGAGAACGTACGGGTCATCGACTGCGGCGCGCTTCCCACACCCGCTCTGGCACTGGCCGCACGCCATCACGGGGCCGCGGCGATCATGGTCACCGGCAGCCACATCCCGGCCGACCGCAACGGACTGAAATTCTATTCCCGTACCGGCGAGATCACCAAGGCCGACGAGGCGGCGATCAGCATGGCGCTCGGACGAGCACCGGGGAGCGCGGAGGGTTCGCTCGAGACGGACGCGGCCGCCGCCGCGCGGTTCGTGGAGCGCTATGTGACGGCCTGCGGGCCAACGGCTCTCGGCGGCCGGAGAATCGGGATCTATGCCCATTCCGCCGTGGGGCGGGACGACCTCGCGACCATACTGGCATCCATCGGAGCCGAGGTGGTCGAGATCGGCCGGTCCGAAACGTTCATCCCGGTGGATACCGAGGCCGTCGATGGCGAAACCCGGCAGCGGATCGCCGCATGGGTTGCGGACATGGGTCTGGACGCGCTCGTCTCGACGGACGGGGACAGCGATCGGCCACTGCTGGCGGACGAGACCGGGGCGATCGTGCCCGGCGACGTGATGGGTCAGATCACGGCCGAACTCCTGCACGCAAAATGCGTGGTCACCCCGATCTCCTCGAACTCCGGTGTGACCCGCAAGGGCTTCGACCGGGTGGACACCACGCGCATCGGTTCTCCCTTCGTGATCGCCGGCATGGAAGACGCCGGGGGAGACGTCGTGGGCTACGAGGCCAATGGCGGCTTTCTGCTCGGCTTCCGGGCAGAAGGACCGGCCGGCCCCCTCGACCCCCTGCCGACACGGGACTGCATGCTGCCGCTGATCATGACGCTGCTTTCCGCTGGCACCGGCAAGCTGTCCTCGCGGATCGCACAGGAACCTCCGGTCGTCACCATGGCAGACCGGCTGCAGGAGGTCGCCCAGGAGGCCAGCCAGCCTTTCGTGGCCGCGCTGAGGGAAAGCGCCGCCGCGCGCGCCGACTTTCTCTTCGGCCTCGGCGCCGAGGAAGTCGGCTGTGACCTGACGGACGGAGTGCGAATGCAACTCAAGGATGATCGCATCGTGCACATCCGACCGTCAGGAAACGCTCCGGAATTGCGCCTCTACGTCGAGGCCGGCAGCCGTTCGGCCGCCGAATCCCTGATGCAGACCGGGTTGGTGCTTCTTCGGCAGGCAGTGCTCGGGCGCCACGCCGTCGGGTGAGGGCCGGTTCGGAAAGACGCCGGGAAACAGCAGGATCGCGCCGAATCATAAGCGTGAATCAGCCGTTCGATCGATCTGCGATCATCCTGTCCGTCCCGGCTTGGCAGATCAAGACGCTGCGGCGCTGTTTCTGTCTCGATTATATCTTGAGCAATCCCGCCAAGTCGGATCTTTATCATTCGCGACCGCAGCATCACCCGCCCGAGATCGCAATCTTCATAATATTTGCACTTGCAGAAACTAGACAGTAAACAAATGATTAATTAAGCCTGCGGTTGAGCGAGATAGCCGCCTACGCTTGCGACCTGCTCCACGCGCCTCACGAGCAGGTGAAAATGTTAGAAGTTACCGAATCCGATTTTTGGGGGAGATAATCCCGTGACGATGCTTGACGCAGGAACATCCCTTACAGACGAGCCGATCGTCTTTTCCCAGCGCATGGCCTACCGCCGCGAAGCGCGCAAATTCTATGCGCTCTACGCCAAGCGAGCCTTCGATCTCGCGCTTGCACTGATGCTGCTGCCGGTTCTTGTGCCGGTGATCGCCGTGCTCTGGGCCATGACCCGCACCGACGGCGGCCCCGGCTTCTTCGGTCACCGCCGCATCGGCAAGAACGGCAAGGTCTTCCGCTGCTGGAAGATCCGCACGATGGTGCCCAACGCCGAGGAACGCCTCGTGGCCTACCTCGCGAACAACCCCGCCGCCGCCGAGGAATGGGCGCGCGACCACAAGCTCACCGACGATCCCCGCATCACGAAGGTCGGTCGCTTCCTGCGCGAGACCAGCCTCGACGAGCTGCCGCAGATCTGGAACGTGCTGATGGGCGAGATGAGCTTCGTCGGCCCCCGCCCCGTGGTCCGCGCCGAGATGCGCAAGTACGGCCACGGCCGCACCGCCTATCTCACCATGAAACCTGGCATCACCGGGCTCTGGCAGGTGTCGGGCCGCAACGACGTGAGCTACGAGGAGCGCGTCGCCATGGACATCGAGTACCTGCAGACCGTCTCCTTCGCGGTCGATTGCCAGCTGATTGCCAGGACCGCAGGCTCGGTACTGAACCGCACGGGCCGCTAGACAGTCCGGAGCGGAGGAGCGAAAACCATCTCACAGCGAACGAACGGCTTCGGACGGGCCTGCCGGATGGGCATGGGCTTTTACCCCGGTCGGACGTTCGTTTGTGACTTGAAGCAGTCGACGTGAAGCAAGGGAAAGTCATTCGAGAGCGACACCACAATCCTTGAGATGACGGGAGGCTTCCCTAGGATGCTCCACTGGGTCGGTTGAGCCCTCTCCCTCACCCGTCAAAAGCTGCACTCCGTGCCCGAAAAGACGAAAGAACACTACATGAAGATTGCCGTTGCCGGTCTTGGATACGTAGGCCTGTCGAACGCCGTTCTCTTGGCGCAGAACCACCCGGTCACGGCGCTGGACGTGTCGGAGGAGCGGGTCGCGCTGGTCAATGACCGCAAGAGCCCGATCGTCGATGCCGAGATCGAGGACTACCTCGCCAACCGCACGCTCGACCTCACGGCCACCACCGATCCCGAGAAGGCCTATGTCGACGCCGACTACGTCATCGTCGCCACCCCCACCAACTACGACACCAAGTCGAACTACTTCGACACCTCCAGCGTCGAGGCGGTGATCCGGCAGGTCATCGCGGTCAATCCCCGCGCCACCATCGTCATCAAGTCGACCATCCCCGTGGGCTACGTGCGCAGCGTCCGCCGCGAGCTGGAGACCGACCAGGTGATCTTCTCGCCGGAATTCCTCCGCGAGGGCCGGGCGCTCTACGACAACCTCCACCCCTCGCGCATCATCGTGGGCGAGCGCTCGGAGCGCGCCAGGGTCTTTGCCGACCTGCTGCTCGAGGGCGCCGTCACCAAGGAGGTCGAGGTTCTCTTCACCGACCCCGACGAGGCCGAGGCGATCAAGCTCTTCGCCAACACCTACCTCGCCATGCGGGTGGCCTTCTTCAACGAGCTCGACAGCTACGCGCTCGCGGGGGGCATGGACAGCCGCCAGATCATCGACGGCATCAGCCTCGATCCGCGCATCGGCGGGCATTACAACAACCCCTCCTTCGGCTACGGCGGCTACTGCCTGCCCAAGGACACCAAGCAGCTCCTGGCCAACTACAGCCACGTGCCGCAGAACCTGATCCGCGCCATCGTCGACGCCAACCGCACGCGGAAGGACTTCCTCAGCGACCAGATCCTGATGCGCGGGCCCAAGGTGGTGGGCATCTACCGGCTGGTGATGAAGGCGGGCTCGGACAACTTCCGCCAGAGCTCGATCCAGGGGATCATGAAGCGGCTCAAGGCCAAGGGCATCGAGGTCATCGTCTACGAGCCGGTGCTGCAGGAACCCGACTTCTTCCGCAGCCGCGTCGTGAACGATCTCGAGGCCTTCAAGGCCGAGGCCGATCTCATCGTCGCCAACCGCCTGACCGACGAGATCACCGACGTCTCGGACAAGGTCTTCACCCGCGATTTGTTTGGAGCTGACTGACGCAAACGCCTTCGGCGCCCAGTCACGTCGACAGGAACTGCACCTTACCGACCTCGAGCAGGGCCGCCGTCAGGCGGCCCGTTGCATATGCACCGGTGTCGACGGGGATTCGGCCGTTCGTCGGCCGGGCCCTGTCGACGATCGTGTGACCGTGCACGACCCAGGAACCGTCCTTGCGGAGCACCGTTTCGAAGTCGGGATGGCCCCATAGCAAGGTATGGTCCCGCTGCGCGCTCGCGGGGGCCATCGGATCGGCCCCGGCATGCGCGACGAGGACATTGCCGCTCTGCCAGCTGGTCGGCAGGGTCCGCAACCAGCCTTCGACATCCGCCCCTATGGCTTCCCTGAGCCGATCCCGGGCGTCCACCCACTGCGCCTCGGACGCCGTGTGCGCAAGCCCGGCCACCTTGTAGCTCGCCAGCGTCTGCAGGCCGCCATAGCGCAACCACCGCGGGCCGGTCTTCTGCGGATCGTCGAGAAAATCGATCAGCATCTGGTCGTGGTTGCCGCGCAGGCAGATCATGAACTCGCGCCCCGCCTCGCCCTGCATGCGGTGGATCCGGCGCAGGACCTCGGCGCTGTGCTCGCCCCGATCCACATAGTCCCCGACGAGCACGAGCTTTGCCGTGGGATGCGCGATCTCCTCAAGCTGCCCGATGAGTTTCCCAAGAAGCGCATCGCAGCCGTGGATGTCCCCGATCACGAAGAACGGTTCGGCGGGACGCAACGGGCTGTCGAATTCTGGTTTGGCGGTCTTACGACGGAACGGAAATCGCATGTGAGGACAGGTAGAGTGAAACCCTGCGACTTCCAAGACCGTACCCTCCCACATGGGCGGGGCGATCGCGGGGATCCGCTCAATATTTGGGCATGTCTTTCAGGTCGGCAGAAGTTCACCAATCTATCACATCCGCGGCGGATCGGGCGATGATCGTGGAAGCCTCCGCGAAGTGACTGCAAAACCGAGAAAATCGGGCAACGCCCGGCAGTTGCCGGGCGAGGGTTGGACCGGCGTGACGCTTCGTCGGAAAAACGCTTCTAGATTGTAAGTGATGGCGCAAACGCAATCCGAACATACAGTTAGACCCCGCCATCAATCGTGATAAACGTGGGTGAAAATGCACGCAGCATTCTCAACGACAATCCCGGAGTGACACGTTGAACGACATGAGACGCATCCAGCAAGGTGTTGCGGCATCCTCCGCCCCAGAAGACGATGTCATCGATCTCGCCGCCCTTCTGGGCGCGCTGTGGCGGGGGAAGGTCTTTATCATCCTGGTCGCGGCCGCCGCCATCTTCTGCGGCGGAATCTACGCCTACCTCATTGCTACCCCGGTATATCGATCCACCGCCGTGGTGATGCTCAACAACCGAGAAGAACAGGTGGTCGACCTGAACAACGTGATTGGCGGGCTCGGCTCCGACAGCACCGTCGTCAATACGGAAGTCGAAGTCCTGAAGAGCCGCGTACTCCTGGGCAAGGTCGTCGATAAGCTCGACCTCACGGAAGACCCCGAGTTCAACCCCACCCTGCGCACTCCGAGCACGTTTACGACGTTCAAGGGCTGGGTGAAGGAGCTGCTTGTTCCGACGCCCGAAAGCGAGCCCGAGAGCCCCGAGGCACAGCAGGCACGGCAGCGGCAGATGACCGTCGATACCCTGCTGTCGGTCCTGACGATCCGAAACATCCCCCTGAGCCTTGTCTTCCAGGTCACCGTCGAAACGACCAACCAGAGAAAATCCGCGCTCATCTCGGACACGCTTGTGGATCTCTACATCCTCAACCAGCTCGAGGTTAAGTTCGAAGCGACGGAGCAGGCGACATCCTGGCTGACGGACCGTGTCACCGACCTGCAGGTCGCTCTGGAAGAGGCCGAGGAAAAGGTGAAGGACTTCCGCTCCAGCACCTCCCTGGTCAGCCCAGAGGCCCTCGAGGGGCTCGAGATCCAAGTGAAGGACATACGGGACCGGATCTCGAACACAGAGGCGGCGCGGACCACTGCGGAAAGCCGGCTCTCGGAGATGCGGGCGGCCTCATCGCCGGAGGATCAGGCCCGGATCACCGGTGACCTTCAGCTTCAGCGTCTGTTGCCGAGAATCGGCGAACCTGCGATCGCCGAAGCCTTCCAGACTCGTTTCGATCAGCTTGTCATCCGTGCCGAAGGCGACATCGCGCGCCAGGAAAGCCAGCTTTCGACCCTGAGGGAGTCGCTGGCGTCGCTCGAGCGGCAGATCGACCAGCAGAGCCAGGACCTGATCACGTTGCAGCAGCTCACCCGCGAAGCTGAGGCGAGCCGACTGCTCTACGAGTATTTCCTCGCCCGCCTGAAGGAAACCGCGGCGCAGCAGGGAATCCAGCAGGCCGACAGCCGCATCATTTCCCCGGCCGTGGTGCCGACAAGGGCGGCAGCACCGCGCAAGTCCATGATCCTGGCGGTTTCGGCGTTCCTCGGCCTGATCCTCGGCGCGGCCCTCGTTCTCGTGCGGGAAGCGCGCCATCGGGCGTTCCGCAACGCGGAGCAGCTCGAGACGCTCACCGGCTATGCCACGATCGGGCAGGTGCCGCTGATCCCGGCCAAGCGGCGCAAGGATGCAATCTCGTATCTGAGGGACAAGCCGTCCTCGGCGGCAGCGGAAGCGATCCGGAACCTGCGCACCTCGGTCATGCTGTCCAACGTCGACACGCCGCCACAGGTCATCATGACCTGTTCCTCGCTCTCCGGCGAAGGCAAGACGACCATCGCCCTCTCGCTCACGCTGAACTTCTCCACCATGGGCAAGAAGGTTCTGCTGATCGAGGGCGACATCCGGCGGCGGGTGTTCGGCCAGTACCTGAAGACCGAACAGCAGGAGGGCATCGTCTCGGTGCTGACCGGGACGAAGAACTTCGACGACGTGGTGATCAACGACGACCTGCTCGGCGCCGATGTGCTGCTCGGCGACAAGGGCCAGGCCAACGCCGCCGACATCTTCTCGTCCGAGCGGTTCGCAAACCTGCTACGCGATCTGCGCAGCCGCTACGACATCATCATCATCGACACGCCGCCCGTGCTGATCGTGCCGGATGCCCGGGTGATCGCGCAGCATGTCGACGCCACGGTCTTCGTGGTCCGCTGGGACCGCACCCAGAAGGAGCAGGTGATCGGCGCGCTGCGTGAGTTCGAAAGCGTCGGCAAGCCGGTCAGCGGCCTAGTGCTGAACCAGATCAACCCGCGCGGCATGAAGCGCTATGGCTATGGCAACAACTACGGCCCCTACTCGGCCTACGGCTCCAAGTACTACCTGAACTGACCGCTCACGCGGCTCCGGAAACGGAAAACCCCGCCTGGCCTGATGGCCGGGCGGGGTTTCTCTTGTCCATCCGCCCCCCGGAAGGGAGCCGCGCCAGCGTCAGTTCAGCGTCTGGGCCGCAGCGGTGTTGATCAGCGACGGGGTGATCTGGGTGATCACGCGGTTCCACTTGGTCACCGGCTGCTCGGCCACGAAGATCACGTCGTTGGGACGCAGCTGGAAGCGGGTGGCGAGCAGGAAGTTCGCCGCATTCCGGCCATCGAGCTGCCAGGCGGTGAGCGCCCCGAACTCCCGCGGATCGGGCGAGCCGCGCAGCACGTAAATCTCGGCCACGTTGCCGGTGCGGGTCGGCACGCCCGAGCTGGAATAGAGCGCGTCGGCCAGCGACGCGGTCTTGCCGAAGGGCAGCGGGTAGCGTGACTGCTCCCCAACTTCACCGGCGAGATAGACGTAATCGCGATCCACGGAATCGAGCTCGAGACGGGTCATGTAGTTGCTCCGCGCCTCGGTCAGGGCACCGCGGCGGATGTTGACCTCGGCGGTGAGCTCGTCCAGCGCGGCCTCTCTCGAAGCTTGCTGGAATTCCGCCAGGCGGATCCGCTCTTCGAAATAGGCCTGGGCGAGGTCGAGTTCGTATTCCGTATCCACGAAGACCGCATCCCCGTCCACCAGCTGGACCCGGGCGAGGCTACGGTTGGAATAGAGTTCGCGCAGCGGGATCTGGTAGATCGTGCCGTCGCGGTAGATCCGCACCGAGGCGTAATCCAGGTCCTGTGCGGTCACCCCACCGGCTGCTGCCAACGCTGCGTCGAGATAGAGCGGGGTCAGCGTGATCGGTGCCACCGCCGGGTTTGCGACCGCGCCTCCGATCGAGACCTTCTTCGAGTTGAACTCGGCCACCTCGAGACTGAAGGTCGGGTCGATCTGGTTCTCGACGAGGCGCTGGAAGAGCCGGTTCTCGGCTTCCTCGAGCGTCATGCCCGACACCTGCACGCGACCGACGTTGGGGATCGCGATCGCACCGTCGTCCTGCACCGTGTACCCTTGACGGGAATTGGATGCGGCCAGCAGCCCGGTCAGCTGCTCGACGGTCGAACCCGTCTGCGGTGTCGCCAGCAGCAGCACGTCGCCGACGCCGATCATGTAGGGTTGCGCGGGTACTGCCGGAGGGACCCGCGTCTCGAGCGCCCCGGGCTTGCCCTGGTAGTCCATCACCGGCTCGGGCAGTGCCCCGGCTCCGCGCGGCGAGCTCCCACCACCGGCGGTGGTGAAGAAGACGCTGGGAAGTTCCTTCGGGCTGTAGGTGGAGCGGTTCGCCACCATCACGCTTTCCGGGGTGATTTCCAGCACCCGGACCTTGCTGTCCGCCCCGCCGATCAGCGGGTTCACCGACGGCGACTGATAGGCGACGCCGCATGCGCTCAGCATCAAGGTCCCGATAACCGCCAGGCTGCCAAACACCTGTCTGCTCATGTCCTGTCCCCGTCCATGTTCTGTCTTCCAGGGTTATTGTCCTGCGCCGCAGCGTAATTGCCTTTGTTCGGGCTGACCATGCTCCGGCACGTGAAAAGGGCGAACCCCGCCGAGGTTCGCCCTTTTTGTTCTCAACCTGTGGCCGATTTGACGACCCGCTGGGAGCGTCGGCCTCAGTTGGTGGTCGACGTCGTGGTGGTCGTCGTGGAGGACGAGCCGCTGCTCTTGCCGCCCGAGAGAATGAGGCCCGCGCCCGCGCCGCCGGCGATGATCAGGGCGATCTGGTCCGGGGTGAGGTTTGCGAAATCAGGACCCTGGGTCGAGATCACCGGGCTCTTGCTCTGCACACCCTCTGCGTGCACGGCAGGGGCGAGGGCGAAAAGGCTGGCCGCAGCAAGCCCGAGAATGGTCTTCGTGGTCATGTCTTTTCTCCTGGAAAAACTTGGTTCAGATCTAACAGCCTGCAGCTTTTTCTGCAAATGCGAAGTAACCCTGCGGCAAGAAATGTCCAGTGCGACACCCGGAAAGGTGGTTTTCTAGTCACTCAACCTTTCATATTCCAGATATCCGAGCGGCTCGCCCGCCCATTGCCGGGCCCGGACGATGGTGCCGCGGCCCGAAAGCCAGTAGCGATTCTCGAAGACCCGCTCGACGCCGGTGCAGGTCTCGTCGATCTGGGTGGCCTGGACCTGCGTCAGGTAGGCGCCGACCGCGACCCGTTCGGGCCGCTGCGCGTAGTCGCAGACATAGCTTTCCGCGACGATGTGATTCTCGCCGTCGAGCATGCGATGGATGCGCACCGCCTGCGTCCGGCGCCCCGCCAGCGCCTCGTGCACCTCGCCGAGATCGGCGTTCATCAGGTCGCCGCCAAGCCCGCGCGTCCCCGACAGCACGCCGTCCTGCAGCAGCAGGAACTCGTTGTTCACCGACAGCCAGGTGACCGTGTCGCCGTTGCGCTCTTCGGCGAAGAAGGGCGATTCCACGTTCTCCCGGCCCGGCACCGTCAGCAGGATGGTCGGCCGGCCGATCTGCGCCAGCACCTCCGGCGTAAGCGCCGCGCGCACGTTTCCGCGGTCCTCCTCGCCCTGCCACAGCCTCTTGATAGGGGTGTTCCAGAGCTCGGAGAACTCGTTGCGGTCCGAACCGCAGCCGGCGATCAGGAGCGCCGCGAGCAGCGGCAGCGTCTGCAGAAATCTCATCGCCAGAACCGTCCCCATTCGTTCTGCAGCTCGGGCTGCTGGTAGGCCCGCACCTGCTCGTAGAGACGGGTGTTCATCTCGAGCCGCGCGCCGCCGTCGCGCTGGATCGGCCGGAGGGTGCGGGTGATCGAGAGATCCGTGCGCGAGCCGGTGAGCGCCGAGAGCGGGATGTGGAAGCGCACGCCCTTGTCGAAGGAGCCCTCGCCGAAATCGTCGAAGGAGACGTCGGTGAAGGTGGCGAAGGCGCCGATGCGGATGCCGTTGTCGAATTCGCGGTCTATGCCGATGGTGGCGCCCCAGTCCTCGGCGAGGTAGCGGCCCACGTCCACCTGGTAGTGGAAGTCGCCCGGCGCGTCGTAATAGGCCGAGGCATGGCCGGTCACCACGTCGTAGTCGAGGAAGCCGAGCCCTTGGTCGTATTCGCGCTGCTTGGCGTAGTTGACCTCGAGCCCGAGCCCGAGGCGGCTGTCCGCAGGTTTCCACAGGATCTCGCCCGAGAGACCGCCGAACATCGGCTCGAAATAGCCCGCGGTGACCCGGCCGAAGAGATCCTCGCCGGGGCGGAAATACTTGGTCGCGGTGAGGTTGGCGACGGTGAAATCCGCCTCCTCCGCGTAGAGGTTCGCGTCCGAACGGACGTGCTGCAGACGCGAGTTCGAGGGCGGCAGGTCGCTGATGTTCTCGGCGAGCGACTTCAGCAAGCTGCCCTGGAAGACCAGCCCGGGCAGCGGCTCGTAGCTGCCGTTCAGCTGCAGGCCGAAGGCTAGGCGCAGCGGGTTCTCGGGGTCGAAATAGGCGGCGCTGAGATAGGGGCCGAAGCTCCAGTCGTATCGCGGGAAGGCGCCCTCGGGGATGCCGGTGGCCGTCCCCGGCCCGGAATCCTCGATCCGCGCCCGGGCGAAGCTCTGCCACGAGCCGTCGGGGGCGTGCTCGAGCTCCTCGAGGTCGCTGCGGTTCACCGTCACCGTCGAGACCGGCATGCCGCCGGGGGTGACGAGGGTGATCTCGAAACGCTCGACCGAGGCCGGCATGAGCTGGGTCATGATGCGGGCGGTGCGGCCCACCGCCTGCGCCGGGTAGACCTGCGTGCCGGTGCGCACCGAGGTGCGCGCGATGCGGGCGTCGACGGTAAAGGACTCGAGCACCATGCCGTCGGCGGCGAGGAAGCTCTGCATGTCGCCGCGCAGGATCTGCGTGGCGCCGGCCTGCTGCGTCCAGCCCAGATCGGCGGCGCTGCCCGGTGCCCGCACCTGCACCGCCCGCGGCGCCTGGTCGAGCCCGCCGGGGTATTCGGTCGGGGTCTTGGGATTGAAGGTGTATCGGAGGCCAACCGCGAAGGTCGACCCATAGAGCCAGGCCGCGCTGACGTCGAAATGATCCTGGATGCGATAGGTCGCGCCGAAGTTGAAGGGGGAGGCCCGGTCGAAATCCATCCGATCCGACTCGGATTCGTAGGCGTCGGAAGAGTATTCGGCAGAGAGCACCAGGCGGTCGTTGACCGCGTATTGCAACCCGCCGAAGAAGGCCGCATCGCCACGGAACCAGTGCTCGGTATCAAGCTTGCCGGTCTGCCCGATGCCGCTTTCCGGTTCGGGACGGTCGTCCAGGGTATCGGACAGGAACCCCAGCGGGTTCGAAAAGCCGTTGTAGCTGCCGAATCGGCCCCAGCCGATCCCGCCGGTGGCCCGCAGCCTCCCGAAGGTCTTGGTCGCGACCACGTATTCCCCGGCGTAGATCCCCGTGCCGCCGAAGTCCTGCAGACCCACGGTCACCGCGGGCATGCGGCGCCCTTCCTCGGCGAGCTGATAGATCAGGTCGAAACTGCGGTCGTAATACTGGTACCTGGCCTGGTCGTAGTCCTCCAGATTGACATATCGGAAGACCCCCGAGAGGCGCGGCGTGATCTGGAAATGCAACGTGCCGCGGCGGGTTCTCTCGAGGACCCCCACCGAAAAGCTCAGGTCGGCGTCGCCCATCGGATGCGCAGCCGGCATGTCGAGAATGCCGGGGACACCCATGAAGTTCAGCGTGGGCCGGGCCCAAGGGTCCTCCTGCGGCACCGCGGGCTGGGCGCCAAGCGCAAGCAGGCACAGACCGGCGGACAGCCGCTTCGCAACCGCGTGCTTCCGGGCCTTTCGCGACCCGTGTCTCGGAAACGGCATTCGGAACTCCGCCTATCGGTGCGTTCCCCGGCTCTACAGACTGAACCTGCTCAACACCTGCCAGCAAACCCGGGTCGCGCCATTCTTGTAATCCTTGGACCATTCTCGCGGTTACAGGGAAGAAGTTCAAACCCCGAGCCGCAGACCGGGCCCACTTCCTCCGACGGAACGTGGCCATAATCCCACAATCTCCGCTCGAAGATTGGGCGGCCGCCCACCCGCGGCCGCATCTTCAGGGATCCACGGGACGTCACCACCGGCACAGCCCCCGTCCATGGCCGGACGATGATGGCGACCGTCAGGCGAAAGCCACAACGGGCGGGGAAACGGCATGTCGCGGCGGGCGACGCTTGTCACGCGCGCCCCTGCTCGGGTATTCGACCCCGCGATAAAGCTGCGTAAAGCTTTCTCCTGTACGAAAACCTCTCCCGTCAGGCGATGGCCACACGCCCGGCGGGCGCACACGCGCTGGCTCCCGGTTCCTCCAGTTGCGCGCACCGTGCCACGCCCGTCCGTCCCGACCCATTCAGACCACCCAGACCCAGAAGCAACAGGCCCCATGTCCACCGTCACCGAAACCTCCGACGCCGCCGCCCGCGCCTCCACCGACTACAGCATCGCCGTGGGCGATCATTTCCACGGCACCATCGGCGCCCGGGGCGACGAGGACTGGGTCGCCGTCACGCTCGAGGCCGGGCGCACCTACAGCTTCGCCATGGGCGGCATCGGCGCGCTCGGAGACGGGCTGAACGACAGCCTGCTCGCGCTCTACGACAGCAGCGGCACACGGGTCGCCCGCGACGACGACAGCGGCCCCGGCAGCGACAGCGCCTTCACCTACACCGCCGGCGCCAGCGGCACCTATTACATCGTGGCCGGTGCCTATGGCGGCAGCGGCACCGGCGCCTACGGCCTCTCGGTCAGCGCGGGCCCCACCCCGAGCTACGACACCGCCATGGCCGCCGGCGCCCTGCTGCGCGACGATCTCGCCTGGACCTCGACCGCGGGCCAGGGCGTCACCGTCACCTGGGGCATCCGCGCCAGCGGCCAGCCGCAGGACGCCGCCGGCAACGCCGCGGGCTTCGCCACGCTGAGCACCGCCCAGGCGGCCGCCGCGGCCGAGGCCATCGCGCTCTATTCCGGCGTCAGCGGGCTCGACCTCCGCCAGGTGAACCCCGGCGGCACCACCAACAACGCCACCATCCTCTTCGGCGCCTACAGCTCGGACTACGACGGCGCCGGCGCCTATGCCTATTTCCCCGGCCCCACCTCCTCGGGCTCGCCCGCGGGCGACGTCTGGATCAACAACGCCTCGGTCTCGGCGGACTCGCTGCCGGCGGGCTCCTTCGACCATTTCGTGCTCCTGCACGAGCTCGGCCACGCGGTCGGCCTGTCGCACCCGGGCGACTACAACGCCACCGCCGGCGGCGTCATCACCTATGGCGACCAGGCCGCCTATCTCGAGGATTCCTACCAGTACTCGGTGATGAGCTACTTCGACGAGAGCAACACCACCTCGTCCATCGGCGGCTACCCGGACACCCTGCTGCTGCACGACATCCAGGCGCTGCAGCAGCTCTACGGGGTGAACTACGGCTACCACGCCGGCGATTCCGTCTACGGCTTCAACAGCACCCTGGGCGGCGCCTACGACTTCTCGCAGAACAGCGACCCGTTCCTGTCGATCTGGGACGGCGGCGGCCGTGACAGGCTCGACGTGTCGGGCTTCGGCGGCAACCAGTTCATCACCCTGGTCGAGGGGGAATTCTCGGACATCGGCGGCTACCGCGGCAACGTCTCCATCGCCCATGGCGCCGAGATCGAGGAGGCGGTCGGCGGCAGCGGCGACGACACGCTGCAGGGCAACGCGCTCGACAACACCCTGCTCGGCGGCGGCCACGACGACCTGATCCGCGGCGGCGACGGCAACGACAGCATCGACGGCGAGGGCGGGGCCGACAGCATCGACGGCGACGCCGGGCACGACCTGCTGATCGGCGGCCGCGGCTACGACCTGATCCGCGGCGGCACCGGGGCCGACACCATCGACGGCAGCGGCGGCGACGACACGCTCTACGGCGACAGCTCGACCGACCTGATCTACGGCGGGCTCGACAACGACCTGATCGCCGGCGGCACCGGCTCGGACACCATCTACGGCGACGCCGGCGACGACAGCCTCTACGGCAACACCGCCTTCGACACGATCTACGGCGGCGACGGCGACGATTTCATCAGCTCCGGCGACGGCGCGGATTTCGTCGACGGCGGCGCCGGCAGCGACGTGATCTACGGCCGCAGCGGCGTCGACCTGCTGCACGGCGGCGACGACAACGATTCCATGTGGGGCAGCGAAGGCGACGACGTCATGTACGGCGACGCTGGCAACGACTACCTCTCGGGCGGCTCGGCGCTGGACCGGTTGCAAGGCGGCGACGGCAACGACACGCTCTACGGCAACTTCGGCGAGGACCAGCTCTGGGGCGACGCCGGCAATGACGAGCTCTACGGCGGCAGCGGCTACGACACCCTGCGCGGCGGCGACGGCAACGACACGCTGCTGGGGATGGAGGGCAAGGACTGGCTGTTCGGCGGCGCCGGCAACGACCTGCTGCGCGGCGGCACCAATTACGACAGCTTCGTCTTCGACGTCGGCCACGACAACGACGAGATCTCGGATTTCGACGAGCGCGGCGATGCGCTGCAGCTCTCCACCGCGCTGACCGGCGGGCTGACCGACGCGGACGCGATCCTCTCGGCCTATGGCAGCGACGCGGCCGGGGTGGTCCTGCTCGATTTCGGCGGGGGCGACAGCATCCTGTTCTCGAACCTGACCGAGCTCTCGGTGCTGGCCGACAACATCTTCACCTTCGCCTGACCCGGGGCGGCAGGGCGCAGGGCCCGGGTCATCCCGGGCCGCCCCCCCTGCCCCGTCAGGCCTCCGGGGTCCCGTGCAGGCCGATATAGAGCCTGAAGGCCACGAAGATGTGGTAGAAGGTCGAGGCCGGCATGTTGTCGGACAGCAGCGCCCCGTCGGCGGCGCGGCGGTCGTACCAGCCCCCCGCCACCGGCGTGTCGAGATACTGCGCCCACATCAGCTCCAGCACCGTCTCGGGATCGGCGCCTTCGGGCAGCGTCCCGCCACGGCGGCGCAGCACCAGCGCCGCCTTCAGGAACTCGGTCTGCGGCCAGGTCCGGCGGGTGCCGCATTGCGGGTCGGAGACGTCCGGCAGCAGCCCCGACGGGTCGCGCCGGTCGAGCGCCGCGGCGAAGATCGTGGCCAGCGGCAGGCCGG
>Ga0208328_1000136_pt1 | contig 39962 bp, 38 predicted proteins | sample DeeseametaMP2633_FD_184170 | JGI IMG/M metagenome (GOLD analysis project Ga0208328, IMG submission 184170) | Marine microbial communities from the Deep Atlantic Ocean - MP2633 (SPAdes) | ecosystem: Environmental > Aquatic > Marine > Unclassified | place: Northeast of Antigua and Barbuda, North...
TAGTTGACATAATGTCGCTTATCGGCGATTCCCAACGCGGTCAAACGCGCATCTGGAGTGCAGGCGACACGTATGCCGTGCCGTCAGCACTCCAGTTGAGGTGCGGTGCCGCGGAGACGGGTCACGGCAGCAGGCCGTCCACGATGTCGGCGGCACCGCTCAGGCTCTCGTCGGCGGCCTCGACTACCGGGTCGACGACCGGGTCCGACTGGTCGGGCGCTGGGTCGGCGGCCTTCCGCACGGTGTCGACGACCGCATCGGTGGCTGAGCGAGCTGTTCCGGGTTCGTCGCCGGCTGAGCTGGTGTCGCCGTCTGGCGTGCCGTTCGTGCCGGTACCGTGCGAATCGGCCTGATCGCGCGAGCCGGGCGCCGCCTCGGTCGACTCAGCCCGGTGACGAGGCCGGTAGACCTCGGCCGGCTCGGCGGCGCCCTCTTCGCCGTTGACCTCCGCGGCCTCCAGCGTCTCGCTGACGCGACGCAAGGGGTCCATGAACCCGACGGTGCTGCTGCCGTTGCTGGTGCCGGGCAGGACGGCGACGTCGTCGCGGCTGATCGTCGGCTGGTCCTCGTCGCCCACGGCGACGCCACCCAGGGTCAGTGCCAAGGTGCCGGTCAGACCGATCGCTGCCAGCGACGAGCCGCGTCCGACCTGACTGCCGCCTCCAGGTGAGCGGTGGGCTCCGACGGAGGTTGCGGCGGGGAAGGTCAGACGGGGTCGCAAGGCGCGGCCTTGCCGCGCGGCGTGCTTTCCGGGCATCGATCTCTCCTGTGTCGGGGGCACCAGGACTCACTGCGTGCTACCCACCATGGCTCCCCCGCTACACCTGTCAGCCACGAGGCCTCCGTCACGACGACGATGACCGAGAGCCCCCAGACGTCACTCGCGGAACCCGACACTCACGCTCGTGCTCATCGTCTCCGTCCCGGTGCGCCAGAGGTGGGCTCGGTCGAGGCGATAGCCGATGGTGAGTCCGGAGATGCGGTAGCGGCCGGGTGACCCCGGATGCAGCACCGCCACGAGCTGGTGCTCCGGGCCGAGGACCGTTCCCGCCTCGGCGGCGACGCAGTCGTGCTCCCGAGGCGGCCGTCGATGGAGGGCCCCGACCGCCAGGGTGCCGCCACCTTCGGTACGGACCTCGCGGCAGCGCAGCACCTCCACGGTCGGGTCCTCCTCAGGTGCCTTGCTGAAGTGCACGGCGATGGAGCGCAGCCTCAGCGTCCCGTCCGCCGGGAAGTGTCCGGGGTCGGTGAGACCGACGCTGAAGACACGGCCCTCCCGCCACGCGACCGGGGCGGCGCGCATCGAGCCGCCGTACTCCTCGTCGAGGACGTCGGGGTGCGACCACCACCAGCCTCCCACCAGGAGGAAGCCGACCACGACGGCCGGGAGTAGCCAGCGACGGCCGAGTAGCCGAGACATGTCTGCAGGCTAGGCGCTGCGGCGCAGCAGCCTGGCGAGGTTCTCCTCGAAGTGCGCCGCGAAGCCGTGCTCCTGTGGAGGCGGGAGCTTCGGGATCACGCATCGGTAGCGATGGCCGCTGGGCGTCTCGAGCACCAGGTCGTGGAGCTCGGCGTCCACGACCCACGAGCGGAAGTCCTCGGCCTCCTTGGCCTGGTTGCAGCCCTCGCACAGGCCCTGACCGTTGGTCGCCGACGTGGGGCCACCCCGCGCGGCAGGGACGACGTGGTCGCGGTGCCGGATCGGCGCGTCGCAGCCGGGTGTGCGACAGCTCCGGTCGCGGACCGTCAGGAACGCGGCCAGCCCGGCCGGGAAGCAGCGGGCGACTGACTCCATCGCGACGAGCTGACCGTCGTCGGGGCGGACGTAGAGCCTGCGCAGGGTGGCCTCACCGTCGGCCTGGGCGCGGGCGACGAGGTCGCGCACCACGTCGGCGGGCAGCGGGATGGGCGCCACGCCCGGAGCCGACACCCAGCCGGGCTCGTCGCCGAGCTTGCCCGCCAGGTTGAGCAGCGTGGCGTCGGACAGCGTCACCTGGACCGCCACCGGCGTCACAGGCCCCTCGTCGTCATCCGTCCGGCCGTGCAGGACGCGCGCCGTGAAGACGTCGGCCATGACCTGTCCCCGCGTCCGCTCGTCGCCGGCTGCCCGGGCCTCGTCGGCAGCGCGACCCAGGGTGGCGTGCACCGAGACGCCGACCGAGAGCGGCAGCAGTGCGGAGAACCGCACCATCCCGTCGGGTGCCGGCCGCAGCGAGGTGTGCCGCTCCCCCGCCGCCCTGCGGTGCCGGGCGAGCGCCGCCGACGCGTCTGCGGTGTAGGCCCGGCGGTCGACCTCGGCCCGGAAGCGGCGCTCACCCCAGCCCTCGGTGGTGGCCGGGTCGGCCATCAGCTCGGCGTCGATCTCCTGACGGTCCTCCAGTGACAGGCAGGCGGTGCCCTGGGCGATCTGGATCGCCCGCCACTCGCTGCACCGACCCGCCTCCATCGCGGCCAGCGTGTGCGGCAGTTCTCGCACCAGCACGCCCGCCAGTCCGAGGTGGATCGCCCCGCGGCGCGGCGACTCGCGCCGAGCCAGGGCGACCTCGGTGGCGACGCCGCGCTCCCGCATCGGCGCCGGCAGGTGGGCACGCTCGGCCACGCGGGTCTGCCTGAGCAGGTGCGAGGCGCGCGCCTGGGCCGCGGCTGCGGCGTTCTTCAGCGACTCCATCTCGTCGATGAGCTCGACCGCGGAGACGTCCCGCTCCCCCGCCTCGAGGGACTCCAGGGCCCGCACCCGCTCACGGACCTGTGCGATCAGGTCGTGAGGTGCGGTGCCCGAGTCCATGCCTCAGTCTATTCGAACGTACGTTCGAAGACAAGAGGTGTGGGTGACGGCCTGTTCACCCGTCGAGGCAAGGCCGTGGCCGGCCAGCTCAGAGCGGCTCGCCCTCGCAGCAGTTCGCCTTGAACTTGCACTGCGGGCAGAACCATCGGGTCGCGATCGGGTCGAACTCGTGCCCGCACGCCATGCAGGAGTAGTAGCCGGCCATGCCCGTCAGCGTGCCACTCCCCTGCGTCGTACGCGGCCCGGCACGCCGTCCGGACCCAGCTCGTCGTCCGGCACAGCGTGGTGGACGCAGCACGGCGGTGGCGCCGCCCGGGATGCCAGTGACCCGGGCGGCGCCACCGCCGTACGAGGGGTGAGCCGCAGCTCAGGAACGCGTCACTCGACGACCGAGAGCTGACCGCGGATCGCGCCGCCGGGGAACTGCTCGTTGTGGACGTTGACGTAGTAGTCCTCGGGGTTGGCGAGGATCTCCGCGGCGGTGACGCCCTCGGCGAACTTGCCCTCCTCGCCGTCGGTGAGGCAGTCCGCGGCGGTGCCGTCACCGGGTGCGGCGAGGAACGCGACCACCGGGCCGTTCTCGCCCGGGGCGCCCTCGTGGATGTGGGCACCCGTGGCGGTCTTGATCTTCTTCACGATCAGCGAGTAGCACAGCGTGGCGGGGTCGCCGTCGATGCCGAAGACGATGGCCTGGCCGCGGCCGTTCTTGTCGCCGACGATCCGCTTGTTCTTGACCGTGTCGTCGACCTCCTTCTTGCCGTTCAGCGAGGCCTTGGCCACGGTGTTCTCGTGGCCGGCGAAGGCCGAGGTGACGGGCAGGGCGACGGCGGCGGTGACGGCGGCGGCCGCGCCCACGGCGGCGATGGTCTTGCGCGGGCGGTTCATCGGGATCTCCTCTGGGGTGATGGGTGCTCCTGATCACGTCTTCGGAGCCGACCTCCCGGGCGGATGGGTCCCCGACGGGGTGGGTTCCCGTCCGGGGCCGTGGAGGGGGTGCCGAGGGCCACCCGGTCCACCGCCCTCCCCACGGCGGTACGCCGCCCGGCTCAGGCCCCGCGCCCGCTGACGGCCACCACCTGGTCGTGCAGCCGGCCGGGCCAGGTGCCCAGGTCGGCCGGCGTGGCGGCGACGACCAGGTGCGACCCGGGGATCAGGTCGTGGAGCGCCTGGGCCGTCGACAGCGGATGTGCCGGGTCCTCGGTCCAGGCGAGGATCGCGGCCGGCACGCAGATCCCGGCCACCGCCTCGCGGGGCGGGTAGTCGGTCGACGCGGCACCGCGCAGCAGGGCGGGCAGCAGGTCCTCGCGCACGTCCGGGACGGTCTCGGGGGCCTCGAGGGTGGCGGGCGGCCGGGGTGCCAGCCGTCCGGCCTCCACGAACGCCGCCATGCCCTGGGCCTCCACGAGGTCCGCGGCGGCCAGGTAGTCGGCGGCCTTGGCGCGCCTGGTCCCCCAGGCGGTCGACGGCACGACCAGCGTCAGCGCGCAGAACCGCTCGGGCGCCCTCGTGATCGCGTGCAGCAGGGTCGCGCACCCCATCGACGGCCCGACGCCGTGCACCGGCTCGCCGGGGAAGACGTGGTCGAGCAGGCGCAGCAGGTCGTCGGCCAGGCGGTCCCAGCGGTAGTCCTCGGGCACCGGCCGGCCGGTCGAGCGGCCGTGCCCGCGAGCGTCGTACCTCAGCAGCCTGGTGCCGCTGAGCCCCACGCCGAGGTCGAGGTCGAGCACGCGGTCGCGGTACCTGCTGGAGGTGAGCCCGTGCAGCTGGACGACCGGCTCACCGCCCTCGTCGCTGATCTCCCAGTCGAGCACGGCTCCGGGGACGTCGAAGGTGGGCACGCGGATCTCCTGGTCGACTCGCAACGCACAGCGGCCCCGGCGACGGCGGCAGGACCCAGAGTTCGGTGGGCCTAGAGTACGCAGCATGCGGCTGACGAACGTGGCGCATCTCAGGCTCCCGTTCGGGCGGCTGGTCGGCTACGACCTGCAGGTCGGCGAGCCGGGCCCCGCCCTGCCGGTCTCCTTCGACCAGCGCCGCCACGTGGGCGGCGGCGACCGCGCCGGCTCCTGGATGGCGCTCTCCTTCCGGCTCACCGGGCAGCGCGAGCTCGCCGACCTCGCGGAGGCCTGGCGCGCCGTCGTCCAGCGTCACGGCACCCTGCGCACGGTGTTCCTGCCCGGCGAGGACGGCCCGACGCTGCACGAGGTCGGCATCGGCGAGGGGCGGTGGGTCGAGCACCCGATCTCCCCCGGCCAGCCGGTCAACGAGGCGCTGCGCGACGTCCTCGACACCCGGTGCACGCCGTACGCCGCCCCGTCGCACCGCCTCTGCGTGCTGGAGACCGCCGACGGGCCCACCGTCGTCGTGGCCGCCGACCACTCCCACGTCGACATGTGGTCGATGCTGGTCGTCGTCCGCGACCTGCTGGCCGCCCTCGACGCCCGCCGGGCCGGTCGCGAGCCGTTCGCCGACCGCCCACCGGTGCCGGCCTTCGCCGAGCACACCGCGGCCCTGCGTGAGCGTCCCAGGGCCCCGGCCGACGTCCGCCGCCGCTGGGCCGAGGTCCTCGGCGCGTCCGGGCACGTGATGCCCTGCTTCCCGATGCCGTTGGGCGGGTCCGAGGGCCCCCAGCCCGAGCGGGTCGAGGTGCGCGACGTGCTCGACGTCGACGACAGCGGCGCCCTCGGCGTCCGGGCCCGCGAGCTCGGCGTCTCGACGCTCTCGCTCGTGGTGGCCGCGATGACCGAGGTGACCCGCGAGGTGGCCGACCAGCCGCTGCGGGCGGTGTTCCCCGTGCACAGCCGCTACGACGCGACCTGGCACGACTCGGTCGGGTGGTTCATCACCAACTCGGTCCTCGAGTCCCCCGACCCCGACCCCGCCGCCTGCGCCGAGGCGGTCAAGGAGGCCGTGCGCCTCGGCTCCTGGCCGCTGGAGGACGTGCTCGAGCCGTGGGGCGGGATGCCCGAGGCGCCCGGCATGTTCGCGATCTCCTGGCTCGACCTGCGCCGGCTGCCGGTGCGGGTGGACTCCGTCGGCCTCGAGGCGCAGTACGTCGGGGCCTCGATCCTCACCGACGGCGTGATGCTCTGGTTCGTCCTCGACGAGTCCGGGCTGCACCTGCGCTGCCGCTACCCCGACACCTCCCAGGCCCGCGCCGGCGTCGGCCGCTGGCTGGACCGGCTGGTCGCGCGGTTGCGCGAGGAGGCCGCCGAGCAGGTCGGCGGTGTCCTCGACGTGGGCGGCGGGCGCTTCCGGCTGCAGCGGGCCCGACGCACCGACGTCCCCGCGATCGTGGCGCTCCTGGCCGACGACCCGATCAGCGGCGCGCGCGAGGTCGACGACGTGGTGCGCTACGAGGCGGCGTACGACGCCGTGGCCCGCAGCCCGGGCGAGTTCCTCGCCGTGGTCCGCGACCGGGCCGGTGCCGTGGTCGGCACGATGCAGCTCAGCGTCCTGCCGGGGCTCTCCCGTGCGGGCGCCACGCGGCTCCAGGTCGAGGGGGTGCGGATCGCGGCCGGGCTGCGCGGGCGAGGTCTCGGGGCGGCGATGCTGGAGTGGGCCCACGACCACGGGCGGGCCCGTGGCGCCACGTTCTCGCAGCTCACCACGGACTCCGCCCGCACCGATGCCCATCGCTTCTACGAGCGGCTGGGCTACACCGCCTCGCACAAGGGGTTCAAGCGGCCGCTGTGACCGCCCGGGGGCTCAGGAGGCGTCGAGCCGGGCGAGCTCCTCGGGGGTGAGGTCGAGGTCGGCCGCGGCCGCCGAGTCGGTGATCGACGAGGGCCGCTTGGCCCCCGGGATCGGGATGACGCACGGGTCCTGGGCCAGCTCCCAGGCCAGCGCGACCTGCTGCGGGGAGACGCCACGCTCGGAGGCGACCTCCGCGAAGGCCGGGTGGGAGTCGCCGAGTCCCTTGGCACCGTTGAGGCCACCCAGCGGGCTCCAGGGCAGGAAGGCCAGGCCGAGCTCGGCGCAGACCTCGATCTCCGGGGCGCTGGAGCGGAAGGCCGGCGAGAACTGGTTCTGCACGCTCACCAGCGCGTCGCCGAGCACCGAGTGCGCCAGCCGGATCTGGTCGGGGTCGGCGTTGGACAGCCCCACCATCCGGACCTTGCCCGCGTCGTGCACGCGCTTGAGGGTCTCCACGACCTCCTCGTAGGGCACCGTCGGGTCGGGTCGGTGGTGCTGCCACAGGTCGATGTGGTCACCGCCCAGCCGCTCGAGGCTCTTCTCGACCGCGTACTCCAGGTGGACCGCCGAGCTGTCGACGTCCCAGCCCCCGCCCTCGGTGCGGACGTGGCCGGCCTTGGTGGCCAGGAACACCCGGTCCCGCACCCCGAGCTCGGCCAGCAGCGAGGCGATCAGCCGCTCGTTCTCGCCCTGGGCGTCGGCGCCCTTCTCCTCCCCCGGGCCGTAGGCGTCGGCGGTGTCGAAGAGCGTCACGCCGGCGTCCAGCGCCGCACGCACGGTGTCGAGGAGCTGCTCGCGGGGCTGCGCCCCGGTCTGGTCGAAGGTCATCAGGCCCAGGCCCACGGCGCCCACCGTGACCCGGCCGACGGTGTCGTTGCCGATCTCTCGCGTCTGCATGCGTCCTTCCTACCCGGCCGGCGGGAGCCCACCCCCACCCCGGTGAGCGAGAGGGCCCCGGCTGTTGTGGGGGGCAGGGCTCAGTCGGCGAGCAGGAAGACCCGCAGCGCGGAGACGAAGGCCTCGGGCTGCTCGGAGTGCACCCAGTGCCCGGCGCCCTTGACGGTCACGGTGAACGTGCGGGGGAAGAGCTCGCGCATCCGCTCCTCGTGCTCGGGCCGGACGTAGCCGGAGCGTTCCCCGGCCATCCAGAGCACCGGGTGGTCGAAGGTCCCCTCGACCTCGGGGAAGCCGGCGATCGACGGCAGCTCGCGCAGCAGCAGGTCGAGGTCGGCCTGCCAGTGCCAGCCGCCGTCGGTGCTGCGCAGGTTCTGCAGCAGGAAGCCGCGGACCCGCTCGTCCGGGATCACAGCCGCCAGCTGCTCGTCGGCGTCGGAGCGTCGTCCCACTGCGGCCAGGTCCAGCCCCGTGAGGGAGGTCAGCAGGTGCTCGAACTCGCCGGCTCCGTCGCTGGGTGCGGGCGAGATGTCCACGACCACGAGCCGGTCGACCAGCTCGGGGTGGCGCAGGGCCAGGACCATCGCGACCTTGCCGCCCATCGAGTGGCCGACCAGGTGCACCGGCTCACCGTCGTACGCCGTGCGCAGCCAGGTGGCCACGGTGTCGGCGACGTCGACGTAGTCCACGCTGCCCGTCCAGGCCGACCGCCCGTGGTTGGGCAGGTCCACCAGGGTCGAGCGCAGCTCGGGCTGCAGGGACTTCGCGACCTGGGTGAAGTTCCGTCCCTGGCCGAACAGGCCGTGCAGGAACACCACGCGTTCGCCGGAGTCCCCGATCTCGGTGGTGTGCAGGTCGGGTGCGGTGCTCACCCGGACAGCCTAGGGATGGCCCGTTCGGGCCATCCCGACCGCCCCACCCGGGCGGACCTGCCCCGCGTTCGGCGCGTTGGACGCAGATGTGCCACGGCACGGCCGATGCGTTGCCTACCGTCAGGAGCAGGAGATCGGACCGAAGGACAGCACCATGTGGGACACCGTGCAGGACTCGTGGGGACAGACCACCAGCCAGGACGCGTGCGGCGAGGAGCACCTCTCGCACGACCGGCCGTGCGTGCGCTGCGGCCACGCGATGCACACCTTCTTGGCGTGCGACGCCTCGTGCGGCTGCGAGCCGGTCAGCGTGCCGGTGCGCGTCGCGGGCTGAGGTCGGCCACCCGACGCAGTCGCGGTCGCGCGTGGTCGTCGTCCTCGACGACCCCGGTCGACCACCACATGCTCAGCTGCGGGCCGTCGATCTCCAGCTCGGCCAGCAGGTTGTCCAGCCACGGCCCCTGCGTGACCCGCCAGTGCAGCGGTGAGGGCGGCACCCACCGCCCCAGGAACCGTCCCGTGGGACGCGCGGTCCCCCGGCTGGCCACCCGCACGGCGCCGCGCATCACCCGCGGCAGCTCGTTGCGGATCGGCGAGCACACCGCCTGCAGGATCCGGGTCCGCCCACTGCGCTCCCGCACCGACTCCTCGGCCGCCCACGCCTCGGCGACATAGGAGTGGTGCACGTCGCCGGAGAGGAAGACCACCGAGCTGGGGGCGCTCCCCCGCCCTCCGGTCGCCACGTCGAGCACCATCTCCCCCACCCGGCGGAAGCCGTCCTGGAAGGCCGCCCAGTGCTCGGTGTCCGCGGCCCGGCGCACCCACTCCCCGACCTCGTGGCCCGGGCGCCCCAGCGCGCCCTCGGCGAGGGCCTCGACGACCGCCTCGACGTGGTGGAGGCCCGGGCTGAGCAGGTAGGGCAGGGACGTGCCGATGAGCAGGTGCTCGACGTCCCCGCGCAGCTGGTCGTCCAGCCAGGCCATCTCCTCGGCGTCGATCATCGAGCGGTGCTCCGGCTCCAGCACCCGCGCGGCCCGCGAGTCCACCACGACCAGCCGTGCCTGGGGCCCCAGCTCCCGGGCGAAGGACCATCGGTAGGAGCCCGGGTCGTCGTCGGTCCGCTCGGCGAAGGCGTCCAGCGCCTCGCCGAGATCGAGCTCCGCCGGCCCCTCGTGGTCGAGGACCATCCGCCACAGCGGGTCCTGCGCGCGCTCGGCCGGCGAGAGATTGCCCAGGTGCTGGTAGACCCAGTACGACGCCAGCGCCCCGACGATCCGGTCGTGCCACCAGGCCTTGCGGGCCATGTCCTCGCGCCAGCGGACCGAGGTGTTCCAGTCGTCGCGCACGTCGTGGTCGTCGAAGATCATCGCGGTCTGGACCGTGGAGAGCAGCCAACGGTTCGCCGGCTCGCTCCAGGCGATCCGGTACAGCTCGGCGTACTCCTGGTAGTCCTGCAGCTCCCACCACGGCGCCTGCTCGGGGTCGCGCCGGGCGGCGATGAACGACCGGATCTCCTCGCTGGTCTCGTCGGCGTAGACCTGGTCGCCCAGGAAGAGCAGCAGGTCGGGCAGCCGGCGCCGGTCCTCGGGCGCCGCCGCCGCGTCCAGCGCCCAGGAGCGCAGCGCGTCCACGCCGTACGCCGCATGGTGCTCCGCGTCGTGGGGCACGCTGACCCGGCACGACCCGAAGGCCAGGTGGACGGGTCGGTCGTGGTCCAGCGTGCGCACGCAGGGGGCCGGGAGGTCGGACCCCGGCTCGGGCCAGGCGGCGTCCCCGTCGAGCTCGAGCACGTAGGGCAGGACGGAGCCGGGGGCCAGCCCGTCGAGGGCGACCAGGGCGTAGTGGTGCCCGTGCACGGCGAAGGTGGGGGCGCTCCACGAGCGTCCCCCGGCCGTGACCGACACGGTGCACGCGGAGTCCACCTCGACCCACAGGGTCGCGGTGGACTCGTCGCAGTGCCGCAGCAGCGGCCCGAGGACGAGCGCGGCCACGGTGGTCTCAGGCCCCCAGCGAGCCGTCGACGTCGAGGAGCACCTTGACGGCGCGGCGCTCGTCCATCGCGCGGTAGCCCTCCGCCACCTCGTCCAGGGGCAGGGTCAGGTCGAAGACCCGACCCGGCTCGATGGTGCCGGCCAGCACGAGGTCGAGCAGGTGCGGGAGGTACTCGCGCACCGGCGCCATCCCCCCGGCCAGCCCGACGTTCTTCTGGAACATCCGGCCCACCGGCAGCTGGACGCCGTGCGGCACGCCGACGAAGCCGACCGTCGCGCCGGGGCGGGCCACGGCGAACGCGGTGCCCATGGCCTGGTCGGTCCCCACGCACTCCAGGACGGCGTCGGCCCCGACCCCGCCGGTGATCTCCTTGACCGCGGCGGCGGCCTCCCGACCGCGCTCGGCGACCACGTGGGTGGCACCGAAGGCACGCCCGATCTCCTGGCGCGGCTCGTGGCGCGACATCAGCACGACCTTCTCCGAGCCCATCTGGGCCGCGGCGAGGACACCGCACAGCCCCACGGCGCCGTCGCCGACGACGACGGTGGTCCCGCCGGGCTGGACCCGGGCGGCGACGGCCGCGTGCCAGCCGGTGGGCATGACGTCGGAGAGCGCGACCAGGTGCGGCACCATCGCGGCGTCGGGCCCGGAGGCCCCCAGGTCGGGGACCTTCACCAGGCTGCCGTCGGCGTGCCCGACCCGGGCGTACTGGCCCTGCCCGGAGCTGGTCATCGACAGCTCCACGCACGCCGACTGCATGCCGGCACGGCAATGGGCGCAGGTGTTGTCGCAGTGGTCGAACGGCACGACCACGAAGTCGCCGGGCCGCACGTCGCGCACGTCGGCGCCGACCTCCTCGACGACGCCGATGCACTCGTGACCGATGGTGTCGCCCGGGGTGATGTCGTTCTCCCCGCGATAGGGCCACAGGTCCGAGCCGCAGATGCAGGCGCTGGTGACCTTCACGATGGCGTCGGTCGGCTTCTCGATGGTCGGGTCGGCGACCTCGGAGAGCCGGATGTCGCGCGGGGCGTGGATGGTGGTGGCTCGCATGGGGCGAGCATCGCACCCCTCACGGGGGTCCTCGCCACCCCCGGGGACCACCCTGCGCGGCGATATCGGGTTATCTCACATGTGAGTTACCGTCGGTCCCATGACGGAGGGCTACAAGGGACGCATCGGCATGCTGATCCGGGACGCGCGCAAGCACCGCGGGCTGACCCAGAGCCAGCTGGCCGACCTGCTCAGCACCAGCCAGAGCGCGATCAACCGGATCGAGAAGGGCCAGCAGAACCTCTCGCTGGAGATGCTCGCCCGCATCGGCGCCGCCCTGGACTCCGAGATCGTCGCGCTCGGGGCCGGGCCCACGCACCTGCGGATCACCGGGCCGACCACGCTGTCGGGCAGCATCGAGGTCAAGACCTCCAAGAACGCCGGCGTCGCGCTGCTGTGCGCCTCGCTGCTCAACCGCGGCCGGACCACCCTGCGCAAGGTCGCCCGGATCGAGGAGGTCAACCGGCTCCTGGAGGTGCTCGGCAGCCTCGGCGTGCAGACGCGCTGGCTCGGTGACGAGGGCGACCTGGAGATCGTGCCGCCCAAGGAGCTGCGCCTGGACGCCATCGACGAGGCGGCGGCGCGCCGCACCCGCTCGGTGATCATGTTCCTCGGGCCGCTGCTGCACCGCGCCGACACCTTCGACCTGCCCTACGCCGGCGGCTGCAACCTCGGCACCCGCACCGTCGAGCCGCACATGTCCGCCCTGCGCCCCTTCGGCCTGGAGGTCAAGGCCACCGACGGCAGCTACCACGCGACCGTGGACCGCACCGTCGCGCCGACGCGCGCCATCGTGCTGACCGAGCGCGGCGACACCGTCACCGAGAACGCGCTGATGGCGGCGGCCCTGCACCCGGGCACCACCGTCATCCGCAACGCCTCCTCCAACTACATGGTCCAGGACCTCTGCTTCTACCTGCAGCGTCTGGGCGTGCAGGTCGAGGGCGTCGGCACCACCACCTTGACCGTCACCGGCCGTGAGTCCATCGACGTCGACGTCGACTACGCCCCGGCCGAGGACCCGATCGAGGCGATGTCGCTGCTCGCCGCGGCGATCGTGACCCGCTCGCAGATCACCATCACCCGCGTGCCGATCGAGTTCCTCGAGATCGAGCTGGCGCTGCTGGAGGAGATGGGCTTCGTCTACGAGCAGAGCGAGGAGTACGTCGCCGCCAACGGCCACACCCGGCTCGTCGACCTCACCACGCACCCCAGCGACCTGCACGCGCCGCTGGACAAGATCCACCCGATGCCGTTCCCGGGCCTGAACATCGACAACCTGCCGTTCTTCGCCGTGATCGCCGCCGTGGCGACCGGCCAGACCCTGCTGCACGACTGGGTCTACGAGAACCGCGCGATCTACCTCACCGAGCTCACCAAGCTCGGTGCGCAGGTGAAGCTGCTCGACCCGCACCGCGTGATGATCGAGGGCCCGACCCATTTCTCGGGCACCGAGATCGTCTGCCCGCCGGCGCTGCGCCCGGCCGTGGTGATCCTGCTGGCCATGCTGGCCTCGAAGGGCACCTCGGTGCTGCGCTCGACCTACGTCATCGCCCGCGGCTACGAGGACCTCGCCGAGCGGCTCAACGAGCTGGGTGCGCAGATCGAGCCCTTCCGCGACATCTGACCTGCCAGACTGCACCCGTGACGTCACCGGTGACGGGCCATGCCTACCTCGACGTGCGCCCGACCGGTGCCACCGGGGGCGGCCGCCGGGTCATCGCCTTCGCCCACCGCGGCGGCGCCTACCACCCCGAGATCGAGGGGCTGGAGAACACCCTGGCGGCCTTCGAGCACGCCGTGGAGCTGGGCTACCGCTACCTCGAGACCGACGTGCACCTCACCGCCGACGGCGTCCTGCTGGCCTTCCACGACGAGGTCCTGGACCGGGTCACCGACTCCGCCGGCGAGGTCGCCGTGCTCAGCCACGCCGAGGTCCGGCGGGCCCGCGTGGGGGGCCGTGAGTCGGTCCCCACGCTGGTGGAGCTGCTCGACGCCTTCCCCGACGCCCGGTTCAACATCGACCTGAAGTCCGAGGGCGCCGTGGACGCGCTGGCGGCCCTGGTCGCCGAGCGCGGGGAGTGGGACCGGCTCCTGGTGGGCTCCTTCTCCCCCGCCCGGCTGCGTCGCTTCCGCCGCCTCACCGCAGGACGGGTCCCGACCTCGGCCCACCCGCTCGAGGCCGCGGCGTTCGCGCTGCTGCCCGGCCGCCTCGCCGACCGGCTGACCCGGGGCCGTGTCGCGGCCCTGCAGGTGCCGCACCGGCGTACGCTGCGGCTCGCCGGGCTGCGCGTCACCGTCCCGGTCGTCACCACCGGGTTCGTCCGACGGGTGCACGCGGCCGGCAAGCACGTGCACGTGTGGACGATCGACGAGCCGGAGGAGATGCGCGAGCTCCTCGGGAAGGGCGTCGACGGGCTGTTCACCGACCGCACCGACCTGCTGCGCGAGGTGCTGGAGGAACAGGGACTCTGGGAGGGGACCACATGACCAACGCACCCACGACCACCGCGGGGAGGCGCCGCGAGCAGCGCGCCTGGTACGTCTACGACTGGGCCAACAGCGCCTTCTCCACCACGGTCGCCGGCGTGCTCTTCGGGCCCTACCTCATCGCGATCGCCGAGGAGGCGGCCGTCGACGACCGGATCTCGGTGCTCGGGATCTCGGTGGCGCCGGGCGCGCTGCCGTCGTTCACCATCACCGCCTCCACGTTGCTGTCGGCGGTGCTGCTGCCGCTGCTGGGCGCGGTCGCAGACCGCACCTCCCACAAGCGCCAGCTGCTGGGTGGCTTCGCCTGGGCCGGCGCCCTGGCCGCGGCCGTGCTGTTCTTCATGAAGGACGACAACTGGGAGCTCGGGGTCGTCGCCTTCCTGGTGGCCAACCTCTGCTTCGGCGCAGCGGCCGTGGTCAACGACTCGATCCTGTGCCTCATCTCCGAGCCCGAGGAGAGGGACGGCGTCTCCTCCCGGGGCTGGGCCACCGGGTACGCCGGTGGCGGGCTGCTGCTGGCGCTCAACTTCGTCGTGGTGAGCATGCACGAGACCTTCGGGCTCTCCGAGGCGATGGCCGTGCGGCTCTCGCTGCTCTCGGCCGCGATCTGGTGGGGCGTGTTCACGATCGTGCCCTACCTCGGCATCAAGGACCGTCCGCCGCTGGCCGTCGAGCCGGCCGAGGGCGGCCTGCTGCAGCGCAGCTTCGGCCAGTTGTGGCACACGTTGCGCGACATGCGGCGCTACCCCGTCGCCCTGACCTTCCTGGTGGCCTACCTCTTCTTCAACGACGGCATCCAGACCGTCATCGCCTCGGCGTCGGTCTACGGCGTGGAGGAGCTCGGCTTCGAGACCGGCACCGTCCTCGCGACCTACCTGCTGGTGCAGGTCGTCGCGGTCTTCGGGGCCCTCGGGTTCGGCCGTGCCGCGGGACGGTACGGCGCCAAGCCGGTGATCCTGGTCGGGCTGGTGATCTGGATGGTGATCGTGACGGTCGGGCTGTTCCTGCCCGCCGGCGAGCTGGTGCCGTTCCTGGCGATGGGTGCGGCGATCGGCGTGGTGCTCGGCGGCACCCAGGCGCTGGCCCGCTCCTACTTCTCCCTGCTCATCCCGCAGGGCAAGGAGGCGGAGTACTTCAGCTTCTACCACGCGATGGAGCGCGGGACGTCCTGGCTGGGCACCCTGGTCTTCGGCATCGTCTACACCGTGACCGACTCCTACCGCCCGGCGCTGTTCGCGCTGATCGCGTTCTTCGTGATCGGTGGGGCGATCCTGACCCGCGTCGACACGGCCAAGGGCATCGAGCAGGCCCGGCAGGCACCGGTCCCGGCCGGTTCCTGAGAGGAGCCCGAGAATCCGGGGCTCGACCACCCACCTCGGCGATTGTCGGAATCATCGCCGGGTCGCTACCGTTGAAAACTTGAGACGGGGCGGCACGGCACCGTCTTCGGTAGAGACTGGAGGGCTCAGATGGCAGAGCGCACACTACGGGGAGCGCGACTCGGAGGCCAGAGCTTCGAGGACGAGCGCGGCATCGAGTTCGCCGCGCGGCAGCAGGTCGGTTACCGCTGCAAGCAGGACCACGAGTTCGAGATCACCATGTCCGTCGAGGCCGAGGTGCCGGCGGTGTGGGAGTGCCCGCGGTGCGGCGCGGAGGCGCTGAGCGTCAGCGGCATCAAGCCCGAGGTGAAGGCCGAGAAGCCGGCCCGCACCCACTGGGACATGCTGCTCGAGCGCCGTTCGGAGAAGGAGCTCGAGGAGATCCTCAAGGAGCGCCTGGAGCTGCTCCGCGGCGGCGAGATCGGCCCCGCGCACCTGCACCGCGCGAACCGCAAGAAGGGCAAGGCCTCGGCCTGACCTTCCGACCCGCCCTCACTCCGGCGGGTCCACCACGTCGCCCCGGACCACCGGTCCGGGGCGATCGTCGTTCCCGGGGCCTCCGGGCCTCGGGACCACGACCAACCGGGCGGCCACGACACGGGCCAGCAGCCCCCGGAAGAACGGCCGCGTCACCGGCAGCACCAGCAGCGCCCCCAGGGCGTCGGTGACGAAGCCGGGCGTCAGCAGCAGCGTGCCGCCGATCAGCACCAGCGCGCCGTCGGCGAGCTCCTTGTGCGGCATCCGGGCCTGGGCCAGCGCCTCCCGCAGGGCCCGCCACGCGCGCCCGCCCTCGCGGCGCACGATGATCGCGCCGAGCACGCTGTCGAGCACCAGCAGCAGGATCGTCCACCAGGCGCCGATGACCTGACCGACCTGGATGACCAGGTAGAGCTCGAGCAGGGGCAGGCCGATGAAGGCCAGTCCCAGCGCCCAGGCCACGCCCCCGCGCCGTCGTCCATTCATCGCCCGCTCCTGCTCCTGCTCCACGTGCGCCGCAGCTGGTCCCGGCGCTCCCGCAGCCCCCACGCGGTGATCCGGCGCAGCGACTCCACCGCCACCTTGCCACTCATCTTGGAGTCCCCGCGCACCCGCTCCACGAACTCGATGGGCACCTCCCGCACGCACAGCCCTGCGCGCAGGGCGCGCACGACCATGTCGGTCTGGAAGACGTACCCGGTCGAGCGCACCGTCGCCAGGTCCAGCTTCTCCAGGGCCTCGCGGCGGAAGAGCCGGAAGCCGGCGGTCGCGTCCTTGACCGAGATGCCCAGCAGGGCCCGCACGTAGAGGTTGCCGCCGCGGGAGAGCGCCTCGCGGCGGCGCGGCCAGTTGACCACCGTGCCGCCGGGGACCCACCGCGAGCCGATGACCAGGTCCGCGGCCGGACCGCCGTCGCTCCCCTCGATCGCCGCCAGCAGCCGGTGCAGCTGCTCGGGCTGGTGGGAGCCGTCGGCGTCCATCTCGCCGATCACGTCGTAGCCGGCCTCCAGCGCGTGCGCGAAGCCGTGCCGGTACGCCGCGCCCAGACCGCCCTTGTTCACCCGGTGCAGCACCTGCACCTGCGGGTCCGAGGCCGCGATCTCGTCGGCGATCCGGCCGGTGCCGTCCGGGGAGTTGTCGTCGACGACGAGGACGTCGACGTCGGGGAGCGCGGTGCGCAACCGGCCCAGGATCCAGGCGATGTTGTCGGCCTCCTGGTAGGTCGGGACGACCATGATCACGCGCATTGGCCGGACTGTACGGGAGTCAGGAGGACGCATCGGCGTACTCCGGAGCAACCCTGCGCGAACGCCGGGTGGCGGCCCTCGCGAGGATCGCCGGCACCAGCGCGAGCAGCAGTCCGAGCAGGGTGAGGGCCACGACACCGCGGGTCACCCACGGCGTGAGCCGGATGCCCGGGGACACGCCGGGGAGGAGCTCGACCTCGGCCACCATGGAGGCGGTGGTGCGCCGCTCGGTGGTCTCCACGACCGTCCCGTCGGGGGCGATGATCCCCGACCGACCGTTGGTGGAGGCGACCACCAGCCACTTGCCGGCCTCGATGGCCCGGAGCCGGGTGATGGCGAACTGCTGGTCGACCTGGTCGGTGAAGATGAAGGTGGCGTTGCTGGTCTGCACGGTCAGCAGCTCCGCGCCCTCGCGCACCTGGGCGTGCAGGCCGTCGTCGTAGGCCACGTCGAAGCAGATCGCGTCGGCCAGCAGGATGTCGCCGACCCGCAGCGGCTCGGTGCGGTCCCCGGCGCGCATGTCACGCCGGATGCGCGCCAGGTCGCCGAAGTTGACGTCGAGGTAGCGGCGGAAGGGGATGTACTCCCCGTAGGGCACCGGGTGCCACTTGGTGTAGCGCTCCCCCGCGCCGGTCACCGGGTCCCACACGATCCCCTGGTTGAGCACGTGGTCGGGCCCGTCGTCGACGATCGCCCCGACCAGCACGGGCACGCCGATGGCCTCGACCGCGCGCTCGATGCCCTGGTTGGTCGAGAAGTCCAGGAACGGGTCGACGGCGGTGGAGTTCTCCGGCCACACCACCAGGTCCGGTCGCGGCTGCTCGCCTGCGGCCACCTCGCCGGCCAGGCGCACGGTCTCCTCGACGTGGTTGCGGGTGACCTGGCGGTGGTCGTAGAGGACGTCGTTGCCGGGCCCCGGCACGTCGCCCTGCACCGCGGCCACGGTCGCGGTCCCGCTCGGGTCGCCGGCGTCGTACGGCGACAGCGCGGCCAGCGTGGTGCCCGCCACCAGTGCCAGCAGCACGGCGGCGTCGGCGCGCCAGGCGCGGGCCCGGGTGAGGACCAGGTGGGCCACGCAGGCGGACGCGAGCGCGAGCAGGAACGAGACCCCGACCATGCCGACCCACGGCAGCAGCCGCGCCACCGGGGTGTCGACGACCGCGAAGGCCAAGCGGCCCCAGGGCATGCCGCTGAAGGGCCACCCGCTGCGCACGACCTCGGCGGCGGTCCAGGCCGCCGCCACCCAGACCGGCCACCAGCGCCGGGTGGGGGCATGGCTGGTCAGCACGGCCGCCGCGGCCCCGGCCAGCCCGTAGAAGAGGGTCTCGAGCAGGGACAGGCCGATCCAGGCCGGCACCGCCACCGCCCGCATCCACCAGATGTGGGACAGGTAGAACGCGGCACCGAAGGCCAGGCCGAGCCCCAGGCCGCGGCGCGCACCGACCCCGTGGACGACGCCGAGGAAGCCGGCGACCGCCAGCGGCAGCAGCACCGGCCAGGCGACCGGCTCGAAGGCGAGGGAGAGCACGAGGCCCGAGGCGACGGCGAGGGCCAGGCGGAGCACGCCGCCACCGTACCGGGCGGGTCGAGGCAGGTGCAGAGCGACGAGAGGGCCCGGGACGCCTTCGGTCCAGGCTGATGTCCGACAGGCGGCCGGGGCAGGCTGTTGTCTAGGGGGACCCAGGCCCTCTCGTGTCCGCCCTCGCAGGACGAACCGACCTCCGCGAACAACCTCGGACAGGTGGCTGGCACCCCCACCCTCCGAGGCGGCCACTCGGACGCCGGTCCGTCTCCCGCGATCTGCACGAGCGGACGGCTCACCTTGCTGCGGGACGCGTCGTGTGTCAACCGTCTCCTGACCTGCGAGGACGTGAGAATCCGCAGGTCAGGAGGGTGTGCACGAGAACAGGATCCAGGCCCGATCAGGCCGAAATGTCTGCACCGCCTCGGCGTGTCGGGCGCGACACGCCGAGGAGCCTGGCGGCCAGGGCCACGTAGTGGTCGGCGAGGTCCTCCAGGGTGAGCGGCCCGGCGGGGTCGAACCAGCGGGCCACCCCGCTGCACATCTCCAGCAGGGCCCGTCGGGCGACCGCGGGGTGCTCGGCCCGCAGCACCCCCGCCTCGAGCCCCGCCGCGAGGACCTCCTGCCACACCTGCTCGTACCGGTCGCGCAGCGTCACCACCTGTGCGCGCGCCGGCTCGGAGAGCGCCTCCACCTCGTGGTCGCCCACCCGGGTGTCCAGGGGACGCGAGGCGTGGGCGGTCACGTGCATCCGCACCAGTGCCTCCAGCTGCTCGACCGGGTCGCCGCTGCTGGCGACCGCCGCCTGCGCATCGTCGACCAGCCGCTCGAGGCTGTGGGTCATCAGCGCGACCAGCAGCTCCTCCTTGGTGCCCATGTAGTGGTAGAGCGACGCCGAGGAGACGCCGGCACGCTCCGCGAGCTGGCGGATGCCGGTGCCGTGGAAGCCACGCTCGGCGAAGAGCTCGAGCGCGGCCCGGCGCACGCGCACGGCGGTGGGGGTCATGGGCCTATGCTATCGATCGATCGATCGACTGCACCGTGGACCGCCGGTCCGACGCGATGGGAGCCCCCGTGACCCGCCCGCCCCTCCACCCCAGCGTGGAGTACTCCTTCGACGGGACCGTGGCGGTCGTCCGCCTGTCCCGACCCGACCGCCTCAACGCCGTGGACGTCGACCTGACCCGCGGACTGGTCGCCGCACTCACGCACGCGGGGGCCGACGGTGCCCGGGCCGTGGTGCTGGCCGGCGCCGGACGCGCCTTCTGCGCCGGTCACGACCTCAAGCAGGAGCCCGCGGTCGAGACGGTGCTGCAGACCAGGGCGAGGCTGGAGGAGATCCAGGAGGTCACCCGGCTCGTGCGCCGGTCGCCGGCACCGGTCGTCGCCGCGGTGCACGGGTACGCCCTCGGGGCCGGGGCCGAGTTCGCCCTGTGCTGCGACGTCGTGGTCGCCGCCGAGGACGCCTCCTTCGGGTTCCCCGAGGTCTCGGTCGGCCTCTCGGTCACCGGGGGCATCTCCCGGCTGCTGCCCGCCCTGGTCGGCTGGGCACGCGCCAAGGAGCTGCTGCTGCTCGGGGAGCGCGTCAGCGGCGCCGAGGCGGCCGCGATGGGCCTGGTGGCCCGCTGCGTGCCCGCCGGCGAGCACGAGGCGGTGGCCCTCGACCTGGCCCGGCGGATGGCCGAGCGACCGGCGCTGTCGCTCTCGCTGGCCAAGCAGGTCCTCGACGCCGGACTGGACTCCACCGTGGACGAGGCGATGGCCCGCGAGGTGGAGCACGCCCTGCTGACCTCGCTCTCCGGTGAGGGCGAGGCACCGCGGGAGGGGTTCAACCGTGGCTGAGGGCACGACCCTCGTCGACCTGCTCGACCGGGCGGCCGCGGAGCACCCGGACCGGACGGCCTGGACCTTCGACCTCCCCGACGGGCGGGAGCAGCTGACCTTCGCCGACGTCGCCGACCGCTCGCAGCGGCTCGCCGGCGCGCTGGCCGCCCGCGGCGTCCGGCACGGCGACCGGGTCGGCGTCATGCTCGGCAACACCGCGCAGATGCCGCTCACCTGGCTGGCCCTGATGCGGCTCGGGGCGGCGATGGTGCCGCTCAACGTGCGCTACCGGCGCGACGACGTCGCCCACCTGCTCACCGACGCCGCGGTCGGCCTCGTGGTGGCCCGGCCCGAGCACGAGGAGCTGCTGGCGCCGTACGCGACGGTCGTGGGGCCCGACTGGCTCGCCGGCCAGGAGACCGAGGACCCGCCGGCGCTCACGCCGACCCCGGACACGGTGGTCAACGTGCAGTACACCTCCGGCACGACGGGGCGCCCCAAGGGCTGCCTGCTCGACCACACCTACTGGACCACCCTCGGCGGGTCGATGCTCACCGAGCACCCGCACCTGGGCCCCGACGACGTGCTGCTCACCGCACAGCCCTTCCACTACGTCGACCCGCAGTGGAACGTCGTGGCCGCGCTGATGGCCGGCGCGCACCTGGTCGTGCTCGACGGGTTCCACCCCTCGACCTTCTGGGCGAAGGTGCGCGAGCACGGGGTGACCTACTTCTACTGCCTGGCCTCGATGCCCGTGCTGCTGCTGCGGATGCCCCCCGACCCGGCCGACCGCGACCACCGGGTGCGAGCCGTGCAGTGCTCGGCGATCCCGCCCGCCCTGCACGCCGAGCTCGAGGAGCGGTGGGGCGTGCCGTGGGCCGAGGCGTTCGGCATGACCGAGACCGGGGCCGACATCCGCGTGGGCGCCGACGAGCACGACGAGCTCGTCGGATCGGGCTGCCTGGGCCGGCCCGCCGCCCACCGCGAGGCGCGGATCGACGACGCCGGGCAGCTCTGGCTGCGGGGCCGCGGCATGATGCAGGGCTACCTCGGGCACCCCTCCCCCTTCGACGCCGAGGGCTGGTTCCCCACCGGCGACCTGGCGCGCACCGACGAGGCAGGACGGCTCTACCTGGCCGGTCGGCTCAAGGACATGATCCGCCGCTCCGGGGAGAACGTCGCCGCCGTCGAGGTCGAGGAGGTGCTGCTGGCCCACCCCGCGGTGCGGCTGGCAGCGGTCATCGGGGTCCCGGACGAGGTCCGGGGCGAGGAGGTCGCGGCGTACGTCGTCGCGCCGGGGTGCAGCGCCGAGGAGCTCTCCGCGTGGTGCGCCGAGCGCCTCGCGCCGTTCAAGGTGCCCTCGGTGTGGCACTTCCGCGACGACCTGCCGTTGACCGCGTCCCTGAGGGTGGAGAAGGCCGCACTGCGCGCGGAGGCCCAGAGTGCGCGCTGACCTGCTCCTCACCCACGCCCGGGTCCGCACCCTCGAGGGCCCGGGCCGCGCCGACGTGGCGCGCTCGGTGGCGATCTGGCGCGACCGGGTGGTGGCGGTCGACGAGGACGTGCCCGCCGTCCGCACCGTCGACCTCGACGGCGCCGTGGTGGTCCCCGGATTCCACGACGCCCACAACCACATGGCGTGGTTCGGCCTGTCGCTGGCCGAGGTCGACCTGCGGGTCGCCTCGCTGGAGGCGCTCTACGACGCCGTCGCCGCGCGGGCCGCGCAGCTCGGACCCGACGAGTGGGTCGTCGGCGCGGGGTACGACGAGAACAAGCTCGGCGCCCACCCCGACCGTGACGCGCTCGACCGCGCCGCCGGCGGGCGCCGGGTGTGGCTCAAGCACACCAGCGGACACATGTGCACGGTCAACGGGCCGCTGCTGGCCGACCTCGGGCTCGCCGACGCCGCGGTGCACGTGCCGGGCGGCCTCGTCGTGGTCGACGCCGCCGGGCGACCGACGGGACTCCTGCAGGAGCAGGCGCAGCAGCTGCTCAACGCCCTGGTGCTCCCCTACCCCCTCGCCCGGCTCGTCGACGCCATCGAGCGCGCCGGACGGGTCTACCTGACCCAGGGGCTCACCTCCGTCGTCGAGGCCGGTGTGGGGGGCGGCTGGATCGGCAAGAGCCCGGTCGAGGTGGCCGCCTACCAGGCCGCCAGGGACGCCGACCGGCTGCCGCTGCGTGTGGAGCTGATGGTCGCCGCCGACGCGCTGCACCCGCTCGCCGGGCACGCGACCGACGACCTGGGCATCGGGCTGGACCTCGGCATCCGCAGCGGCCTGGGCGACGACCGGCTGCGGATCGGGCCGACCAAGGTGTTCAGCGACGGGTCGCTGATCGGGCACACCTGCGCGCTGAGCGAGGAGTTCGCCGACACCCCCGGCGAGCGCGGCTACCTGCAGGACTCCGCCGAGGCGCTGCGCGACCGGATCCTCGACGCGCACCGCTCCGGCTGGCGGGTCGCGGCGCACGCGATCGGGGACGCCGCCATCGACCTGGTGCTCGACGCCTACGAGGAGGCGCAGCGCCGCTGGCCGCGCCCCGATGTGCGCCACCGGATCGAGCACTTCGGGGTCTCCCGGCCCGACCAGGTGGCGCGGTGCGCCGCCCTGGGCGTCGTGCCGGTGCCGCAGGGACGCTTCGTGGGCGAGATCGGCGACGGGATGCTGCGGGCCCTGGGCCCGCAGCGGTCGGGCTGGGCCTACCGGTACCGGTCGCTGCTCGACGCCGGCGTCGTGGTCCCCGGCTCCTCGGACCGGCCGGTCGTCGACGGGCACCCGCTGCGCGGCATGCACGACATGGTCAACCGGCGCACCGACTCGGGAGCCGCCTGCGGCCCCGACGAGGCGGTCACCGGGCTCGAGGCGCTGACGGCGTACACGCTCGGGTCGGCGTACGCCTCGCACGCCGAGGCCGACCGCGGCACGGTGGCGGTCGGCAAGCTCGCCGACCTCGCGGTCCTCTCCGACGACCCGGCCACCTGCGACCCGGCGCGGATCCGGGACATCGAGGTGCTCAGGACGATCCTGGGCGGACAGGAGGTGTGGCGTGCTGACGACTGACCTGGACGCCCGGCAGCTGGCGGCCGTACGCGCGATCTACGAGGACGCCTTCCCCGAAGACCTGCGGGCCGACTTCGACTCCCTGCTCGTCGACCGCCTGGTCGTGCGCGTGACCGGGGCCGGCACTCCGGAGGGGCTGGCCGTGCTTCGGCCGCTCGGCGACACGGGGTGGGTCTTCCTGCGCTACTACGCCGTCGGCGTCCGCGGTGGCGGGGTCGGGACGGCGATGCTCGCCGAGCTGGGGGCCCTGCTGGCCGCAGAGGGCCGCTCGCTGCTGGTCTGGGACGTCGAGGACCCCGACGAGCCGGGCCTGGGCGAGCACGCAGTGCTGGAGCACCGCCGACGCATCGCGTTCTACGAGCGGGCGGGCGGGGTGCTGCTGCCGGTGCGCGACTACGCGCCGCCGCACGGCGACGACCTCCCCGACGAGGACGAGGACGGCCACGCACCCTGCCTGCGGCTCATGTGCCTGCCGCTCGGTGGCGGCGACCCGCCCCCCGCCCGGGAGGTCCTGCTCGCGGCGATGACGCTGCGCTACGACCTGGCAGCCGACCACCCCGCCGTGCGCCGGGCGCTGGCCACCCTCACCCGGTGATCGTGCCGGCCAGGTCCGCCGGGTCGGCCGGGCGGGAGTGCCGCGCGAGCAGTGCCTTGGCCTCCTCGACGCCCTCGTCGAGGTCCCACAGCAGCACGCCGCGGACCTCCCGGTCGTCGAGGTAGTAGGCGACCGCTCCGTCACCGACCCGCTCGACGAAGGTCTCCAGGGAGGAGTCCAGCGTCCCGACCGCCTGGTAGCCCAGGCCGAGCACGTCGGAGTAGAACATCGGCGTGTGGTCGTAGGTCTCCTCCGACCCGGCCATGATCCGGCCCGCCGCGGCCCCCATGGTGGTGGCGTTGTCGACGTGCTCCACCCGGGTCCGGCCGAGGATCGGGTCGGGGTAGGTCGCCACGTCGCCCGCGGCGTGCACGTCCTCGGCGCTCGTGCGCAGGCGTTCGTCGACCACGACGCCACCGTCGTCGGCGAGCTCGACCTCCTCGGGCAGGAAGTGGGTGGCCGGCTCGACACCGAGGCCGACCACCACGACGTCGGCCTGCACGGTGTCGCCGGACTCCAGCTCCAGCCGTACGCCGTCGGGACCCTCCCGGCCGCCGCGCACCTTCGATCCACCCCGCACCTCGACACCGGCGTCGGCGAAGAGCGCGTCGAAGCGCGCCGCCAGCTCTGCGGGGAACATCTGCTCGCCCAGCACGTCGCCGGGGTGCAGCAGCGTCACGCGGCAGCCCTCGCCGACCATCGCCGCTGCGATCTCGGTGCCGATGTAGCCCCCTCCCACCACCGCGACGTGCGGTCGGGTAGCGGCGAGGACCCGCAGCCGGCGGTAGTCGGTGAGGGAGCGGTAGTAGAGCACCCGGTCCCCTCCGGGCAGGTCGGTGAGCGTGCGGGGGTGCCCGCCGGTCGCGACGAGCAGCCGGCCGTACCCGAACCTCCCGCCGGCCTGGGTCCGCACCTCGTGGCTCCCGGGGTCCACCGAGACGACACGCGTGCGCGGGTGGAACGTCGCCCCGGTCTCACCGACGGTGTCCAGTGCGGTGTTCTCGACGGTGAAGTCGGGGTCGGTCCACAGCTTCTTCGACAGCGCCGGACGGGGGAACGGCGACGTCGGCTCCTCGCCCAGGATGCCGATGCTCGCGGTGGGGTCCTGCTCGTGGATGCCGTGGGCGGCGGCGTCCGCGGCCATCCCGCCCCCGATGATCAGGTGGTCGTAGTGGGTCACGGTGTGCTCCTCGCTGGTCGTCGGGTCAGATGGTCGCGACGGAGCCGGAGTCGACGCGCCAGTTGGAGCCGTTGACGAAGCTGGCCCGTTCCGAGCAGAGGAAGGCCACGACGGCGGCCACCTCCTCGGGCTCGCCCCGGCGCCCGAGCTCCATGTGCGGACGCTCGTCGGAGAGGAAGGAGGCGATCGCCTCGTCGAAGGAGCACCCCAGCTCCTCGGCGCGCTTCTCCATCATCGCGTCGGTCATCGGCGTGTGGATGAAGGCCGGGGACACGCAGTTCACCAGCAGCCCCTCCTGGGCGTAGGTCTGCGCGAGACCCTTGGCGAACGCGAGCACGCCCGCCTTGGCGGCGCAGTAGGGCAGCTCGTCGTCGTAGGGCTGCACGGCGTCCTCGGAGGTGAGGTAGACGATGCGGCCCCAGCCGTCCCTGCGCAGCGACGGCAGGACGGCGCGGGTGACGCGCACGGGGGCGAGCAGGTCGATGGTCAGGGTGTCGACCCAGCCGTCGTCGTCGATCTCGTGGAACTTGCCCTGGGCGCCGGTGACCCCGGCGGAGTGCACCAGGATCGAGAGCCCCTTCTCGTCGGCGACCTCCTCGACCTGGCGGGCCAGCTCCTGCGCGGCCTCGTCGGTGGACAGGTCGGCAGCCACGGTGTGCAGGCGTCCGGGTGCCGCCTCGAGTTCGGCTGCCGCGCGGTCGAGCGCCTCCTCGTCCTTGTCGGTCAGGACCACCGTCGCGCCCTCGTCGAGCAGGATGCGTGCGGTGTGCCAGCCGATGCCCGAGTCGCCGCCGGTGATCAGTGCAGTGCGTCCGTCCAGTCCGAGGTCCATGCCCACGACGCTGCCCCGCCGCCACCCCGTGTGAACCACACGGAAGGGTGTGCATGGGCGGGTGAGGTCGCGGCGCGCCCGGCACGCTGCGATGGGGGCATGACGCGATTCGGGTACACGTTGATGACCGAGCAGTCCGGGCCCAAGCAGCTGGTGGAGTACGCCGCCCGCGCCGAGCAGGTCGGCTTCGACCTGCTGGTGAGCAGCGACCACTACTCCCCCTGGCTGACCAGCCAGGGGCACGCGCCGTACGCCTGGACGGTGCTGGGTGCCGTGGCGCAGGCGACCTCGGACGTCGAACTGATGACGTACGTGACCTGCCCGACGATGCGCTACCACCCGGCCGTGGTCGCCCAGAAGGCCGCGACGCTCCAGATCCTGGCCGACGGCCGGTTCACCCTCGGGCTGGGCAGCGGGGAGAACCTCAACGAGCACGTCGTGGGCGAGGGGTGGCCGGCGGTGCAGACCCGCCAGGCGATGCTGGTCGAGGCGATCGAGGTCATCCGTCGGCTCCACACCGGCGACCTGGTCGACTTCGCCGGCGAGTTCTTCCAGGTGGACTCCGCGCGGATCTGGGACGTCCCGGAGCAGGGAGTCGACATCGGCGTCGCGGTCTCCGGCGACCGGTCCGTCGAGACCTTCGCGCCGTTGGCCGACCACCTCGTCGCCGTGGAGCCGAAGGCGGAGCTGATCTCGACCTGGAACGGGGTACCCGGTGCGAGGCGCATCGGTGCCGAGGGGCGCGCCGTCGGCCAGCTCCCCATCTGCTGGGGTCCGGACGAGGAAGAGGCCCGGGAGCTGGCGCACGACCAGTTCCGCTGGTTCGCCGGCGGCTGGTCGGTCAACGCCGACCTCCCCACCCCGGCCGGGTTCGCCGGTGCCACCCAGTTCGTCCGGCCCGAGGACGTGGCCGACAACATCCCCTGCGGCCCCGACCTGGACAAGCTCGCCGAGGCGGTCTCGGCCTTCACCGAGGCCGGGTTCACCGACGTCGCCCTGGTGCAGATCGGTGACGCCACGCAGGAGGCGTTCCTGTCCGAGGCGGCCGGGCCACTGCTGGAGATCCTCCGGTCCTCGTGACCCGGACGGGGCCGCCGGGGGTCTCAGTCACCCGCAGGCAGGAGAATCTCCCGCGAAGTATTCGACAGGCGGGAAATCATCTGGCACCGTGCTCGTATGAGCATCGAGACCTCCATCGCCGCCCTGCTCGAGGACGAGACCGGCCAGCCCTACCCCTACCGCCGCGTCGAGCTCGTCGAGCCCGACTGGACCCGGTTCCCGGGGTGGAAGGACGTCACGGCCGCGGAGTGGGAGTCGGTCCAGTGGCAGCGCAGCCACTGCGTGAAGAACCTCAAGCAGCTGCGTGAGGTCCTCGGCGACCTCGTCGACGAGCGGTTCTACGCCGACCTCGAGCGCGACCAGGCCGAGCGCGCCACGATGTCGATGCTCGTTCCGCCGCAGATGCTCAACACCATGGCGCCGCACGTCACGCCCAAGGGCCCGGGCAGCCTCACCGACGCCTTCTACGCCGACCCGGTGCGCCACTACATGCTGCCGGTGCTCTCCGACCGTCGCACCGACTGGCCCAGCCACCCGCACGCGACCCGCGACAGCCTGCACGAGCACGACATGTGGGCGGTCGAGGGGCTCACCCACCGCTACCCCACCAAGGTCCTCGCCGAGCTGCTGCCCACCTGCCCGCAGTACTGCGGCCACTGCACCCGCATGGACCTCGTCGGAAACTCCACGCCGACCGTCGAGAAGCTCAAGCTCACCGGCAAGCCCAATGACCGGCTCGGCGCCATGATCGACTACCTGCGTCGTACGCCGAGCGTGCGCGACGTCGTGGTCTCCGGCGGCGACGTCGCCAACATGCCCTGGCCCCGCCTCGAGGCCTTCCTCACCGAGCTGCTCACCGTCGAGAACATCCGCGACATCCGGCTGGCGACCAAGGCCCTCATCGGCATGCCGCAGCACTGGCTGCAGCCCGACGTCGTGGAGGGCGTCCACCGGGTCGCCACCCTGGCCCGCAGCCAGGGCGTCAGCCTGGCGATGCACACCCACGCCAACCACGCGAACTCCGTGACCCCCATGGTCGCCCGGGGCGCGAAGGCGATGCTCGACGCCGGCCTGCGCGACGTCCGCAACCAGGGCGTGCTCCTCAACGGCGTCAACGCCGACCCGCACGCGCTGCTCGACCTGTGCTTCCGGCTCCTCGACGGCGCCCAGGTCATGCCCTACTACTTCTACATGTGCGACATGATCCCGTTCTCGGAGCACTGGCGGGTCTCCGTCGCCGACGCCCAGCGCCTCCAGCACCACATCATGGGCTACCTGCCGGGCTACGCCACGCCGCGCATCGTCTGCGACGTCCCCTTCGTGGGCAAGCGCTGGGTGCACCAGATCGCCGGCTACGACACCGAGCGCGGCATCTCGCACTGGACCAAGAACTACCGCACCTCCATCGAGGCCGGCGACGCCGAGGCCCTGAGCCGCACCTACACCTACTACGACCCGATCCACACCCTGCCCGAGGCCGGGCGCGCGTGGTGGGAGGAGCACGGCCGGCTCGACGAGTCCGCGCTCAAGGCCGCCGAGGTGGCCGAGGCCTCGCGTCGGACGGCGGCGCTGCAGGCCTGGTGACTGATCGCTGGTCGAGCAGCGAGCGCCAGCGAGCGGGCGTCGAGACCTACTCGCCCGTGACCGGCCGGTTCTCGTAGTAGGTCGTGAGCACGATGGTGGTGCGGGTCGACACGTTCGCCGCGGACCGGATGCGTGCCAGCAGGTCCTCCAGGGCGGCGGGCGTCGTCGAGCGCACCTTCAGGACGTAGGACTCCTCGCCCGCGACCGACCAGCAGGACTCGATCTCGGGGATGTGCTCCAGCCGCGCGGCGCAGTCGTCGGGCTGCGAGGGGTCGATGGGGCGGATCGAGATGAACGCCGCCAGCGGCAGTCCGATGTCGGCGTGGTTGATCGTCGCGCCGTAGCCCTGGATCAGCCCGCGCTGCTCCAGGCGCTTGACCCGCTGGTGCACCGCCGAGGTCGACAGGCCGGTCGCCTTCCCGAGATCGGTGAAGGACATCCGGCCGTCCTCGGCCAACAGCTGGAGGATCTTGCGGTCGGTGGGCTCCACGGCGGACTGACTCACGTGCGACACCCTAGGCCCCCGCACGCCCCGGGGCAGGCCCCCTAGGGTGTCGTCGTGCCGCGAACCGACCGCCTGATGCTCCTGGACACCGCCTCGATGTACTTCCGGGCCTTCTTCGGGCTCCCGGAGATCCTGGCCCCCGACGGCACCCCGGTGAACGCGGTGCGCGGGCTCCTGGACTTCATCAGCCGCCTCGTGGAGCAGTACGAGCCACGCGACCTCGTCTGCTGCTGGGACGACGACTGGCGTCCGCAGTGGCGCGTCGACCTGGTGCCGACGTACAAGGCTCACCGCGTGGTCGAGGTGGTCGCGGGGTCCGCCGACGTGGAGGAGGTGCCCGACCCTCTCGAGGTGCAGGTGCCGATCATCCGCGATGTGCTGGCCGCCCTGGGGATTGCGGTCGTCGGTGCCCCCGAGGCCGAGGCCGACGACGTCATCGGCACCCTCGCCACCGACGCGGGACAGCCGGTCGACGTGGTGACCGGTGACCGCGACCTGTTCCAGCTGGTGCACGACGGCTCCACGGGCGCCGGCTCCGCCGACGAGGTGCGCATCCTCTACATCGCCCGCGGGGTCGGCAACCACGAGCGGGTCACCGAGGAGTGGGTGCGCGAGAAGTACGCCGTCGAGGCCGCGCAGTACGCCGACTTCGCGACCCTGCGCGGGGACACCTCCGACGGGCTGCCCGGCGTCAAGGGCGTGGGCGAGAAGACCGCCGCGACCCTGCTGCAGCGCTTCACCGACCTGGACGGGATCCGCACTGCCGCCTCGGACCCCGAGGCCGACATGGCCCCCGGCGTCCGCGCCAAGATCAAGGCCTCGGCGGACTACCTGGCCGTCGCCCCCGAGGTCGTGGCGGTGCGCCGCACCCTCGACGTGCCCCGCACCGGGTTCACGCTGCCCACCGAGCCCGCCGACGCCGCCCGGCTCTCCGCTCTGGCCGCGGAGTACAACCTCGAGGGCCCCGTCGAGCGTCTCACCACCGTGCTGGCCTCCCTGGCTTGACCTCCCACCCGTTCGGGCGAGCACCGGAGCCGGCGGCCCCGTAGCGTCGAGGTCATGACTCGCATCGCCGTCGTCGGTGGCCACGGACAGGTGGCCAAGCACCTCCACATCGCCCTGCGCCGTTCGGAGCACACACCCGTGGCGCTGGTGCGCAACCCCGACTACCGCGAGGAGCTCGAGGGCCTCGGGGCGGAGGTGCGCCTCCTGGACATCGAGGCCGACGACGCCGCGGCGTTCGCGGACGCCTTCGAGGGATGCGGGGCGGTCGTGTTCGCCGCCGGTGGTGGCGCGGACGGCGACATCGAGCGCAAGCGCACCGTCGACCTGGAGGGCTCGCTGAAGTCGATCGAGGGGGCCCGGCGCGCCGGCATCGGCCGGTTCGTCCAGCTCTCCGCCATCGGGGTCGACAACCCCGTGCCCCGGGACACCGAGCCGGTGTGGCGCGCCTACGTGGAGGCCAAGCGCGACGGGGACGCCGCCCTGCGCGACTCCGGCCTGGACTGGACGATCCTCCGCCCCGGTCGCCTGACCGACGACCCCGCCACCGACGCCGTCCGGCTGGCGCCCGAGGTCGAGCCCGGCGAGATCCCGCGCGCCGACGTGGGAGCGGTCCTGGCCGCGGTCCTCGACGAGCCGGGCACCGTCGGCCAGCAGGTGGACCTCGTGGCCGGCAACGACACCGTCGCCGACGCCGTACGCGCCCTGGTCTGAGCGTCATCCCCGCCGAGCCGGGGTCCCTACTCAGCCAGACCGGACATGGCGACGACGCCGCGGCGCACGCGGTCCACGACCTGGCGCGCGGTGTGCCGCAGGGGGCTGTCCCCCGCGGCGTCGGCGACCTGTCCGGCGAGGTCGAGCAGCTGCTTCATCCAACGCACGAAGTCACCCGCGGACAGCTCGCTCTCGCCGAGGACCTCGTCGAGGTCGTCGCCCTCGCACCACCGGTAGGCGATCCAGGCGAAGCCGAGGTCCGGCTGGCGTAGGAAGTCCAGGTGGTTCTCCTTCTCCAGCCGGTCCAGCTCGCCCCACAGCCGCACGGTCGCGCCGATCGCCTGCTTCGTGGCCCCACCGGGGACCCGGGGCGAGCGCGCGTCGTCGGGGCGCCGCGCCTCGAAGCACAGCGTGGACAGCGCCGCGGCGAGCCCCGGGGCGTCCAGGTCGGCCCAGACGCCGCGCCGGATGCACTCGGCCGCCACCAGGTCCAGCTCGGAGTAGAGCCGGCGCAGGTGCGCACCCTCGGTCGTCACCCGGGCCTGGTCGCCCTCGGCGGTGAGGTAGCCAAGCGAGGTGAGGACGTCGCAGACGCGGTCGAACTGCCGGGCCACGGTGTTGGTGCGGTTCTCGACCCGACGGCGCAGCGTGGCGGCGTCCTTGTCCAGCTTGAACCAGCGCTCGGCCCAGCGGGCATGGTCCTCCCGGTCGGGGCACCCGTGGCAGGGGTGCGCCTTCAGCTCGCGCCGCAGGTCGGTGATCTCCTGCTCCCACGGCGCCGGGCCCCCGGTACGCCGCTGGGCGGCCGCCTGCCCGCGCGGCAGGTCCCTGGTGCGCTCGCGCAGCTGGTGGGCGAGGTCGCGGCGCATCTGCGCGTTGCGGGGGTTGAACGTCTTGGGCACCCGCATCCGCGTGAGCGCCTCCACCGGCACCGGGAAGTCGATCATCGCCAGCCGCCGCGCCTGGCGCTCCTGGGTGACCACGTAGGGGCGTGGGCCCTCCGGTGACCAGCCCGGGTCGATGACGACGGCGTACCCGGCGAACTTGCCGGTGGGCACCTCGATCACGTCGCCGGCCTTGAGGAACTTCAAGGAGGCGACGGCCTCCTGGCGCTGGTCCTCGCGCCGTTGCCGGCTGGCGCCCTTCTCCAGCTTGTTGATCCGGTGCCGCAGGCCGGCGTACTCGATGAAGTCGCCCTGGTCGCAGGCGGCCGCCTCGGCGTAGCCGTCGAGCGCCTCCTCGGCCTTGCGCAGCTGCCGCGCCAGGCCGACGACCGCCTTGTCGGCCTGGAACTGGGCGAAGGACTGCTCCAGCAGCTCACGCGCCGTCACCCGGCCGAACTGGCTGACCAGGTTGACCGCCATGTTGTAGGAGGGGCGGAAAGAGCTGCGCAAGGGGTAGGTGCGGGTGGAGGCGAGGCCGGCCAGCTCGCGCGGGTCGGTGCCCGGCTGCCACAGCACGACGCCGTGGCCCTCGGTGTCCAGGCCGCGACGACCGGCCCGGCCGGTGAGCTGGGTGTACTCCCCCGGCGTGATGTCGGCGTGGGTCTCGCCGTTCCACTTGGTGAGCTTCTCGATCACCACCGTCCGGGCGGGCATGTTGATGCCCAGCGCGAGGGTCTCGGTGGCGAAGACGACCTTGCACAGGCCGCGGACGTAGAGCTCCTCGACGATCTGCTTGAACGCCGGCAGCATGCCGGCGTGGTGGGCCGCGACGCCACGGGTCAGGCCGTCGAGGAAGTCGTGGTACCCGAGCACGTGCAGGTCGTCGGGGTCGAGGTGCTTGGTGGCGTCCTCGACGAAGGCGAAGACCTCGTCGCGCTCCTCCGCCGAGGTCAGTCGCACGCCGGCGGCCAGGCACTGGGTCACGGCCGCGTCGCAGCCGACCCGGCTGAAGATGAACACGATCGCGGGCAGCAGCCGGTCCCGCTCGAGGCGGGTGATGACGTCGGGTCGGCTCGGCACCCAGACCCGGCGCCCGTTGCCGGACCTCGGGCCGGACTGACGCCCCCCGCCGCGGCGGTCGCGCGGGGAGCGGCGATCGCGGATGCGCGAGGCGGCCCAGTCGTCGCGGGCCACCTTGAGCAGCTCCTCGTTGACCGGGGCACCCTCCTTGACGAAGCCCGCGGCGGCGTCCACGTCGGAGGAGGCGAACAGGTCGAGCAGCCGGCGCCCCACCATGACGTGCTGGAAGAGCGGCACGGGTCGGCGCTCCTCCAGGATCGTGGAGGTGTCCCCGCGCACCGTCTCCAGCCACTCACCGAACTCCTCGGCGTTGGAGACGGTGGCCGAGAGCGCCACCAGCCCCACGGACTCGGGCAGGTGGATGATGACCTCCTCCCACACCGCCCCGCGGCTGCGGTCGGCGAGGTAGTGGACCTCGTCCATCACCACGAAGCCCAGCCGGTCCAGGGTCCGCGAGCCCGCGTAGAGCATGTTGCGCAGGACCTCGGTCGTCATCACGACGATCGACGCCTCGCCGTTGACGGTGTTGTCGCCGGTGAGCAGCCCGACCTCGTCGGGACCGTAGCGGGCCACCAGGTCGGCGTACTTCTGGTTCGACAGGGCCTTGATCGGCGTGGTGTAGAACGCCTTGCGGCCCTGCGAGAGGGCCAGGTGGATGGCGAACTCCCCCACCACCGTCTTGCCGGAGCCGGTCGGGGCGGCGACGAGCACGCCCCGGCCGTCCTCGATGTCCTGGCAGGCCGCGATCTGGAACTCGTCGAGCGGGAAGCCGTAGAGCTCACGGAAGTCGGCCAGCACGGGGTGGGACTGGCTGCGGCGGAAGGCGGCGTACCGCTCGGCCGGGCTCTGGTCACCGGTCGCGTCACTCACGGCCCCCAACCTACGCGGGGGTGAGAACCTCCAGCGCGCCCGGCGCGCACTCCACCGTCAGCGGGAGCGGCCCGAAGCGTTCGCCGTCGGCGTAGGTCACGATCCCGGCCGCGGCCACGGTGACCCGACGTACGCGGTGGTGCTCGTACTGCGGGTGGGTGGTGTGCGTGCCGGTGAAGAGCCTCGGGTAGGTCCGCACCAGCTCGCCCTTGCCCATCGGCTTGATGACGACCACGTCGAGCAGCCCGTCGTCGAGCACGGCCCCCTCGGTGATGCGCAGCCCGCCGCCGCAGACCACCAGGGCGTCGACGTCGGGGACGACCGCGTGCGCCAGGGCGAGCGCCTCGTCCGCGTCGGCGCCGGCGAGGTCCAGCACCTCGACGTCGGTCCCCCGCAGCACGTCGAGGGCCGCGTCGCGACCACGCGCGCCCCGGCCCTTGCCGGAGGTCGGGTTGGTCAGCAGCGCGACGCGCGGGACGGCACCGTTCACCTGCGCGAACCTAGCGGCCGCGACGGGTCGCCGCACGCTCCTCGCCGATGCGGATCAGCACGCTCCAGTCGTCGGCGGAGGCGCCGACGGCCTTCGAGAGCCGGGCCAGGGCGTCCAGGGCGCGGCCGGCGGTCAGGTCACGGCCGGGCACGGCGAGCGAGAGCCGCCCCTCGGGACCGGGCGGGTGCGTCACGCAGAGCACCTGGCCGTGCCGCCACGCCTGGTGGGCCCGGGTGCGGGTGTCGTCGTCGACGACGGGCGCCGGGTAGGCCTCGTCGACCGCCAGCAGGTCGCAGGGGTGCTCGCCGTGCTCCCGCCCCTGGTCGTGCAGGGTGCCGGTGACCAGGTGCCCCGAGCGCAGCCCGGACGCGGAGGTCCAGGTGACCTCGGCGGTGCCGAGCCACTCGGGCAGGTCGAAGGGATCCACCTCGTCGGGGTGCGGCGCGGTCACAGGCTGGAGGTCTCGTCCGGGGAGAGCCCGGCGAAGGGCTTGCTGCGCTCGCGTCGCCGGTCGTTCCAGCGGGCGATGATCTCGGCGAAGAAGAAGAGCACGACCATCGGGACGGCCATGAAGGTCATCGTGAACGGGTCGGCCGAGGGCGTCGCGACGGCGGCGAAGACGAAGAGCCCGACGATGATCCAGGGGCGGTGCTCGGCCAGCTGACGGCCCTTGACCACCCCGGCGAGGTTGAGCAGCACCACGAAGACGGGGATCTCGAAGGCGATGCCGAAGACCAGCATGGTGCGGGTGAAGAACTGCAGGTAGCCGGAGAACTCCAAGATGTTGGTGATGCCGTCGGGGTTGAACCCGATCAGGATCTCCAAGCCCTTGGGGAGGGTGACGTAACCCAGCCAGATGCCGACGAGGAACAGCGGGGTGGCGACGGCGCCGAAGACCCGGGTCCACTTGCGCTCGTGGGCGTGCAGGCCGGGCATGATGAACGCCCAGATCTGGTAGAGCCACACCGGCGCGGTGGCCACCAGCGCGGCGAAGCCGCAGAGCTTGAGGTAGAGCATCAGGCCGCCGCCGGCCCCGGTGGTGGTGGCCAGGGTCTGCTTGTCCTCGAGCCGCTCGACGGCCTGCTCGTAGGGGCCGTAGACGAGGTCGAAGAGCTGGTCGAAGAAGAACAGGGCGACGACCAGCGCCACGATCAGCGTGAGCGCGACCTTCAGGATGCGTGCGCGCAGCTCGCGCAGGTGGTCGCTGAGGGCCATCCTCCCGTCAGGACCGACGGGGTGGTGGGGCTTGCCGACGAAGAGGCCGACGATCCCGCGGAGCGCCACTCAGCCGTGCTGCTGGTCGCGGTTGGTCTCGCCGACGGTGGGCGAGTCCGTGGAGGTCTCCTGGGTGGTCGAGGTGGGGAGCTCGCCCGCCGGCGTGGAGTCCTTGGCCGGGGTCTCGTCGTCGTCGTCGCGCAGGCCCTTGGTCTCGGCCTTGAAGATGCGCAGCGCCTGCCCGGTGCCCCGGGCGAGGTCGGGGAGCTTGGCCGCACCGAAGACGAGGATCACGATCGCGAGGATCACGAGCCACTCGGCGCCCTGGGGCATGGCGATCAGCGAGAACATCTGTGGCACTGCCTTCTCTCGGGGACACGACGCCGGGGGCGTCGCGGTCTGCTGCGGACCATCCTACGTCGCGTCAGGAGTAGAGACCGAGCGTGGCCCGCGCGGCGGCGACCGACGAGTCGGTGAACTCCTGGGGCGCCAGCACCTCGGCGTACGGCGCCAGGCGCAGCACCAGCCGGGTCAACCACCGCGCGTCGGCGACCCGCAGGTCCACCTCCAGCGCGCCCCCGGGGTCGGCACCGTCGACCGGGCGGGTCGCGAGCACCGGGTAGTAGTCGACGACCCAACGCGCCTCGGGCGCCAGGCGCAGGGTCGCCACGACGCTCTCCTGCTCGTCGATCACGCCGGCGGGCAGCTCGCGACCCGGCCGGGGGGTGGAGCTGACGGGGGCGTCGAGGACCTCCGCGTCCTGGATCCGGTCGAGCCGGAACAGCCGCGGCGCACCGGCGCTGTGGCAGTCGGCGTCGAGGTAGGCGAAGCCCTGTCCGCGAGTGACCGCGTGCGGGTCGACCACCCGGACGGTCACCTCGTCGCGGCTGGGGACGTAGTAGCGCAGGCGCACCTGGCGTCGTCGCTCGACGGCCTCCTGCAACCGCCTGGCCAGCAGGGCGACGTCGGCGTCCGCGGCACCCTGGCCGGGGTCGATCCGTCCCACGCCGCCGTGGGCGGCGGCCGCCTCGAGCTTGGCGAGCGTGCGGTCGAGGACCTCACGGGTCTCGGGGCCGGCGCTGTTGCGCAGCGCCCGCAGCGCGACGATCACCGCGCTGGCCTCGGTCGGCGTCAGGCGCAGGGGTCGGGCGAGGTAGTCGGCGTTGGAGACCCGGATGACGCCGTCGCCACCCTCCTCCAGCGCGTCGAGGTCGACGTCGATGAGGTCGTCGGGGTACCCACCGGGCAGCCCGCACATCAGCAGCACCTTGAGGTCCTTGACCAGCTGCTTGGGCGTCGTGCCGAGCTCGCGGGCGGCCTGGTCGACGTGCACGGTGCCACGGGCGTGCAGGTAGGGCACCAGGGTCAGCAGCCGGGCGACCTGGTCACGTGCCTGCGGCGCGGGCGTCGCGCTCATCGCTCCCCTCCCGTGGCCGGACCGTCGGAGGCCCCGTCGGCGGCCGGTCCGTCGGCGGCCAGGGCCCGACGCAGCCGGTCGACGACCTGCTCGCGCAGCTCGGCCGGCGCCTCGACCACCACCGAGTCGCCGTGGGTGAGGACGTCGTCGTCGAGACCGAGGCGGGCCCGGGTGAGCCGCACGCGGTCCCAGCGGGTGCGCTCGTCGGGCCCCGCGACGTCCTCCTCGACGTGGTCGGCCCCACGCCGGAGCGTGTGGCCGGTCCCACGGCGCACCAGCAGGGTGGCCTCCACGTGCACCGGGTCCGGCGCGAGCCGGCGGGCCAGGGCCTGCACGTCGGTGCCCGGCGGGATGTCGTACGCCGCGGGCGGGCCCTCCGGACGGGCCTGGCCCTGCACCCGGGAGAGCCGGAAGACCCGCTCCTCGCCCCGGTCGGTGTCCAGGCCCACGACGTACCACCGTCCGGCGTAGCGGGTGACGCCCCACGGCTGGAGGTGCCGGGTGGTGGTCTCGGTCGCCTGGGCGGTGCGGTAGTCGAAGGCCACGGCACGCCGCTCCTGGACGGCCTCCCAGAAGACGTCGAAGGCGGGTTCGTCGGCGCTGAGCCGGGGCTCGACGATGTCCAGCGCACCCGGGTCGACCGGCACCCCGAGCGCACTGAGCTTGCGCACGGCGTCGGTGGTCGCCTCGGCGAGCTTCGCGTGCTGCCAGACCCGGGTGGCCAACCCGATGACCGAGGCCTCGTCGGGGCTCAGGTCGATGTCGGGCAGCGAGAGGTCGTCGGGACGGATGCGGTAGCCGGGGTCGTCGTCGAAGTAGGCATCCATCTGCCCTATCTCGATCGGCACCCCCAGCGCCCGCAGCTCGTCCTTGTCGCGCTCGAACATCTTCTCGAACGCCTCGTCGGAGGAGCCGGGGTAGAGCAGCTCACGGATCCGCCCCTTGGGCACGTAGTGCCGCTGGACGAGCAGCATGATGAGCAGGTTCATCAGCCGCTCGCTCTTGCGGACGCTCATGCCGGGTCCCGGGGTGGGTGCGTGGTGGTCGGGGTGGTCGGGGTCAGGACTCGTCGTCCGAGGGGCTGGGGCTCTCGGAGGCGTCGGCGCTCGGGCTGGCGTCGGGCGACCCGCTCTCCTCCGGCGCCTCGGACTCCTCGGCCTCCTCGGGCTCGGGCTGCACCGGCTTCGGGGCGCGGGCGAGGATGTCGACGAGGAAGTAGATGGTGTCGGTCCCCTTGATGCCGGCGCCCTCGTTGCCGGCGGCGCCGTAGCCGAAGCGCGGCGGCAGGGCCATCCACACCCGGCTGCCGACGGTCTTGCCGGCCAGCGCCTGGGCCCAGCCCGGCACCAGGCCGTTGAGCTGCTGGACGAGCGGGTCGCCGTCGTAGCTGCCGTCGAAGGGCTTGGGCTTGGCGTAGACCGAGCCGAGGTAGTCGACCATCACGACGTCGGACTTGCGCACGACCTCGCCGTCGCCCTCGACGACCGTCTGGACCTGCAGCCGGCCGGTCGGGCGCGGGCGGCCCTGGAAGCGCATCGCCTCGGGCTTGCCGTCCTCGTCGAGGACCAGGTCGGGCGCGAAGCCGGTGCCCTCCTCGGCGTACGGCTCGTCGACCGCGTCGGGCCCGAGCACGTCGAAGACCAGCAGCAGCGGGTCGGCGTTCGAGATGCCCAGGGCGGAGTTGCCCGAGGGGCCCACGACCTCCTCGGCCACGACGCTGGCGGCGATCCGCGAGCCGACGGTGGCACCGTCGAGGGCCACGGAGAAGACCTCGGTCAGCTGGTCGTCGGAGAGGTCGACGGTCTCGGGCAGCGAGGTGTACGTCGACAGCGCCTCGGACTCGTCGTAGCCGTTGCCGATCCAGTAGTGCACCAGCGCGTCACCGTCGGCCGACAGCTCCGGGCCGTCACCGGCCACCACGGTCTCGACCTGCGGGTCGGAGGTGGCGGCGAAGTCCTCGCCCCACGTCACCTGCGGGGCCTCCCCCACGGCGCCGGTGATCTCCACGGCGTCCAGGCCGGCGCCTGCGTCGGCGTCGTCGGAGCCGCACGCCGCGAGGGCGGGGATCAGCAGAGCAGGGGCGACCAGCAGGGCCAGCGGTCGGCGTACGCGTCGAGGCACCGGGGATTCCTTCGCGAGGTGGCGTGCAGAGCAGGGGAACCCTACCGCTCACATGCTCTCGATCAGACGCTGGACCCTCTCGTCGTAGGCCCGGAAGGGGTCCTTGCACAGCACGGTGCGCTGGGCCTGGTCGTTGAGCTTGAGGTGCACCCAGTCGACGGTGAAGTCGCGGCGGCGCTCCTGGGCCTTGCGGATGAACTCCCCGCGCAGGCGTGCGCGGGTGTTCTGCGGCGGCACGGACTTGGCCTCGAAGATCTTCAGGTCGCTGGTGACCCGGGCGACCCGGCCCCGCTTCTCCAGCAGGTAGTAGAGGCCCCGCTGGCGGTGGATGTCGTGGTAGGCCAGGTCGAGCTGGGCGATGCGCGGGTGGCCCAGCGGCAGGCCGTGCTTGGCACGGTAGGCGTCGATCAGCTTCCACTTGATGACCCAGTCGATCTCGGTGTCGACCAGGCCGAGGTCGTCGGACTCGACGGCCTTGAGGCCGCGCTCCCACAGGTCGAGCACCTGCTCGATGACCGGGGTGGAGATCTCCCGACGGTCCACGAAGTCCCGGGCCTTGGAGAGGTACTCCGCCTGGATCTCCAGGGCGCTGGCCTCGCGACCGTTGGCCAGCCGGACCTTGCGCCGGCCGGTGGTGTCGTGGCTGATCTCGCGGATCGCGCGGATGGGGTTCTCCATGGTGAGGTCGCGCATCACCACGCCCTCCTCGATCATCCGCAGCACCAGGTCGCAGGAGGCGACCTTGAGCAGCGTGGTGGTCTCGCTCATGTTGGAGTCACCGACGATCACGTGCAGCCGGCGGTACTTCTCGGCGTCGGCGTGGGGCTCGTCGCGGGTGTTGATGATCGGCCGGCTGCGGGTGGTCGCGCTGCTGACGCCCTCCCAGATGTGCTCGGCGCGCTGGCTGACGCTGAAGCCGGCACCCCGCGGCGTCTGGGTGACCTTGCCGGCGCCCACGATGATCTGCCGGGTCACCAGGAAGGGGATCAGCACGTCGGCGAGCCGGGTGAACTCGCCGCTGCGGGAGACCAGGTAGTTCTCGTGGCAGCCGTAGGAGTTGCCGGCGGAGTCGGTGTTGTTCTTGAACAGGTAGATCTCGCCGGCGATGCCCTCGTCGTGCA
>Ga0208328_1000137_pt1 | contig 39959 bp, 38 predicted proteins | sample DeeseametaMP2633_FD_184170 | JGI IMG/M metagenome (GOLD analysis project Ga0208328, IMG submission 184170) | Marine microbial communities from the Deep Atlantic Ocean - MP2633 (SPAdes) | ecosystem: Environmental > Aquatic > Marine > Unclassified | place: Northeast of Antigua and Barbuda, North...
GAGGAGGAAGCCGCACAGTAACATCAACGAAGAACGCAGCGGTCAAAACCGGCCAGTTTGGTTGTCGGTAGCGGCCAAGGAGGTTGACGCTCTACACCGCGACTTCCTGGAGCACTTTCGTGCTCACACGAGCGATGAAGGCTAGCCTCTCGCACTGAAGGCGGAGCGTAGCGTCTTCAGCAGCCTCCTGCGCGGGGCCCTATTTCCCTCGCATGAAGAGCACATCGTTCAACCCACTCCTGGATGTCCTTGGGATCGCAGTATCTGCGATCGCCGTTCAAATGATCTCACTGCAATCATGGGCGGCGATCGCCAGGAACCCATCAGAGATACTTGGGAACCCCCACGTGTCTGGCTTCTTCCTCATAGGGGAAGCGATCGCGGCCGGCGTCAGTCTATGGATGCTGCTGCGCTACTTTCTTTCAGCAACCGAAACCATCAGACAGATGCTACGTCCAACCTATGGACGTGTCATCGCAGCACTTGCCTTCGGGGCTGTGTTCCCACTCGGGTTCATCGGATGGTTCCCCGTCACACCAGTAGGGGTCATTTATTTCGCAGGATTCAAAGGGGCTCTGAACCTTCTGGCTATCCCCTTCCTCGCAGGGCTGTCCCTGATGCCCTACGCGTTCCTTTCCATCATCAAGTCTCGCCACCGCAGCAACACCAGAGCGGCCGCACTGTCGGTCTTCGTCCTGATCATCGGAATCTACGCGTTTGTAGGCCTGCTCACCGGAGCTGGAAGACCGCTCCATCTCTAGGGAAGCCACGCTCTTCCTCATAGAGCGAGATGAAGACCCCGGCTTTCTGTCTTTCTTTCTTTCGGCCTCGCCCTCTCCAAGACGGGGGCGACACCCTCCCGAAAGGAAAGAAAAGCACATTTCGGTATTTGAAGAAGGGAACAAACCTCCCTTCGGATCTAAGCCAACTGGCCAATTTCCTCTCTGAACCAACATTATCCAAGGAGATGGAAGATGGATGCCACACTGGCCCGGGGCTACGCTCAACAACTCATCCGCCAAACCACACGCCACCAGGACGCCGGACCGCTCGCCTTCGGGGAAGTCACCAGGAACGGGTTCTTTGCTTTTGCCAAGTGCTCCTACGCCAAAAGACCGACGCTTGTAGCGAACAAGCTCTACAAATCCGTGAGAGGGAGCATGAAGCCCCGGATCACAAGGTGGGATAAGAACCACAAGAGTGTCGTTCTTGACGTGGTCCGCAGCTATCCCAAGTTCGCGTACTATGACTTCCACGACCCCGAGAAGCTTCTTTTCAAAGAAGACTCGCTCGCTCTTGAGACGGCTTACTATTGCCGGAAATTTGACGACCTGGAGATCATGCTCTTGCGGTCTCCATCGATCGGCAAGCATGCCATTGCTCGCCTGCTCGAGCGCGGCGGCGCAGCACCGGAAACCTTGCGTGCAGTCTGCTATGCAGCCCTAAGCAGAGCGCGCGACGCTGCTGCACTTCTTGATTGCGAGAGGCCCTACGACCTTCTCCTGCCGTTCCAAGGCGGGGCTCTCGCTGTTCAGTCGACCGGTCGATACCATACCGATGATGGCAACAGACCGCGGCTCTCGGTAAGGACCTATCTCTCTGCATCCAAGCTCAGTCTTGCTTCCGAAGAGAGGATCCTCGATCTGGCCGCGTTCTATGCAGAACGGGCCTACTCCGATACGGATCGGTACCGATCGTTGCTCGAGCAAAATCGCAGGTTTCGGCGGCAAGAGAATGTTCTTCCTCATGAACTCGAGCTGGAGCAGGAGCAGGAGCGTGAGCTCGAGATCCGACCCGAGCTCTCCGATCCCGCCGAACTCGATCTTCCGATCAGTTCCCAAGAATATTTCAAAGAAGAAGAGTTCATCGCAGCTTGATCGCAAAAGCGAAACCGCCATCGAGCGCCTTCTGAAAACACACACAAGACCAACCTTCCCGGAAATCTTTCCGGGAAGGAAAACTCATGGGCATTGAGCGCCTCTTCGACCGATATGCAGCGCATCGCATTGCGCTGGGCACTACCGCGATTTGCGGGGCCCTCGGCCTCTTCCATTCATCCTGGCTTCTTGCGCCGGCAGCCGTCGCTGGCGGGTTGAGCATTCTCGGCGCTCGAGATCGGCTGCAGACCCGTCACTCTGTCCTTCGGAACTACCCGATCGTCGGCCATCTTCGATACCTCTTCGAGAGCATCCGTCCTGAAATCCGTCAGTACCTCATTGAGGGCGATCAGGACGAGCAACCATTCAGTCGAGAGGCGAGGACGCTCGTCTACCAGCGCGCAAAAGGCGTGGAAGATTCCAAGCCCTTCGGGACCACCGAAAAGGTCTATGACTCTGGCTATGCCTGGCTGACCCACTCAGTGTCTCCCGCGACAATCGAGAACACCGACTTTCGTGTTCAGATTGGAGGATCCGCCTGTCTCCAGCCCTATTCAGCCTCCCTCTACAACATCTCCGCCATGAGCTTTGGTGCCCTATCGGGCAATGCCATTCTGGCACTGAATAATGGGGCCCGGATCGGTGGCTTCGCCCACGACATCGGCGAAGGAGGGATCAGTGCCTATCACAAACGGGCCTCCGGAGACCTCATCTACCAGGTCGGCTCGGGCTACTTTGGGTGTAGGACGGAAGATGGCGACTTCGACCCCGAAAAGTTTGCTCAGCAAGCCGCCCTGCCCCAGGTGAAAATGGTCGAGGTAAAACTCAGTCAAGGTGCCAAGCCGGGGCATGGCGGAATGCTCCCTGCCGCAAAGATTACAAGCGAGATTGCAGAAGCCAGAGCGATCCCGATGGACAAGGATTGCATCTCTCCCGCAGCCCACAGTGCCTTTTCGACCCCTATTGAGCTGATGGAGTTCATCGGGAGGTTGCGAGATCTCTCAAGAGGCAAGCCGGTAGGCTTCAAGCTATGCATCGGACATCGTCGTGAGTTCATGTGTATCGTGAAAGCCATGCTCGTTACGAAGATCATTCCCGACTTCATCGTCGTCGACGGCAAGGAGGGCGGCACGGGATCCGCTCCCATGGAGTTCGCCAATCGCGTCGGGATGCCGATGCTCGAAGGACTGAACTTCGTTCACAACACGCTCCGCGGTGCGGGTATTCGAGATCAGGTCAAAATCGGCGCTGCGGGGAAGATTGTCTCTGCCTTCGATATCGCTCGCGCCCTTGCCATGGGCGCCGACTGGTGCAATTCGGCGCGCGGATTCATGTTCGCGGTCGGCTGCATCCAAGCCCAGGCGTGCCACACGAACAAGTGCCCGGTTGGCATCGCAACCCAGGATCCCAAGCGCCAGAAGGCGGTAGACATCCCGGACAAGAGCGAGCGTGTTGCGCGCTTCCATGGCAACACGCTGAAGGCCCTTGGTGAGCTCGCAGGGGCGGCCGGACTCAAGGACCCAAGTATGTTCCTACCCTATCACTTCATGTTCCGGCGCAAGGATTCCTCATTCCTGGACGGGAACCAGGCCTATCCCTATCTACCCGATGGCTTCCTTGCCCACGGGATGCATATCGAAGAACTTCAGGACTGGCACACGCGCTGGGCTCGAGCATCGTCCGAGAGCTTCGTTCCCCCCGAGATCCCCCACGGTCCGCTATAGTTCTGACGGCGACGGCAATTTTGGTGAAGCTTCGCTGATCTCGACTGCGGGACCCAATTCCAGGTCAGAACGACTGGAAAGGAATCCCCGTGTCGCAGAAATCTCGGAACGTCCCCCTCCTCATCATTGGCTCTGGCCCGGCTGGGTATACCGCTGCGGTGTACTCAGCTCGCGCACTATTGCGCCCGGTTCTCTTCCAGGGAATGCAGCCCGGAGGGCAACTTACGATCACAACAGACGTCGAAAACTGGCCAGGTGAAACCCTTGTCATGGGACCGGACCTCATGGTGCGGATGGAGGAGCAGGCTCGCGGAGCCGGCTGCGAGATTGTCGCCGACGACATCACTGACATCGACCTCTCCTCGCGTCCGTTCCGCGCCACTTCTGGCTCTGGGGAAGAAATCTACGCTGACGCTGTGATCCTGGCGACGGGGGCGCAGGCCAAGTGGCTTGGGCTAGATTCCGAGGACAAGTTCAAAGGTTTTGGGGTTTCGGCATGCGCGACCTGCGATGGTTTCTTCTACAGAGGGCAGGACGTGGTCGTTGTCGGAGGTGGAAACACCGCAGTTGAGGAGGCCATCTTCCTCTCCGGGCTGGCAGCGAAGGTAACGCTGATCCACCGAGGAGAAAGCCTCGGCGCTGAACGTATTCTCCAGGATCGACTAGCAAACAATCCGAAGATCGATGTCGTCTGGAACACGGAAATTGAAGAAATCCTGGGAGAAAGCGATCCATTGGGTGTCGAGGCTGTCCGTCTTCGCAACAACAAGACCGGGGACATCGAAGAGCTTTCCACCAAAGGGGTCTTCATCGCGATCGGGCATTCTCCGGCCTCTGAGCTGGTGAGAAAACAGATCCGGACCCACCATGGAGGCTACGTCTGGGTCGAGCCTGGGACGGCGCGAACCTCCATCGAGGGTGTGTTTGCTGCTGGCGATCTGACTGACCACATCTACCGCCAAGCGGTTACTTCGGCTGGCATGGGGTGCATGGCAGCTCTCGAAGCTGAGCGCTTTCTCTCGTCTCGCCGGTGAAAACTCTTTGTCTCACCTGTCTCTCGATGGACGTGACCGAAGATAACTGCCCGGATTGCGCTGGGCGGGTGATTTCACACCCCGAGCTGTTCGACCTATCGATCGCACACATTGACGCAGACGCCTTCTACGCCTCCATCGAAAAGCACGACAATCCCGACCTGAAAGACCGCCCTCTTATTATCGGCAATCCCGACGGACGTAGCGTCGTGACCACGGCATGCTACATGGCTCGACAATACGGCGTGCGTTCCGCCCAGCCGATGTATCGTGCCCGACAGGCGTGTCCGGAGGCCGTTGTTCTGCGCCCGCGATTTGAACGATATCGAGAAGTGAGCAGCGCCATCCGACGGATGATGGAAGAGCTAACTCCGATGGTCATGACCGTCTCCCTTGATGAGGCCTACCTCGATCTCACGGGCACCGAAAGGTTGCACAAGGCACCTCCCGCAGTGGTGCTTGCTCGACTTTCCAGCAGGGTCCGAACTGAGCTCGGAGTGACCATATCTGTCGGCCTCTCTCATGCTCCCTACCTGGCGAAGATCGCTTCTGACCTTGAGAAACCCAACGGATTCTCGTTGATCGGACGATCGGAAACCGCAGATTTCCTTGCCGATAAACCCGTAGGCATCATTGGTGGGGTCGGCGGGCGGATGCAAGAGAAGCTCGCCGAGATTGGTATTCGAACGATTGGAGACATACGCCGCACGGATCCCGCAAGGCTCCAGACCCATGTCGGATCCTACTGCCATCAGCTCTTCGACTATGCCTTTGGGAGAGACAGCCGGAAGATTGCCCCCAATCCTCCGGCAAAGAGCATCTCCGCTGAAAGGACCTTCGAGAAGGACATCTACTCACGGGAAGCTCTCACGAGAGCTCTCTGGCCGCTCTGCGAGAAGGTTTCCGCACGAGCCAAGAGGGCGGGCGTCGAAGCCAATGTGGTGACCCTGAGGTTCAAGCAGGAAGACCACAGATCCGTCACTCGCCAGGCCTCCCTCAAAGGTCAGACCAACCTGGAAGAGAAGATCTTCGATGCGGCCCGCGGCCTCATAGATAAAGCACCGCGAGGACATTCATTCCGTCTATTGGGGGTGGGCCTATCCGAGCTACAGGACGTGGGCTCCGGATTCACGCAGACGATGCTGTTCGATGAGGAGGACGACAAGAGGGAAGCCGCAGAGAGAGTCCTGGATCAAATCCGTGATAGATGGGGGCGCGAGATCGCCTTCAAAGGGAGAAGGTTCTCCTAGCCAACTTCCCATGCGTCCAGGTGAAGATGAAATTTTCATCAAAGTGCAGCTTTCGGTTTCACCTTCCGAAAGCGGTTTGGTAGCAAACGCCAAACAAGAAGCATCAGCCAAAGGTGACGCCGGTATGCAGTTCGACAGCTTTTCCGCATACATGGAGGTCGAGGCGTTCAGATCGTCTTTGCTCGCGCATTTGGATATCTTCGGGATCAGTTCTGAAGATCTTGCGCCGCATAAGATCACGATCTGGGATCCGTCCAGAGACATCCCGGAAACCAGCTATACCTGGATGCCTCGCAGATCTCTCACACCTGATGAAATCCTCGAGTTGAGGGCGCGCTTTTACCTCGCGCCTGAAGATGAGCATCGAAAAGAAGATTCCCGCCATCGGAGAATGGGGCGTGGCAAAACCGTTGAGCACCTTTCTCGTGCAGCCAATGACGGCGAGGTTCTATCTGTCTGGGCAATGGCTAGCCTGGTGGGCCTGATTTCCCCAGGAAACCGCTTGCGAACAAATCACCTTATGGTCCACGATGAAAAGAGCAAGAAGAGACCCTCCCGTCTTGTTCGGACCCTGGACGGCAGTAAGCCCGAAGCCTACACACTCGAGGCAGCTGTCTCTCTCTCAGCTCTTCTTGGGGCGTATCATCAAGACACCATTCACGACTTCTGGAAGGGCCACAGTGGCCCGGCGCTGCCTGCGACGGCACCATTCATAATTCCGACCGAAGTAGGTCCCAGGACCCCGACGGATGCGCTCGAAACCATCTCGGGGCTCATAGCCGCGACACTGGGCCAGCACCGCCCAGTGATCCTTCACTGGTCGCCGGAGCCTCCCGAGGACCACGAGGAACAGGCTTCGATCCTATCTCGCTCTCAAGAGATATTATCCAGTAACGGCGGCGCCCTTGGTGATGATCAAGATGATGTGTCAGAGGTTGATGGAGGGCTGGATCCGGGTAGCCCCCTCATGCGGAGATTCCAGGCGCTTCCTGAAAAGTGGCGCGATCGGATTACGCCCAATGCGATCGATATCTCAACCGTCAGTCATCACGAGCTTCTGGCTCTGTATGCGGATCTGCCGGTTGAGCCGCTCTCTGTCATGCTTGGCGCGTCGTCAACAAAGACAAGGGAGCGCGTCTTCAAGGCTCAGTGCAAATTGCGCGGCGTTGATCCCAAAACTGAAAAACTCAGATTTGAAAACATGCGCAAGAGCCTCAAGCGTGTCAGCATCCAGACGTTGTCGGACATAGCCATGGCATTGCAGCACCAAGATGCGCTAGAAATGGCCCGCCTGGCCGAACTTGTCTCGCCAAAAGACATCGGAAGGCTGTTCTCCGTCTCCGCAGACAAAGTCCAGAAGCTGGCAGCGAAAGGGAAAGCTCAGCTCTAGCCGCGGAGTGACTGGCCTGAGCGGGTCACTCATTGGTTTTTCAATCTCTTCAGTTTTTCCTGTGCTCGAGCCAGAGATTTCGAGTTGACCTCATCACTGCGAGCCGCGGCATCGAGAAAAGTTTCGGCGTGCTCGAGATTCCTCGGGAAGAAGACTTCGTCCATGTTATAATTGGCGAGATAGACGCCTGCAGTTCCATATCCAGACATGAGCGCATGGGTCAAATGCCAAGCGCCAAGTAAACTGTCGGACTTGACGCCTTCACCTTTGATTAACCGATTTCCATAGTTTGAGAGCGCGACTGGGTATCCAAACTCGGAGGCCCAGCGATGATAATTCGCGGCTATTTCAACGTCAAATTCTGTCTTACTGACAGACACATTGTGAGCGGCACAGTTTTCCGTACCATAGATATTCCCCAGCGACGTCAGATAAGGGGCGGATTTGTAATCACGAGCATGGAAGTCCGGCACACTCTTTTGCACCAGAAGGCCAAAAGCCTGTGTAAACTTGGCAGCGGCCGCAAAATCGCTCATCTGATCAAGCTCAGAGCAAAGCGTCCTGAAGGCTTTGTTGGCCTCTCTTCTTTCGTTGGCAAAACTACTGAGAGGCCTCGCCTCGAGCTCCTCTGCCATGGCGCTGGATGTAAGCGCCAGAACGGCAGCCATCACAGATGCAAACCCAAATCTAATCACCACCAAACTCCGTGTCTTCCGCTGCGCCGGAATTACTCGGATTTCATTGAGTTCCGCGGCGCGATTGTCATTGTCGCGATCCTGTTTCTACGATCTGAGCCCGCCTGTCACGAAAAACATCATAGGCACTCCAGATTTCTTGCCTTGTGGGTGCAATCTCGCCCGGGTGTTGGTATGGCCCACCTCCGAGCTGCCCATCTGCCCTGTCGGCAGGCCGACATCGGGGCCGAAAGTCACCAGCGTCACCTTGGGGCAGGTCTCGTAGAGCCGGCCCATGGTCGGTGTGCGGGCAAGCTTGCGGGTGGGGATATGGAGACGCCTTGCGATCTCAGTCGGGCTGGACGTTCGCTTCGGATATTCGCGAACGAATATACGCATTTAGCAGCGCCAAAGACCCGACAAGGTCTGGCGCCTTTTCCCTGTGTTGCTTGAGGTGTTCAAGAATCTGGGTGTGCTTCTGGGTCAGCTGATCCAGCGCCATGCGCTCGAATTTTGCAACCTCGTCCATGCCACCTCTCCCGAACATCGCTACTAAGCAAGACGATGTGCCTGAGAGAAATATAGGCCAAGGGGGCGCTGATGCTGCAACCGCCACCGGCGGCCTCGATGCCGGATCTCAGTCGCAGACAGAACACACTTGCCAGGCTCTTTATCGAAGTCTGGCAAGTCTGACTTGTCTGATTTTACAGAAGGTTTGATACGCGCCCTCCCTGGCGAGGCACGAAGATTTTCGGAGCACAAAATGTCCACGACCCCCACTCAAGTCAGCTACCAGACGATCGGCAGCAACAAGGATCGGCCCCGCCTCTGGATCGAAGGCGTGAAGCTTGGCGCAGCTGGCTTCACCCGAGGTGCGCGCTATGCAATCGCCTTCCAGAATAAGCGAATGGTTCTGTCGCTCTGCGAGAATGGAACCCGAACTGTATCCGGGAAATCCCGCAACGGCCGCGACATTCCGATCATGGACATTGCCCTCAAGGAACTCGAGGACCACTTTGGTTCTGGGAGCCGGGTCCGGGTTGTCTTCACCGCTGGTCAAATCGAGGTCTCTCTTCATCATGAGACTGCCGCCCAGATGGATCGCGAAAGCCGATTTCGGAAGGCAATGGCAGCAAAGCGCCTCACGGAAGCCTCCATGTTCACTGGTGGCGGGATTTCTACTCATGCCGTCCATACCGCGATCAAGGACCACGGGCATGATGCAAAGCTGGCATGGGTGGTCGACGCAGAGCTCCGATACCTTCAGGCAGGGTACGCAGGAAACTACGCCATCACCGATGACACCGTAGCTCTCATTGGTCGTGCCGAGGAGATCGAAACGGCCTTCTTTTCACCTGTCGACGTACTCAGCTTCTCGATGCCCTGTTCAGGCTTCTCCAAAGCCGGCCGGGCAAAACACGGGAAGGCCCCGGAGTCCCACGAGGGCGCCGCCGCGCTGTTTGGGACGATGAATGCGATCCGAGCGGCAAATCCCGCAGTGCTGATCTCCGAGAACGTGGCAGAAGCGCAGAGCTCGCCGGCGTACGTTCTCCTCAGGGCTGAGCTCGAGAGGCTGGGCTATGAGATTTTCGAACGCATCATGGACTCCTCTGACACCGGATCGCTTGAGAACCGCAAGCGATACTGGTTCATTGCTCTGTCCAAGGGGCTCTCCGAAGGCTTCAACTTCGATATGTTGCATGAAGCAACCAGAGCGCCCAAGCGAAAGATCTCCGACATCTTTGAGACCAACGTCCCGGAAAGTTCCTGGGCCGACAATCAGTATCTCAAGGACAAGGCTGTTCGCGATGCCGCTGCAGGGAAAGGCTTCGCCCGACAACTCCTTACCGGGGAGGAAACAGGTTGCGGAACGATCGGACGCTTCTACATGAAGCGGCGATCAACAGAGCCTTTCGTAACCCGTCCTGACGGGAAGGAAAGATTGCTGACGCCGGTTGAGCACGCACGGGTGAAATCTGCGCCGGACGAGCTGGTTGCCAACCTGGCTCCCACCCTCGCCCACGAGATCCTCGGGCAATCGATTGACTACCGTCAGGCCTACCTCGCCATGCATCAGGTCATGAGCCATTTCGCAGGGACCATCTCTCGAGCAGCCTCTCAAGCGGTAAAGACCAGCAAGAGTTTGGTGACCTCCGTCGACGCAGAGGAGGATCTGCCACAGCAGCTCGCGCTTTTCTGAGATCTGCAGCGCTGGAGACTCCAGTGCAGTCAGCATGACGCGCTCGAGATCGTCGAAATCATTCATGACCTGCCCTCTGGCGGAAGCCAGAGGGCATTTCTTCTTGGCTGGAGGTCTGCACTAGGGGCTCCAGACCATCAGAATTTCTGTCGCCGATTTTGCCTTGTAGCCGTCATGTGTCGCCTTCCTTCGTCCGGCTGTGTAGGTGATTGGAAAGCGATGGATTTCGGCATCTCCAGCATGGCGTTCGAAGAAGCCATCCCCGGCCTCGCGATTGCAGAGCCACACCACTGATCCGGTTCTTTCCGAGACCTCCCGACACCATTCGATGAGCTTGATTTGGTCATCATCCCCAAAATTGGTCCCATACTTCGTGAAGGACTCTCGATAGGGCGGATCGCAAAACACAAACGCTCCCATGGGGATCTCAATCTCAGAATACGAGCAGCAGCGCAAATCAGTGTTTGCAAGTTTGCGAGACCATGACCGGACGACATCTGGCCTGAAGACGCCTTCCCTCTGATTGGCGAGGCCAACCGGAGTGCCATATCGGCCTTTTGACGCCTTGCATGTCTGCCAGATCCCATTGAATCCGGTCTTCATCAAAAAATAGAGAAGAGCAGTAGCTTCATGCCCTTCCTTCATGCTCCAATATTCTTCACGAAGACGATAGTATAGTGCCTTCCTGCCGGCTCCGCTCAGCGGCAACCACTCCGCCTCATGTTCTGCCATCCTGTTGATCAAAAAATCAGGGTTCGACTTGACCAATCGGTAGAGGTCAACGATCTCCTGGTTCACATCTGACAGAATAGATCCGCGTCCCTCAGGCTGAACAATGTGGTTAAATATCGCGGCGCCTCCGGCGAACGGCTCGACATAGGGGCGAACGCGAACATCCTCTGGGAAAATAGCTTCATAGTGGGGGATGAGGCGATTTTTTCCTCCCGCCCACATGAATAGGCGGTCGTCCGATCTTAAAGCCAATACCAAGGGTCCTTCTCTCGAAGGCAGCTATTCGCCGCCTACGAAGGACCTCGGTTTCTTCAAATTGATTCAAAATTATTAGAGATCAATTCAGGGTTGAATATTCCGGTTCATGGATGGGTTTTCTGGCTTTGTCTGCCAGTGGGTTTGGGTATCTTGCAAGCTTCCATCGTCGATGGATTCGGGAGAACTTCTGGAGGTTGGAAAGATTTTCGCTTTCGGCACTTCGGGATTGGAAAACTAGCCAATATCTGTTGTAAGACGGCCGAGAAGAAGCCGTCGCAAAAAAACTGGAGCAGGCATGGCATTTGAAGCGGTCTCCGCCGAAGATCACACGAACCGCACGAAGGCCCGAGAGCGCGCAGCAGCCCTGCTAAAGATGCCAGCTGACGCCATCGAAGATGACCTCCTGGATTTCGTCATTGCGACGAATGGAGATGCGCTCCTTCGTGCACGCGCAGGATCCGGAAAAACCACCGCATTGGGCATCAAGGTTGCCTACCTCACACTTGATCTTGGTGTGGCGCCGAGCAGCATCATGATGCTCACCTTCAACAACGCTGCTGCACGTGGTCTCGAGAAGAAACTCGCAGAGTTCGGTGTACCCGAAGGAGTTAGAGTCCGAACCTTTCACGCCCTGGGACAACGCATCGTCAGGGCCCACTTTGGCAACAGACGACGGCCTGTGTTCGACGAGAAGAGCGAAGACGCGAAGGCCATCGGTAAAATGCTTGAAGAGGCGCTGGATGAAGTTGTGAACGAAAAGTTCTACTTCTTCTGTGCATCTCGCATGCGAACCAAATATGAAGCTCGACGCGACTATGTTGAATCGGTTGGTCGCGACGCTCTCCTCTCCGCAGTTAACTTCCTGCGCGCGCGAGGATACGGGCTTCAAAACCCCTATCGGAACGCATGGGAAGAGGGTGGAGCAATCGCAGGCAATGCGATGAAAGTCATTCTTGCCTTCGAGGGAAAGCTCAAAGACGCCCGGCTGCTGGATTCGACCGGCGTTCTCCAGGCCGCGTCATGGACGCTCGAGCGAGAAATCGAAACAGGTGTCAGCCGTCCGTCAGACGCTCACGACGTCGACTACATCTTCGTCGACGAGTATCAAGACGTTAGCCTCCCCTACATGCGACTGGTGTCAGCTATCAGGCGGATCAACGGGATGGTGAATGTGCAAGGCGTTGGTGACTCCTGGCAAGGCATCAATGGCTTTGCCGGAGCCGACATTCGCTATTTTACTGCGCCGGACGAGCATCTCGAGGATCCAAAGCTGCTGAACCTTCTTCGAAACCGGCGCTCCGGCTCAGAGATCGTTCAGTGGGGAAATCGGGTTATGGAACTTGCCGGGGATTCTGTTTCTCCAGCGATCCCTGATCCTCGAAACGGGTCTGGCGTGATCAATAAGGTGCATATCTCTGCGTCGCGTGATTTGAAGCTCGCCTCCAAGAAGCTCGCGGATCTTGTTGATCGTGATCTGAAGAGCGTTGCTCTCATCGCGCGGAAGTGGAAAGTCGGCGACTACGGCCTCTTGCAGTTCAAGGACAATGTAGCAGCCATCCTTCGAAATATGGGCTATCGCGGCGAAATCGTGGCGATGTCCGCCCATGGTTCAAAAGGCTTGGAATGGGATCAGGTGCTCCTTCTGGATGATGGATCCTTTCCTCTCGATCATCCGTCGCGGCCGATCCTTCGGGATTTGATCCCGGAAGAAGAATACCTTCGCGAGGAGGCGTGTCTAGAACACGTAGCGGGGACCCGAGCAAAGAGGCGACTTGATGTCGTTGTCATGAAATAGGCATCCCTGCGATCTCAGGATCATAGCTAAACGCAAGCAATAAGTAAGGCCTCGGGAACATTGTTCCTCGAGGCCTTTTGGGTCATGTCCTGGAATTCGAAATCAGGCGTCGTAGGCTGCCTGATAGGCAATGCGGCGGATCTCCGACGGCGCAATGCCAATGTCCATGAGTTCGCGCTGCGAGAGGTTCGAAAGTTCGCGCAGCGTGCGCTTGAAAACGGCACGGCGAGCGATCTCAGCGCGACGATTTTCAAGGAAGCGGGCAATCCAGGAAGAACCAGCCTGTGGTGCCGAGACGATCGCTGCGGTCATGTTGTAATCCCTTGTCCTTCATTCGCCCGAACGGCGAAATGTATCTGGTGTGTTGATTGGTAGCGCTATCGCGTCTTTGTGGTTTGGGATATCGTTCCAATCCTGCCTTCGCACAATGGCAGAGAAATCCATCCCGCTATGCGTGTGCGGCATAGCGTGAAGCTCTCATTTGTTTTCGCTGGTTTCGGGTCAAGGTTTCCCCTTTGGTGCTGCGTGCCAACTTTCTTCCTTCGTGGAAGAAATGAGACGAACATGTCATCTCCTGAACGACACCTGACGGATGCTCAGCGGCTCGCCCTCTCCGGGTCCACTCTGCTCGCGTTCACAAGCGCAACGGCCGACTGGCGCCTCACGGATCGAGAAGAGCTTTCTCTTGCGGGCTACCCAGCGCCGGATCTCTACGACGAGTGGTGCCTCTCCGCGGTCGAGGAGACACCATTTGCCATTGAAGAAATTCACCTCATCCGGATCAATGACATAGTCGGCGTACACCGCGCTGTCCGTAGGGTCCTGCCGAGTCGAGACGATCGTATCGTGTGGCTGACATCATCGATCCGTGGCCCCGTAGGCCGTGGCCTGAGCCCATTCGAGCACATGGCGGATCCCGACCACAGGCATGTTCTGGCCTTTCGCAGGCGGCTCGATGCCTGGCTTGGTGTACCTATTCTGAGAGAGGCTCGCTATAGGCGACCGGCTCGGTCGGCGATGCCCATTCTCGGCAAGTCTTCTGAGGAAAACCAGATCTTGCGGAGATGAAGATCTGGTGTCCATAGAGATCCTTGAAGAATTTTGTTCGATCAATTTTGGAAAATTCGTTTGTAGCCAATATCGTTTGGGACAATATTACTCACATCGGGCCCTGAAAACGGGGTCGCGGTAAACCGAAAACCGTTCGTCCCTCGTGGGATGGAATAGGAGCACAAGATGACCAAAGACTTCCTGCGCCTGGCGCTGGTCCAGGATAACCCTGTTGTTGGCGACCTCGATGCCAACACCCAATCTGCAATCAATCACATTGAAGCAAACAAGACATCCGACCTCGTTGTCTTCTCGGAATGCTTCGTGTCGGGCTATCCCCTCTTTGATCTCGCCCTGCGCCCTGGCTTCATCCGCGGTGTCGAGAGCAAGATCGATGAAATCCGCCAGTTTGTCATCGAGATGAAGGGGCCCTCCGTCTTGATTGGCGCCCCGATGGCGGCCGCGGGACTTCCCTACAATGCAGCGTATCTCATCGAACCCTCGGGGACGACGCGTGTCGTTCGCAAGACTGAGCTTCCCAATAGCGACGTTTTCGACGAGCAACGCACCTTCGCAAGTGCGAACGCGCAAGATGCATCCCCGCTTCTCTTCAAAGGTTTCAACCTTGGTGTTCAGATCTGTGAAGATGTCTGGCACGGTCGGGTGTCGCGCAACCTTGCGGACGAACTGGCCGACGTTCTCATCGTAATCAACGGCTCGCCCTATCACCGGGAGAAGATCGCAGAGCGGCTCAAAGTTGCTCGGGCGCGCGTAGACGCCACTGGCCTGCCACTGATCTACGTGAACCAGGTTGGCGGGCATGATGAGCTGGTCTTCGATGGCGGCTCATTCACGATGAACCCCGACCACGCCGTAATGACTGCGAAGGCATTCGCTGCAGATACGATGCACATTGTTCTCCGTCGTGATCGAGACGGAAAGGCGCACATCGAAGCAGCCTCTGACGCTGAATTCTCTGTGTATCCGAGAGATCGAATGGAAGCCGACTACCGCGCGTGCATCCTGGGGCTTCGCGACTACATCGCCAAGACGTCGGCCGGTCGTGTATTTGTTGGTGTCTCCGGTGGTCTCGACAGCGCCCTGGTTCTTACGATGGCAGTGGATGCCATCGGCGCAGCGAACGTCACCGGTATCATGATGCCCTCCCAGTTCACCGGCGATGAGAGCCTAACGCTCGCAGACGACCTGATGGCCCGCCTGGGTGTTGAACGGATGGTCATTCCCGTTGGGGATACATTCTCTACTGCTGGCACGGAGCTCAATGCGGCACTTGCAGGAGCGCAAGATGCCAGCTTCGGCCTGATGAAGGAGAACCTCCAGGCGCGTATCCGTGGGATGTTCCTTATGGGCATGACGAATGCCCTTGGAGGCATCGTTCTCTCGACTGGGAACAAGTCCGAGATGGCGGTTGGCTACGCCACCCTCTACGGCGACATGAACGGCGGCTTCAATCCTATGAAATCGGTCTACAAAAGCGAGGCCTTTGAGATGGCTCGCTGGCGCAACCAGGCCCATGCCGCCGTGATCGGTCCTGACGCTGTCATCAATCCAATCCCTGTCGGGATCATCACTCGTCCCCCGACCGCCGAGCTCGCGGAAGGGCAAACTGACGAAGGATCCCTCGGGGACTACGCTGCGCTCGACACGGTTCTCAAGGCGCTGATCGAAGAACGTCTTGCGATCGGGGAGGCGGCCTTCCGGCTCCGCGAGGCATTCAGCGGCGAAGAGCTCAAGTCGCTCACAGCCGGCCTCTCCCCAGAGGACTATGCGGTGAAAATCGCAGGGCTCGTGCGCCGGGCTCAATACAAGAGAGTTCAGAGCCCTCCGGGCGTGAAACTCCACCCGACCGACTTCGGCCTTGGGTGGCGGTATCCCATCGCAGGCAACTACACCCTTTAACGACCCGAGAAGGAACAAGAACAATGGCAAAAATCGATCTCGCGGAACGCATCCACAATCACAACTACCGTCTCGATCCGTATGTCCGCTCTCTGCTTGATACCGACTTTTACAAGCTATTAATGTGTTTTTTCGCCTGGAAGCTCTACCCGGATGTCCGGGTCACCTTCGCGGTCAAAAACCGGTCCGTCGCGAAAACGAAGCTCAGAGCGTTGATCGGAGCTGAGGACCTGCGCCAGCAACTTGACTATGTCCGTTCGCTTCGCTTCACGGAAGGAGAGCTCATCTGGCTTCAGGGCAATACCTTCTACGGGCAGAAGAATATCTTCCCAGGAGAGTTCATCGACTTCCTGCGCCAGCTTCAGCTTCCCGACTATCATCTCTCAATCGGGGAGGACGGAGACTACGCCCTCTCCTTCACCGGAACCTGGGCAGAGGTCATGCTCTGGGAGATCTATGCCCTCTCGATCCTCAATGAAGCTCGCTCGAGGGCAGGTATGGCGGACATGTCCCACTACCAGCTCAAGGTTCTCTACGCGAACGCGACTGCAAAGCTCGTCACGAAGCTCAAGGCGCTGAAAACCGCGGGAGTGCCCAGGATTGCCGAATTCGGCACTCGGAGGCGGCACGGCTTCCTCTGGCAGGAGTTTGTGATCGAGGCCATGCAGGAAGAGCTCGGAACTAACTTCCTCGGAAGCTCCAACGCCCTTCACGCCATGCGGATGGGCGTCCCGGCAATCGGTACAAATGCTCACGAGCTACCGATGGTCGTTGCTGCCCTGTCTCGTCTCACCGATGGTACGCCGAAGAGCCTCTACCAGAGCCAGTATCGTGTTCTTCGCGAGTGGCAGGATATCTACCAGGGGCACCTCCTCGTCGGTTTGCCTGATACCTTTGGGACGACACAGTTCCTGAAGGGCGCTGCCGAGCACTTCCCCGACATCAAGGAGTGGAAGGGCTTCAGGGAAGACAGCAAGGATCCGTTCATCGGTGGCGAGGAAAAGATCCGTTTCTGGGAAAGTGTCGGCTGCGACCCCAGGGAGAAGCTCCAGCTTTTCTCGGACGGGCTCGACGTCGCTCAGATGATTGCTCTTCACCGGACCTTCGGCGGCCGTATCGTCGATGGCTACGGGTGGGGAACGCTCGCGACGAACGACTTCAGGGATTGCGACCCCCGGGGAACCAACAAACTGGATCCGATTTCCATTGTCTGCAAAGTCGCCAGCGTTTCGAGCGACTTTGGAGGACAAGAGATCTCTGCGGTGAAGCTATCGGACAACTACGAGAAAGCGGGCGGCTCTCCTGAAGAGATCGCGGTTTATCGCGCTGTCTTTGGCACTGAAGGCGTCTCCAACGCTCCTGTCATTGTGTGAGGGCATCATGTCGAAGACTGTAGAAATAATCGAGAAAGAGCGAGCCTACGACGGCTTCTTCAAAATCGACCGCTACCGCGTCAGGCACACGACACCTGATGGCGGGATGAGCCCGGTCATCACGCGGGAACTCTTTGAGCGCGGCCACGCCGCGGCGCTCCTTGCATACGATCCCGATGCTGACGCCGTTCTCGTCATTGACGAGTTCCGTATCGGGCGCCTTGCGGCCGGGTGTCAGGGTGAACAGTGCTGGAGCACCGGACCCGTTGCGGGGATGATTGATGCCGGCGAGCTGCCTCGAGATGCCGCAATCCGAGAAGCGCAAGAAGAAGCCGGCATTGCCGTGTCTGGAGACAGCCTCAAGGGTCCGTTGACGGTATTCTCGTCCCCGGGTGGCTCGAGCGAAATGATCTCCCTGTTCATTGCGGTCGGACCGCTTTCGAACAAGGACATCACCGCAGATGGCGTTGTTGGCGAGGGTGAATTCACCGAGCCTCGCATCGTTCCTCGTCAAAGCCTGATCGATGGGCTTCTTGAAGAGCCGCGAAACGGCCACCTGACAATCCTCCTGCTCTGGCTTGAGCGAATGATCTCGACCGGCGAAATCAAAAACAGAAAGACAGAAAAATGAAGATCAAGGGCGCAGAGCTTCAACAGTTCATGGATGAGGGTTGGCCTGGTGGGACTGACTGCGAGGATTGGTTTTGGGATCACGATCTCTTCGACGACCCTGACCCGCTCGCGACTTACGACACCTACGACATTGGTCCCCTTCTTTACCAAGGTAAGAGCGAGGATCCGACCAATGGTTTGGGGGTCGACCTCGCTGTCGCGATCCGCAAGTGGAGAAAGGAGAGAGATACAGCCGTGACCATCGTTCGTGTCCCCAATGGGAAGGAGGCCGAGCTGAAAGCCTTCCTCAAGACCATCAAAGGGAAGATCGAGACATGAGCCGAAAGAAACTCGAAATCGACCCACGGATCGGAAATGACCGTGTTGGCCTTCTGATTACCCGTGGGCAGATGGAGCACCTCGGGCACGCGGCCCTCAAGGCGCAGATGATGATGGACAACTCCACGAATATCATCGGCTTCGGGAGCTCTCAGAAATCCGGTGTCTATGACAATCCCCTGAGTAGCGATCAGAAAAAGCGGGCTCAACAAGGGGCATGGGGTGAGGCGTTCAAGATCGTCTTCCTCCAGGATATCGGCGCTACCGATCGATCCCGAGACTGGGGCGACTATGTCTTCGATCGCATCAAGAGCAATCAGATGCCGGAGCCTACCGATCTCTACGCAGGATCAAAGCACGAGGCGCGCTGGTATGAACACCACTTCGCCTCCCTGCAGGGGCAAGCACACTACACGAGGGGGATGTTCCAGGTTTGGGAAAATCCGGAAAGCGGTAAACGGATTCACATCCTGGATCGCAACCTCCACGTTCCGATCTCCTCCAGTGAAGTTCGGAGTATGATTGAGCGCCGCGACGATGGCTGGCGGAACTTCGTGCCCCAGAAGCTGTGGAGCTTCTACGAGTGGGAGTATCCCCCTGCCCTGAGGGCTGCCATCGAGACTGAACCGGATGGACATTTCCCTGACGAGGGTCATCCGGTCGGCACGAAGGCAGTCTTCACCGATGATCCGAAGAAGATCTACATCCTGCGCGACGACGGCAAATGGCGTCCCCGCACGGAAGCTGAAGACAGCAAGAGCCTCGGCGACTAACCACCCTAAGGTCGGGCCCGTATCGGGTCGCGACCGCGGGGTCCAACCCAATCCCGCTCCGGATGAGTGGGGAAATGGAGAAGAAAATATGCAAGACTTTCGACCCAAACCGACCGACGCACTGGTCCTTATCGACGTCCAGAACGACTTCCTTCCCGGCGGGGCGCTCGCTGTTCCCGACGGGGATGAGATCCTCCCGGTGGTCGCTGAGCTTTCCCAGAAGTTCGACAACATCGTTCTGACCCAGGACTGGCACCCGGCCGATCACAAGAGCTTCGCCTCGGCGCACGAGGGGAAGGCTCCGTTCGAGATGACGGCGATGCCCTATGGCGATCAGGTTCTGTGGCCTGACCACTGCATTCAGGGGAGCCATGGCGCCGAGTTTCGTCTTACCGATGCGACCCTTCAGAAAGCGCAGATCGTGATCCGCAAAGGGTTCCGGCCCGAGGTTGACTCCTATTCGGCCTTCCTCGAGAACGACCAGACCACTCCGACCGGTCTCGCTGGCTACATGAAAGAACGCGGCCTCACCCGCGCGGTTTTCGCCGGCCTGGCGCTCGACTTCTGCGTAGGTTTCTCTGCTATAGACGCGGTGAAGCTCGGGTTCGAAGCTGTCGTTGTCCTCGACGGCTGCCGCGGTATCGCCGCCGAGAGCATCGAGGAGCGTCTCACCCAGATGAGAGAGGCTGGCGTACAGATCGTCGACGCGATCTGATCCGACAGGAAACGGAACAAAATCACAGCCGCGGAGGATCTCCGCGGCTTCGACATTTCAAGGATCCCACATGACCCCGATCGCAGACTATACCGAGTTCGCCGGCCGCCTCTCCGCTGAGACCTGCGAAACCGCAATCCGAGAATATCGCCTCGTTCAAGAGGCTGGGACGATGGAAGACGCCCCGACCCTTCACGGCCTCGTCCGGGAGTATTCCGCGCAGATCCCCGGGATCGGGTACCATTACGACTTCGTGCACAAGATCGCTCTTCACATCCTGCTGCGCCGACACCAGGAACTCACGGCCTGATGGAGGTCCTGGCGTTCCCCTCATGGTCGCTTCCTTGGCGTCCACTGACGAGCCTGCCGACCGACCGTCTCGTTCTGGCCCGGCTCGAGCACTTTGCACGAATGAAGCCCATGCGGCTTGTTTTTGCGCGAGCGACAGAATTTGGGCCGGTGCTGAGCGATGGAAGTGAGATCAGCGATGTGTGGAACCTGACCGGCTGGCTCGAGCAAGACGTCGAGATCGAACTCCACACCTCCGCAGCCGCCGCCGCGGAGCCGAAGTCACTGGAGTGGGAGGCTTCGGCTGACGGTTCCGAGATCGCGCTCGACGGCCTTGGCGGGCACTACGTGATCAGCCAGCGCAAGGGGCGGAGCCGGCTCGAGTACGAGATTGATCTGTCCAGGTGCCTGGACCAACGGCACTCGGACAATCTCAGGGCCCTTGCCCAAGAGGACTTCGACGCTCGGATCCGTGGATCCCTTGGCACTCATCAGTAAGGCCTTCTCTCGTAGGGCCTGGGATGATGTAGCGCTGCTCATAGAAGAGACCTGATCTCTCTACCGGGCCTTCCCAACTTTCCGCCCCGGGCGGACCACCCTTTCTGAAAAGGAGACCATGTCTGTGATCGGACTTCACCAAGAGGCCCCTGCCGGCGCCATTGCTTACGGACATACTGAGCATTGGAACACCACGTACCAACGCACCCAGCACTTCCTCCATGACGAGGGAGATCAGATTTCCGAAGGTCTCGCCAAGCGGCTGGCCCACTACGGCCGCAAGCGGCTGACGGACCTCGGATTCGGCCCGCTCATCAACGACATGCAGGCTCATGTCAGCTCGACAGACATCCACACACTCACCTATCTCGTCGAGTTCCAGTTGGTCGGCGGTGGCCGCCTCGGCGTCGAGGGCATCTATACCGACAAGGGATGGCCGTATCTCGACCACGGCATTTTCGCCAGCGACGGATAGCACTCAGCCCTTTCTCGCGGTCGCGACGACACCTGGATCTCACGGCCTGATGGAGGTCCTGGCGTCCCCTCAGGGGCCTTTCCCAAGAGGACGACAATCGCATCCGGGGCGCCATCGGCACTCACTGTCGAGCCTGACGACTGACTTCTAGACCCAGCCGAAGGCGATGACGGGGCAGCCCGCCAACCGGTTAGCTGACGCCGCCCCAGCCCATCGTCACGGCCTTCTCGTCCCTGACGTTTCGAGGAAAGAAGTCCCGATCGGGAAGTTTCAGATCCACCCCGAGCACCTCTTCGAGAACCAACAGCTGAGCCGCCACGCCATCCGCGAGAAGCTTTCCGCCCTGCGCCTCCATCTGGTTCACCCTCTTTGCCACCTGGCGCAGAACTAGCAAAATGAGCTTCAACGCCTTTGGCTTCTTGAAGCCAAGGTCCTTCATTGCCTCTGTCAGCGCCTCTTCCGAGAGGTCCTCGGCAAAAGTCGCATTCCCCAGCGAAAACGACAGTGCATGGGTCGGCCGGCTGTCCATCGTCACCGGAACCACATCATAGAGCGGCGCCAGTTCCCCGTTCTCGGTCCGGTACAGGATCGAGGTGTTCTTGGCGTGATTGTCCGTGTTTCCCACGGCCAGATTGAAGATGGTCTGCATCAAGAAGCCCACCTGGAACACCACCGGAATGCTCAGACAATCGGCCAAGTCGCCGACCGCCTTGAGAGAGAACTTGTGTTCATCAAGCTCTCCATCCCGCTCGTATTTCAGGTGGCGGGACAGGCCTAGTGCCTGGCACAGGTCTTCCGCGTGAATCCGGCGTATTTCATTGCCCTCGACGATCCGATCGAAACGCTCCGACAAGATGGCGCCGATCTCTGCGCAGGTCTCGTCGTCCTCGAACACCAGATACTCACTCTCGATCGCCTTGATCTCGATGCTCCGCGCCAATGAAAGCAACGCATGCTCGTGCCGCGTGATGCTCAGATCGTCCTTCGGTGAGATCTTCAGGATGTGCGTGGTCGGCGCCCGGCTTCCCGCCCGCGGCAGATAGAACTCCCCATCCATCCGCAGCAGCGCAATCTTCGGCTGCACGCCTGCCACCGGTGACGGATCACGAGCGCCTTCTGGAAGGTGCCCCTTGTAGTGCAGCGACCGGACGATCTCGATCATCCGCCCCTTGCTCACATGCTCATAATCGTCCGGGAAAAGCCCCGGCCGCTTACCAGGGCCCGCACCCTCAGGGGTGACAGAGACAGCGCCAGGACAGTCCGCACCAAGGTGATACAGAAGACCCGCAATATCATCCCCGTCGATCCTGTGGGCCGCCTTCACGCGTTCAAGCTCCCTGCCCTCGAAGAGCAGGTTCCCAAAATAGGCCACACAGGCTGCGTCCCCGTAAGGATCAGTGCGTATAGGCATCGCGATAGAAACGCGCCCATTGGCAGGAACACCATCTGCATATGAGAAGGTCATGCTCTTGTCCGCGGCGCGCTCAAGAACGCCCACACGCGACGCCACCCCATCCATCCAGACATCGAGCTTCATCTACGAGGCTCCCCGTAGATCTCGATGCCCAGAACGCGGGTAAGCTTGAGGTAGGTGTCCAAAGTAGCAGGGGTTAGCCCTCTCTCGATCCGCGAGAGGTTCGACTGGGCCACGCCGGAGAGCGACGCCACGGTCTCTTGATCCAGCGATAACGCCATCCGCCTGTCTCTCAGAAGCTTCCCGATGTCCTCAGAGGACTTGATCAGCACGCGATCCATGTCGGCCACCAATTATTGCTCTTAGGCAATATAGGTGCGATCTCTCCCACAGCGCAACGCCAATATTGCTTGACGGCAATATCTGAGCTAGCGCATGCCCTGATCAAGGTGAATATTGCTCCACGGCAATACAACCCGACGAGGGGTCGACAGATCCCTTTGAACTACGAACCAAGACCTGGGCGACTGGGTCTGCGATCCTGCACACCTCTCCCAAGATTTCCCGGGACTGAGAACCCAACCCTCACCAAAGAGGTTCTGACCGTATTTCTGCGCAGAGGCCCAAAAGCTCATCGTTCACGGTGTGGTATCACCCGGGTGCGTCCTTGGGTCTGAGAGGTGTTTCCACCCCTCTATGATCGGCTGCAGGTGACCTGCCTCCTTCATCGCCCTTTCTCGCACCGGGTCGATTTCGCCACTTCTAGCGACGAGATGACCTCACTTTTGAGGATCTTGGAGCCCCCCCAAGGCTGCCTCAAGGTCGCATGCCTATAAACCATGAGGCCTCCCTTCCCATCGTCGTCCAGATTCAAGTATATTCATCCGTCCAAGTTCAAGTTGATATCCTTCACCTCTGGTTCGATCGACGGATCACCCCTACGGTTTCTGTCTTTCTTTTTGAAGGCGAGTTTCGAGCTATTAATGCTACCAGTTTCGTCTCATGATTGTGTAGTATCGCACAACAGCCTCAGCGCGCGTAACGAGGGTGCGCATCGCCTCTATTGCTGCCGCCACAATCACTTCCTTTTCTGTGGCTCCTTCGATCTTGTCGAGGAGTGCGGTGGAAGGCGTCCTCCACATCTCTCCCGCAAAGCCATCCAGAGCTCGTGATATGTAGTCGTCGACAACTTTGTCTGTAATGAGTTGATCCCCTCCACTCTCTTCGTAGTAGAAGAACAGCACAAGACAGGTTAGAAATCTCTGCTCCCGGATGTCGGTTGTAGCGTTAAGAACGCCACTGGCGTTGACCTTGGATAGAAGGCGTTTGGTTCTGAACTGAGCGGATCTCGCGAAGAAAGTCTTTTTCACTTCATCCACATCGTATGCATAGTCTGATCTTGGGAACGCTCTGGGATCAGCTTCGATCCCCATCTCCCGAAAGTAGCTTTCGTAGTCAACTTCGCTGGGGATCCCGTCTATCAGGACCTGAAAACACTCGATGTAATCCGCGCTATACGCTTCGAAATCTCGAAAGAATGCATCGTACTGCTGTGCGCGATCGATCCTCTTCGATTGAACAATTGCATGAATGTTGGTCGCGAAGTCTTTGATGGTTTCGTAGACCTTGCTGACGTCGTCTCCCGATATTGCCACTGGATCTCACCTCCGTTGTTCTAGCATGCCATCATCTCGCCGGACATGTCCGTGGAACGGCTATGATGGCAGGTCGCCCTCCCTATCAAAATCTCTTGAATGAGACGATCCGAATATACCACAATGAGCCGACATGAGCGCGGATCTTCAGTTGGGCGCTCCCTCTCACGAAGAACAATGCGTTTTTCCTTGAGATCTCACGGATAGAACTCTCTCTGCACTTCTGTTTTTATCCAGTCAGCCAATATCTCAGCTTGTGCGGACCCCGCATCAGGGCCATACGCGGCCCGAACAACACAGCCCCGCAAGAAGAAGGAGAAGCCGCCCTTCCCGGTCAAGAACTCATCCGGGAGGCGGCCATAGAAGAATGACCCACAACACCACACCTGCAGCGATTCAGAACAACAACACCTTCAAGCAAGGCGACGTTTTCGTCCTCTTCGGTGAGCTTTTCGGGCGGGGCTATGCGACCGGGCTCATTGACGCTGCTAAGAAAGAGGGGATGGAAATCATCGGCATCACCGTCGGTCGGCGGGATGAAAACAATCAGCTACGTGCGCTGACCCAAGAGGAGAAGTCCGAGGCTGAAGCGAACCTTGGCGGCCGTATTATCAACGTCCCCCTCATGGCGGGTTTTGACCTGGATGCGGCAGAGGGCGAGGCGACGCCGACGGATCTCCTCAATGAGATGACCAAGGACAGCTGGCGCGAACACAAGTTGGACTGGGCGCATATCGAGCGATGCCGCGAAGTTGGTGTGGATCGGTTTCGGCGTTCTGCCGAACAGGCAATGGCCGAGCTCGATCAAATGATCCCGAGTGGAGCGAACGTCTTCTTCGCTCACACCATGGCTGGCGGCATCCCGCGAGCCAAAGTCTTCATGGTGATCGCGAACCAGGTCTACAAAGGCCGCGGCGCGCGTCATATGCCCTCCCAGGCACTGATCGACAGCGACCTTGGGAAGTTCCTCCTTCAAAACTTCGACGAAGTCACCGCCAATACCTTTGAGCACCTCATCGAGGCTAGCTCCACGATCCGTGAACGGATAGAGAGCGCCGGCGGATCGGTTTCTTACACCGCCTATGGCTACCACGGCACGCGCATCCTGATTGACGCGGAGTATCGTTGGCAAACCTACACCAGCTACACCCAGGGCTATGCCAAGATGCGTCTCGAGCAGATCGCCGAGACCGCATGGTCCAAAGGCATCAAGGCGACTGTTTTCAACTGTCCGGAGATCCGAACGAACTCCTCGGACGTCTTTGCCGGCATCGAGCTATCGCTTATCCCTCTGCTCTCCGCTCTCAAGACGGAGGAAGGCGGCGAGTTCGCCCAAGAGATTTGGGATGAGTGCGGCAGTCTTCTGAAGGATGATGCCTCTCTCGAGGATGTCCTGGGGCGGATCGAGAGCTACATGGGGCACCTGACGATGGAGCCCTTCTACAATTTCGCAGGATGGCCGATGCAGAACAGCCCCGATCAGGTCGAGCTGACCGTTGGAACGTCTCAGGATATCGTCGCACTCCACAAAGATCGCAAGGCTCTGATCAGCGATGTGCTCAGTCAGCATGTCGTCTCCGCGACGGGCCGGCTCATTTTCAGCGAGGCGGGAAAGCCTACCGGACCAGTTCAGTGGCTCGATCATGATGTCGTCGCCAGGGACATGATCCGAGCGGCAAAATCCTGACGCGAGGCGGAGCGATCTAAGCGATCGCCGGTTGCAGATCCCCTTGGAAGTCAAATTCCTGTCCGTAGCCCTACGGGCAGGTTCCCCAGATCGGGGCCGCAGAAATTCCCGATCCTGTGCTGAAGTTCGGAGGTTCTGATGCTATTCCTGAAACGCACCATCCGCTCAGATCGGATGCAAGTGAGCTCGTTCCACGAAGCATCTCGTCCATCTCAGTGGCACTGCTGACATCCCATCCGGAAATATCTGCCGAGAAGTTTGTGGCGCCCTGGAAAGCGTTCCTGAACGACCCAACCTTGGACACGTCCCAGCCCGAGATATCGCTATCGAACGCCGTGTTGTAGGTGAACATCCAGGGCATGTGCGTCAGTGACGCAGTATCCCACGAAGACAGGTCGGCATCATAGCTGGTCTCCATGAACATAGCCTGCATGTTGGTCACCTGGGACACATCCCAACCACCGATATCATGTGAGAAAGCCGTCGCCCCACGGAACATCCCGTGAGTGATCTGCAGGCTGGAGACATCCCACCCTCCGATGTCCTGGTCAAAACTCGACGCATAGTTGAACATCTGGTACATCCTAGTGGCACTCGAGACATCCCATCCTCCAATATCCACATTGAAAGATGTCGCATTGCGGAACAGGCCGTCGAACACCTCCACAGATGATGTGTCCCAGGACGCCACGGAAGGATCATTCATCGACGAGGCCCCTGAAAACGCCTCCTCGAGCGACGTCACGGTCGATGGTAGATTGCCCGGGACTTCGGTGAGATTGACCGCTCCGACGAAAGCATTCTGCAGGGATGTCAGCCCGGTTCGCCCCCACTGTAGCACGCTGACGATCGACCCGTTTGTCGTTGCTCCGGCCGCATCGCCGTAGGCAGTCATATCGCCAAGAATTGTCACCCGATAAGATCCCGCCTCAGGGTAGGCGCACGAAATGGGGGATCCGGCAGTGAAGTTTACGCCGCAGTCTGCGTTTGCTGTATCGCTTCCCCAATCCACTACGATCGAGGATCCCGCCATCGGGTAGATCGTGGCGGAACCCCCGCTGACTTCGATCGCGAAGGCGTTTGGGTCCAATGGTCCGCGATGTGCAAGGTGAACTTCATCTGCGCTTAGCGATAGGACTACGGAGATTTCTTCGCCCAACCTCAGCACAGCTGGAACAGCAACCACCCCAAGCAGGCCGAGAATGATCCCGTATTCGAGTAGACTTGCTCCTTGACTCCTTTTTGGGTGAGAAAAATCTCGTATTCTCTTCACGGCGGAGGTTGGTCCCTGGTGTCAATCGTCCATCCCAAATAGGACCAGCTACCCTGAGGCTGAAGTCCGTCGCACGAAAGCATCGAAGGGCTCTTGAGCGCACCCTACTGACGCCGCAGAGGATGAACGCATTCATTCTCGTAGTGTTTGAAATCGCAAAGGTCAGCCGAGGGTGAAATGCGCACTAGGGGCAACTACCCCAAACAGGCTCGGCGCTGATACTTGAGGTGTTGGAAAACTGCGACGGACGCGTTGCGATTCCGGACACACACCAACCGCTTAAGTCCGAGGAAAAGGAGCTGGCGCCAGAAAACATGCTATCCATGTTGGTCGCGGCGGACACATTCCAGTTCGACAAGTCCGTAGAGAAACTCGTAGCTCCTTCGAAGGTGTTCCTGAAGCTCCCGACATTCGAAACATTCCAGCCCGAGATGTCCCTATCGAACACTGGATTTGAGTTGAACATGTAGTCCATATTAGACACCGCGGATACGTCCCACGTGTCAATGTTCCCATTGTAGCTTGTGCTCGAGAAAAGTCCCAGCATGTTCGAAATGTTGGAGGTGTCCCACCCATCAAGATCTTGAGAAAATGCCGTTGCACCATTGAACATGGCCTGAATGTCTTCCACGCTTGTCATGTTCCAAGTGCTGATGTCCTGATCGAATGATGGGGAGAAATAGAACATCCTGAACATCGTCGTGACATTTGACGTGTCCCAGCCAGATATATCTCTGTCGAACGTCCCGTTCTCCGCAAACAGATACGACATATTCTCCACAGACGAGGTGTCCCACGCCTCAATATCTCCATTGTAGTCGATTCCACGAAATGCGGCCTGCATATTGGTCACGTTGGACGTGTCCCAAAAGTCAAGATCATATGAAAATGCCGTCGCACCGCGAAATACGGCCTCGATGGTGGTTACACCGGAGACGTCCCACGAGTTGATGTCCTGGTTGAAGCTACCCGCGTTGTAAAACATCCGCTCCAGGGTGGTCGCGCTCGAAGTGTCCCATGATCCTATGTCGACATCGAACGACGTCGCGCCATTGAAGGCCTTCGAGAAGTCTTGGACATTCGACGTATCCCACGAGGCGATGTCGCTGTCGTTTATCGACGTTGCCCCGCTAAAGAGCAGCGAGAGAGAAATAACCGACGATGGGAGGTTCCCTGGAACGTCGATGAGGTTCACCGCCCCGCGGAATCCATGCTCCAAACTTGTCAAACCCGTATTTCCCCATTGCAGAACACGGATGATCGCGGAATTTGTCAGATCTCCGTCCGATGAACCATAGGACGTCATGTCTCCTGTAATGGAGATGGTATAGGTTCCTGGTCCAGGGTAGCTGCAGGACACCGAAGCGCCGGCGGTGAAACTCTGTCCGCAAGACGCATTCGCAGTCTCATCACCCCAATCGATCGTGATTGAGCTGCCCGCCATAGGATAGACCACGGCTGTAGTTGCGCTGACCTCGATTACGAATGCATCGGGATCCAGGGGATCGCCCGCGTCCTGCCCGGATGCCAAGGAAGCCAAATTTAGGGCCGTAGCCCCGTGCACGAAAGCATCCTGGATCTCTCGGCCGAGGCTGTAGACCGCTGGAACCGATACTGCTCCGATCAAAGCCAAGACCACGCCGTACTCGAGCAAGCTCGCGCCATGATGTGCCTTTGATTTTGCTCGATAGCGGCGCTTCAACACGGGTAGTTCTTTCCATCCAGCTTCCTGCGTAGGTAGGGATCAGCTAAGATGGAAGCCAAGAGCCCTCCTCCGCGTTTGGCAGTTTCAGAGGCCTATGGAGGATCGGCCTGGTAGTTCCCTCGAGCAGGAAGACTACGGGCAGGTTCCCCAGATTGGTTCCGCAGAAGTGGAAGAGTCAGAGCTAAAATAATCTGGCCGAACAGGAATTCCAGTTACGCACCAGGAACTCAGGTCATGGGTAAAGGAGGATGCTTGGCGAAACATGCGATGCATGTTAGTAGCGCTGCCAACGTTCCATCCAGAGATATTCTGATTAAAAGCCTCTGCAAGATAGAACATGCTATCGAACGTCGCCGCGTTTGAAACATCCCATCCTGAGATATCCTGATTGAAGGATGGGTTCCTCGAGAACATGTATGCAAATGACGACGCAGATCCTACGTCCCACATCTCGATGTCTCTATTATAGTTGGTTTCCTGAAACATCGTTCGGAAAGTCGTAACACTCGACACATCCCATGATGATAGATCCTGATCGAACGCTGCGGCGCCTCTGAAAGCACCGCGGAGCGTGTGAACATTCGACACATCCCACAGTGATAGGTCTTGGTTGAAACTCGAAGCGTACATGAAGATGTGGTGGAGGCGCAAAGCACTCGACATGTCCCACCCGCCGATATCTACATTGAAGCTCGACGCTTCCTCAAAGAGACTCGTAAAGTCTTCTACGCCGGACACATCCCATGAGGCTATATCGGGGTCATTTAGAGAGCTGGCTCCCCAGAACAGCCCCCAAATATTGGTCGTCGTGGAAGGCAGATCTGATGGAACGTCGATCAGTCTTGATGCCCCATAGAACGCATACTCGAGGCTTGTCAGGCCCGTGTTTCCCCACTGGACAACTCGCACAACGTCGTCGTTTTTTCCAAGGCTGGAGGCGTCCCCGTAGGCCGTCATGTCGCCGGTGATCGAGATCCTGTAGGTTCCCGGCAGCTTGTAGTCGCAGGATATCGGAGAGCCTGCGCTGAACGCCTGACCGCACCGGGCGTTCGCTTCCCGGTCTCCCCAATTCACCTCAATGGCACCTCCGGCCATTGGGAAAATATTGCCTTCAGTTCCGCTCACCACGAAGGCAAAGGCGTCGGGATCCAGTGGGTCTTGGTTCACGTTCGAGTAGATCTGTGCTCCCACCTCGGTGAAGGTATCTTCGATCTCTCCTCCAAGATGCCTCGCCACAGCAACAGCTCCCGCGCCTATAAGCCCGAGGATAACGCCATACTCCAAGAGACTGGCAGCGTGCTTCCCGTTGCGGAACAAAGGTAGAGGATTCTTCTTCAAAGTGGCTTTCAAGGGTCGAAGTTTCGGCCTTCTGTAGATAGACAGAAGGCACTGCGGTCGAAAATTCCCCTACCTACAGGTTTCGCCAGGCGGAGTCTGCGAGGTCAGGGACAGGTGCCCCAGACCGGCTCAGCTGATATACCAGATCCATCTGAGAATAGTGTTGGCCGTGATGCGACTAGTGGCACGCACCATGAGCTCAAATCGGACGAAAACGATGCGGAGCCATCAAACATTTCTTCCATGTAGATGGCACTCGAAGTATCCCAACCTGACAAGTCTTGAGAGAATACGCTGTTCTGTCCGAGCATGCCGGTAAAGTCCTGAACGTTTGAAACATCCCAACCCGAAATATCTTGATTGAATGTTTCCTTGTTTCTAAGCATGTAGGCCATGGTTGTAGCGGAGCTTGTGTCCCAACTGGATATGTTTCCATTGTATTCCTTCTCGGAAAACATGGACATGAAAGAGTTGACCTTCGATGTGTCCCAATCATTCAGGTCTTGACTGAAGGCAGTCGCACCCCGAAATGCCCCGCGGAGGGATGTTACGTTCGAGATGTCCCAATCGTTGATGTCCTGGTTGAATGCGGTCGCGCGGTAGAAAATATGGTGCATATAAGTGGCACTGCTCACGTCCCAATCTCCAATATCGACATTGAAGTTCGTCGCATATTTGAATGTAGACTGAAAATTCTCGACAGATGATGTATCCCAACGCGCTATGTCAGGGTCATTGAGCGCATACGCATAGAAGAATGTGCTATTCATGCTTGTGAGCCCTGGCGGTAGATTGTCAGGTACATCCATCAGCTTGGATGCGCCGTAGAAGGCGAAGCTTAGGTCTGTTAGGCCTGTATTTCCCCACTGAAGAACGCGCGATATGCCTGAGTTAGTTTCGAGCCCCGCCTCATCTCCATAGGCCGTCATATCCCCGATTATCGAGACCCTATAAGTACCCGGGAGGTCGTATTCACATGAGATCGCGCCGCCCGCAGTGAAGACATTTCCGCATCGTTCATTTGCATTCCGATCTCCCCAGTCTACCTCTATCGCGCCTCCCGCCATTGGATAGATTGTTGCAGACGATCCGCTAAGAACAAGCGCAAACGCATCTGGATCCAAGGGGTCTTGATTCATCTCGGAGTAGATCGCCGCACCAGCCTCTCCGAACACCGTCTGCACTTCTCTTCCAACCGATAAGATTGTCGAAATCGCCGCTGCGCCAATCAGTCCAAGAACAACGCTATACTCGAAGAGGCTCGCCCCGCGCCGGCTTTTAGAAGGGATGTCATGTAGCTTATACAAGAGGGAAATCTATCTGCGTTCGCGGCGCCCATTCTGCAAACAGATAGTTATCCGTCTACGCCTTAGGAAATTTTGCAATCTGACCCGGATACCTATGGGCACGATCCCCAGGCAGGCTCTGCAGCCATCGGCGCACCATCTGAAAAGGAAGCCGGTCGCGTGGGGATATTTGGCACACACCATTCGCTGAGGTCGCCAGAGAAAGCCGCGGCATCCTCGAACATCTTGTCCATGCTCAGCGCCGCGGAAGTGTCCCATCCAGAGATGTCCTGATTAAACGCTGTGTTTCCAGCGAACATCCTGCTGAACTGCTCCACGCTGGAAACATCCCAGCCCGAGATGTCCTGATCGAAAGTCGCGTTCGCAGAGAACATATAGTCCATTGCGGTTGCAGAGCTCGTGTCCCAACCACTCAAATCATGATTGTAGTCCATGTCGTAAAACATGGCGCGAAACGTCGTGGCGCCGGATGTATCCCAGTCGCCCAATGAGTACGAGAAGGCTCTTGCAGCTCTGAATGCTCCACGGAAGGAGGTAACCCCCGACACATCCCAGCCACCAATGTCCTGATTGAAACTCTCGGCCCGGAAGAAGATGTGATGCATGTCCGTGGCACTCGACACATCCCACTCACTGATGTCGACATTGAAGCTCGAGGCAAATTCAAACGTCGAGAAGAAGTTCACTACAGAAGAGGTATCCCATGCGGCAATATCGGGATCATTGAAAGACGACGCGCCAAAGAACGTGCCTCGCAAGCTTGTCGTTCCAGGAGGAAGAGCCGGTGGAACGTCAATAAGATTCGATGCGCCATAGAAGGCATAACTGAGATCTTTAAGTCCTGTGCTTCCCCATTGCAGAACACGAACGATGCCGACCCCGCCCCCTTCTCCTGACAAATCGCCATAACTCGTCATGTCTCCTGAGATCGAAACTCGGTAGGTTCCGGGTGCCTGGTATCGGCAGGAGATTGACGATCCAGCCGTGAACACATTTCCGCAACGCCCGTTCGCCTCTCGGTCTCCCCAATCGACTTCGATCGCTCCGCCCGCGCTTGGGTAGAGTGTGGCTTCATCTCCGATGACCATGATGGCAAAAGCATTGGGGTCGAGGGGGTCCTGATGGATATTTGAGTAGAGCTCTGCCCCTGCCTCAGTGAAGATCTCAGCCGCCTGCCCGCCAAGCCCAAGAACCGTCGAGATTCCTGCCGCGCTCACGAGGCCGAGGACGACGCCATATTCGATCAAGCTGGCACCTCGCCTGCCTGCAGAAAAATGTCCTGCATACATCGTCAAGAAATCTATCCAATCCGGGCGCACCACCGATCAAGAAGATAGTTCGTGCCCTCCTTTAAGGAAAACCAGCCACCCCAAAGAAAGAGAGAAAGAAACCTCTAGACGTGTCAGCCTCTGGCCTTCGAGCAGGAGAGCAACCTCCACGTTTTGTCTGCTTCCTTGCCGTTGTCTGTCCTAAGTTTTTGAACCGTCGCCTTGGGACGCATTTTCTTGGGAAACCAGGAGCACCCCATGTCAGAAGAACCCCTCGTCTCGGTGATTGTCCCCTTCCACAATCGTACCGGTTTGCTGAACGCTCTCATCGACAGCCTGCCAGACACGAAAGAGGTGGAGATCATCCTGGTGGACGATCACTCCGGTGAGGAGTTCAAGCTGCAGAGGAAGCCGTATTTCACCAAGGTCCGGACGGTGAAGCTGGATCCTGACAAGCGATATGCCGGGAGCGCTCGAAACAAGGGTATCGAAGAGGCCTTTGGCGAGTTTCTCTTCTTCGCCGACAGCGATGACATCGTGGATTCAAGGAAGTTCATGCAAGCCGTGCATGAGATCCCGGAGGATATCGACATCCTGTATACCCGGACCTCGTCCTTCCTGAAGAACGGTGACACAGGAACACGTCATCTTCGCTACAACCGGATCATTGATCAGTTCTTGGCCAAAGGTGATGCTAAGCACCTTGTGCGCTTCCATCCCCCTTGGGCGAAGTTCATCCGAAGGTCGTTCATTGAGGCGCACGCTCTCTACTTCGATCAGACCCGTGTCTCCAATGACGTGATGTTCAACGCGCGGCTGCACCACGCCAACCCGCGGCGCCGGGTGAGCGATGCTGTCTGTTATCACATCCGCGAGGGAGAGCCTTCGCTCACTACCGAAGCAACGATCGAAGACCTGAAGCAGAGGATCGAGGTCGGAGCTCAGTACAATGCCTTCCTGCGCGAGATCGGTCTGTGGGAGATGCGTAGTCCTGCCCTGCCCTACCTCTTCCAGATGGCGAAAATCGGCCTGATGACGGCGATCCGGACGGCGATGCTCCTGCGTGAGTCTGGATCTCCTGTCTTCTGGTCGCCGGCGTCCGCCAAGCGGGTCCGCGACCGCGTTTTCAGAGATTGATCTCTGAAATCCGTTTTCCGCAATCGTCTGCTCGCCCAAGGGGCTCTTGCCCACAGGGTTTGCCTCGCAAAGGATCACACGGCTTCACTGCGGGTTAGGTACCTCGCAGCTGCCAAGGCGAGTAGCCGGATCAAACGCGGTAGCTCTTCAAGCTCCAGGAACTCATCCGGAGCACCAAGATTTCCTGGCGAGAGGCCGGCGACTACTGTCGGGTGGCCAGCTCTCCGCCATAGGCGCGCATCGGATGCGCCGACCCTCATATTCGGAACAACTTTTCCGGAGAAGCAGTTCTCAGAAGACCTAAGAACAGCCTGCACGATTTCATGGTCTGGATCGGTCCAGCTCGGTTCGTATGCTCGTAGGATATCAATAGAGATATCGTCATTATCTCCAATCAACCCTCTCACGCGGGCTTCCACCTCGGATACAGATACACCTAAAGGAATTCTGATATCGAGCTCTGCCGCCGCTCGTTCAGGGACAAGATTTGGGGACCCGCCACCGTGCAAGGTTCCGAGGTTGACGGTCACCCTGCTCATTACGTCGCGCTCCCCGATCCCGCCGAGAGGCTCCGATACAGCCTCCGCAGCGGCCATGATTTCCGCAGCCGGATGGTCTTGTGGCATCCGCATGTTTTCCAGCTCTTTCAGAGAGATTAAAGTCTGGATCAGGGTATTGATGGCGTTGCGCCCGCGATGCACGTGCGCTCCATGCGAAGATCGCCCATATGATGTCACGCGGACCCAGAGCATCCCCTTCTCACCGCAGCGCGGGACTTGAGGCGCACCGACGTCCGGAACAATAACGGCACCCCCTTCAAAGAAATCAAGATCTTCGATCATCGCCTGAGTGCCAAGCTCTCCCATCGTCTCTTCGTCACCGGCAAGGGCCAGAATGATCTCGCCGGGGAAATCCTGAGCTTCAGTTGCAAAAAGCCGCATGACCGCCATGGCCGCGGCGACGCCCCCCTTCATGTCGCAGGATCCGCGTCCGTACAGGCGGCCATCAGCGATCGAGGCGGAAAAGGGTTCCGTCTTCCAGCTCGAAGAATCCCCGATGGGATAGGTGTCTATGTGGCCAGACAAAATTAGGCGAGGTCCCGCCCTATTCCCCTTAAGTCGCGCGACGAGATTTACGACTGGCGGAGTCCGGCAGTGCTCGAAGACCTCCACTCCTGGAAGTTTAGCGAGAGCATCCTTCGCGACATCTACCACCGCTCTTGTATCGCTCGGCGGCGATTGGCTATCGCAGCGCACCATGGCACAGGTCATCTCCACTGCCTCCGACGTCAAGGATAGAAGGGTTTCTTCCAGAGAGATGTGCAGCTTATCAAGCATCCTTCACTCCCCGCCCCTTCTCGAGGATCAAAAGCAGCATCTCATAGATTGTGGCGGCCGCCAGGAACGCTGTCTGGCCATTCAGATCCTGCGGCGGGCTTACTGTGTTCACATCGCACCCAACGATATTCATGCCCGACAGCATCTTCATAAACGCAAACCCTTCTCGTGCGCTCAGGCCGCCCCAAATCGGTGTGCAAACACCCGGAGCAAATGCCGGGTCAAATACATCCATATCCCAAGAAAGATACAGCGGACCATTTCCGATGCGGTTGCGGATCTCGCTCACCACATCCACAAAGCCACGGGTCGCAAGCTCATCCATCGTGATCAGGTTGAATCCGAGCTCCCGCCCGTAATCGTGAACGCCCCCTACGCTGGTAGAGCCGCGCAATCCAACATGATACGAGGCTGACGTCCTGACACGTTGCTCAAGCGCTGCATGCGTGAACTGCGTAGACGCATCGAAGGGGTAGTCCTCATTGGCCGGATAGGCATCGGTGTGGCTGTCAACGTGGAGAACTGCCAGGCCTGGATGTACACGCGCCGCAGCCCGGATAAGAGGAAGTGAAACGCTTCCGTCGCCGCCCAGACCGATGGGCACCGTCCCACACTCAAGGAGCCGGTAGGCGGCCTCTTCAATGCGCTCATTGGCTTCCTCGATCCGTCCGGGGACCAGGGCTACGTTACCTGCATCAACCAAGGAGATTTCTGCAGGGACATCGATGTCTGCTCTCTCAGGATGGAACCGCCGGATCAAGCCTGACTGCTCACGTATCGCATCAGGTCCCTGGCGTGCACCCACACGAAAGGGATGAATACCGCAGTCAAAAGGGCATCCCAGGATAGCTGCGCCGGCGCCAGAGGCTCCTGGCGCATAAGGTACATCCATAAAGGTGCGAGGATTGGTAAAAAGGGCCTGATCATCAAGCTTGGATGGGGTGTTGGATGACATTGTTCGTTCCTCAGTTGCGAGACAGGCGGCGTTCCCAGATGCGGATCACCATTGCGAGAGGCCAGCAAATGAAGAAGTAGACAATCGCGATGAAGGTAAAGATCTCGAGGGGGCGGAAGGTCGAGGAGGAAAGCTCCATGCCTCGCCGGGTAATTTCGCTTACGGAAATTACCGATCCAAGGGATGAATACTTGATGAGCTGAACAAAGTTCGCTGCAAGAGGTGGGAGTGTCATACGTATTGCTTGCGGCAGCACGATTCTCCGGAAGGATTGTGAGTTTGAAAGGCCAAGCACAAGCGCAGCTTCTCGATGCCCCTTCGGAACCGCTTGTATCCCGGAGCGATAAGCTTCAGCAATGAAAGCGGAAGAGTATATCGACAGTCCAATGATGAGAGCTGTGAACGCGCTAAGATTGATGCCAAACACAATCGGCAGAACATAGTAGGCCCAAAGAAGCTGCACCAAGATCGGCGTGTTTCGAATAATCTCACCTAGCGTGACACCGACTGCGCGTAGCGGCCAGTGGCGCGACATATCCATGAGCGCGATCAAGAGTCCACCGATCATGGCGAGCACGAGAGTGATCGCCGAGATAAGCAGAGTGTTCTGCAAACCGCTCATCAGGAAAGGCAGGTTCGTGCCGAGAATGTCCCAGCGGAAAGAATAGGTGAACATAGAGATTTCCTGGTTGTCTTGACGCGATCAAGTCATGGATCGCACTATTAGCGCGGGGCGATCACTGCCCCGCGCTGGTGTTCCGCTGATTAGGGCGCAACAATCGGGCCGAGATCATGCTTTTCGGCGAACGCTTCGAGGCGGCCATCGAGTTTGATCGTGTCGACAAACAGATTGATGTAGTTGAGCCAGATCTGATCGCCCTGAGGCACGACGTATGCGTACGGCGTAACACGAAGGGGCTCGTCGGGCTCGATGATTGCGGCCCATTCGAACTCATCCCTGACCTTGATGGCGGTCGGGTAGTCCGACATCACGACGTCGGCTCGGTTCGCCATCAGTTCGCCTTCCCGAGTGGCCGGCGGTGAGATCGCCTGAAGCTCTGCGTTCTGCAGATAGTCGCGCATGAAGGGCTCAACATAGCTCCCAAGCGTGGTTACGACAGTGTTCCCGTCTTGATCGATGTCAGACCAGGTCTTGATGTCGCTATCAGCACGAGTAATCGCGTAGATGCTCGTTTGGAGGTATGGCTTCGAGAAAGCCACTGCCTGTGCACGCTGAAGCGTCGCTCCCACGCCGAACATCCCAATATCGCATTTGTCTGCCTGGAGATCTGCGACGAACGTGGCAAAGCTGGATTCCACGATCTCGAGTTCGACGCCGAGCTCGCTAGCGAGCTCTTTGGAGAGGTCCGCGTCGATGCCGACGATCTCACCCGACGCGGGGTCTCGGTAGGAGATGGAGTAATAGAGCGGGTACTGGCAAACGCGCAGGGTGCCGCCTTGTGTAATGCGATACAGGCGAGAGTCGCTTTGTTGAGCATGGGTGACAGAGCCGAGGGTCGAGGAGAATCCGACCGCGAGTGCGAGCAGGGCCGTTAGATTTCTGGCTTTCATGACATTTTTTCCTGTTGGAGGGAGGGGTTTTGTTCAGGTTTATTCCTGAATCTGTTTTATGAATTGGCGTGCGCGTTCGGTCTTCGGCGCATCGAAGAACGAACGCGGATCGCCTTCTTCGACGATGCGTCCGGCGTCCATGAAGACGACTCTCGACGAAACATTCCTGGCAAAGCCCATCTCGTGCGTGACGACGAGCATCGTCATGCCTTCTTCGGCGAGCTGGCGCATTACCCGAAGAACCTCGTGCCGAAGTTCTGGGTCGAGCGCGGAAGTCGCCTCGTCAAACAACATGATACGCGGGCGCATCGCCAGGGCTCGGGCAATGGCGACGCGCTGCTGCTGTCCGCCCGAGAGGCGCGTCGGGTAGACGTCTTTCTTGTCCGCGAGGCCAACCTTCTCGAGCAAACGATCGGCATCTTCCATCGCCTGCTTGCGGCTCAGTTTGCGCACCAATGTAGGAGCTTCGATGACGTTCTGCAGAACTGTCATGTGTGGCCAAAGATTGAAGTGCTGGAACACCATACCAATGTCCGGCCGAACCTTTGCGGCAGCCTTGCGGATTGTTCCAGTAGCACGGGGCGCAGAGATTACTTCGCCATCCATGCGAACATCGCCCACTGATGGAGTCTCAAGAAGAGCGAGACATCGCAGGAGGGTTGTCTTGCCGGACCCCGACGGGCCGATGACGCTAACGACCTCTCCTTTCCGGACCGGCAAAGCGACCTCACGAAGAACGCGAACCTCCCCGAAATCCTTGCTGAGTCCGTGGGCCTCGATGACAGGGGGCGAAGACGGCGCCGGCCGGTCGGGGGGTGAAGTTATCGAGCTAGGCGATGCCATCATCAAGAATCTCCTGTTATCATGTGTGAACATGAACGGGTCTAAGCGCGACATAGCAACATTTTCCCCTTTATTTCGCGGGAAAATTCGTCATAACTAAATTTTATCGAAAAGTCGCACAAACAATGCGCACAACGCTGGAGCGAGGCATGGACATCAGAAGGCTTGAAGCGTTCAGAGCTGTTGTCAGCAACAACTCCGTAACGAAAGCGGCTCAGGTGCTCGGCGTGAGCCAGCCGGCTGTCAGCGCGCAGCTTGCTCGGCTCGAGGATGAAATCGGATTTTCTCTCTTCGAGAGGCGCGGCGGACGACTTGCAATGACAGCCGAGGGCCGTCAGTTCCATGACGCAACCGAGCATGCTCTTCAGATGATTGATCAGCTCGATGGAGTGGCGCGTTCCATCCGTGATGGCGCAGCTGGACGCATTGTAGTCGCCAGCCATCCCAGCGCCTCGACATCGATGCTTCCTCCGATAGCTGCAGCATTCCTGAGAGATCGCCCCGGTACGCAGATCAAGATGATCAATCGGAGCTCAGAGGAAGTTCGGAGCTTCTTCCCCGCAGCATCTATCGACATTGGGATTGCAGAGATGCCGATAGACATCAGTGGGGTCCATGTTCGGCGCTACTCCCTCCCTTGCGTCGCCATCCTCCCAGCTGATCATCGTCTATCCCAGAAGAAGGAACTCTCCGCCAAGGATCTTTCCGGGGAGCCCTTCCTCGCCATGCCGCCAGAGAGACTGATTTCGCATCGCGTGCGCGCCGCTTTCGTTGACGGTGAGAGCGAATACAACCCAATCGCGGAAGTCGACTTCTTCAGCTCAATCGCTGCTATGGTCGCAGCAGGTCATGGTGTCTCCGTCGTGGATCGTTGGACGGCAGAGATGTTCCAGCCCGTTGGGCTTGTCCCAAAGCCCTTTCTGCCTGCGATCCCATACGAAATAGGCGTGTTCACCAGCAGCGACAGGCCTGTCTCAGCCCTGGCAACGAGCTTCCTCTCGTGCATCCATGACCAATTCACAAGGACCAAAGATACATGACTCCCCTCGACCTCACTCAGCCCAGTATCAACACCCAAGGGCTTTCCGAGAATTTCCTGCGAATTTGTAACTGTGGGGGAAGGCTCTGCGGAACGGATTCAGAGAAACAGGCCATAGGACTTCTCAGGGATCTGGGTGAAGCGGCGACCGGGGTTTCGGCGCGTTCCGAGCGCCTTCCCTACCGTGGATGGCGCGGCCTGAATGCCTCAATCTCGATCCCGGAGGGGCCTGTTGTATCAGTGCATCCCCTCGTGCGAACTGTTCCGACCGGCTCCTCGCCCCTCAAGGCTGAGGTCCTGGATCTGGGCCGAGGTGCGCCGGAGGACTTTGACGCTGTCTCCGAGAGGATCCCAGGGCGTATCGTGATGGTCAGGCACGAGCATATGTTTGCGCCTGATACGATACATCGTCGCGTGAAGTACAATCGAGCAGTGACAGAGGGTGCGGCGGG
>Ga0208328_1000138_pt1 | contig 39836 bp, 43 predicted proteins | sample DeeseametaMP2633_FD_184170 | JGI IMG/M metagenome (GOLD analysis project Ga0208328, IMG submission 184170) | Marine microbial communities from the Deep Atlantic Ocean - MP2633 (SPAdes) | ecosystem: Environmental > Aquatic > Marine > Unclassified | place: Northeast of Antigua and Barbuda, North...
CCCCCGCTGCAAGCTGCGTCGCGGGGAGGGTCACATGGGTCAATTCTCAATGGAAATTACGCGCTCTCCCGGGTCAGTTCTGGGTGGAAATCAACACCGACGCCGACCTGATCGGCGAGATCGAGGTCTCCTACGTCTCGTCGACCACGTTTATCGACGGCGACGCCACCCGGGTTGACCGGGCCGTCGCGGGTGACATGAGCGACGCGGGCGCTTGGACCGCCGGCGGCGGCTGGGCAATCGCCAGTGGACAGGCCGCGCACACGCCCGGCATGGCGAGCACCCTCTCGCAGGCGCAGAGCTTCACGGTGGGCAAGAGCTACCGGTTCGCAGTCACCATCGCTGACCGAACCGTAGGCAGCGTCACGGTGCAGCTGACCGGCGGCACGACCGTGGCGTCGAGCGCGATAACCGACAACGGCCAGATCCTGTTCACGCTCGACGCGCTGAGCGGGAATGACACGCTTGAAATCGTGGCAACCGCCGACTTCGACGGCTCTGTCACCGAGGTTATCGTTTTCGAGGAGTCCGCCGCCTGCGCGCCGCAAGGCCCTCACGACTATCGCTTCGCTGCGGTCAACTCCGAAGGCTTCGCCTCGGAAATCTCCGCGCCAGTCACCACTATCACCATCTGAGGGACCCAATGGACGACGGCAATCGAATATCCGACATCCCCATTCTCGCTTCGGCGGAATACGTCATCGTGCTTAACGAGGGCAGTTCCGGGCGGTTCGCTGTCTCAGACCTCGGGACCTTGCTCGCAGGGGGCGGGCTGGTCGCCACCGTCGCCGTGACCGACGGGCTGAATGTGCGCGTGACCTCGCTCGAGGGCACCGTCATCGCCGGCGGGGTCCCGACGGCCGGCGGTCCTGTGGCTGCCGTGGCGACCGGCAACGTCATCCGCTCGGGTGAACAGACGATCGACGGAGTTGCCACCAGCGCTTCGCGCGTCCTCCTCGTGGGGCAGACCGACCCGGCCGAGAACGGGATCTATGTCACGGCGGCTGGCGCCTGGTCCCGCGCGACGGATATGGACACCGGCGCCGAGGTCGCGAAGACCTATGTCTTCGTGGAAGGCGGCACCGCCAACGCCCTCAAGCTGTTCTACACCGGCTCGAACGTCACCACGATCGACAGTGACGATATCGTGTTCTCGGAAGCGCAGAACGGCAACTTCCTGCTCGACGAACTCAATGCCAAGGCAGACCAATCCGCGCTGAACGGGCTTCCGCTGCTCAACGCTTCCGCCCCAGCAGCGAACACCTATGCGAGCTTCGCGCAGGATCACCCACTTCACGCCTCGGTGTCCGATACCAACGACACGCTCGAGGCGGTGCGCTGGCCGTTGGACGAGGAGCTCGCCGAGGGCGATGTCGTCACCTTCCTCTATCGCGGCACGCAGTCGGCTGGGGATGCGGTGCGCCTCTACTTCTACGATGGCGCGACCCGGATCGGCAGCCCGGCGGTCTATCCGGTGTTGGACGGGCGCTGGCGCACCATCCAGATGACCGTCCCGGCTGCCGCCGCGCCGGATGGCTACGGTGCCACCACGCCCGGGATCGGGGCCGATGCCGCCGCGACCTTCGACCTCACGCTCTTCGCGGTGCGCGGCGACAATCTCTTCGCGCAGCTGAACAGTGCCCCGGGGCTCGGGCTCATGGCCATGGCAATCCTCGACGGGCTCTCGGAGACGGTCGATCACCGCGAGTCCGTGGCACGCGACGCGGGGCTGGCCGTCGCCAACCGCTCCGGCAACCTGCTGCCCGACGATGGCCTGCTTCCGGGCATGGCGCTGGCCGGAAGCGCCGGGGCAGGGTGGTACTCCTCGACGCCCGAGGCGGTCTCGTTTCCGAAGATGGCCGGCGGCTACTATGGCGTTCGCCTGGTCGGGGCGAGCCTCTACCATGACTTCGCGGCGCCGGCCGGGGCGACCGAGGTCAGCTACTTCATGCGCGTCGAGGCGCGGACGGCGCCCAACGACAGCACCACGCGCTTCCTGCTGCGCGAGTATAATGCCTCCTCCAGTGCGACGGACACCTCGGTCTACTTCGACCGGAAGGGCGCTCCGTTCGAACTCTCCGGAACGATTGCGCTGCAGCCGGACACCGTGTCATTCCGCTTCTTCATCGCCTGCGGCTCGGGCGAGACGCTGGACATCTCCCACCTCTGCCTGACCGCGGGGGACGTCCCCCTGTTCCGCCCGACCGGGCCAACCTCTACGGAGCTGAACGCGCGCCTCCTCACGCTCGAATCCGCCTCGGGCCTGTCTAGCACGCCGGTGGTCAAGACCTTCGTGCCGCTGCCGGATGCCGGGACGTACTCTCCGAGCGACGTCGGGGGCTACACCTGCACCGGCGCCGCGCTCATTCCGAATGGGGCGTTTGCGGGCTGCATCGGGAACAACAACGACGGCCGCACCGAGGAGACCGGGCCGGACAGCGCCAACCCCTACGAGCCGATGCTGGTGATCCTGGCACCCGACTGTAAGAAGAAGGTCGCCGAGATCCCATATGACTTCACCGGCAACTCGGTGCAGGGCATCGCGTTCCGCACCGGGGTCAGCCCGACGACGGCCCTGGTCGCCGCGGCGGGCGCAAACAAGGTCTGGGAGGTCTGCCTCTACGGCGACGGGGTAAACGCGCCGGGCGAGCGGATCCTCGGCAACGAGTATACCAAGACCGGCAGCCCGAACGCGCTCGCCTACGACAGCGCGCAGGACGCCATGTGGGTGGGGCTCTACGCCTCGAGCACGGTTGAGCTGGTCGATTGTGATGGCACCAACCCCTCGCGGGTCCTGGACACGATCACTCTCTCGGCGGTGCCGGATCACTTCCACCTCGACGAGGAATACAACCTGCTCTTCTACACCAACGGGGCGAACGGCGTCGACGGGACGATCCGCTGCTATGACCTGACCTCGGGCGTCGACTTCTTCGTCTGCACGGTGCCCTACGCACAGGCCATTGAGGGGCTCGTCGTGGATCGCGCCAACAACCGCATGATCGTGTTCAGCGACGGGCGCTTCCACAACGTGGGCACCGAGCCGACGCTCAACATCGCGGTGTTCCTCGAGATGGCGATCCCGACGGCAAGCCCGTGATGACGATAGCAACGCCCCCGACCCGTGCTGCCACGCAGGCCGGGGCTACCACAGACCGGCCCGATGAGTAACGAGCAAGCACGAAGACAGGGGTGAGACGTGAGTAAAGGATGGGAATACTGGATCGCGCTTGCCACCGGCCTGCTGATCGTCATCGAGAGGCACAAGCAGGCCCGGTTCTCAAGCAGGGTCCTGATCGCCATGATCTCCGGCGGTTTTGGGCATGTCTCTGCCCCAGAGGTCGCCTCGCTGACGGGACGCTCCGAAGCTCTTTCCGTGATGGTCCTGACCGGCCTCGGCTATCTTCTGATCGACCTTGCGGCCGGCATCATCGCGGATCGGAAAACCATAGTGGATCTGGCGCGTTCCTTTCTGGGAGGGCGGAAGTGATGGAGAACACGAAGCGCAAGGCTGAGAAGAACAGGGGGATGGTGATGATCGTTCTCGTCCTGTTCGTCGTCTGGGGTATCGAGCCCGGATTCGGCATGGCCGCTCAAGTTTGCCGCGACATGATCGAGAATTACTTCGGGGCCGCGCCGCGCGGATATTGACCAGGAGTAAGCGCGACGCCGCGATGCATGACGGTTGGCGGATGGAACAGGGCGAGCGCGGTTTCAGGAGCAAAGGGTGCTGAAGATCCGAGGGGCCGGTTTCAGCGTGTCGCCGCGCCCGCACAGACAGCAAACGCGAGACGGGCGAGTCTGTCAAGACCTCGTGAGTGGTGGCCATGCTGCGCCTGCAACCCTGAGTATACACGAAATCTGAAACCGGGAATTACATTTCTTTAATCGACGCTGATGAATCTGCGTCCCGTCTCTGACCGCCCCGTCTCGTGCGGGGCTTTTTCATGGGAGAACACCATGCTGACCGCCAAGACGCTCGTGGCGATCACGGGCTCAACGAAATACGAAGACCGCATGGCGTCGTTCGCCGAGCGCCTCAACACCTACGCGCCCAGCCAGACGGCCCCGCATCGGCTGGCGCAGCTGCTGCCGCAGGTGCTCCACGAGAGCATGGCGTTTCGCTACGTCCGCGAGATCTGGGGACCGACCAGCGCCCAGCTTCGCTACGAGGGGCGGGCGGATCTCGGGAACGTTCAGGTAGGCGACGGGAAGCGGTTCATGGGGCGCGATCTGATCCAGTGCACCGGGCGCTCGAACTACCGCGCCCTAACCGAGTGGGTACACGCGAACCTCGATCCCGATGCGCCGGACTTCGAGGAGACCCCGGAACTGCTCGAGCAGCCGGAATGGCTCGGCATCGCGGTCATCTGGTATTGGGCCACCCGCGTCTCCGCCTCCTACGTCGAGGCTGGCAACATCGAGATGATCACCCGCCAGATCAACGGCGGCCTGAATGGTTACACCGACCGGCTCCAGTGGTTCGACAAGTCGGCGCTGGTGCTGCTGGGCTATGGCCGGGATCACGTCCGTGCCTTCCAGAGCGCGGCAGGGATCGACGTTGACGGCGTGTCGGGGCCGAAGACGCGGGCGGCCATGCATGAGGCCCTGATGGCGCTGGATGGGGTCCCTGCGGCCGATCTGCAACCCGACCCGTCCGACGACGACACCGATGCGCTGCGAGCGCTGCTCGGCGAGATCGGTTCTGACCTATCGGGCCTCCAATCCACCAATGATGCGGTCCGCGAAAAGCTTGAGACCGCGATCTCGCTGGTGGACGGCGATTGATCCTCCCCATTACCGACTGGCGCCTTGCGCTGGTCCTCTCCGCGGCGCTGTGCCGCCTCTCCCTGAAAGGACAAGACCATGGACGTTCTGAACGGCCTAATTGCGGACGCTGGCCTGCAGGAGGCGCTGATCGGCCTCTTCGGCATCATCCTGACGATCATCATCCGTCGCACCTCCGCGGCGTTCACGGCAGCCACGGGCATCGCGATTGAGGAGAAGCACCAGCGTGCGCTGCACTCGGCCATCAAGAGCGGCATCGAAGCTGCCATCGAAGACGGGCCCGAGGCCGGCATCGAGCAGATCAAGGCGGCCGCCATCTTCCACGCCCAGCAGAGCGTCCCGGATGCCATCAGGGCATTGGTGCCGGGGGACGGCGTACTCGACCGCTTGGCCGTCCGCTACTACCGCGAGGCGATGGAGCGGATGGGGGTAGGGGTGCCGGTCCTCAACTGAGGGCGCGGCGAGGGTAGGATGGCCGGGTTCACCTGGACCAATACAGGGCCCGGCCCGTTCCTGCTGCACAGCACACTCACGGAACGAGCGGACATTCCATCAGCTGAATGATTCTGAGAAGTGGGGTTCGGTGTTGAAACACACTCGTGATCTAGGGGGCGGCCAGTACATCGCGCATGACACTTGGAGACGCCAGTTTACCTTCGCCCGAATTTTGCGGCGGTTTGAAAGAGCCGAAAACCTACTGGTTAGGAAACTCCAATGACGGGGTTGGCGGGCGGAAGGGTGTGTGTCAGGTTTGATATTGCGTCTTTCAGATCGCCGTCTAGTGCCGCTATCCTGCAGATCTCAGGTCCAAATTTGTTGTCGAATAGAATCTGCCGAGCGCGGCGCCTAGATTTCTTCCTCTGCTTGGCGCTTCCATCTCCTATCGGTAGCAACTGTACTTCGAAGTGTGCGTCCAATCCGTTTTCGGGGACCCAGCGTATCACGGCATTATAGTTGTTGTCGGTGCAGGCATTGGCGCATTCTTCGAATATCTCATAGAAGCCAATATACTTCTTCAGCGGGCTGGGGTCGTGACCCTTTTCTTTGGCGAAGCGTTCATTCTTCATGGCAACCACTTTCCTGCCATAGTCGTGAATCTTCTCATCCTCGCGCAGAATGAACCGCGACGACACGGAAAGGACATAGACCCCATTTGGCTTCTCGCCTAGCTGGAAGTACTGCTCCTGGTCAATCGTATCGGAGCTAAAGTCTTTTGGATGCTCAATCGAACGCGCAAACCTGTCCTTTGGAAGCATTCTAGGCTTTCGTCGCTGTCTTTTGCTGTCCTCCGATTGCACGAAGAACTTTGTCCATATTCATGTCGCCGTCTTCCAAGATTACAGACGAACAAGAATATGCTGTTCCGAGCTTGCGAGTCTCCAGCTCGACCTCGTCCTCATCGATGCACAGGTAACTCTTTACACCGTCAGAGAACCACGTCAGCAACAAGGTGTCTCGCTCTTCATTGAGCACTTGTGGCGGGCTGATGGTGCTGCCGTTCAATATTGCGGCCAGAATATCCGTCGCTCGCTTGGCGATATTCGGAGGAAGAAACATGTCGTGATTTGCTGGCAATCTCGACATGCGGAAAATTGTTCCGAGTGTTTCGTGAAAGATATGTTCGTCCCAATTGCTCCGATGCAGGGCGGTGCCTTCGCTCTCGGTGGTGGTCCATTTGTATATCTTTTGGAGATCGATATCCGATGAGGAGATGGGGTGAATGCCATCAGCAGTTGAGGACGATGAGGCTTCCATTACAGGTCTCTAATGGTTTCGATTTCGTAGGTTGCGCGTGATTGGCTGAGAAGTTCATCCAATATGCCGAAAACAATATTGGAGGGTATTGGCGTATTGGAGGGTACTGTGTTTATGTCGGAGATGGTCGAGAGCGATACAGTTTCAGCATGTGTACGATTGTTGTTTGTCGGTCTTCTCGCGTTGAAGTCGAAGCCGACTTCGATCTTTTGGTGGGTATCAACTGAATATCTCAAAAGTCGATTTGTCGTGATGCCGTATTTCGGCACTTCGCGCCTCTTGTTTATGCTGAAGATCAGGTCTGTTAATTCGCCGTCTACCGCTGTCGTGCCGAGTTTCGAGAAGAACCGAACCTTGCCATCTTCGAGGGTGTCAACCGGATCAACATACTTAACCACAAGGGCCAATCGGTAGATATTTCGGAGGAAGGAAAAATCGACCCCTTTTAGAGACTCTAGGATCGTCGAAGTTTGTTGATCTGCATCAAGTGTCGGAAGGCCCTTAAGGTGCTCCGTCATTGTGGGTTGGGCGTATAGGTCTATGCGCCCAGGAGAGACATTTAGGGTCAATTCAACATTCTGTTCGACACGCACAGCGGAGCTCAAAAACGGCGCCGCAGGGCCGGGGGCCCGGTTCGTCTGCATGCGGTCAGCTTCGAGCCCCAGTAAAGTCTGCATGATCGCGTCAGCTTTTTGCTCAGGTGTCTCCCAAGTAAACCAAACAAACTGAACGGATTGTGCTCTCAGATCTGGCATAGTGGCTCCTTACATACCTCGAAGCTATGGATTCTCGGCGCGCATTACTAGGCACGAAAGTTTGGGCTATGGAAGGTTAAGAATTTGCGGTGTCGAAGCGCGGACCTCTCGACCCGAGGGATGGTGTTGACAAAGGGCTCTCTGAAAAACGTGCCATACTTTGGCCTACAGCGTCACAATCTTGTGCTGAAACCATGAGCGGGTCCACAATCGAGCGGCGCTGTAAGGCATCTACCGATGCGTTGATCTAAACCACTGGGGCTAGCCTCCCTACCTCACCCTGACCGCGGGGTTGGGTCCTTACACAGATCGGGCCACTGTGGCGGACGCGTGCACGGCGCTACCTGGATGAATTTCGAGACATCGAGGTGCGTGCGTAAAAGTGTCCTGTTCAGGTGGTCTCGTCGTTCTTGGGGTGGCAACTCTCCAGCGATTCGGCGACGCGGCTTTTTCGCGCCACGCGGAGCCACTATCTCCGCCGCATGAAACGCGGCCACTTCGCCTCCCTCACATGCGCCTGCGGGCACGAGGTCATCCTGCACCTGCCAGACCTTCCGCCGGAGCTGCTGCACCCTACCGGCTGGACGCTCACGGACGCGACTCTGGCGCGTCTCCGGTGCTCGGTATGTGGGCGGGTAGGGCGGCCGGAAGAGGTGAGGGTCGGGTGGAGCCACGGGGGCGGCTGACGCCATCGCCGTGGCGGCTCTTAATTTATGTCATATGGGGGGCGATGTTTCCCTCTTGGGTTGCGCAAAAGCGTTTCCCAAGTTCACCATTCGTTTCGGGTTTGTCCGGCGTGTTCTGCTCTTTCGATGGGAAACGGTTTCGGCGTGGTTTCAACGCCTTGGGTATAGAATTTTCTCGTTTACACCGAAGATGTCGGGGGTTCGAGTCCCTCATCACCCACCAGTTTTTCCTTTATTATCAACGATGCGCCGCGCTTTTACGAAGTGCGTTCAGGTTCCGTGAACCTACGCGCCCCGTTTCAGGCTTGCGAAGTCGAGAACATCGACCGCGTCCTGCATGTGCTGGGGCAGGTAGCGGGCATAGGTCGAGAACGTCACGGCCGTGTTGGAGTGGCCGAGTACCTGGCTGACCTTCTCGAGTGGCACGCCCTCCGACAGCATTGTCACCGCCGCTGTGTGGCGCAGATCGTGGATCCGGACGTGGCCGATCTTCGACCGCGCGACAGCGTTCAGGAAGCTTGTCCGGATGCCTTTGACCGGGTGGCCGGCGTACTCGATCACGTGGTCAGTCAGCGCCGCCTCGCGCGCGGCCTGAAGGGCAGGGCGCGTCGTGTTGTTCATCGGCAGGAAGGCGCGGCCCTTGCGGGTGGCGCTGTCCTCGAGCCTGAGGTTGATCGTGACGGCGTCGAAGTCGACACGGTTCCACGTCAGGTCGAGCACCGCGCCCAGACGCGCGGCGGTGCCGAGCAGCAGGATCAGGGCAAGCCGGATGTGCGGGTCATGCGCGCCATCAATTAACGCGCGCGCCTCGCCGCGGTTCAGGATGCGCTTGTCGCTCTGCGGTTTCGTGGGCCGCCAGATTCGAGGCGCGCGGTCGATGGCCCGGATGCCCTCGGCGAATTTCAGGGCGCTGGCAAGGTGGCCGAGCTCGGTCCAGACCGATCCTTGGCTCTTGCCGGCCGCGAGGCGCTTTCGGGTGTAGGTCTGGCAAAGGGCTTTGGTGATCTGGTCGGGCGTATATGCCCCGAAGTGCTCCAAGACGGCCTTGCCGGTGTAGCCCATGGTCGTGGCCGTCGGCTTGTCGCCCAGGTCTTCGCGGTAGGCTTCCCAGAAGTCCGATACGGTCCGGCTGCGCGGTGCGTTAGCGAGGCCGATCCGCCGGAAGACGCTCAGGCCTTCTGCTTCCGCTTCCGCTCTGGTGCGTGCCTCAAGCTGATGACGGGCTCGCTTGCCGGTCTCTGGATCTCGCCAATAGACGCAGAACCCGCCGCGCAATCTTCCAATACTGATGTCTGGCATTCGTAGTCCTCAACTGCCTTTGATGGAATTCGGATCATGCGACCGGCCCGAAAACCGGGCAACTCTCCGCGTTTCACCATTTGGCGTATCGTCTCGGCAGAGCACTGCCAGCGCGTGGCCAGTTCCTGCGGAGTGTAGGGGCGCGCCGGGGGCATCAGCTATCTCCTGTCTGTGAGGGTATCGGTGGGAGGGAGCGCGACAGGCCATCCGGGCACCGGTTCAGGTCGAGGACCTGCGACGGGGCTTCGGGATGATTTCCTCGAATTGCGGAGGTCGACCGGGCGAGGTGAACAATGATGCCGAATCGGTTCTCCTTCCGAAACAATCTGCCTCGGATCATGCCGTTCGGGAGATGTGTCGCGCGCGTTCCAGTTGTTTCGAATTTTGGAAAACTAGATTCCAAAAGATAAAATCTAATTTTACTCGAGATTGTTTGGTTTTGGAATCCGCGCACCTGAAGGGTGAGCGGACTCGACACGAAAAGCAAGGTCATGCACAACCCAAAGTGTCCATTGTGGACGTGTGTTTGAGTGAAAATGATTTGCCTGTAAGCACCTGTTGCGGATGTTTTTCCGTGTTGGTGCCCAATACCAATTGAAGAGTTTCTTTCTTTCTCAATCTGCCCTGGCACGGATTCAGCAACGTGCCGGGGCAATTTGTTTTTGGGGGATGATTGCGGGCTTGTGGTGACTGCCGCTCTTTCGATTTGCTGCAATATAGCGCCATCTTGGTAGCTCATCTTACATGTTTCGGTCCGGCGCCGAATGGGGGTGCGAGGAACACGCATCACCCGTCCCATCCGGCAGCCTTGATTGCCTCGCCGACAAGCCAGCCAATGCCTCCTGTGCTCGCTGCAATGAGCAAGAAGCCGAGCGCGAGCAGGACGACGGCCTGCGGCCCCGTCGCCCTCTCCGGCTCCCTGAGCCAGATCCGCTGCGGCCGGACGTTCGTGACTGGGTAGGGGGCGCGGCCTTGGCTTTCTTCAACGGGAGGATGATCACGCATCACCTGGTCCTTGTGGTCTGTTGCCCCCTGCCGCCTGCACCGGCATCGCAGATTACGGCAGGGGGATGCGGGTACCTCGCCCTGCATGGGTTGATCGATCTGCCAATCGGTCAGGAATTCAGACCGCCGGGCGTGACCTAATCGGGTCGCCCGGCAGCACGACGAGCGCGGGTCCGTGAGTGGTGGTTTGCGCTGTCAATCGATTGTCTCGGAGGTAAGCGGGTGGGGCGCGTTCATGCCGCGTCGTTGCCGTCGGACCTCGCCATTCGGCTCAACTTGCGGACCAGCCCATTGCGCTGGCCGATCCTGGCAATTTCTGCCGCCGTCTTTCGTCGGGAAGCTTGAGAAGAGTTCGAGGTGCCGTGGATACGGACAACCTCAGCGAACTTCGCGTCGGACGAGGGGATCAACTGAGGATAGTGGCTTGGCATAGCCTCGAGCCGCGAGAGTTGAGCGGCACCTATCGGGCAGCCTTGGGCCTCTTTTGCTTGCAGCCAAGCGTCTTGCGCCAAGGCTGGCATCTGCTGGCAGACCGACGGTGTGCAAAGGGTGCGAGCTGTGCCCACGATCTCGATGCGAGTCTCCATTTTCTATCTCCTCTTTCCAAGCGGGTGGCTGCTCGGACATGGGTGAGGATGTGTGCCGTTTGGCACAATGCCAAGCGCTATTTGTGCCAAACGGCACAGTGTTTCAAAGTGCCGTTGCGGAACGTAAGGAGAACGCTTATGGCGAAAGGCGACTTGAGTTCAGTGTTTCGGGGGGAAGGATGACAGTACCGATCGTGTTGGCTCGTGCATGCGAGAAGCTGGACACGGTGGAAAAGGACATGGTGCTGGCGTCTGCCGTGGAGCTGATTAGGCTCCGCGTTGAGCGAGGAGCCCGCGTATCTGTGCTTCCAGAAGTTGCCTTTCTCCTGGCTCAAGCAGAGAGAAAAGAGCCATGAGCCTGCTAGAAGAACTGCTTTCTTCTCTGCTCACGAAGTCGTTGAGTGTTTTGCCGTAGAAGGCCGCGATTAGCATACCATTCTCGACCGTGGTCGAAGAGTTGGTGCGGCTCTTGAGCTTGTTTATCACATCTCGCGAAACGCCAGTCTTCGCCACCAGCTCGGCGGTTGTGGTGCCGTGCTGTTCCATGTGCCAGAGGAGTGCGCTGCGAAAGTCGTCGGCCATAGCGGAGCTTAAAGAGCCGATTGGCATTTCCGGCAACGTGTCATTTGGCACTTGACTGCAAGTGTGCCAATGGGCACTCCAGATGCTCTGGGCGAGTATCATGACATCCTGCGAGAGCTGAAAGAGTTCGAAGAAAGAACGAGCATCTCTGCTTCGGCGGTGTGCCGAAAGGCGACCGGCAACCCTCGCATGTATGAACGTCTCGTCCGCCGTATCGAGCAAACGCAGGAACAGGTTTCGGCAATACGGGCGGAAATGAGCAGGGCCGAAGCGCGTGGCAATGCTGCCTGATCCTCTCCTTTCATTTCGTCGGCGGGTAGCTTTTGGGCGATCTCCATCACGCACTCTTTGGCCAGCGCATCACTATCTCCAAGAAAAAGAGGTTTTCCATGAGCATCCACCTGAAGGCTCACATGTTTGGCGAGCTGGTGAAGGCGGTGGGCGGGGTCGATGCCGCCGCGGCCGCCATTGAAGCGGCGGTGGGGCATACGGTCTCGCGGGGGACGGTCTCCAAGGTTCAGAATGGCCATGCCGAGGTGCCCTATGCCTGGGTGAGCGCCCTGGAGAATGCCTCGGGACGCTACCCATTCCTCAACATGCGTAGCCGAGAGGTGTCGGGCCGGCCAGCGAGGTCTGAGCTCGCGTGCCACCTGGAGATGCTCCGCGAGGCTACCGAGGGCGTGACTGCGCTGGCCGCCTTCGAGGCCAACCCGGAGGACCCGCAGGCGGTCGCCAGGGCCTACGCGGAACTGGCCGACGTGCACGACATGGCCGGCGGCGCGATGGCCAAGCTCAAGAGCCTGATGAGACCGGAGGGCGCTGCATGTCCGTGAACCTGAGGATGATCAGCAGCGTCGAGGATCTTCCGGAGTACCCGCTGCCGGCAGGGACGCGGCTCAAGTCGCACAGCTACTTCTTCTTCCACTACGACGACTGGCTCAACAGCGACTTCTTCACCCGCACGGTGCAGCGGGGCGACTGGGCCGTGCAGGCCGTGGCGCATGTGCTCTGGTGCAAGTCGCGCTACCAGGATCCGGTGGGCACGCTGCCGACGGATCCGGCGCTGCTGGCCGGGCTCGCGCAGATGTCGGTCGATGCATGGGAAGGCTACGCCTGCCGCGACATCAACCCGCTTTACGGCTGGTACCGCTGCCGGATCCCCGGCTCAGGCGAGGTGCGGCTCATGCATGACAAGGTCACTGCGGTCGTGCTCGAGGCGACGGAGTCGCGCCACCGGAGCGAGGACCGGGCGCTGGCCGACAAGGAGCGTCAGGCGATCAAGCGCCTGCGCGAGACGGTGGCCAAGCTCGCGGATGAGCGGCTGTCCGAGAACCTGCGCTACATCGTGACCCTGCACCGCTGGCTCGACGAGACCTACCCGACGGGCAATCGCACCCTCACACGCATCATCGACGGCATGGACGCGCTCGGCACCACCGCCTGGCGCGCCTGACCGGCTTCGCAACTCTGTCCAATTCTGTCCGTCGGACAGAACCGGTCGGAAAGCGGACAGAGCCGCCGACATTCTGTCGGCTGCAAGAGAGGAAAGGAGAAGGAAATGACAAAGAAAAAGACAGGAGAGACGCGTCGCGCTCCGATCCGATGGCGCGGGCTGTGGATAAATGCCGGCCATGAATCTGCTGAGATGAGGGGCGGGCGATGACCGAGGCACAGACCACGAGGGGCGAGACAAACCGTGACCGGGTGCGCCGGGTGCTGATCCAGCCGCTGACCGAGTACGGGTTCCGCAAGCCGGGCAACGTGACCGAGCAGAAGCACGCGAAGTTCCTGAACGACCTGGCGGACGGGCTCGCCTACCTGAGCGAGCCGCAGCTCGAGCAGCTGCGCGACTTCCTGCGGTTCTGCGGCGAGGGCAAGGACAAGCGCGCCTGGCCGCGGATGGCGGCGATCACGCCGCGGGCCGAGGCGGTGGCGCCGCGCCCGATCGAGGAGCACCCGACAATCTGTTCCTGGTTCGGCTCGGCGCGGGGCCCGAAGGCGCTGGAGGAGGGGACGCTGGTCGCAGAGTTCCAGTTCCTCTCGCAGTTCAAGAGGCCGCCGCTGAACGACGGCGACTGGCGGCGGGTGCGCGAGAAGTCGGCGCAGCACGACCACGACAGACGGGTGCGCTCGGACCGGCAACGGCGCGGCGTGGCCAGCGACGACGACAGGAAGTGGCTCGCCTGGCACGCCCAGCTCGAGGCTCGGGCGATGGCGCTTCTGAAGCAATAACGAAAGTACGGGTGAGCAGATGGTGAAGACCTACAGCAAGGGCGCGCGGCGACGGGCGAAGAAGGCGAACGGGGCAGGCGGGCTCGAACTGCCGGGCCTCGCGCCGGTCACGCGGCGCCAGCCGAACGGGCAGCGGCGGCGGACGGTCGAGGACCGCGACGCCTCGGTCCAGGCGCTGAAGGTCCGCTGCCGGCTGGCGGGTCTGCCAGAGACGGCGGCGGGACTGCGCGAGGCGCGGGCGCCGTGGCTCGGGTGTCGGGCAGGGCGGGCCATGGCGGCGGCGGTCACGGATCACGAGGAACGCTCCCAGCTCTGGGATGCGATCCAGCACCTGCGGCGGGTGCAGGTGGCACATGACCGTGCCATCGGAGCGCCGACACGGCACGCACGCTGCCTGCGGCTCCTGGTGCCGGTCGAGGCGATGTCGGCCGACGCGGAGACGCCGCCCGTCGACGAGCGCAGCGACGAGGAGCGGCAGCGCGATGCGACGCGGGCGCTGATGCGGGTCGAGGGCTGGCTGGGCTATACCGACAAGCGCGCGCGCAGCGAGGTTCTGCGCGTCGCGGTCGATGATGGCGAGGTCCGGGACGTGGCTGGCCTGCTGTCGGCGCTGCTGTGTCTCTCGGACGGTCTGAAGGGCCGCAGGATGGTCTGGCGCGGAAGGGCTTGACGGAGTCCGAGAAAAGCGCAAGGTTGGCATCATCGAGAGAGACCGCGCCCGGAGGAGAAATCCCGCCGGGCGCGTCTCGTTTCAGGGCTTGGGATTGTCGGGCAAGGGCGGGCCGGCGTCAGCCCAGGCGGACATAATATCCAAAGAAAAGGCGACTGAGATGCTCTGGTGCGGGTCCATCCGGACCGCCGCTCTGTCCTAAAATGATTGCTCCCGAACCGTGAGGTCCGGGAGCAACAAGGCGTTGTGCGTCATCAGGTGAGAGTGAGTTGGCTCACTGCGGCGGCGGTGCCGCGTCCATGATCTGGCGCGACATGTCCTCGACCGAGGTCGAGAAACTGGCGATCCGCGGCGGGAACTCTTCGAAGGACTCGACGAAGTTGTTCACCAGCCCGAGCGCCGGGCCGATCGCCCAGGAGTGGTTCTCCTGCCATTCGTCGAAGCCGCGCGCTTCGTGGAAGCGTTCGAACGGGTCGAGATCGAGACGGGTGATCAGCGGCGAGGTCATCTCGTACTGGTGACCGTTGAACCAGCGGTCCTGGCTGGTGAAGAGGAACTTCCATTCTCCGTAGCGCAGACCGTGGAAGGTGGTCTCGGTGAAGAAGAAGAACTCTTTCCGGTTGGAGGGGCCGCTCTGCGTCAGGATCGGCGTCTGGTCGTAGCCGTCGAGATGGACCTTGTAGGTCTTGCCGCCGATCTCGGCGCCCTCGAGCAGGCTCTCCTTCAGATCCGGCTCGCCGAGCTGGCTCATGATGGTGGGGATCCAGTCCTCCATGGTCATCAGCTCACCGGTCGTCGTCCCCTCGGGGATGAGGCCCGGCCATTTGACCATCATCGGCACCTTGAAGCCGCCCTCGTAGCCGCCGACACCCTTCTCCCCGCGGAACGGCTGGTTGCCACCATCCGGCCAGGAATTCGACGCCGCGCCGTTGTCGGTCGAGAACATCACCATGGTGCTGTCGGCCACGCCCAGTTCGTCGAGCAGGTTGAGCAGTTCGCCGACGTCGTCATCCAGCTCGACCATCCCGTCTGCGTAGACGTTGCCGAGCCCGGTGATGCCGTCATAGTGCTCGTTGAGGTTGGTGCGATAGTGCATCCGCGTGGTGTTGTGCCAGCCCACAATGCTTTAGCGAATGCATCAAAGGCCGACCCATCTCCAAGAGACCTGACTTTGTTGAGGATAGCGGTCAAATTAAGATTTCTCCAATGAAGAGCTTGTTTAAGATGTCCGGCGTTTTCAACGTCACAGGAACTGGTGGCATATGCAACATTTTCGCACGACATCACCGTAGCAGCAGACCATCAGGGAAGATACGCTGGATGCGCTTCTTTTCGGTCAGCCAGATACGGGGTGGGCTTACACCTAAATGTCCGTTTCCACAGTGGACTTGGGGTCCCCTCGCAACCGCAGCGAAGGTCGGCTTTTCCGCCCTTGTGTCGGTGCCTGGCGTCATGCTGTGCCTTGCGCCGATGTCGTAGAAGGGCTGCCTGCCGACCTCCGCGGCGCTTTTCACGAACGGCGGGTTTGAGGCGACTCTACTTCGTTGGCTACTCAGCGCTCTGGCCGGTCAGCCAACATGAGAACGTGCTCATCGCGGGCGTGGCCGGTCGGTCCAATGGCCAGGCGAGGTAATAGCGGCCGACCGAAACTGTGACCCCAAAGGGCTGCGCGAGGCGACCCTGTGCGATGTAACTCTCGAACATGGAGATCGGCAGCAGCGCAGCGCCGGCGCCGGTGGCTGCCAGCTCCGCCAGTGCCACCGAGCTGTCGAAGACTGGTCCGGTGACGGGCGGGCAGTGTACGCCTGCAGCCTCGAACCAGCCCGGCCATTCGGCGCTCCGGTAGCTGCGCAGGAGCGTCAACTGTCCTAGGTCCGAGGGATGAAGCAGCCGCGAAGCGAGGCTCGGCGCACAGAGCGGGGCCATCGGCGCCTCTGCCAGTTGGATCGCATCGTGTCCGGTCCAGCCTCCGGTGCCGAAGCGGATCGCCATGTCGAGCCCCTCGCGCAGAATCTCCACCCGGTTGTTGTTGGTCGAGATCCTGAGGTCGATCTCGGGATGGGCCTGTCGGAACGACTCGAGCCGCGGCATCAGCCAGCCCATCGCGAAGGTCGTGTTGACGCCGACCTTCAGCACCTCGATGTCGCGCCGCCCGCCGAGACGGTCGAGCACGCGTGCGATGGCGTCGAACCCATGCTCGAGCACCGGGAAGAGCAGGCGGCCCTCATCGGTCGGGACCAGCCCCTGGGAGGTCCTCAGGAACAGGGTCGCACCCAGCAGGTCCTCGAGCCGCGCGACCTGGTGGCTGACCGCGGCCTGAGTGACGCGCAGCTCGATCGCGGCCTTGGTGAAGCTGCCTTGGCGCATGGCGACCTCGAACACCCGGAGGGCATTGAGCGGCAGGTCGGGGCGATCCATGTCAGTACCTCAGCTAATGGAAGGCCATAAGATTTGTCGTTTGGCGGCTGCGAGCAAGCCGAAATATACAGACCGCATGACTTCAACTGATGTCGCACCCCACGCGCCACCGGCGCAGATCCTGAAAGGAATGGTCCCATGCGGTTCTCCGCCACCGTCCTGTCGCGTGTCGCGACAGGGCCCGCTCTGGGCCTGTTCATGGCCTCTGCCTCCCTCGCCGAAGCGCCTGTCGAGGCGCTCTCCGACACCGTCGCCCGGATCGAAGAGCAGCTCGGCGCCCGCGTCGGCATCTCGGTCGTGGACACCGGCACTGGTTGGGCCTGGTCTCACCGCGGCGATGACATTTTCCTGATGAACAGCACGGTCAAGGTGCCGGTCTGCGGCGCGATCCTCGCGCGCCGGGATGCGGGCATGCTGTCGCTCTCCGACGCGCTGCCGGTGCGCGAGGCCGACCTCGTGCCCTATGCGCCTGTCACGGAGACGCGGGTCGGCGGAACCATGACCCTCGACGAGCTCTGCCTTGCGGCGATCGACATGAGTGACAACGTGGCGGCGAACATCCTGATCGGGCATCTCGGCGGGCCGGAGGCTGTGACGCAGTTCTTCCGCAGCGTCGGCGACCCGACGAGCCGCCTCGACCGCCTCGAGCCCGAGCTGAACGTGTTCGCGCCTGGCGATGCGCGGGACACCACGAGCCCGGCCGCCATGTCCGAGACGCTGCGGGCGCTGCTGCTGGGCGACGCGCTGTCTCCGGAGGCGCGCCGGCAGCTGGCGGAATGGATGCGCCACGGTGGTGTGACCGGGGCGCTGCTCCGCGCCGAGGCCGAGGACGAGTGGCTGATCCTCGACAAGTCGGGCAGCGGAAGCCATACGCGCAATCTCGTCGCGGTGATTCTGCCTGAAGGGGAGGCGCCATGGATCGCAACGATATTCATCTCGGACACGGCTGTGGAGTTCGAGGTTCGTAACGAGGCGCTGATGGATTTGAGTAGGGCGGTGGCAGTGGTGGTGCGCAATTAATCAATCTACCACAATAACTTTCGAATTGCCCGAAAAACATCGTGTGACTGTTGTTGAGCCGCACTCGTCTCGCATGGCTAAGTGAACAAGTCTGGCCGATCTCTGAGCGATCTGGCATGGTCAATCTCTGGCCACCATCTTTTGAGACAGTAAGGTTGTAGGGAGCCGTATTGGATATTGGTGATGGTCCTTCAGATCGCGCGGAGGCATCATTCCTGTGCATCTTTGAAGGTGATCTGACCTATTAGAACATACTCATAGTCACCTCCCTTTTATTGGTAAACACGAAAAACTTGGCTTTGTACTTCTTCTTGGCGAGGGCCATGGCTCTTTGTACGGAGGTGTTCTGTGCAGGGTAGCGAGAACATATTATTAGAAACCCGATTCGGCTCTCCAAATGCGGTTTAACGATCTCGTGATCAGCTGCCGCGAACAGTTGATCGCACGCATGCTTAATGTCGCATCCTTTAAGCTCTACTAGTACAGTGGTGCCGTCGCCGCTTACAAAGTAATCGGCCCTTGTTCCATCGTTGATTAAGCAGCCATCTATTCGTCCAATCTTGTATTCTGCCTTCGCTTTGTTTAAAAATATGGCCTTTCTCTTTTTCTCTTCAACTTTCACATTCGAGTGGTTCACTGCTGTGATGCAGGCATTCATATTTCGTCCTCGAGGTCGAGAAGGTTGCCAAATTGTTCGGCAATGGAGTCGGATATCGAGTCTAAGAATGTTGCATCAACCATTTCCAGTTCGTCGTCCAAAATTGAACTGACTTTACCATCGCTTATACTCATGGCATTTAGGTCTGAAATTGATAGCCATGTGGATCGTCTGACTATTCTGTTCAGCTCTCTATTTCGCTTCCGCCTTTTTGATATCTGCCCAGCCTTCAGGAGGACGTTTAGTTTGGTCATTATATATGGGCTATGAGTGGTTATGATGAGGCTGCGAGAGTTTTGCCCGGAAACGACCACTTCGACTAAGGTTTCGAGGAGTTTGCTTTGTGCTTCTGGAAAAAGGTGAGCTTCAGGTTCCTCAATGTAAACTAATTCCTTCTCTCTGCTTGGTCCTGATTTCTTGGTTCTACGGTTGTAGAGCTCATCCATAAGAAGGATGTTGTCTAGAAAATACCACAGAGGAAGTAACTCCTGCTGTCCGCTCGAGAGTGACGAGAAAGGAACTCTTCTGCCATCACTCATTTCAATATACTCGAGATCCCTCTTTGATTGTACGACGCCATCAAAAAGCTCGCCCATGATGCGATTTCTTTTTCTGTCGTGCGAATACATATCGGAGAGATGTGGTCGCAAGTGTTCCGACCGATCTCTCCAGTTGGCGAAAAGCTTGGCAAATCGAAGCGTTGCCGGATCTAAGCTTCCAGCATGTTCAATCCCCGCTACTAGTCGTCCGATACTTGTAAAGAAGGCCCTTCCCGCAGGTATGAACGTTTGATCGGTTATGACTTCGGCTCCCATCATCTCCTTGTAGTGTGACAGGGCTTTGTCCCGGGTGCGCCAGGACGTCTCAAGCGAGTTTCTGTACAAGGCTTCTGCAGCGTCATCTATTCCACTGAACGACGTGGTCCTGGTTTCAGCAAATATATTTCTCGCAAAATTATAAACTTCTTCAAAATGTTTGGAGAATCTTATATTAACTTCGTCGGTCGGTTTCCCTCCTGACATTTTTCTCATTATTCGGATGCCAAAGCCGTGGTCTGAATAATTGATGAAAAATTTCTCATCACCCCCAGGCGATTGGTGGGAACCAAAGTGCAAATCTCTTCTGGATGATTTTCTTGTAGTCCGAAAAGGAAGATCCATCCTCCGCGTGGCGGACCGAGTCGAGAGGGATGTCGGCGAAAAAATATACGAGCTTTGTAGTTACACTCTTTCCAGATCCCTGGGGGCCGATAATCACATTGAGTTTTTTTAGCGCGATGCTGGCATTTCTTATGCAGGAGAAACTCTTGATGTTTATTTCTGGCATTTCAGGTTTCCGATTTCTCGCAGATGGGTGGCGCTAAAGACTTTCTGCCTCAGTTGTCGAGGATTTGTCCAGAGGTTCGGCGCGGTGCTGATCGCGTGTAGGAGTTTTATTTTCCTGCCAGTGGCGGTCACGCGAGTTTCGGCGCTCGTGCGGAGCGTTGACTACAATTGGGGCGGAGGGCTGTGTCGCCCCTTGATGGTCAACCGCACGCAGAATCTGTTTCACCGGTAGTCCTCGAAGCGTCAGCGCGATGCAGTAATAGTGTTTGGGATGGTCGCTCACTGGCGCGGCGTCGATCTGAAAGCCTCTTGGCGGTGATCGTCTGACATTCCCACGCCCCCCCGAATGCTGGGGCGTGGTTGACTTCGGCATGGATTCTGTTCGTGAGAGCTGCACTGAACTTGACGTAAAATTTCATTCGGTTGCGGTAATGAGCTCATCACCCTCCGCCTGTTCCACAGCCCAGCTCGTGGCAGCCTCCACGGCAACAAGTGACGTCGTCGGCAGCACGGTCAGGTAGCTGTCGGTGTCCTGGTCCTTGATGCGGGGGCGCTGGGTCATGCGGTAGAGGGCGTAGGCGGAGATCCCGGCGAAGGTTCCCGTCAGGATGACCCAGAACCCCTGAGGCCCGAGCAGCTGCATGGCCCAGCCGCAGAGCAGGGGCCCCGCGATCGCTCCGATACCGAAGACGAAGACCAGGCCTCCCGAGGCCGCGGGCATGTCGTCGGGCGGCAGGTCGTCGTTGGTGTAGGCCAGGAACAGCGAGTAGAGCGGGGTCGTCACGCCTCCGGCGAAGAAGGCCGCGACGAGCAACATGTCCGAGCGTCCCTCCGTTATCATGCCGAAGGCGCAGGCGGCCGCGCCGAGGGCGGCGGCTCCGAAGATCAGCTTGCGGCGGTCCATGATGTCCGAGAGCCAGCCGATCGGATACTGCAGGAACAGCGCGCCGGCGAAGAGCATGGCGACGAAGAGCGCGATCTGCGGGGTCGTGAGCCCGATCTGGGTGCCGAAGACCGCGCCCATCCCTGACTGCGTGGCGTAGATGCCGCCCAGCAGGAAGGTGCCGACGGTCCCGAGCGGGGCGTGGCCGAAGAGCTCCTTCAGCGACATGGCGCGGGTGACGGTCACGGTCGGGGTCGGCGAGACCGACAGCAGGATCGGGCCGAAGGACAGGGAGACCAGGATCGAGGCGGCAATGAAGAGCGCCGAGGTGGCCGCGTCGCCGAGCGTCAGGAGCGCCTGCGCCCCGATGACGCCGAGTGTCTGGGCGATCATGTAGGCAGACAGGATCTTGCCGCGCGTGTCGTTGGTGGCGGAGTGGTTCAGCCAGCTCTCCGCGGCAACGTAGACGCCCGACATGCAGAAGCCGATGAGCAGACGCAGGGGCGTCCAGGCCCAGACCTCGGTCGCGAGGGGCAGGGCGATCAGGCCGGCGGACATGAAGCTGCCCAGGGCCGCGAAGACGCGGACGTGCCCCACGCGTCGGATCAGCACCGGGGTGACGCGGGCACCGGAGAGGAAGCCGATGTAGTAGCCCGAGGTGATGATCGCGAGCGCGCCGGTCGAGAAGCCCTCGATGTCCCCGCGCAGGCCGATCAGGGTGAACTGCATGCCGTTGCCCAGCATGATGAGGAACGTGCCGAGGAGCAGCGCCCAGACGCTGCCGAGGACCGAGATCATGAGGCGCCTTCCGTCTTCCGAGATGGTTCGCTCCCATCGTTGCACGGGAACCCCTGCGCTGTGAACGCCAGTGCGGCGCCACCCGTGCGCTTTGCGACATCGCGACGAGGTGACCGGTGCGTGGTCGCTCGGGCTGAACGATTCAGCAGGGGGTGAGCCCGCAATGGGCCGAAACGTCGGCCGGACGCGATTCTACGAAGTGCTTCCCGGTTCACTGAACCTGCGTGAACCGGGATTCTCGGAAAAGCTGGGCGAAAAGCTCTTTTAAGAAGCGGGTGTTGGACGGGACATCAATGGCTTGGCGGGCTGTCGCTTCGTTTACACCGAAGATGTCGGGGGCTCGGGGCGCCAAGGGCCGACCTGACCCCGAAGCGACGTTCTGATCGGCAGCACGGGCGCATCGCAGCGCGCCACACGGTAATCGTCGAACCTCCCGCCGCAAACGCCGACCAAGGCGTCCGAAAACAGTTCCCGGACCCGCGAAATCCCCTGAAAACCGCCGTAAGCGCGCGCTTACGCGCGTCCGGGGCAGCGTTTCTGCGATGGACCGGCCCGGGTCCTGAGGCTCAGGTCCAGCCGGCGGAGACATCTCGCTCCGTTCCATTCATTGCCACAGACAGGACACCCGATGACCAGACCCTTCCTTGCCAGCCTCGCGCTGATCGCAGTTCCCTTCGCCGCCAGCGCGATGCCCTCGGTGGGCGACGTGGTCGGCACCAACCCGACGGACGCCACCGCGGCGCTGGCAGCGGCCGGCTGCACGGTGCGCGAATTCGAGGCCGAAGGCGGCATGATCGAGGCCAAGTGCACCGACGAGGCGCAGAAGCTCTGGGAGGTCTACATCGACCCCAAGACCGGCGCCGTCACCAACATCAAGGATGACGACTGATCATGTCGCGTGATCTCGACCGGGGCGCCGACGCGGCGCCCCTTCCTCCTGATCCCTGGGACCCGCTGGTGCGCATCAGCCACTGGCTGATCGCCGGGGTGGTGCTGGTGAACGGGCTGCTCAGCAAGCCGGGTGGCAACCTGCACGTCTGGCTCGGCTGGGTGGCGCTCGGCACCCTCGCCGTGCGGCTGATCTGGGGGCTCGTGGGGCCGTCCGAGGCGCGGTTCTCGGCCTTCCTGCCGGACCCGGCGGGGGCGCTGCGGCACCTGCGCGATCTGCTGCGCGGGCGGCCCTCGGAATACCCCTCGCACAACCCGGCGGGGGCGATCATGGTCTACGCGCTCTGGGGCTGCCTTGCCATCGTCGTGGCCACCGGGCTCGTGATGACCGACATGAAGAGCCCGGTCACCATCGCCGAGGACCGCGCCGCGGTCGCCGCCGGGGACTGGTCGGTTCTTGTGGACGACAGCGAAACGGCAGAAAGTGACCACGAGGGCGAGGGGATCGTGGCGGAGTTGCACGAGCTCGCGGCGAACCTGATGCTGCTGCTCGCAATGGTGCATGTGGGCGGCGTGGTGATCGAGAGCCGGGCCCTCAGGCGCAACCTCGTGCGCCCGATGCTGACTGGAAGAGGCAAGATGAAGTGACCGGCAAGTCATCCCGTGCCAGTGGCGACCGGCGACAGCCGCTCGCGCTTGCCGCCGTTCTGCTGCTGCAGGGGATCGCCGCGGTGTTCTTCGTCGGCGACGCGGTGGGCGACATGCTGCTCGATCCGACCTCGCCCGAGGGCATGCTGGAGTCGCTCGTGGCGCTGGCCCTCGTGGCCGGCGTGGTCCTGAGCGGCTTGCAGCTGCGCACGGCGCTGGAGCGCCTTGCGACGCAGGAGCGGACGCTCGACACCGCCCGGGGCAAGCTCTCGGACGTCATCGCCACGCAGTTCCAGGCCTGGGGCCTGACGCCCGCCGAGCGCGACGTGGGGCTGCTGGCGCTCAAGGGGCTCGACGTGGCCGACATCGCCGCTTTACGGGGCGCCGCGCAGGGCACGGTGCGGGCGCAGCTCACGCGGATCTACGCCAAGGCCGGGGTCTCGGGGCGCGCGCAGTTCGGGGCCTGGTTCGTCGAGGACCTGCTCGAGGACGACCTGACCCTGGCGCCAAGCGAAACGACAGCCGCAACGACGGCAGAGAGATCATGATGAAACGGATCGGAGCGGGGCTCGCGGCCCTTTTGACGGCGGCACTGCTGGTGACGGCGATCGAGGGGCAGTGGTTCGGCTACGCCTCCTTCCTGCTGCACGGGCAGGATCGGTCGGCGTGGAGCGGCACCGAGAGCGAGCCGCAGCGCATTCTGGACGCGGCCTACGACGGTGAGAGCGAGCGCATCACGCTGCTCGCCGTGGGCGACATCGCCGATTGCCCGGAGCGGCCCAACCTCGCCCATGTGCTGCCCGCGACCGCCGGCCTGCTGGGGCTGGCCTCGCCCTTCGACACCAGCCACGTGCCCGCATCGCGCACCGCCGAGCTTGCGGACCGCTGGCCCGATGCGCCGATCCTTGCGCTGGGGGATCTGGTCTACAACTCGGGCACGACGCGCGAGTTCTCGGATTGCTTCGATCAGGTCTGGGGGCAGGAGCGGCCGCGGATCCTGCCGACGCCGGGCAACCACGAGTACGAAACGCCCGGTGCCTTCGGCTATTACGAAAGCTGGGCCGGGCGGGCCGGGGAGGGCTCGGGGGGCTACTACGCCGCCCATGTCGGCAACTGGCTGGTGCTGTCGCTCAACAGCGAGGTCGAGGCCGGGGCGGGCTCACCGCAGGCGCAATGGCTGTCCGACACGCTGGCGGAAAGGCCCGAGGCCTGCGTGCTGGCCTTCTACCACCGGCCGGCCTACTCGCTGCAGCACCGCGGCGGGCTCGACAGCGCCACGGCGCTGTTCCGGACGCTGCAGGCGGCGGGGGCGACACTGGTGCTGAACGGGCACAACCACTTCTACGAACGCTCGCTGCCGCTGGCCGGGGACGGCGCGCCGGATCGCAGCGACGGGCTGCTCGAGTTCGTCGTGGGCACCGGGGGCGAGACCTCGAAGGTGCGCCCGGTGGCGCCGACCACCGCCTCGGCGGTGTTCGGGCATCTCGGGCTGCTGCGGCTCGAGCTCGGGGCGGACAGCTATCGCTGGTGGTTCCACGACTCCGCCACGGGCGAGGTGCTCGACACGGGCGAGGGGGGCTGCAGCCAGCGCGTGGGCGCGCCTGCCTGACCCTTGCGCCATGAGCGGCGCCCGTCGCCATGCACGACGGGCGCCCTCGGGGCAGGCTCAGGGCCGCGAGGCCAGCAGCGTGCGCATCTGCGACGGGAAGAGCTGCATCAGCCAGGTCTCGGTGCGGGACTCGCCGTCGACCTCGACGAACATGCGCAGGTCGATGGGCGTGTCGTCATCCTCGGGGATGCTCGAGAAATCGAGGTCGAAGATGGCGCGCCAGTAATCCTCGTCCACCACCGGGTAGGCGGCGAACCCGCCGACCGTGCCGCGCGAGGCGGTGACCACGGGGCGGATGCCGGGATCGCGGGTCAGCTCCTCGAAGCCGTGGTTCTCGAAATCGCAGACAATTTTGACCACGCCCTCGGGGCGCGGCTGGCCGGGGATGCCGCCGGCGCCGATGCGGGTCGCGAGGAAGCGCGCGGCGTTGGGCGGCACCGGGTTGTCCTCGAACCAGGTCAGGCGGTAGCCGACGTTGTACTCGCGCCCCTTGCCGGCGGGGCCGGTCGGGGTCCACATCGCGACGATGTTGTCGTGGATCTCGTCATCGGTCGACAGCTCGACCAGCGTGACCGAGCCGTCGCCCCAGTCGCCCTTGGGCTGGATCCAGGCCGAGGCGCGCTTTTCGTAGAAAACGCCGTCGTCCTGGTACTCGTCGAAGCTGCGCTCGCGCTGCATCAGGCCGAAGCCCTTGACGCCGGGGGTGTAGAAGCTGTTGGCCATGGTGCGCGGCGGGTTGTTGAGCGGGCGCCAGATGCGCTCGCCGCTGGCGGTGTGGATCTCGAGCCCGTCGCTGTCATGCACCTCGGGGCGCCAGTCCGGGGCCACGTGGGCGTCGGGCTTGCCGAACCAGTACATCGAGGTGAGCGGCGCGATGCCCAGCCGCTCGACATCGCCGCGCAGGAAGATCTGCGCCTCGACATCCTGCGCCACGCCCTCGTCGCCGCGGGTCGAGGCGATCTTGTAGGCGCCGGTGGCGCGCGGGCTCTCGAGGAGCGCGTAGGCGGTCAGGTCGCCGCCGCCCGCCTGCTCGAGCCAGAACCGGGTGAAGCGCGGGAATTCCTCGGGGCCGTCGGGAATCGCGGTGTCGAGCGCGAGGCCGCGCACCGACAGGCCGAACTGCCCGGAATAGCCCGAGGTGCGCCAGTAGGAGGCGCCGAGGAAGGCCATCCAGTCGTCGCCGCCCGGCTGGTCCTGCACCCGGAAGCCCGCGAACCCCTCGGTGCGGGTCAGGGCGCGGGCCGGGTTGTCATCGGGGATGTCGAAGTAGTCGGTCGAGAACGGAACCTCGCGCGCAATGCCGTTCTCGACGGTGTAGATGTGCACGGGCTCCGGGAAATACTTGCCGGGGAAGAAGAACTGCACCGGCGAGGTGCCCGACTGGTTCCAGAGCGCCCGCTCCTTGCGGAACGAGATCTGGTTGTGTCGGTCGTAGTCGATCTTTTCGAGGATGTCGCCATCGGCGACCTGCATCGGCACGTAACTCTCGTTGGCGAGGGAGCGTGCGACGTCCCGTAGCTGGTCGAAGGAGAACGGCTCGGCGGGCCCGAAACCCGCGGCGTCCTGCGCAGCGGCCTGCTGGGCGCGCGCCACCTCGGGCAGGAGGAAGAAAGCTCCGGCTCCGAGGGCGGAGGCGAGCATGTCTCGTCGGGTCAGGCGAGGGTCGGTCATGTCAGTCCTGCTGTCTTTTCTCCGGTTGCGCCTGAATGTGGAGACGAAGCGGAAAAGGGCAAATCGGACGGGGGCCGACCGGCAGAACCGTGCCGATGAAACCCGGGTCTGCCCATGTTCGCGTCAAAGGCGGGGCCGGAGAGCGGGCGCCTTGCTGAAAATTGGGGCAGATGCGGTCGGGAGGGGGGCGCACGCGACGGTCCTGCAGCCGGTTCAGCGCCAGGCGTCGGGAAAGTGTCACAATCATGGCGGGAATCGATGGGCGTCAGTACCAGAGGCGGGAGCGGTGCCCCAAGTTTCATCATTGTTCCGATATAGCTGAATATACAGATACTATCGGTCCTGAATGTGATCGAATAAGTAACATGTGACTGCCGCAAGGGTGACGCTTGGGTCACTTTCGTGAGACCTCAAGCGTTTTAAAGCTATCCTGAGGGTTGTGTTTTCTTTCGGATTCATTTCCTCCCTATCATCAGTTTTGTGAGCCGCCCGGACAGGGGGCGACTCGTGCTCTGGGACTGGAGGGTATTGGTATGGCTTTGAGTGATCACAGGGTCTTCAGATGCAGGTATTGCGGACATGCGCTCCGCCTCGGGGCGCCGGTCTGCGGCTCCTGCTATCAGCCGACGCAGGTGAGCAACCGCGTCTCGACCTGGGTCGTGGCGCTGCTGGTGCTGTTGTTGGGCATATCCATGATACTTCTGGGGCTGCACGTGTTCTGAAGACTCGAGCGGGTGGGGCTGGCGGCGGCGCCGTCAGACCCACCCCTGGCGCCGGTAGAGCCGGAAGAGACCATTCATCAGGCGCAGCCGCTTCCTGCGGCCTGCGGTACCGCGCGCGAGTGTCTCGGCGATCACGTCGTTGAGGCTCGCGGCGGAGAGCTTGCGCAGCGAAGAGACGAAATCCTCACGCCGGTCCGGCAGCGACCGGGCGAGATCCGGGTCCTTGGCCGCATCGGCGTAGAGCTTGTCCGCCAGCCGCTCGATCGCCGCCTGGTCGCCCGATGTCAGGGTGAAGGGCATGATGCTGCCGTGGAAAGGCAGATCCACCGGGATCAGCCGCAGCCCGGGCACGCGGCGCAGCCGGTCGGCCTCGGCCACGTCCATGCCGTAGCCCGAGGAATAATAGACCGTGGTGAGCGCGGTGCGGCCCCGGATGAAGTCCTGGATATTGCCGAAGCGCCGGAAGTCCTTGGCGAGATGGGCGCGGCCCTTGCCCTCGAGCCGGTCGAGCGAGATGCGGTAGCTCGGCAGTTCGTCGAGCACCGGGTTGTGCGGGAAGAGCATGGTCTGCGGGCTGAAGGCGATGCACTGCACCGCCATGTCACGCTGCACCTCCTGCGCGATCGAGGACCACAGCAGCGCGCCCGAGCCGCCCTTGGACGAGCCGATGAAGAGCAGGCGCCGGTAGCCGCTGGCCCGCGCGAAGGTGACGATGGCGTTCACGTTCCGGTAGGGCGCGTTGGTGTAGAACGACAGGAAGCGGTCGGCCAGGTGCAGGCTGCTCTGGGCGAAGGGGTATTTCATCAACACCAGTCGCGGCGTGGGCGCCATGACGACGAGCAGGGTGTCGGACTCGCGCGGGATGTAGTCGAGCACATACTGGGCAGAGACCTCGGCCCGAAGATCCGGCAAATGCGGGTTGGACATGAAATTCCCAGTTACAATTCTTTATGGGCGGAAAGAAGCAGGCCGAGGGGACGTGTTCCCAGACTGCGCAGGTCGGCTGGGATTGGCAAGCTGATGCTCACGTACGCACGGTGCCGCGCGGCGAAGCGCCGGCACGGATAGCCTCTGTGGGCGCGCGCGGCGTCACTCCATGGCGAGGATCATGTTGCGCACCACCGGGTAGATCTCGTTCTCCCAGCGGCGGCCGTTGAAGACGCCGTAATGGCCGACGTTGGCCTGCAGGTGGTGTCGCTTGAGATGCGGGCGCAGGGTCGAGCAGAGGTCATGCGCCGCCGTGGTCTGGCCCATCCCGCAGATGTCGTCGCGCCCACCCTCGACGGTCAGCAGTGCGGTATGGCGGATCTTCGAGGGGTCGACCTTGCGGCCGCGATAGGTGAAGTCGCCGGTGGCGAGCTCGGCCTTCTGGAACACCCGCTCGATGGTCTCGATGTAGAATTCCTCGGTCAGGTCGAGCACCGCGAAATACTCGTCGTAGAAGTCCTTGATGCGCTTCGCGTCATCTTGCTCTCCCGCGGCGAGATGGTCGTAGAGCTTGCGATGCTGGGCCTGGTGGCGCTCCATGTTCATCGACATGAAGGCGGTGAGCTGCACGAAGCCCGGGTAGACCTTGCGCCCGGCACCGTCGTAGCGGAACGGCACCGTCGAGATCACGTTGCGCTTGAACCACGACAGCGGCTTCTCGTTGGCGAGATCGTTCACCGTGGTCGGGCTCTCGCGCACGTCCACGGGGCCGGCCATCAGCGTCATGGTGCGCGGCGTCGCGGGATTGCGGTCCTCGGACATCACCGCCACGGCGGCGAGGGTCTGCACGCAGGGCTGGCAGACCGCGAGAACGTGGCCGCCGGGCCCGATCTCTTCGAGGAAGCGGATGACGTAGGCGATGTAGTCCTCGACCCCGAACTGCCCGGCCGAGCGCGGCACGTCGCGGGCGTTCTTCCAGTCGGTGATGTAGACGTCGTGATCGCACAGGAGCGTCTTCACCGTGCCCGCCAGAAGCGTGGAAAAATGGCCCGAGAGTGGGGCTGTCACCAGCACCTTGGGCTGCCGGGTGTCGAGGTCCTTGCGGAAATGCAGAAGGTTGCCGAAGGGCAGGTCGAGCGCCACCTCCTCGGTCACCGGCACGTCGCGGTTCTCGACCCTCACGCTGTGGATCCCGAACGAGGGCCGGGCGTGGGTCAGCTGGAACCGCGACAGCATTTCCATCAGCGCTGCATTGCGGCGAAAAAGATCTCCGAAGGGGCCCGGGTTCTTCGGACCGAAGGCCAGCGCGGTCAGCGCGGCGGTCCGGAAAGGGGCGATAATATCATCAAGTCCTTGATACGTGGCATAAAGCACTGCGTTCGGCCCCTCTTTGCTCATCAAATTGGTAGCCAGAACCGCGCCGCCATGCGACAAAAATCGTGTCGCAGCGCAGCATCGAAGGCAAAGTGAAGACACCATGACTCAGGCAACGCTCACGATTTCATCGAAGAACTATTCATCCTGGTCGCTGCGCGGGTGGCTCCTGTGCAAGATGTCCGGGCTCGATTTCCGAGAGGAACCGGTCGATCCCACCGATGCCGACGTGCGCCAGGAATTGCTGCTTCTGTCGCCCACGGTGCGGGTGCCGCGGCTCACCCACAGCAAGGTGCAGGTCTGGGACACGCTGGCCATCGCGGGCTATCTCAACGAGTGTTTTCCCGAGGCCAAGCTCTATCCCGACGACATCGTGGCACGGGCCCATTGCCGCGCGGTGTCGGGCGAGATGCACGCGGGGTTCTACAACCTCCGTTCGGCGCTGCCGATGAACATCAAGGCGCGGCACGAGCGCTTCAAGATCTTCTCCGGCGCCCGGCCCGACGTCGAGCGGGTGCGTGAGATCTGGAGCGAGTGCCTCGAAACCTATGGCGGGCCCTTCCTCTTCGGACCCGCCACCATGGCCGACGCCATGTTCGCGCCCGTCTGCTCCCGCTTCCGCACCTATGCGGTCACGCTCGAGCCCGAGCTCGAGGCCTATATCGACCGCATCCTCGACTGGGCGCCGATGAAGGAATGGATCGCGGGCGCGCTGGCCGAGCCCGAAGAGATCGAGGAGCTCGAGGTCGAGTTCTGATTCGCGGGCCTGTTTCGGCTGTTCCCGAAGACACGAAGGACGCTGTCCCGGGTCCGCGCCGCACCCTCAGGCGGGAACGAGCCGCCTTGCCAGCGTGAGCGCGCCATCGAGCCCGGTGCCCTGCGGCGGGCGCAGCGCGCGCGCCATCTCCTTGGGCAGCCAGTCGGCATAGGCCCCGGCGATGCCGCCGATGAGGCAGAGCGGCTCCTGCGGGTGCCAGCCAAGCGCGTTGAGCCCGGTGGCGATGTAGGCCGCACCGCGGCGCATCTGCATATCGGCGGCAGCGTCCCCCCGCGCGGCGCAGATCCGCGGCGCCAGCGTAGCGAAATCCGAGGGCGAGGCCTTGGCGGCGAAAGCGATGATCCCCGGCGCACCGCCAAGCTCGGCCGTCACCTCGCGGGTGAGCGCGCTGGGCGCCTCGAGCTTGTCATGCACCCTGAGCGCGTAGGAGAGGAACTCGCGACCGAGCCAGGCGCCCGAGGCCTCGTCGCCCAGCACCAGCCCGTGGCCGCCCATGGTCAGGAACTCGGTGCCCTCCTGCCGCGCGAGGAAGCTGCCGGTGCCGACGCCCGCGACGCAGCCGGTGGTCTCGCCATGGGCGCCGACCACCGCGGCACGGCGGTCCTCGTCGATGCGCGCCCGTTCGAGAGGCAGCGCCGCGGCGACGCGCGCCGCCATCTCGGGGCCGGTGACGCCCGCCAGCGCCAGCCAAGCGGGGCAGGGGCGCAGGTCGGCCAGCGCAAGGCCCGCGCGGCTTGCGACCTCGGTGAGGCCCGCGAGGATCGTCGCCACGGCGCCGTCGAAATCCGTGGTCACGTTGGCGGGGCCAAGCCGCGCCTCGTGTCGCTGGCCGTCGCGCTCGAGCGCGACGCGGCAGGAGGTGCCGCCCGCATCGACGCCGAGGATCATCGCGACAGCTCCCGCATGCCGCGGTCGATACCTTCAAGGGTCATCGGAACCATCCTGTTCTCGAAAATCTGCTGAATCATGCCGATGCTCTGGGTGTATTGCCAGTGCCGCTCGGGCACCGGGTTGATCCACAGGTGGTTGGGCCACTGGACCCGCGCCCGTTCCAGCCACGCCTGTCCGCTCTCGGCGTTCCAGTGTTCGTTGGCGCCGCCGGGGTAGGCGATCTCGTAGGGCGACATCGAGGCGTCGCCCACGAAGATGCACTTGTAGTCCGAGCCGTAGGTGTTGAGCACGTCCCAGGTCGAGGTCTGCTTGTCCCAGCGGCGGCGGTTGTCTCGCCACACGCCCTCGTAGAGGCAGTTGTGGAAGTAGTAGTGCTCGAGATGCTTGAACTCGGAGCGTGCCGCCGAGAACAGCTCCTCGACCACGCGGATGTGCATGTCCATGGAGCCGCCCACGTCGAAGAACAGCAGCAGCTTCACCGCGTTGCGCCGCTCGGGGCGGGTCTTGACGTCGAGATAACCGTGCTCGGCGGTGGCGCGGATGGTGCCGTCGAGGTCGAGCTCCTCGCGGGCGCCGTCCCGGGCCCATTTGCGCAGCCGCTTGAGCGCCACCTTGATGTTGCGGGTGCCGAGCTCGATGTTGTCGTCGAGGTTGCGGAACTCGCGCTTGTCCCAGACCTTGACCGCGCGCCGGTGGCGGCTTTCCTTCTGGCCGATGCGCACGCCCTCGGGATTGTAGCCATAGGCGCCGAAGGGCGAGGTCCCGGCGGAGCCGATCCACTTGTTGCCGCCCTGGTGCCGGCCCTGCTGCTCGCGCAGGCGCTCCTGCAGGGTCTCCATCAGCTTGTCGAAGCCGCCCATGGCCTCGATCTCGCGCTTCTCCTCGTCGGTGAGATGCTTCTCGGCCATCCGGGTGAGCCAGTCCGACGGCAGTTCCACCGCCTCGAGCACCTGCTCGAACGAGATCTGCTCGAGCCCGCGGAAAGCGGTGGCGAAGGCGCGGTCGAAACGGTCGAGGTGGCGCTCGTCCTTCACCATGGCGCTGCGGGCGAGATAGTAGAAGCCCTCCACATCATAGGTGGCGAGCCCAGCGCGCATGGCCTCGAGGAAGGTCAGGTATTCGCGCAGGCTGACGGGCACCTGGGCCTGTCGCAGGGTCTCGAAGAAGGGAACGAACATGCACGGTCCTCCGGCCGGTCGCGCCCACCTTACGCGACGCAGCGATGGCTGCAACCGCAGCATCTCTCATCAGCGGGCAAAAACACCATGTGCCCGACGTGCTTGCGGGCAGGGGCAGGGGTGGCGTGAATCGCGCCGCTGTGCAAGCCAGAGAAGCTCCCACGCGAGGAAGACCGCCAGCACCAGAATGCCCCCCCCCAGACGCGACAGGATCAGCGGGAGGCCGCAGCAGACGCAGAGGATAGCGCCCGAGACCGTGCCAATCAGGACGGCGAGCCAGAGCCCCGGCGTGTCGCGGATCGCGCCCTGCAGGAGCATGGCGAAGACCCCCTCCGGCTCGGATTCCTCGGCCCGGTTCTCCGGCCGCATGGGACCCATCGCACGTCATGGCTTGCGTGAGGGCAGGCTGGCACGGATGCGGCGCGGCCGGGAGAGCCCCGAGGGGTGGCGGAGCGCAGCGGTCAGAAGATGCCGATGGAATGCGCGAGCCGCTTCCAGTCCCGCATGCGCTGGTCGATGTCGGCGCTGCGGCCGTTGGCGGCCATGTGCACCAGAAGGCTCGTCGCGGCGTTCAGCCCGAGGATCGACTCGAGGAAGAGCCCGGTCTTCGAGGGCGCGTTGATCACCGCGTCGGTCACCTCCTGCGCCCAGTGGCAGTATTCATCCGTCACCACGACCACCGAGCGGCCCTGCTCCCGCGCCAGCCGCGCGATGGTCTCGCATTCCGCAGCATAGGGGATGACGTCGATGATCAGCAGGCAGCTGCTGCCCGGCGCCGGTGGGTCGAGCCATTCCGAGAGCATGCTGTCGTGCCCCGACAGGAAGCGGACCCGGGGCCGGGCGAGCGCCAGCCGCCGCGCCACGTCCTCGGCCAGCCCGCGCACGGTCTGGAAGCCGGTGACATAAACCTCTTCGGCCTCGGTCAGGTAGCGCTGGGCGGCGCGGAAGGCGGGGGTGCCGATGCGCGAGTAGACGGTGCTCACCGCGCGCAGCTCGGCGTTCATCTGCTCCTGCCAGTCCTCGGGCAGCTCGAACCCGTCGTCGGCGATGCTTGCGCCTGTGACCGAGTAGCGGTGCCGCAGCATCGCCTTGAACTCCTTCATCCCCGCACAACCGAACCGGCGCAGCATCCGGCCCACGGTGATCTCGGCCACACCCGCCTTTTGGGCGATGGACTTGCCGGTTTCGAAGGACACCGAGTTCAGGTTGAGGAGAAAATACTGCGCAACTTTCGCCTCCTGCTTGGGGAGAGCGTGCAGGCCCTGCTCGACTTTGCTTACAAATTCATCAATCGGCGCCTCTGCATAGGACGCAAAGCCGTGTGACATGCCGGATCTCCACATGACAGAAAACTAACATTTGACGGAAATGACAGTATCGAACCAGTTTGGCGACTCAAGGCAAAACCGAAAAACCGGATGACAGGGAGCCACTGAAACCATGAAAAAGCTGCATCTCGCCGCAACCACGGCACTGATCCTCGCGCCGCTGGCGGCCTCCGCCGAGACGCTGTCGCTCTACAACTGGGGCGACTACATCAACCCGGCCGTGCTCGAGGTCTTCACCGAGGAGACCGGCATCGAGGTCACCCTCGACAGCTACGGCTCGAACGAGGAGATGCTGGCCAAGATCCAGGCCGGCGCCACCGGCTACGACATCGTCTTCCCGTCTGTGCACATGCACGACATCATGTTCCAGCTCGGCCTTCTGGCGAAGACCGACATCGGCAAGGCGCCGGGCTTCGAGAACATCGACCCGCAGTTCGTGCGCGCCAAGACCGACCCCGACGCCGAGTACTGCCTGCCCTACGCGTGGGGCAACGTGGGCATCGTCTACAACAAGGCGCTTGCGGGCGACATCAAGAGCTGGGCGGACTTCTTCGCGCTGGGCGCCGAGGGCAAGAAGATCACGCTTCTGGACGACCTGCGCGAGACCATCGGCATCGGCCTCATCGTGAACGGCAACTCGGTCAACTCCACCGATCCCGACGAGGTCGCGGCGGCGGCGGATTACATCATCGACCACATCGCGGGCGTCACCGCCTTCACCTACGATTCCGTGCCGCAGGTGATCTCGGGCGACGTGGCGGCGGCGCATTGGTACGTGGGGGCCAACCTCTACGTGTCCGAGAACCCGGATACCATCGGCTACATCATCCCCGAGGAAGGGGCGACGATGTACCAGGAGGACATCTGCGTGCTCGAGTCCGCGCCCAACAAGGAGGCCGCGCAGAAGTTTCTCGAGTTCTACCTCAGGCCCGAGATCGCGGCGATGAACGTCGAGCAGCAGATGAACGGCACCCCGAACAAGCCCGCGCAGGCGCTGATCCCCGAGGCGATCGCCGCCAACGAGACGATCTACCCGTCGCAGGACGTGATGGACAAGCTGCAGATCTTCGAGGACCTCGGCCGCGACCTGCAACTCTACAACTCGGAATGGACGCGCATCAAGACCGCGCAATGACCCCCCTTCGACACCCATCCGGCGGGGGACTTCCCCGCCGGCCTGCAGGACCGCAAGATCATGCCTTCACCCCTTGAAATCATCGGCGCCTGCAAGGCCTTCCGCACCCCCGAGGGCGGCACCATGACCGCGCTCGACGGGATCTCGCTGCGGCTGGCCAGCGCCGAGTTCGTCACCCTCCTTGGCCCCTCGGGCTGCGGCAAGACCACGCTTCTGCGCACCATCAGCGGCTTCGAGACGCTGGACGCGGGCGACGTGCTGATCGACGGCACGGCGGTCACCCAGATGCCCGCCCATCGCAGGCCGGTGAACACGGTGTTCCAGCGCTACGCGCTCTTCGGGCACATGAGCGTGGCGCGCAACGTCGGCTACGCGCTCGAGATCGCCGGGCGCGACAAGCGCGAGATCCGGATGCGGGTCGGCGAGATGCTCGAGCTCGTGGGGCTCGCGGGCATGGAGAAGCGGTCGATCGCGCAGCTCTCCGGCGGCCAGCAGCAGCGCGTGGCACTGGCCCGGGCACTGGCGGGCAAGCCGAAGCTGCTGCTGCTCGACGAGCCGCTCTCGGCGCTCGACAAGAATCTGCGCCAGAAGATGCAGCAGGAGCTGAAGGCGCTGCAGCGCGAGCTGGGCATCGGCTTCATCTTCGTCACCCACGACCAGGAAGAGGCGCTGACCATGTCCGACCGGATCGCCGTGCTCGCGCATGGCCGGATCCAGCAGATCGGCGCCCCGACCGAGCTCTACCAGACCCCCGCCAACCTGTTCACCGCCGACTTCCTCGGCGAGAGCAACCTGCTGCCGGTGACGCTTGACGGCTCCGCCGCGCGGCTGACGGACGGGCAGGGCTTTGCCGCGACGCGTCCCGCCGGAAAGGCCACGCTGCTGCTGCGTCCCGAGGTGCTTTCGGCCACCGCGCCCGAACGTCCGGGCCTCAGCTTCACCGGCGTCATCCGCGAGACCTACTACACCGGCACCGACCACCAGGTGGCGCTCGAGACCGGCGCCTTCGGCACCATCCGCGCGCTGCTGCGCACCGGAAGCGCCCTGCCGGGCATCGGCAGCACGCTCACGCTGCACGCGCCCGCCGAGGGGCTGCACCTGATCGACGAGGTCGCGCCATGAGCCTCGCCCGGCGCAAATTGCTGCAGCTCGTGGGCCTGCTGGGGGCACCGACGGTGTTCCTGCTGGTGTTCTTCTTCGGCCCGCTGCTGATCATGCTGGTCTATAGCTTCCTGACGCCGGGCCTTTACGGCGGCGTCGACTGGATCTTCTCGCACCTCAACTACGGTCGCATTCTCGGCTGGGCCGACACGCGCTACGAGAAGTTCGACCCGGTCTACATCGCGATCTTCCTGCGCTCGCTGCGGCTGGCGGCGCTCACCGTGCTGGCGAGCCTGCTGGTCTGCTACCCCGCCGCGTTCTGGATCAGCCGGATGCGGCCGGGGCTGCGCGACTTCGCCATCTTCCTCGTGACCCTGCCGTTCTTCGTGAGCCTGATCGTCCGGCTCTTCGCCTGGGTGCTGATCCTGCGCCCCACCGGCTTTCTGAATCAGGGGCTGATGGGGGCGGGGCTCACCGATGGGCCCATCGAGTTCCTCTACACCGACTTCGCGGTGATCCTCGGCATGACCTACGTCTTCATCCCGTTCATGTTCCTGCCTCTCTACGGCTCGATCGAGAAGCTCGACATGGCGCAGATCGAGGCCTCTTCGGATCTTGGCGCGACGCGGCTGCAGACCTTCCGAAAAGTCATCCTGCCCGCGACCATGCCCGGCATCGTCGGCGGCTCGGTGATCACCTTCATCCCGGCGCTGGGCAACTTCATCGTGCCCTCGGTGCTGGGCGGGGCCAAGGTGCTGATGATCGGCAACCTGATCGAGCAGCAGTTCCTCTCGGCCCGCAACTGGCCCTTCGGCTCGGCGCTGGCGATGCTGGTGATGACCGCGGTGCTGGTGCTGCTGATCGCGCAGTTCCGCCTTGCCAAGCGGGAGGAGCGGTCATGATCCTGCGTCGCCTGCTCTCGCTCTACGGGCTGCTGTTCTTCGTCTTCGTCTACGCGCCGATCCTGCTGGTGGTGATCTACTCGTTCAACGCCAACACGCTGAACATGATGATCTGGGACGGCTTCACGCTGGACTGGTACCGGCAGATCTTCGGGCTCGAGACCTCGCTGGCCGAAAGCGCCACCTATGTCGACAGCACCGACCAGCTCTGGGGTGCGGTGCGCACGAGCCTGATCGTGGCGCTCTCGACCTCGGTGTTCTCGACGGTCTTCGGCACCGCGCTGGCGCTTGCCGTGGCGCGCTACCGCTTCCGGCTGGCGCGGTTCTACCGCACGCTGATGATGCTGCCGATGATCATGCCCGACATCGTGCTGGGCATCGCGCTGCTGATCTTCTTCATCACCATCGGCATGAACCTGTCGATGCTGACCATCATCGTCGGCCAGTCGACCTTCCTGATCTCCTACGTCTTCGTGACCGTCTCGGCGCGGCTTGCCGAGTTCGACACCAGCGTCGAGGAGGCCTCGGCCGACCTTGGCGCCACGCCGGCGCAGACCTTCCGCAAGGTGACGCTGCCGGGCATCGCGCCGGGGATCCTTGGCGGCTGGCTGCTGGCGTTCATCATCTCGATGGACGACCTCGTGATCACCTATTTCATCGCGGGCACCGGCAACACCACGCTGCCCATCCACATCTGGGGGCTGCTCCGGCGCGGCATCAAGCCCGAGATCAACGCCATCGCCACGCTGATGCTGCTCTTCACCCTGGTGATCGCCGCCATCGGCCTCTACTTCAGATCGAGACGACAGAAATGACCATGACGACCAAACCCCGCGCGCGCGATCTCGGCATCCCGCTGCCCGGCACGCCGGGTCCGCTGAACGCCATCACCGACGTGCCCGGCCTCGAGGTCGGGACCACCGAGCTGCTGTCGTCGCGCGACCCGTCGCTGGCCACCCGCGGCATCCAGGTGCAGACCGGGGTCACCGCGATCCTGCCGCGCGGTCGCGATCCCGAGCCGAAGCCGGTCTGGGCCGGGCAGTTCAGCCTCAACGGCAACGGCGAGATGACCGGCGCCCACTGGGTGCGCGACGGCGGCTGGCTGGCGGGGCCGATCATGATCTCGAACTCGCACGCCATCGGACCCTGCCACGCGGCGGCGGTGCGCTGGATGGTCGAGACCTACGGCGACACGTGGGAGGACAACCACCTCTGGGCGATGCCGGTGGTGGCCGAGACCTATGACGGCGTGCTCAACGACATCAACGGGCTGCACGTGACCGAGGCGTTGGCCCGGCAGGCGCTGGACGCGGCCAAGCCCGGCCCGGTGACCGAGGGCAATTCCGGCGGCGGTGCGGGGATGATCTGCTACGAGTTCAAGGGCGGCACCGGCACCGCGTCGCGGGTGATCGACGTCGAGGGGCAGGACTTCACCATCGGCGCGCTGGTGCAGGCCAACCACGGGCTGCGACCGTGGCTCACCGTGGCCGGCCGGCGTGTGGGCGAGGCGATGCCCGAGGACCGGATCTCGGACATGATGACCGAGCGCGGCTCGATCATCGTCATCCTCGCCACCGACCTGCCGCTCTCGCCCAGCCAGCTCGAACGGCTGGCGCGGCGCGCCTCCATCGGCATCGGGCGTGGCGGCACGCCGGGCGGCAACAACTCGGGCGACATCTTCCTCGCCTTCTCCACCGCCAACGAGATGCCGCTGCCGCAGCTCTCCGGGGCGTGGCGGCAGATGACCAGCCTCAACGACGAACGGCTGGACCCGGTCTACCTGGCGGCGGTCGAGGCGGTGGACGAGGCGGTGCTGAACGCGCTCTGCGCCGCCGAGGACGTGCCGCTGGCACGGCCCGCCAACGGCATCTGCCGGGCGATGGACACGGAGCGGCTGATGGACCTGCTGAGCGCCTGAACGGCGGTCCCTCGCGACAGGGCGCCCGCCACGCGGTGGGCGCCTTGTTTCAGAAGCAGCTTGGGCGAATGGCGTGGTTCAGCGGGCAGAGCTCAGGCCGCGACCTTCTCGAGCACGATGGTGGCGACCAGCCCGAGCAGTCCGAAGGCGATCGCGTAGACCACGACGAACTGCGCGATGTCGGCGGTATTGCCCTTGCGCCGGCGGGCCGTCAGCCCGCCGAGGATGGCTCCGATCAGCACCCCCGCGATCACGATCATCTGGCCCTCATCCTCCCGTCAGCCCCTAGCCGGATTGAGCGCGGCAATCTCGCGCATCTTCGCGCGCACCGCCCAGTCCGAACCGAAGCCGTATCGTGCCCAGCCAAGGGAGTCCATACGCACGATCCGCGCCTCGGATGGACGGCCCGCAAGCTCGAGCGCCTCGGCCTTCAGCATCATCAGCGTCGCCAGGAGCGCCGCGTTCTCGTGCCGCGTGGCGGTCGCGAGATGCGGGGCAATCAGCGCCAGCGCATCGTCGGGCCGCTGGTCGTTGATCGCATAGGCCGCAAGCTGTGAGGCGACGTAGGCCTGGTGCAGCGCGGTGTTGGGGGTGATCTCGAAATAGTGCTGCGCCTGCAGGAATTCCTGCATCGCGGCGGTCGCGTCCGTGCCCTGCAGAAGCCGCCCCAAGGCGTAGTGCGAGAAGCCCCGGCGGTGATCGGTCCAGCCCTCGTCCGTGGCGATGCGCACCGCCCGCTCGGCGGCGCGGCGGCGCTCGGCATAGGGGGCGCCGGGGCCGAGCGCGGTCTGCACCGCCTCGATCCAGTCGCGCGGGGTGGGGGGCAGGTAGCGCGGGGCACGGCCTTCGCCGCGCGGGTTCACCCGGGCCAGCACCGCGGGCAGCCGCGCCGCGACCTCGCTGCGGGTAAGGCCCGAGCGCAGCGCCGGGTCGTACCACGCCCGCAGCACCGTCATGTCGTAGCCGGTGAGCACCGTGTGCACGTTGTCGTCGTTGAAGACGCTGTCGGTGAGGCGGTAGAGGTCGTTGAGCGGCCCCAGCGCCTGCGCGATCTCCTCGTGCAGGCAGTCGCGCACCTCCTGCGGGGCGGCGTCGGCGGGCAGGAAGATCGCCACCCGCTCGCGCCTCTGCACCCGCGTCCAGCTCACCGCGCCCGAGTTCCGCGCCGCGAGGTATTCGCCGAGGGACGAGACATTGGGCACCACGAAACAGGCGGCCTGCGGCAGGTGCCTGCGGATGTCGTCGCGGGGAATGGCCACGAGGGCGATGCTGGCATCCGGGGCTGAGCTGCGGCGGATGTCGATC
>Ga0208328_1000141_pt1 | contig 39116 bp, 36 predicted proteins | sample DeeseametaMP2633_FD_184170 | JGI IMG/M metagenome (GOLD analysis project Ga0208328, IMG submission 184170) | Marine microbial communities from the Deep Atlantic Ocean - MP2633 (SPAdes) | ecosystem: Environmental > Aquatic > Marine > Unclassified | place: Northeast of Antigua and Barbuda, North...
GGGAGCTGGGTGGACATTCCCAGTAAGCGACAAGACGCAAGGCGACCTCAGCCACGCCCAGTTCCCCCGGGCCGCTTCAGTCTTACGGAAGGCGACCTGGTCGTGGGGACCGCCAACGGATCTGCGGTCGGGACCCTGGTCGAGCGCACCACCCGGTTCGTGATGCTGCTGCACATACCCGGTCGCCACGACGCCGACTCCGTGGCCGAGGCGATGATCAAGCAGATGGGAAAGCTGCCCGAACAGCTGCGGCAGTCGCTGACCTGGGACCGCGGAGTCGAGATGGCCCGCTACCGCGACATCACCCTCAAGCTCGACATGCCGATCTACTCCTGCGACCCCCACTCGCCGTGGCAACGCGGATCGAACGAGAACACCAACCGGCTCCTGCGGCACTGGCTGACCAAAGGCACCGACCTGTCCCGGTTCACCGCCAAGGACCTCGACACCATCGCCGCCAAGCTCAACGCCCGACCCCGCCCTACCCTGGACCTGAAGACCCCAGCCCAAGCGCTGGCCGAACAGCTCGCCAACCCGGCAGCAGCATGAGCGTCGCTTAGACCGCTGGACACCGCCCAACCGTCACGTCGCGATTCCCTGCTCCGGCGTGATGGGAAGCCCGAGGCACCTGAGTCCCACCTCCGTGATCTTCCGGGCGGTGTCCGCCCGGGACCTGGTCGGTAGGGCGAGGTGGCTCACGGTGAGCCGCACCAGGGCTTCGGCGGCGTCAGACACCTCATCCGCCCGCAAACCGGCCACGTGAGAGGTGAGCCATCGGGCCAGGGAGCCGGAGGCGAGCTCCAACAGCTGCGCAGACGTGGTGAGGAGGGGGAGGATGCCCGTGGCGGGTGGTGGGGAATCGCGGTTGGAGATCAGGACCGCTCTGAGCAAGGGACTGTTCTCGGCTTCCTCCAGCACGAAGCCCACCGACGCCGCGAGGCCGCTTGAAGCGTCGGAGCCGTGATGCGCGAGCACGTTCTCGATGCCCTCGATGAATCGCGCCGCCTCCCTCAGGACGACGGCTTCTCCCAAACCGGGCTTGTCGCCGAACTCCTTGTACAGCAGTGCGCGCGAGACGCCGACCGCCTCGGCGATCTCGCCCATGCGCACCCGCTCCCAGCCCCGCTCAGCGATCAGGTCATGGGCAGTCTCCAGCACCGCTGCACGAACGTGCTCGCGGTAGCGCTCTCGCATGGAGGGGGACGACACGGTGGACAGAGTATCGACAATGTCCGACTTTGGACACGCGTTAGCTGGGCCGCGTGATGACATTCTCAGCGCGGTGCCTTAGGTTGAACAAAAGTCACTAGTTGTCTCCAGAAGGAAGCCTCATGGTCAACTCGAGCGACACCGAAGTGGTCGAGTACCCGCACCGACGCGGCGGGCACTGCGGCTCCGGAGCCATGCGGGACCTCCTGGAGTGGGCCGGACTCGGTTGGGAGGGCCCCCCTGACGAAGGCCTCGTCTTTGCCTTGAGCGGCGCCTTGGATCTCTCGTACGTCAGGGACGCGGCACTCATGCCGCCGGTGTACCTCGTCGGGCGGGGAGGCGACCTGGAGACGGACCTCCCGATGCGGCTGGGCGCCGAGGTCTCCGTGCATGCGACGGATGACCCACAGGAGGGCTGGGCGTGGGTGCGCGACGCCGTGCGCGAGGGCCGTCCCGCCTTGGTGTGGGCCGACATCGCGGAGCTTCCCTACCTCCGCGTACGCCTGCAGATGAGTCGCCACGACATCGTCGTCATCGGTTATGACGACGAGCAGCAGGTCGCGCACGTCGTCGACAACGACCGGGACGAGGTGCAGCTCGTGCCCTACTCGGCACTGGCCCGAGCCCGCTCCTCCCAGGGGTTCCCGGTCCCGACGCGTCACACCTACTTCGACATCGCCTGGCCCGACCGGCTGCCCGACCTGGCCGAGATCGCGCAGACGGCGTTCGCCCAGGCGGCGGAGGCGATGACCACCTCCACCGGCAGCTCTATCGTCACCGGGAGGGATTCGGCCGTCGGGGCCACCGGGCTGGCCGCCGTCGACCTCTTCGCCGAGGACCTCGCAGGATGGCCGGAGGTCTTCCCCGACGACATCCTGGACCTGGTCCTCCAAGGACTCAGCGCCTTCGTCGAGAAGGCCGGCACCGGCGGCGGGCTGTTTCGCCGACTGCTGTCCAGCGGCGCCGACGACATCGCGCGCCTGACCGGGGACGGGCGGGCGAACGAGGTTGCCGCCGCCGCGCACCTGTGCGCGGAGACATGGTCCCTGGTCGCATCGCTGGCCCGTCAGGACGGCCCAGCACGAGGGCGGGTGGAGCAGGCAGCTCGCGCGGCCGCCGTACTCCCCTCGCTCGAGCGGGACCTCGTCACCGCTCTCGAGATCGCAGGGGCGCGCCAGGACCTCCGGACCGGCGCCTGATGAGGGGCGAGCTCGACCCTCGGGAGGCCCTCGACCCGAGCCGGTTCGTCGACAGCAACCACCCCGAAGTCCGCGACTTCACCGAGTCCGTCGTGCGGGGTGTCCGCGATCCACGAGAGCGCATCGCGCTGCTGTTCGCGGCCGTACGCGACCGACTCCGATACGACCCCTACAGCGTCACCGCCGAGCCCCTGGACTACCACGCCAGCGCGATCCTCGACGGTGGCCCCACGTGGTGCGTGCCCAAGGCGGTGCTGCTCACCGCGAGCCTGCGCGCTGCGGGAATCCCGGCCGTACTCGGGTTCTCCGACGTGCGCAATCACCTCAACAGCGCGGCTCTGCTGGAGCTGATGGGCACCGATCTGTTCGTGTTCCACGGATGGAGCGCGGTGTATGTCGACGGCCAGTGGCGCAAGGGGTCGCCGGCCTTCAACTCCGAGCTGTGCCGTCGCTTTGGCGTACCCCCGTTGGAGTTCGACGGGTCGCGGGATGCGTTGCTCCACGCAGCCGACGGCGCCGGCCGACGTCACATGGAGTACGTCCGCGAACGAGGCATGTTCGCGGACCTGCCGTTCGACGAGCTCATGGCGACGCTGCTGGACACCTACGGTCCCGCCATGGTGCGCGGCTCCGACACCCCGCGCCCCCAGGATCCCCGCTTCCGGGCGTGAACGCCCAACTCACTGCGGCGGCGTGTCGGGTCCGCTCAGCTCGCACACCATCGCAGAGAGGGTGTCCTCGAGCCGCCGACGACCCACCTCGATGGCACGGGCCGACTCCAGGTCCCGCAGGTCGTCCAGCGGGACCGGAGGTCCGACGACTATGACGACACGCCGCCGCCACGCCCAGCGCAACTGCCAACTGTAGGCGGGCAGGATCTCCTGTGCCCCCCACTGGGCCACCGGCACGAGCGGTACCGATGCCTCCAGAGCGATCCGCACCGCCCCCGACTTCATCGTCATCGGCAGACCATCCTTCCGCTTGGTGATGGAACCCTCGGGGTACACCAAGAGGAGCCGCCCGTGGCGCGCCGCGCGGACCGCGTCGTCGTACCCCGCGCGGCCGGCGGCGCGGTCGACCGAGACGTGGCCGGCGGCACGGAACCACCTGCCCACGACCGGCTTGTTGAAGAGGCTGTCCTTGGCCAAGAACCGCGGCACCCGCCCCTCAGCCAGGACCATCTCCGCGACCAGCAACGGGTCGAGGTGCGAGACGTGGTTGGCGGCCAGCACCGCTCCGCCCACCCGGGGGATGCCCGCGACCCCGCGCCAGTCCGGGCGACGCAGCACCACCAGGACTGGCTTGCAGACCGCCACCGCCAGCCACCAAGCGAGGCCACGTCGGTCATTATGGATCGGGCGGCGCTGGAGGGTAGAGGTCGTTCGCATCTCAGCCATTGTAGACATCAATGGCCGTTTCGTCTCTCGCGAGGACAAACATGTAAGGATGTTTCGATGCCACTGTGGTTTTGGATTCCGAGGAGCCCCCGATGAGTGATGCGCTAGTAGGCGGTCACGACACCGAGCCCCCTACCCCGAGCCACGAGATGCGTCTCGACGAGGGCACGGCGTCGACGCTGGATGCATGGATCCGGTCCATGTCGCGGCCCGCACCGACGACGGTGGGCCGCCTGCCCTCCCACTCCCCCACCTGCGCGGGATGCGGCAAGGACAATCCCGCCGGACTCGCCCTAGAGGTCGACGCCACCGAGCACGGCGTGAGCGCGGTGCACCGCTTCGACGATCGCCAGGAGGGAGCACCGGGGATCACTCACGGCGGCCTGGTCGCCGCCGCCTTCGACGACCTGTTCGGATTCCTCCTCTACCGCGTCGGCGAGCTCGCCGTGACGAGGTCGCTGACCGTGGAGTACCTCCGTCCGGTGCTGCTGGGGGTGAGTTACGAGTTCACCGCGCATATCCGGGACCGGGCAGGACGGCGGCTCCACGTGAACGCTGCAGCCGCGGACGAGAGCGGCCGGCAGGTCGCGATAGCGCACGCCACGTTCGTCATCGTTGACGTCGAGCACTTCGAACAGGGCAGTCCCGCGAGGCGCTCCTGACTCACTCGCCGACGAAGGGCTCCAGCTCAACCGCCAGGTCGAGGTGGATGTCGTGGGCGGCTAAGGCGTCCTGCAGCACCAGGGTGACGTGGCGCGAGAGACGCCGCACCATCACGTCCAGGGTCTCGTCGCGCTGGTCGAGCCACCAGATGACCGTGGCGTCGACCATCCCCATCACGCCAACCAGGATGCCCTCAGGGAACGACTCGCCCCCCGATTTGGTGTACCCCCGTGCCGCGACGGCGATCTCGTCCAGCAGACGCGAACGACCCATCCGAGAGCGGTGCATGGTCCGGCTCTGCCCCCGAGCCGCCAGGAAGCGGTAGAGATGGGGGTGGGCGTCCGCCCAAGTCGCGCAGGCGCGCACCAGCCCCTCGACGACCTGTCCGGGCGTGCCCCGCCGAGCCAGGTGCGGGCGGACCCGCTGGATGAGGTCCTGCGCGGCAAGGCGGACCACCTCGTTATCGAGGTCCTCGCGGCTGGCGAAGTAGCGGTAGACATGCGGCCTCGGGATCCCAGCCCGCTCGGCGATCAGTGCCGTGCCCGCGTCCGCGCCCGTCTCGTCGACGACCTGCAGAGCAGCGTTGGCCACGTGACGCCGCCGGCGGTCGCGGACCTCATCATCGCGGGAAGACCGGCGCCGCACCGTCGAATCCACCCATCGCCCTACCTCGACCACAGACCGCAGCCTACGCCCGGGGCGCCGAGGGGCCGGACCTGACCAGGTCGGGCTGCGCTCAATGGGACACCTTGTACCCAGCACCATCGCCATGGTCGAATGGGTACATCCTGTACCCGATTCGCTGGAGGCTCCCCGTGATCACTCGCCGCTCCCCCTGGATGGACGACGACCTCGACGACGTCCGTGACCTTGCACGCACGTTCTGCGAGAAGGAGATCAAGCCACACATCGAGACCTTCATCGCCGACAAGCACGTCGACAGGCAACTGTGGAACAGCGCTGGTGACGTCGGTCTGCTCTGCCTGTCGATCCCCGAGGAGTACGGCGGCGGCGGTGGCACCTTCGCCCACGAGGCCATCTTGATCGAGGAGCAGGCACGGGTCGGCGACAGCTCTTGGGGAGCGTCCCTGCACAACGGGATCGTCGCCCACTACCTGCTCGCATACGGCACCGAGGAGCAGAAGCAGCACTGGCTGCCCAAGATGGCGTCCGGCGAGGTCGTCGGAGCGATCGCGATGACCGAGCCCGGGACCGGCTCGGACCTGCAGAACATCAAGACCAAGGCGGTGCGCGAGGGTGACGACTACCTTGTCAGCGGCTCAAAGACCTTCATCACCAACGGCTCGCAGGCCGACCTGGTGCTCACCGTGGTCAAGACCGATCCCGACGACCGCGCCGCCGGTATCTCGCTGATGCTCGTCCCCACCAGCGCGGAGGGTTTCTCCCGCGGTCGGGTGCTGGACAAGATCGGGATGAAGGGACAGGACACCTCGGAGCTCTTCTTCGACAACGTTCGTGTCCCGGTCACCAACCTGCTTGGCCTCACCGAGGGCCAGGGCTTCCTACAGCTCATGCAGCAGCTCCCCCAGGAGCGGCTGCTCGTAGGGGTCTCGAACGTCGCAGCCATGGAGTTCTGCCTGGCCGAGACGATGACCTACGTGCATGACCGGAGCGCCTTCGGTCGGCCGATCTGGGGGTTCCAGAACACGAAGTTCAAGATGGCGGAAGTTGCCACCGAGGCTCGCGTCGCACGGTCCTTCGTCGACGAGTGCATCCAGCTCCACCTCGCCGGGGGTCTGGACATCCCCACCGCTGCCATGGTGAAACTGTGGTGCTCGGAGCGGGCGCAGCGCGTCGCCGACACCTGCCTCCAGCTGCACGGCGGCTACGGGTACATGAACGAGTACCCGATCGCCCGCATCTGGGCCGACATGCGCGTCTCGCAGATCTACGCCGGCACCTCCGAGATCATGAAGGAGATCATCAGCCGGTCCCTGTGAGGACTGGCCCCGCTCCGGCGGCACCGCCGGAGCGGCAGCCGGCGGGCCGGGTGTTGTGCGCCGAGCCCCGCCGGGGGCCTCAGCGTTGGACGAGAGCACAAGACGCCGACTCCGCCGACGTGACAGCCTCGACAGTCATCGTCTGAAAGGAGTGACATGAACCAGCGAGTCGACTTCTTCTACCGGGTGTGCCATCCGCGTCGCCGCTCCCCGCGTCGGGGGTGACCCACATGGGTCTTGCAGCCGTCGGCGCTTGCTGCCCGATCCCTTCGGCTTCACTCTGCTCTCGTAGGCGGAAGCCTTACTGCACGCAGATCCGTCAGATCGGCGGACCTTCCGCTCTCGTGCGCCGCTCATGTCGCCCCCTCACGAAAAGGTTCCACATCCCATGACCTCGACCCACTACGACGTGCTGATCATCGGCTCCGGCTTCGGCGGCTCGGTAACCGCCATGCGTTTGGCGGAGAAGGGATACCGCGTCGGGGTGCTCGAAGCGGGCAAGCGCTACGACACCGACGACCTGCCCGCCTCGTCTTGGGACACCCGTCGGTTCATCTGGGCGCCACGGCTCGGCTGCTTCGGCATTCAGCGTATCCACCTGCTGCGCGACGTCGTCATCTTGGCGGGCGCCGGGGTCGGTGGAGGGTCGCTCAACTACGCGAACACCCTTTACCAACCCCCTGCCCCGTTCTTCAACGATCCACAGTGGGCGCATATCACCGACTGGCACGCCGAGCTGGATCCGCACTACCGGACGGCACGGCAGATGCTGGGTGTCACGCAGAACCCCCACGTGACGCCTTCGGACGAGGTGCTACGCGAGGTCGCGCGCGACATGGGTGTGGAGCACACCTTCACGCTCACCCCCGTCGGCGTCTTCTTCGGAGAGCCCGGCAAAGAGGTGCCCGACCCGTTCTTCGGCGGGGCGGGGCCGCGCCGCACCGGCTGCACCCAGTGCGGGTCGTGCATGACCGGGTGCCGGGTCGGGGCGAAGAACACCCTGGACAAGAACTACCTGTACTTCGCGGAGAAGCTCGGGGCTGAACTACATCCCCTGACCACCGTGGTCGACGTGCGCCCGCGCAGGGGAAGCGGGTACGTCGTCGACGCCGTCCGCACCGGCAGGTCCGTGCGCCGGCGCCGCAACCGGCAGTCATTCACGGCCAACCAGGTCGTCTTCGCAGCGGGCACCTACAACACCCAAAAGCTGCTCCACCGACTCAAGGCCACTGGCTCCCTGCCGAACATCTCCGACCGGCTAGGCACGCTGACCCGCACCAACTCCGAATCGATCCTCGGGGCGAAGTCCCGCGATCGATCCAGCGACTTCACGCGTGGCGTGGCCATCACATCCTCGATCCACCCCGACGAGTTCACCCACATCGAGCCGGTGCGCTACGGCAAGGGCAGCAATGCCATGTCCCTGCTCCAGACCGCCCTCACCGATGGGGACGGCCGCGGCCCCCGGTGGTGGCGCTGGCTGAGGACGATCGCGACCCAGCCCTCGCACCTGACCTGGTTCAGTCCGCGACGGTGGTCGGAGCGGACGGTGATCCTGCTGGTGATGCAGACGCTGGACAACTCCATCACGGTCCGGTCGAAGAGGAACCTCCTCGGTCGCCACACGATCACCTCGGGACCCGGCCACGGAGCACCCAACCCCACCTGGATCCCCGTCGGCAACGAGGCCACCCGTCGCGTCGCCGAAAAGATCAACGGCGTGGCCGGCGGATCCACGGGGGAGATCGCCAACATCCCGATGACCGCTCACTTCATCGGCGGATGCGCCATCGGGGACTCCCCGGAAACGGGGGTCATCGACCCCTACCACCGCCTCTACGGCCACGATGGGATCTTCGTCGTCGACGGCTCCAGCATCTCGGCGAACCTGGGCGTCAACCCCTCGCTGACAATCACCGCGCAGGCCGAGCGGGCCGCCTCCTTGTGGCCCAACAAGGGCCAGTCGGACCAACGTCCCCCGCTGGGCGCCGACTACCAGCGGCTCTCCGCCATCGAGCCGGAGCGGCCGGCCTTCCCCCACCCCGAAGCGTCCGTCGACGAGCGCGACCAGTAACGAGCGTGAGCACCCGGCGTGAGCCCAGGGCAGCATACGAACACGACCGCGAGCGGCTCACGCCGCTCGCGGTCGTCCCGGATGGCTCCGTGGCGCGAGATTACGCCGGTGGCATCAGCTGCGACCGACCCGCTCCACGTAGGCCTGACGCGCCGCGGTGTCCACGCGGTCGAGGAAGACCGTGTCGGTTCCGAGCATCGTCCCGAGCTGGGTCGCGATCCGCTCAGGGACGAACTTCATCGCCGCCACCATCGTCCCCGCAACACGTGTGACTCGCACGAAAGGTCGCGGGCGTTCGATGAGGTCTGCGGTAGCGCGCGCGATCTCCTGCGGCTCCGCGTTGCGCATGCCCTTCGCCCCGCTCGTCCCCGAGACCAGCTCAGTGTTGGTGAAGGTCGGACGCACCGTGGACAGCGTGATGCCCGACCTGCGGTACTCCTGCCGGGCGGCCTCTGTGAACCCGATGACTGCGAACTTGGTGCCGCAGTAGGTCGCGAGCCCCGGGACCGGGAGCTCCCCGGCCAATGAGGCAGTATTGATGATGTGGCCGTGGCGCCGGGGCAGCATCCGCTGCAAGGCGATCTTGGTACCGAAGATGACTCCCAGCACGTTGATCTCCACCTGCCGACGAGTGACCTCGTCGGCTTCCTCGTGCACGTGACCCGTCGGCATGACTCCCGCGTTGTTGATGAGGACGTCGACGGACCCCAGCGCCTCCTCGGTCACGTCGAGGAACGATTCGATGGACGCCGGGTCGGTCACATCAAGACGCACCGCGACGTCGAGGCCCAGCTCCTCAGCGGCCACCTTGAGCTGGCGCTCGTCGATGTCGCCGATAGCCACCCGGTGTCCGCGCCGGATGAGCTCTTCTGCGGTGTGGTAGCCGATTCCCCGGGCACCCCCGGTGATGGCGACCACTCGTCGCGCGTTCGTTGTCGTCATGGCTGCTGTTCCTTTCAAAGGCCGAGTCGCTGGCGCAGACCACGGCCGGCGGCCAGGCGCAGCACTCGGGCGGCGATTGCCGTACGCCGTGCGGAGTACGGGTACCAGGTGAGTTCCTTGGTGGTCAGCGGGAACCTCGGCTCGGTGATGGCCTGGACCCGGCAGTACTTGCGCAGACCCTGCGCGCCGCCGAGGCGTGCTCCCAGGCCCGAGGACTTCCAGCCACTGTGGGGTAGCTCCACAGCGAAGAGGTTGCTGAAGACGTCGTTGATGTTGACTGCGCCGACCTCGAGCTGGCCGGCGATACGGCGACCGCGGGCGACGTCACGTGTCCACACGGTCGCCGAGAGCCCGTACTCGGAATCGTTGGCCAGGGCTACGGCCTCGGCCTCGTCGGAGACTCGCATGACAGGCAGCGTCGGCCCGAAGGTCTCCTCGGTCATGCACGTCATGTTGTGATCGACGTCGACGAGGAGCGTGGGAGCGAAGAAGTTCCCCTCCTTGCCCCTCGCCCCGCCCACGAGCACGCGTGCGCCGGACTGCTCGGCCTCCCGTACGTGCCGCTCGACCGTGTCGACCTGCCCGAGGGTCACCATGGCACCGACGTCGTCGCGGGCCCGAGACCCCTGCTTCAACGATTCGAGCGCCGCGGACACCTTCTCGACGAACCGGTCGTAGACCTCGTCCACTACGTAGACCCGCTCGACCGAGATGCATACCTGACCGGAGTTGAAGATCCCGCCCCAGACGATCCCGTGTGCGGCCCGATCCAGGTCGGCGTCCTCGAGCACGATGGCTGCGTCCTTGCCTCCCAGCTCCAGGCTGACCGGCTTGAGCAGCTCGGCGCAACGCGTCGCCACCCGGCGGCCGGTCGACGTCGAGCCGGTGAACTGGACGAAGTCGACGGCCTCTACGACGGCTTCACCGGTCTCCCCCGCCCCGGCGACGTGTCGCAGGACCGGCGGGGCCCCGATCTCCTGCCACCCCTCGATGACGCGCGCGCAGGTCAGCGGGGTCATCTCCGAGGACTTGGTGAGCACCGCACACCCTGCTGCGAGCGCGGGCGCTGCGTCCATCAGGAACAGAGTGATCGGGAAGTTCCACGGGATGATCAGTCCGACCAACGGGTAGGGTCGATAACTGCGGGTCAATCGCTTCGGGAGGCTGAGCAACCCCCCTGCCCCGACTCGTTCAGGGGCGAGGAACTCCTTTGCATGATCGGCGTAGAAGGAGATGAACTCGCACGAGCCGGTCGTCTCCACCAGGGCATCCGGGCGGACCTTGCCGGTCTCTTCGACGAGCAGGTCGGTGAGCTCGTCGGTGTGGTCGAGGATCCATCCGCGCCACTTGCGAAGCCACGAGGCGCGCGCCGCGGGACCGATGTCGTGCCACGCGACCTGTGCCTCACGCAGTTCCAGGGCCGCGGAGCGCACGCGGTCGCCGTCGACGATCGGAATCGATCGGAGTGCACGGCCGTCGGCGGGGCGGCGGATCTCCAGGGTGGAGACCGAAGGGGCATTCATGAGCATTCCTCTAGGTTGGTGACGGTGTCTGGAGAGGCCTGGTTGCTGTGCCGTCAGACGACGGCGGGCGTAGGTCGACCGCTGGTGCGTCGAGTGGCCTCCGCTGGAGTGCGAGGGTCTGAGGCCGTCGCCACCTCGCTGCCGAAGGAGCCCGGCGGCGGGGTCACGCCGTGCTCGCGGCACCAGGCGCCCGGCTCGCGCTGGGAGCGCCGGGGGATGCCGTTGGAGGGCTCGAGTTGCATCGGGATCGGCGGCAACGCCGGCAGCTCCTGGCCGACCTCGGCCGCCAGCTCGTCGGCGTCCTTCTCCTCCGACATCCCGATCGGCCCCACACGCTGGGCGTTGAGGAACTGGCGCACCACCGGCTCCTCCGAGGCCAGCAGCATCTCGCGCGGGCCGAACATCGCCAGGTGCTTGTGGTAGAGCAGGCCGATGTTGTCGGGCACCGTGCGCGCGGTGTTGATGTCGTGGGTGACGATGAGGAACGTCGCGTCGATCTGGGCGTTGAGGTCGATGATCAGCTGGTTCAGGAACGCCGTACGGACCGGGTCGAGGCCGGAGTCGGGCTCGTCGAAGAGCACGATCTCGGGGTCCAGCACCAGCGCTCGGGCCAGGCCGGCACGCTTGCGCATGCCGCCGGAGATCTCGCCGGGCAGCTTGTCCTCGGTCCCCAGCAGACCGGTCAGGTCCAGCTTCTCCATCACGATGGCGCGGATCTCCGACTCCGACTTCTTGGTGTGCTCACGCAGCGGGAAGGCGATGTTGTCGTAGAGGTTCATCGAGCCGAACATCGCACCGTCCTGGAACAGCACCCCGAACAGCTTGCGGATCTCGTAGAGCTCCTTCTCCGAGCACGTGGCCAGGTCGGTGCCCTCGATGATGATCGAGCCCTGGTCGGGCTTCAGCAGCCCGATGATGGTCTTGAGCAGCACCGACTTGCCGGTGCCGGAGGGACCCAGCATCACGCTGATCTCCCCAGCCGGGATCGTCAGCGAGACATCCCCCCAGATCAGCTGCTTGCCGAAAGACTTGCTCAGGTGCTCGACCTTGATCTCCACGCCCATGTCAGCGTTCTCCCATCGTTTCGGTGGTGGTGACGACCACCGGAGTGGCCACCGTCATCGGGTGTCGAGTCCTGCGACCAACCAGGCGGAGCCCACCCGACGCATGGTGACTTCGACCCTGCTTCCGCTGACGACTGGATCGGGCGAGCTTCGGCTCGTGGTGGACTGGGTCAGGAAGACGAGCACCACGACCTCCTCGTCGCTGTCGACCGAGACGACCCCAGCAGCGTTGACGTTCGCCTCGGTGATGATCCGACGCTGCGTCGCCGCGGTGCGCACGACCTCGTCGATGAGGTCGCCGTACTCGTCGGTGAAGGCACCGGTCGTCTGGTCCAACGCCGTGTCAAGGTCCTCCTCGAGCGTGGCGTAGCGATAGCTCAGCAGCAGCGGCACGCGCTCGCGGACGGCGGCCACAGCGTCACGGGCGGCGGAGTCGCGGTCCTCAAGCTGGTCGACGCGCCAGGCGGCCGCGCCCGCTGCGGTCGCGACCACCACAGCCAGCACCACGAGAAGCAGCTCCACTCGACGACGCGGCGGGCGGCCGGCACCCGGGGCGAGGGACAGTGAGGGGGCATCCCTCGTATGTGCGCGCGAGGTCATGCGACGAACCTCAATGCCGAGACCAACCACGAGTCCTCGACGCGCTGCAGCTCCACCTCGAGGCGGTAACTCCGCGGCTCGGGTTGCCGAGCACTGCGGTTGTCAACCGTGCCACGCGCCGCCACGATCACCGTGGCCTCCTCGTCCTCCAGACTCACCACGCCGGCCGAGACGACCTCGCCGGTCGCCTCCACCTCGTTCTCCACGACCTCCTGACGCAGGCGGTCGGCCTGCTCACGCAGGTCGTCCTGGAAAGTCGCTGTGGCCCCCTCGATCAGCTCCTCGAGATCCTCGTCCGTCGTACGAGCACTGATGGTGATCAGACCCACCACCTCGTCCCCGGCTGCCTCCACCACATCGGCGCGCGCCTGCTCGCGCCGCTCAGCGTCACGCCAGGCGAGGCCCCGCTCGACCGCGAGTGCGAGCGCGGCGACCAGGACTGCGCTCAGTAAGGTCCTCACGATGGCGGTGCGCCGCCCGCGAGGCCTGGAGTCTGCTGAGGGCGTGAGCTCCGAACCGTCCCGCTCTTCAGTCATCGCACGCTCACCGGGCCGAGGACGAGCGCCTGCCATCCCTGCTCGGCCGGCAGCTCCATGGAGGCGTCGCCACCGACGGTCACGCCGCGGCTCAGGTCACGTCGGCCCGAAGGGCCGGCGCCCTCCGGCCAGACCCCCTTCCCGAAGTCCAAGCCGCACGAGGAGGGCAGGGGTCCGCGCCCGCCTCCCTGGGGGCAGGGCAGCAACCGGGCCCCGCGCACGGACTTGGGGTCCGCCTCGGGCACCGTGCAGTGGGCCAGGAGGTCGACGTCACGGAACTGCGCGACCGAGGGATCGCGACGTTCCGACGCCGCCAGGTAGCCCTGTGAGCAGGCCGGCGGGTTGTTCACGTTGGCGCGCAGGTCGAGGTTGACGTCACCGAACTCTGCGCGCGGGTTGATGGCGGACTGCAGCCGCGCGACGGTCACCGGGTAGTACACCAGACCCTCCTGGATCTGCGGCAGGTAGGTGTTGAGCACCTCAGCGTTGGTCGTGAGGTTGGTGACCAGCAGAGGGAGCGTCGGCTGGAGGTCGTTCACCAGCTCGGTGGCGGCTCGCAGCCCGGCCGGCCCCTGCGACAGCAGGGCGCGGAGGTCACGATCCCGCCCAGCGAGCTCGCTGGTGAAGGCCGCGAGGGACTGGGCATAGCTGAGGGTGGTCCCCCGCAGGGCTTGCTGGGTACCCAGGACCGGCTGGGCAGTCCTGATCAGGGACGTCGTGACAGCCAGTCGATCCTGCGCGGTGCGGAGGAGGCTGTCGGCGTTCTCGATCGTGCCGGCCAGGTCGGGACCGCTCCCGGCCAGACCCTGGTCGACCTGGTCGAGCACGCGACGGGTCCGCGCGCGGGGCACGGACGCGAGGAGGTCGTTGACGGACTCCAGCACCGGAGTGATCTGGGGCATCTCTACGGTCCGCTCCACCGGGATCACATCTCCCTCCCCCAACGAGGCGGAGTCCTCCCCGGCGTCCTCCCCGGGCGCGGGCACCAGGTCGACGTACTGCTCCCCGATGGCGGAGGTGCTGTGGAGCTCCGCGACCACGGTGGCCGGGATGTCATGCTCGTCGTCGATGCGCAGGTCAGCCACCGCGCCGCCGTCCCCCACCTCGAGGTCAGCCACTTCGCCGACCTGGACGCCTCGATAGGTGACGATGGCCTTCGGGTAGAGCCCGCTGGCGTCAGCGTATTCGGCGCGCACCTCGTACACGCCGACACCTAGCAGGGCCGGCACGCGGGCGTAGACCACCACGGCGAAGAACAGCGCCACGAGCGTGAGGACCGCGAAGATCCGGAGCTGTCGCTTGATCAGGGTCGTCAGGATCATCAGCAGTCACCCAGGAGTCCGAGCAGGCAGGCCCCGTCGCCCTCGCCGCGGCCATCGTCCGGTTCAACGGGGGGCTTCCCGTCGGCGCCCGACCCGCTGCCCCCCTCGGCGTCCTCGGCGCGCGGGCCTCCCTGACCACTGTTGCCGTTGCCTCCAGACTGCTGCAGGGGGTCAGTCAACGGATCCCCTGACTGGAGGGACGGGAGCTGACCAGTGCCGAGCAGCAGGTCGGCGAGGCTCTGGGCGCTGACGTCGATCGTGGCGAAGAGATTGGAGTAGTCGCCTCGAAGCGTCTTCTCCGTGGTCATGGCCGGGAAGGGGACCGTGATCGCGATCTTGAGCGCCTCGGGGAGTCGGGTCGCCGTCTTGCCGAGCTGACTGAGGATGGGCCCCAGGGAGTCGAGGTTGGCCAGGATCGCCTCCTGGCTGGCCTGGATCACACCGACAGCTCTCGTGCTGGCTCGCCCCGAGGTGGTGACGGCGTCCACCAGACGCGCCCGCTCCTGCTCCAACGCCTCCAGACCCGGACCCACCTCGTCGATGGCCCGCGCGATGACCTCGCGGTCGTCGGCAAGGCCCCGACTCAGGCTCTCGAGCGACTCCAGCGTGTTGATGATCTCTCCCTTGGTGTCATCGAGCACTGTCAACAGCTCGTTGGACCGCGTGACGAGGTCGCGGGCGTCCAGCTGCCGCTCGTCCAGCGCCGTGGTCAGCTCGCTGGTGATGGTGCTGATCTGCGAGAGGCCGCCGTTGTTGAGCAGCAGGGCTACGCCGGCGAGGACCTGCTCGGTGCCCGGAGCCTGGCCCGTGCGAGACAAGGGCACCTCGTCCCCGTCACCGAGCAGTCCCACGGGCGAGGCGGCGGCATCGACGGGCGGGGAGTCGATGTCGACGTACTGCGCGCCCAACAGCGTCTTCTGTCCGATGGTGAACCTGGCCCGGTCGCTGATCGGGACCGAGTCCAAGAGCCGGAGGTCGGCCACGGCGTGCCAGTCATCCACCCTGATGGCCGTCACCGTTCCCACGACGACGTCGTCCAGGAGCACCTGGGAGTTCGGGACGAGATTCTCCACGGCCTCGAAGCGCACGGTGACCCCGTAGCCGTCGGACCCGGTGGCCACCTGGCCGGGCAAGGTGTTCTCGTTCGGCTGGAGCGAGCATCCCGTGGCCAGGCAGGCGAGCAGCGTACCGGCGGCGGTCAGCCGCATGTGTGCGCCTCGTCGCCTGAGCATGGAGCGGGTCGTCATGGCGTGCCTCCGTTGGTGCCGGTGAGCAGACTTCCGAGGGTCTGCAAGAGGTCGATCTCGACGCCCGCCAGCCCGGGGATCGGGACGTCGTCACCGTCACCAGGCTCGCCCACGTTGATGCCCGGGACCAGGCCCTGGTCCAAGCTCTCCAGACCCAGAGCCTCGAGAATCGGACTGAGCACCTTGTCACACTGAGCTGCGGTGCCCCCCGCACCCAGGATCGCCCCGCACAGCAGCTGCGGAAGGCTGTCCAGCGCGCTGAGGGTGGCGCGCCCCTTCAGCGCGGATCCTTCGACGATGTTCGCCAGGTTGATGAGCGCGTTGGTGCCGAGGTGGAGGGACCCCGCCAGCGCGTCCGAGCGGTCGGCCAGGGCTGCCGAGAGCAGGTTCACCCGGCGGACCGCGGTCGAGATGCCCGCTCGGTTGGTGTCGAGGAAGTCGCGCGTGGTCCGCAGCGTCGCCGAAAGATCGCGTAGCACCGCGGTCAGCGTCAACCGGTTGCGCTCGAGGACCTCACCTACGGCGTCGATCTCTTCGGCGAACCCACGCACGGCCTGGTCGTTCACTGCCAGGGCACGTGTGAAAGTGTCGAGGTTAGCCACGGTGGTGAAGAGGTCGGAGCTGGGGTCAGACAGGGCCGCGGTAGCGTTTCGCAGCCCCGCGATGGCTCGTCGCAGCTCCAGGGCGTTGCCATTCGCCAGGCTCCCGTCCAGCGCGACGACAGCACGCCCCAGGGCGCCGCGATCGGCACCTTCCTGGGGTCCGAGTGCGCCGGTCAGGTCGGTCAGCTGCTGCTTGACGTCGTCGAAGGTGACGGGGACCGCGGTGCGTTCAACGCTGATCTCAGCACCGTCCGACAGCTGCGGGCCCCCGACGTAGGCGGGTTCCAGCTGGACGAACCGCCCACTGACCAGACTGGGCGAGACAATGGCCGCCCGTGCGTCGGCCGGGATCGGCTGGTCATCCTCGATGATGAGCTCCACCTCGACACCCGTCTCCGACGGGGTGATCTGGCTGACGGTGCCCACTGGGACGCCCAGCACTCGTACGTCGTCTCCGACGTAGAGCCCCTCGGCACTGGTGAAGGTCGCGTTGATCGTCGTGTCACCGCCACGGATGAGCGTCGCGGTCGATACCACGAGCAGGCCCAGGACGAGGAGGACGGCGAGGCGGCGCACGAGGCCGCGTTTGGAGATGTCGGTCACGGCAGGATTCCAGACAGGATGGGCGCCAAGGTGGCAGGGTCGGTGAGGTTCTGGATGTAGGCGTCGAACCACGGACCGGTCGACGCGGCGTCGCCGAACGCAGTGGCGTAGCCCCGCAGACCGACCAGGGTGTCCTGGATCGCCTTGCGGTTGCGGTTCAGGACCTCGACGATGCTGTTGAGCTGCCTCAGCGCGGGACCGATGACCTGGGTGTTCTCCTCCAGGACGCCCTGCAGCTGATCCGCGAGCATCTGGGCACTCTCCAGCAGCGCTTCGATGACACGCTGACGCGCGTCCAGCTCGGCGAAGAGCGATTCACCCGCGGTCAGCAGTGACGCGATCTCCTGGTCGCGATCGGCCAGGACGTCGGTGACCCGAGTGGCACGATCCAACAAGGTGGCCAGCTGCTCGTCGTTGGCAGCGATCGCACGGGAGATGTCGGTGATGCCGCGTAGGGCGGGGCCGACGGAGTCCCGCGAACCCTCGAGGACGCCCGAGGCCTGGTCGATGGCGCGCTGGAGGGCGGCCTTGTCGATCTCCCCGCTCTCGGTGGTGAGCCGATTGAGAGCGCTGGTGATGCTGTAGGGCGCATCGGTGCGCTCGACGGGGATCGTGTCCCCCGCCTCGAGTGCCCCGTCTCCGGCGGGCACGAGCTCGACCGCCGCACGCCCCAGGAGCGTGGTGGTGACGATGCGGGCCTCGGTCAGGTCGCCGAGCTCGACATCGGCGTCGGTGAGGACCAGGTCAGCCTCGACGACGCCGCCCTCGAGCACGACGTCGCGCACCTTGCCGACCTCGGCTCCGGAGACCATCACCGAGTCCCCCCCGCGCAGACCGCCCGCCTCAGCGAACCGGGCATGGATGACGTCGCTGTTGCCCACCAGGGGCAACCGGTTCAAGTTGAGGCTGGCCAGGACCACCAGCACGATCACCACCGTGCCCACAAGTCCGCGGCGAGCACGACCACGAAGCAAGCCATTCATGCCTGGCACCTCTCGGCATCGGAGTTGATCCAGGGCGTCAGGACCGGGGCACCGGCCACGACGTCGGTCTGGACCCGGACACCGCACAGGAAGAAGTTGAAGAAGTTGCCGTAGGAACCGGCGTTCTGCAGCTTGCGATAGTGACGGGGAAGCTGTTGCAGCACGGCGACCAGCTCCTCCTTCTCCAGGTTCAGACCGCGCGCCGCCACCGTCAGCGCACGCAGGTCGGGAGTGAGGTCGCCGCGGGCTCGGGCGAGCAGTCCCGATGCCTCACGGGCGAATCGATCGATCTTGTCGGCCGCGATCAGGATCTCGGTGTCCTGCTCGTCGAAGCGGGTCAGCACGATGTCGAGCGCGTCGATCACCTGCCCGAGCTCGTCGCGACGCCCATCCACGGTCTCCAGGACTTCGTTCAGGTTGCCGATCACCTGGGTGATCAGCTGCTCGCGCTGGGCGATCGCGGAGGTGAACGAGCCGACGCGGGTCGTCAACGTCTCGACGGCCGATTCCTGACCCTGCAGCACCTGCACCAGCTGCTGCGACAAATCGTTGACCTGGGCGGGGTTGAGGCCGGCGAACAGCGGCTTGAATCCGTTGAGCAGGGTGTCGAGGTCGAGCGCTGAGGCGGTGTTGGAGATCGAGATCATTCCTCCCGGTGACAGCTCGGCCGCACTGGCTCCGCCGGTCGTGGCCAGCTGAACGATCCGGTCGCCGATGAGGTTGCGGTACTCGATCGTGGCCGTGGTCGATTCGTCGAGGACGAGGGCGTCATCGACTTCGAAGGAGACGACCACCGTGCTGTCCGGCCGGACGTCGATGTCCGTCACCTCGCCAACCCTGACGCCCGCGGCCCGGACCTGGTCTCCCTGACGAAGACCCGACACGTCGGCGAAGGCGGCTCGGTAAGGCGCCGCTCCCCCGGAGCGGTACTCGCTGGTCACGGCACCCACCCAGAACGTCACGAGCGCGGCGACCACCAGGAAGGAGACGAGCCTGAGCAGATCGGCCCGCTCCCTGGCTCGCACTGGACTCGTCGCCACGTCAGCGACCCCCTATTCCCAAAATATCGAGCACGTCGGCGGAGCCAGGGGCTCCCTCGGATGACTGTGTGAACGGATTCACCCCGGTCGCGAAGGTCGGCTCATAGGTGAGCGACGCCTCCTCCGGCGTCACGTACGGCAGGCCGAAGCAGTTGGGACCCCGGTTCTCGCCCAGCAGCTTGAGGTCGGACGAGTACTGGTAGGGCTCCCGACCGCGGACCACGTGGGTGAAGGTGGTGATGCCCGGATTGGTGCCTCCCACCGCGAGCTCCGCGAGCTCGTTGCCCTGGGCCAGGCCCTCGATGAGACACGGCAGCTCCGGGGAGTACCGGGCCAGTGACCGGGTCACGGGATCGAGCAACCGCAAGGAGGTGCTGAGTCCCTGACCGCTGTCCCTCAACAGGGCATCGCCCTCGCTGCTGAAGGAGGTGAGGCTCAGCTCCAGGGCGCGCAGCGACGCCTGCTGCTCGACCACCGTCTCCAACGTCGTGGCCGCACCATCGAAGGTGGTGATGAGATCGTCCCGGGCCAGGTCGTACACCGCGGCCACGTCGTCGAGGCGCCGCAGGTCCTCGCTGAGGGCCGGGAGCGAGGGATTGAAGGACGTCAAGTAGTTATCGGTCAGGGTGATGAGCTCTCCCAGCATCTCACCACGCTGGTCCACAGTCCCCGCCACAGCGCTCAAGGCTTCGCTGACCTGGGCTGGGCGTGCAGCCTCGAGGACGGCGCTGAGATTGGTGAATGCCTCGTCCACTTCCACCGTGGTGGCGCTCGCCGGGATGACGTCGCCGGCTTCGATCGACTCCGAGCTCGCTCCCTCCGGGACAGTCAGCTGGACGTACTTGGCACCGAATGCGGTCGGCGGCACGAGTTGCGCGGTGACGTCGCGTGGCACGGAGTCGGCCTGGTCCGGCTCCAGCTCGAGGGTGATCTCGGCACGGTCGCCGTCGATATCGACGTCGCTCACGGCGCCGACCTCGACGCCGTACAGCTTCACCGGCGCCCCCGGCGCCATGGTGATCCCAGCGCGGTCCGCCTCGACCACGACGTCGACGCTGGGCCGGAAGACCCCGTTGTACTGCATGAGCGTTCCCACGACGACCGCCGCCAGCAGGACGATGATGGTCAGGCCGGACAGGAACTGCCGGTCGATCCCTCGAGCTTGCACCATGGTCTTCACCCCGCGATGTGGACCGACGGCCCGCCCCAGACGGCGAGCGCGAAGATCAGGTCGACGAACATGGTGGCGATCAGCGCAGAGCGGACCGCCCGCCCCACCGCCTGACCCACTCCAGCCGGCCCTCCACTGGCACGGAACCCGTGGAAGCAGCACACGGACACGATGACCAGCGCCATGATCAGGACCTTGATGCCGGCCAGGAAGAGGTCCGTGGGCACGAGGAAGGTGTCGAAGTAGTGCTCGTAGGTGCCGGACGCCTGGCCGTAACCGACCGTCACCACGAGCTCGGTGGCCAGCCAGCAGGACATCAGGGCGATCGTGAACAACGGCACGACGGCGATCAAGCCGGCGATGATGCGGGTGGTGACGAGGTACGGGATGGGAGGCACAGCCATGACCTCGATCGCGTCGATCTCCTCGCTGACCCGCATCGCTCCGATCTGGGCGGTGAAACCGGCGCCGACCGTGGCGGTGAGCGCGATGCCGGAGATGATGGGGGCGACCTCACGGGTGTTGAAGTACGCCGAGAAGAAGCCCGACAGCGCGGAGACCCCGATGTTGTCGAAAGAGGTGTAGGCCTGCAGCCCCACCTCGATTCCGGATGCGGCCGTCAGGAAGCCGATGACCAGCACGGTGCCGCCGATCAGGGCCAGGGCACCCGAGCCGAGGGACACCTCGGCGAGCAGCCGGATGATCTCCTTGGGGTAGCTTCGGATCGCGCGCGGCATCGCACGATAGGCCGAGGTGTGGAAGCCGAGCTGGTCGCCAAGATTTCGAAGCCCCTGGGCCGGTCGACTCGCCACGTGGCCTAGGCGCAGCGCTCGCTGCCTCGGACGCGGCGTGGTGGCGTGGACCGCCATGTCAGGCTCCCAACTTGATCTGGAGGAAGATGGCGCTGATCACGCTGTTGGCGGCGAACAGCAGCATGAAGGCGAAGACGACGGTCTGGTTGACGGCGTCTCCAACGCCCTTGGGGCCGCCCTTGGCATTCAGCCCGAGGTAGCACGCGGTCAGACCGGCCAACATGCCGAAGACAGCGGCCTTGATCTCGGAGGTGATGAAGTCCGCGAGACCGACGAGCAGGGTCAGGTCGGAGACGTACAGACCGGGCGTGGCTCCCTGGAGGACAACCGAGAAGATGTAGCCCCCCACGATGCCGACGACGGTCACCACTCCGTTCAGCGCGACGCCGACCAGCATGGAGGCAAGGACGCGCGGAACGACGAGTCGCTGGATGGGATCGATGCCGAGGGTCACCATGGCATCGATCTCGTCCCGGATCTTGCGCGAGCCGAGGTCGGCGCAGATCGCGGTGGCACCGGCGCCGGCCACCACCAGAACACTCACGATGGGTCCGATCTCACGGACCACCGCCACGGCCGCGCCCGCTCCAGCCAGGTCGACGGCGCCGATCTGGATCAGCAACTGGTTGACCTGGAAGATGATCACGACGCAGAAGGGGATGGCGACCAGGATGGCCGGCGCGAAGGAGACGGTCGTGAGGAACCATGCCTGGGAGACGAACTCGCGGAACTGGAAGCGACGGGTGAACATCTGCTTGAAGACATTGCCGGTGAACGAATAGAAGTCGCCGAACGTGCTCAGCGCCTGGACGAACACGCTCGAACTCATGGCCTCGTTGGCCATCTTTCGCGAGCTCGGCGTCAAGCCGGACGGTCCGGGCCGCTGGACCGCGTCCCGGGGGGTAGTCGCCGTCACCATCGTGCGACGCGGCCCGGGATGCTCTCAGCCCACGAAGGGTCGTCGAGACCGTGGGGCGACTGATGTAAGCCCACCGAACAACACCCCCGCTGAACTGGTAACACTCGAACAGCCCTCGGCGACGCTTCTGTCGCGGCAGGTCCACCCCGCATCCCCATGCGCTCACCCTTCCGATTCACGATGTGACCGCGATTACACAGAGAGGGCGGGGCGTATGTCTCGTCAATGATGCCCAACGCGTAACTAGTTCTTGTATCTTTGCACAATCATGGCGGTTCTTAAGCCGTCGACTCGACCACAGGAGCCAGATGCCGACACGTCCACTGCCGTGGGTCGAGGAATGGGTGACACTCTTTGTCCTCGAAGAGTCGAGCGCCAGCCAGGTTGAGGCTTGGGTGGAGCGCACCGCCTACACGATCCTGGAGGAGGTCCCGGAACTGGCTTCCCGACCCGGCCTGCCCGAGGGGATCGAAGCAGCGATCCGCGAACACTGGACCGGCTTCCTCGACCAACTGACGCAGCCGCAAACGGCCTTCGTCCTGGTTCCTACCGCCGTACACATCGCGCGCGAATCGGCACAGACGTCGCTCCCGCTCGAGACCCTCAATCGCGTATACCGCATCGCACAGCAGAGCACGTGGGGCTATGTCACAGATCTGATCGCCGAGATCGACGATGCCCGATCCGAGCGGACAGAACTGCTGATTTTCCTGTGGGAGCGAGCGTCCGACTGGATCGATCGCTCCATCAACGAGACCAGTCGGATCTACCACGAGGCGCGCCGTCGCATTGAGATCGGGCAGAACGCGCGCTGGATGGAAACGGTGTCACGGGTGCTGGACGGAGAGGCGCTGGACATCCGGCGACTCTCTGCCGAGCTGGGGGGATATCCCATGACGGGGTACCACACTGCCTTCATCCTGGCAGCCGGCGAGGAGCAGGATGCTGTCGAGTCGCTCGAGGAATCGTGCCGACATCTGGCGGCGGAGGCGGGGCTGCGGCCGCCGCTGGTAGTGCGTCCGGGCGGCCGTCAGGCCTGGATGTGGACTTCGACCAGTCGACAGCTGACCCCCGACGCGGAGCTGACGCTGTCCAACAGCCCTGTTGGCGATCTGCGTGTCCTTGTAGGGCCGAGTAGACCTGGGCTGGCTGGTTTCGCGTCCTCTCATCAACTGGCTCGGAGGACACTGGACATCGTGCATCCCGACAAGCGGGGCGTCTTCCTCCACGCTCATCACGAAGCCCTCGTGCTCCTCGGATGCAACGAGGAGGTGGACGACTTCATGCGGCGCACACTAGGCAACTTGGCCGGCCATGCGGTCCATGAGGTCAGCCTCCGGAAGACCGTCGCGAGGTATCTGGCTCTGGGCGGCAGCATCGATCGGACGGCAGCTGAACTCTCAGTGCACCGCAACACCATTCGCTACCGGCTCCAGAAGGCGACCACCCTCCTCGGCCGCGATCTGGGGCCGACGAGCAGCGAGGTGGCCCTCGCCTTGCGCCACTTGGAACTGAGCCACAATGGGCAGTTGGCGCCGTGACCGGGATTATCGTCACGGCCAACCGAGTCATGGCCCTCCGGGGTGCCTGCGCTCATGGGCTTCACTCACGCGGCCTCCAGGACAGCAGCGATGAGTAGACCCGGGGCAGACCGTGGTCGTGGCTGCTTGGTGTTGACGGCAGTGCTAGCGCCCTGATCTGTCGCCGAGACCCTTGCTGCGTGAGTGGGGACGGCCGCCCGCGCATTCACGTTCGCGTAGATCTCGCCGCCAAGGGGGTGCAGTTCAGATATCCACGACCGTGAGGGCGCCGGCTGCGTGCTGGGCACGGAGCACCTTCTTGTCGAACTTACCAACCGAGGTCTTGGGGACCTCGGGCACGAAGCACCACCGCTCGGGCAGCCACCACTTGGCCACCTTGCCGTCCAGGAAGTCCCTCAGCTGCGAGGGGGTCACGTCGGCGCCCTCCCGCGTCACGATCACCGCGAGAGGGCGCTCCTGCCACTTCTCGTCCGGCACACCGATGACTGTTGCCTCCAGCACGGCGGGGTGACCGGCGAGCAGCAGCTCGAGCTCCACCGACGAGATCCACTCCCCGCCTGACTTGATGACGTCCTTGGTGCGGTCGGTCAGGGTGATGAAGCTGCGATCGTCCATGCGACCGACGTCCCCGGTCCGCAGCCACCCGTTGTCGAACTTGTCCGTCTCCTCACCGCCGACGTACGCCCCGGTGATCCACGGACCGCGCACCTGGATCTCCCCGACCGACTCACCGTCGTGCGGTACCTCGTTGCCCTCGTCGTCCACCAGCCGCAGCTCGACGCCCGCGACGGGCCTGCCCTGGGAGGCGCGCAGCGTCCAGTGCTCCTCTTCGCTCACCGACGCCGGAGGCCGGGCGATGGCAGCCAGCGGCGAGGTCTCGGTCATCCCCCATGCCTGCACGATCTGCACGCCGTACTTCTCCTGGAAGATCTGCATCAGGTGCAGCGGCACAGCCGACCCCCCGCACGCCACCAGCCCCAGCGAGGAGATGTCAGACCCGGGGTTGGCCTCGAGGTAGTGGAGCACGTCGTTCCAGATCGTCGGCACCGCGCCGGCGATCGTGGGGCGCTCGCTGGCGATGAGGCGGACCAACGGCTCCGCCTGGAGGAACCTGTCAGGCATGACCAGATCCGCTCCAGCGATCAGCGCTGCGTAGACCAGACCCCAGGCGTTGGCGTGGAACATCGGGACGATTGCCAGGATCGCGTCGTCACCGGTAACACTCAGCCCGTCGGCGGCACATGCCGCCATCGAGTGCAGGTACGTCGAGCGGTGGCTGTAGGCAACGCCCTTGGGGTTGCCCGTCGTGCCAGAGGTGTAGCACATGGCCGCGGCCGAGAACTCGTCGAGCTCCGGCCAGTCGAACGTCTCCGGCCGGCCGGCGATGAACTCCTCGTAGGCCACCACGTTGAGGCCCTCACGCTGCAGTGGCGCCAGGTCGACGGCGCCCGTCACCACGACCGTGCGCACTCCGGCGAGGTGCGGCAGGACCGCCCCCAGAAGGGGAGCCAGCGTGCCGTCGACGATGACCACCCGGTCGTCGGCATGGTTGGCGATGTAGATCAGCTGCTCAGGGGTCAAGCGGGGATTGAGAGTGTGCAGGACCGCGCCCATCGAGGGCACTGCACAGTACGCCTCGACGTGCTCCTGGTTGTTCCACATCAGGGTCGCCACCCGCTCGTCGCCCGTGACGCCGCAGTCGCGCAGGGCGTGAGCCAGCTGCGCCGAGCGGCGAGCGACGTCCGCGAAGGTGCCGACCTTGACCGAGCCGTCCGGCTGCATCGTCCGGACACGGGCCGTGGGGTGCACGCGCGAACCGTGCCGCAGGATAGCGGCGGTGGTGAGGGGGACGTTCATCATGGTGCTCTGCATGGGGGTTCCTTGGGTATCGAAGCTGTTCGGGGGCAGGGACGCGGCCGGTCGGCCAGCGCGTCGGGTGGACCCGGAAGACGGGGGACAGGGGTCGTCAGGATGCGGCCGCGGCAGATTCGAGCTGGGCTCGGTCGACCCCGAGGCCCTGGCTGATCAGCTGCTTGGCCTTCAGGAAGTCCCGCGGTCGGTTCACGCAGTCCGCGGCCAGTAGCCGTCCCTGCTGGAGGTAGTAGCAGGTGAAGTCGCGATCTCGAGAGGGGTCGCCGCTCAGCACAAGCTCGTCGTAGCCGAGATTCAACCCCGCGATCTGCAGCTTGAGGTCGTACTGGTCGGACCAGAACCAAGGCAGCGCTGCGATCGGCCTCTCCTTGCCGCACAGTGTCGCGGCGGCCGTCTTCGCCTGCTCCCCGGCGCTGGGCACGGACTCCAACCTCACGAGGCGGTCGTAGCGAGCCATCCGGTGACTGGCACAGTCGCCGGCGGCGACAATGCGGGGGTCGCTGGTGCGAGCCAGGTCGTCGATCACGATCCCGTTCTCGACGTACAGGCCAGCCTCGGCTGCCAGCTCGGTGTTGGGAACCAAGCCCACCCCGACGACGACGAGATCGGCCGGGATCCGCTCACCACCCCGCAGGACCACCTCACGCACGCGTTGGTCGCCGGCCATGGCGCTGACCTGGGCGCCCGTCCGGATCACGACGCCGGCGTCGCGGTGGACCCGCTCGTAGAACGCCGAGACCTCGGGTGCTGTGACCCGCTCGAGCACGCGCTCGGCGGCCTCCAGGACTGTCACGTCCAGGCCGAGAGCGCGCAGGGACGCGGCTGTCTCCAAGCCGACGTACCCGCCGCCCACGATGACGGCGTGGCTGCCGGAAGCCGCCAAGGCCCGGATCGACTCGACGTCTGCGAAGGTCCGAAGGTAGAACACCCCGGGCAGGTCGATACCGGACACGTCCAGGGTGCGCACCCGGCCACCCGTGCACAGGGCGAGATGGGTGTAGCCCATCGTGGTGCCGTCGTTCAGCCCCACCTGCTGCGCGGCACGATCGACCTGCGTGACCGTCGACTGCACCAGGCGGATGTCGTGCTTGGCGTAGAACTCCGCCTTGCGCAGAGCGAGGTCTTGCAGGCTGCTCGTGCCGGCGAGGTAGGCCTTGGAGAGGGGAGGACGGTGGTAGGGCAGCGCTGGCTCGTCGCCGACCACGACGACCTCTCCTGACCAGCCCTGCTGCCGCAGGCCGGCGGCCACCTGGACACCGGCGTGGCTGGCGCCAACGACCAGCGCCCTCCCCTCGGTCACGCCTGGGTCTTCGGCGTCAGGGTGACCATCAGCCTGCTGATGCCGCGCACGAAGTTGGACTGGACGTACTCAGGCTCTTCGACGACCTCGATCTTCTCGAAGCGCGGCAGCAGCTCCTCCCAGAGGATCTTGAGCTGCATCTCCGCCAGCCGGTTGCCCATGCAGCGGTGGACTCCGAAGCCGAAGGAGATGTGGTTGCGTGCGTTGCTGCGGTCGATGATCAGGTCGTCGGGCCGGTCGAAGACTCGCTCGTCACGGTTGCCCGAGGCGTACCACATGACGACCTTGTCGCCCTTGCGGATGAACTGTCCGTTGAGCACCGTGTCCTTCTTGGCGACCCGCCGCATGTAGGCCAGAGGTGTCTGCCACCGGATGATCTCCGAGACCGCATTGGGGATGAGGTCCGGGTTGGCCTTGAGCTTCTCGAACTGGTCCGGGAACCGGTTCATGGCGAGGATCCCACCGCTCATGGAGTTCCGCGTCGTGTCGTTGCCACCCACGATGAGCAGGACGAGGTTGCCCAGGAACTCCATGGGACGATCGATGAGGTCCTTGGTGTCCTCGTTGCGCTGCAGCATCGTGATCAGGTCGAAGCCAGGCTCTTCTCCCCCCGCCAGCCGCGCCTCCTTGTCGCGCCACAGAGCACTCAGCCCCTGCGCTGCGTCGACGAATCCGCGGAACACCTCGTCGTTGTCCGAGGGGCCGCCGTTGGCCTGCTCCATGGAGCTGGCCAGGTCCGACCACTCGACGAGCTTGCGGCGCTGCTCGTAGGGGAAGTCCAGCAGTGTCGCCAACATCCGCGCAGTCAGCTCGATGGAGACGCGGTCGACCCAGTTGAAGGGCTCACCGATCGGGAGGTCGTCCAGCACCTCTTGGACCCGCGAGCGGATCAGGCTCTCCATCTCGCGCAGGTTCTTCGGAGCCACGACGCCCTGGACGGCGGCGCGCTGCCGGTCGTGCTTGGGCGGGTCCATGGCGATGAACATGGCGACATCCATGAACCGCGGCGGCTCGCCGATGATGATGAACGGCTCAGCCGAGAACGTCTCATGGTCCTTGTCGACCGCGATGATGTCAGCGTGGCGGGTGACCGACCAGAAGGGACCGAACGGGCTGTTGGCCTGGAAGTGGACGGGAGCCTCGTTGCGCACCCGCTCGAAGTACGACTGCCACTTGCCCTGCCGATAGAGGAACGGGTTGCTCAGGTCGATGTCGACCAGGGCAACCTCCTCCACGGGGGGGATCGGCTTCTCGACGAAGATCTTCTGCCCGTTGGTACGGGTCACGAAGCGACGCGCCCGGTCGTACAGGTGCGCCCCGCGGATCTGCATGCTCATGGGGACGATGGACTGAGCTCGCTCGGTCATGGCGTCGGTCACGGTGGTCAGGGTCGTCATGGTGCGATGTTCCTCTCGACAGTCACAGCTGGAACTCGGGGAGCCGGACGACGAGGCCGTCCAGGCTGTCGCTCAACCGCATCTGGCACGACAACCGGGAATTCGGCTCGCGCTCGGGGTTCATGGCGAGCATCTCTTCCTCCACGGGACCCGAACGGCCGACCTGGTCGATCCATCCGTCCTCGACGACCACGTGGCACGTACCGCAGGCGGCTTCGCCGCCGCAGTCCCCGTCGATTCCAGGAACCATGTTGTCGACGGCGACCTGCATCAGCGAGACACCCTCTTCCAGCGGTGTCTCGTGCTTCTCCCCGTCGTGGGAGATGAAGGTGACAACGGACATGAAGAAACTCCTTGGTAGACCGGCCCTCAATCCTGTGTCTCCCCGTCAGGCTGTGGCTATGGTCACCTACGTCAATATATTGTGATTTCGGCTCAGGAGGTGCAGTGAGAGTTCCCGAACCCGGCGTGCCTCCGCTGGCGTTCGTCCAGCTCCTCAACAGCGACGCGCTTGAGCCCAGCGCCGTCGCGCACTTCCGTCGGATCATCGAACTCCAGGGCACTTCGGAGGTCGAGCTGGTACAGCGCGACCGGCAAGTGCCCATCCGATGGTTCCGCGAGGTCTACCCGGACCTCGACCCCGACGGTGCTACCTACCTCGGGCTCGCTTTCGCCGAGAAGGCCCAGCTGACCTCGTTCGGCCCGCTGAGCCTGCCCTTGGTCAGCGCTGGCTCGGTGGACGAGATCTTCCAGTTGCTGGGGTATCTGCCCGTGATCTCCGGCGCTCTTCGCCCTCACTTCCACCCGGGCGAGCACGGCTTGACAGTGGGGCTGAGCGGTCAGACCGGCGATCCCGATCTCGACTGCCTGGTCATCACCTACGGTGGTGCGGCGCTGCTTCGACTACTCGACCTGCTGGCCGGCCCGCTACCAGGGGTGACGTTGCAGCTGGCATGGCCTGCCCCCGGAGTTGTGGAGACTCGCACCGACCTGATGAGCGAACGGTTGGACTTCGACGCGCACACGTCCTTCATCGACGTGCCGGCCGAGGCCCTTCGTGTCCGCTGCCGGTTCCCGGACCCGGTCGCCTACGGCTTGGCCATCGCCGAGCTGCGCCGCATGCTCGACCGCAGTACCAGTGCCACCAGCGTGACGGAGCGGGTGCGACGACTGCTCGAGCAGGACCCAGGACGGTCGAGCAGCCGGGACATCGCCGCACTCCTCGACGTCTCCACCAGCACCATGAAGAGACGGCTCGAGGACGAGGGCACGACATTCCGTCAGGTCCGACAGTCCCTGCTGCGCGAGAGAGCCATCGTGCTGCTTCTCGACCACTCCCTGACGATCAGTCAGATCGCGGTCGATCTCGGCTATGGCGATCCTGGGAACTTCTCCCACGCCTTCAAGCGCTGGACCGGGCAGTCGCCGAGCGAGTTCCGCAACGTGGGGCGCCTCGGACCAGGGGGGTCGGCCGTCCTGAGCGGGAGCGGCCGCCCTTAGCTCGGCGCACTCGGCGCCACGTCTACGACCGGAGCGGGCTATCCGCGAAGCGGCGACAGGCGAGGCGCATCACGTGGTGACCAGTCGAACGGGGAGTCTGGTGGGCCCGCGCAACGAGCTGTTGGTCGACCATGTCGGGTCACCGGACAGCTCGATCCTCGAGACGCGACCGAGGAGCTCGGTGAGCACGACATGGGCCTCCATCCGAGCGAGCGGTGCTCCGACGCACAGGTGTGCGCCGTGCCCGAACCCGACGTGCATCCTGGGGTTGCGGTCAGCCCGATAGGTGTCGGGCTCCTCGAACGCCTCGGGGTCCCGATTCGCAGCACCGAAGGACAGCAACACCCTGGACCCTCGCGGGATGGTGACACCGGCGATGTCGTAGTCAGCGCGCGTGTAGCGGTACAGATTCTGGATGGGGCTGGAGAACCGCAGGTGTTCCTCGATCGCCATCGGGACCAGACCAGGATCCTGTCGAATGCGGTCGTACTCCTCCGGATTGCGAGCAAACGTCTCGAACATCCCGCCCAGCAGGTTCGTCGTGGTCTCGTTACCAGCCACGAGGAGCAGCATCGCGATCATGAACAGGTCGTTGCCGGTGAGAGCACCGTTCTCACTGTGGTTCATGAGTCGACCGAGAGCCGAGTCAGACTCCCGAATCCTCCCAGCGTCGAACTGCTCGGTGAAGTACCGCCGCAGGGACGCCAGGCCTGTCGCGGCATCTCGTGCGTGCCGGATGCCCAGCGGCGTCGCATTCGCGTCCATGATGCGCACCGTCGTCTCCGACCATCGGCGGAAGTCGTCGAAGTCGCCATCGGAGACACCCATGATGTGAGCGATCAGGCTCATCGGTAGCGGAGTGGCCAGTGTCGTCATCACGTCCGACCCGGGAGCACGCACGAGTTCGTCGACCATCTCGGAGGCCAGCTTCTCCGCCATCGCGCGCCAGGAGGCCATCGCACCTGTGGTGAACATGGGCTGTATCTGCTTGCGTAGCCGGGCGTGCTCCTCGCCGTCAGTGAGGACGACGAGCGGCGCCTGGATCCGTAACCGGGTAACCCCCTGACTGCTGGTCACCTTGTCGGTGGCTCTCAGTGTGGCGCGGACGTCGTCGAGGCGCGAGAGGACCCACATGGCCCGACGCGGATTGTAGTGCACCCGCCCCGTCTCATGAAGGCGTCGATACGCCGCGTGCGGCTGGGCCGCCGTCCGTGGATCCAAGGGGTCGTAGGCGGTATTGACCGCCCCCACCCAGCCGCGACGGCCGCGGATCACGGTGCGCGCGGCACCCTCGAAGTTCAGCCATGCTGCAGTCCCGACCACCTTGAACAGGTCAGGGGCACCGGCTGTGCGTGTGCGGGTTGTCATCACGATCCTCCGTCTCAGGAGCAATCCTCAACCGCGGAGACGTGCACCCACAAGGCCTCTTGAATGACTGAGACGCCTGGCGGGGACGAGTCATCGGGAGGCCGTCTCAGACCAAGCGCGCCGCCCCTTGAGGCCACCAGGCCGCCCGGAACCGGGCTCTTCGCTAGCCTTACAATCGTCTCACCGTGAGACCAAATCGCTCAAGAACGTCAGGGTACAAAATGCCAGATTCCGACGCATGGCTCATTCCTGGCAGTCGAAGGGAAGCCGCCCTGGAACGCATCTACGCAGCCGGCAGCGACGTCCTGCGCGAGCGCGGTCCCAAGAAGTTCAGCTTGGAAGAGGTCGCCCGCAGAGCAGGGTGCTCACGCGCGACCGTCTACCGGTTCGTTGGCAACAAGCGCAGCCTTGTGGACACACTGGTAGGCCTAGCCGCAACTACCGTGGTCGAACAGGTGCGAACGCAGACTCGCGGGATGCAGGGCAAACAACTGGTCATCGAGTCGATCCTTGCCGGAGTCCAAGCGATTCGCAGCGACCGCACCCTGGCTGAGTTCGTCAAGTCACCCCCGGCTTTCGACGACACCTACTTCACCCACTCCGAAATGCTGAACCGTCTCGCTGCGTCTCTGATGGACCTCGGCGAAGAACACGATCTCGGCGCCGAATGGCTCACTCGAGTCGTACTCAGCATGATCACTTGGCCCGTGGACGACCCCACCACCGAGCGAGAACTGATCGAACGCTACGTAGGTGCCGCCTTCTGATGGCGGACACCCTGTTCGAGCTAGATTCGCGCCTCGGGGTACAACCATCGATGACGACGCCGACCCGGCGCCGCCCGAGAAGAAACCGCCCTCCGTTACAAGCGTGGTACAAATAGCCAAGATCTCCTAGAGTTTGCGCAGGTCAGCATGGGTCAGTCAGTCACTACTACGACATATAGTCACTTGTGCGCGTAAAGCTCGAACTCAGCGTTCGGGACGAGGAGGGCTCCGGCTTGGCCGGGGCCCTCATCGCGTTCTCGAAGACCCAAGAATTCGAGCTCACGGACGGCAAGTCAGCGCCGGTCGTGTGGCTCAGTCGCACCCCATCCCTGCCTCGGGACTCAACTGCCGACGGTCGTCCTGCCGGGCGACCCGCGAGAAGGGGTGAGTTTTGGCATGCTGCTAAGTTCCCTAGTAGGCGGGCGTCGATGCAGTTCGCCGTTGACTTGCAGGCCCAACAGGGAGACTGAAAGTGACTTCATCCATCCCGAGTGGGCCGGTGCGTGACGGTTCGGGTCAGCCCGATCCTGGGCGGCCTTGGCTGTCGCGACGTCAGGTGTTGCTGCTCGCCGGCGCGGGCGCTGGCGTCGTGGGTCTGGGTGCCGGTACGGCGGCTGTCCTCGGTACCGGGTCATCGCCCGCGGCGGCTTCAGACCGCATCGCGCCGACCGACCCGGAGGTGCGCGCAGCTGAGCGTGCGCGGGAGACGACGGGACAGGTCACCAGCGTCGCCCTGATGGCCGCCGCTGGCACGCTGGATCTCGCCGGGCGCTCGAGGCAGACCCGGCTCTACAACGGTGGCGTCGGGCAGGAGATCCGACTCACCGCGGGCGACGAGCTCCGTGCCCGGTTGACCAATCGGCTCGACTCGCCGACGACTGTGCACTGGCACGGCTTGGCGCTGCGTAATGACATGGACGGCGTCCCCGATGTCACGGCCCCGGCGATCGCGCCGGGCACCTCGTTCGAGTACCGGTTCATCGCCCCGGATCCCGGCACGTACTGGTTCCACCCGCATGTCGGAGCCCAGCTGGACACCGGCATGATCGGCGCCCTCATCGTCGAGGATCCGAACGAGCCACTTGGCTACGACGACGACGTCACGCTGGTGTTCGACGATTGGTTGGATGGTGTCACCTCCACTCCCGACCAGACCTTGGAGGACCTGCGCGCAAATGGGATGTCCATGGACTCAATGGGAGACATGGACATGGACATGAGCTCCATGGAGCCAACCGCGGACGGTATGGGCATCAGCCGGCGGCAGCCGCTCGGTCAAGACACCGGGGACGTGACCTACCCGCTGCACCTGGTCAACGGGCGGCCCGCCGCGGATCCCTTCCGCATCCGGGCCCGCCCCGGGCAACGTCTACGCCTGCGGTTGATCAACGCGGGCGCGGACACGGCGTACGAGTTCAGCGTTGGTGGCCATCGGCTCCAGGTCGTCGCCAGCGACGGCTTCCCGGTCGAGCCAGTCATCGTGGACTCGCTGGTGCTCGGCATGGGGGAACGGTTTGACGTCCTGGTCGAGGTTGGCGACGGTGCGTTTCCTGTCGTGGCGGTCCCCGTTGGCAAGCGCGGGGCGCCGGCCTTCGCGGTGCTTCGCACTGGTGGGGGGACGTCCCCCGGGCCGGTGCGCCCCCAGCGGGGCGGCCGGCGGCTGAACTATCGCGACCTGGTTCCGGAAGCGTCGGTACGCATGCCGGCGCGTCAGCCGGACCGGACACTGACCGTCGACCTCACCATGGAGGACGGAGGTCGGGCATGGTCGATCAACGGCACGCGCTTCCCTGATCACGAGCCGCTCGATCTGCGCCAAGGCGAGCGCGTGCGGCTGGAGTTCGTCAACAGGACGATGATGTTCCACCCGATGCACGTGCACGGCCACACCTTTGGTCTGGTTGGCTACGGTGCCGATCAAGGGATTGCGGGGTTGCGCAAGGACACCGTGAACGTCCTGCCCATGCAACGGTTGGCGGTCGACTTCGACGCCGACAACCCAGGTCAGTGGCTGACCCACTGTCACAACGCCTACCACGGGGAAATGGGCATGATGACCGTGTTGTCCTATGTGCGCTGATACGCAGACAGGGAGGACGATCACGTTATGGGCTCCCATCAGCGGTTTCCCACGCGTTCATCCGACGTTCTGACGCGTCGTGCGGCGCTGGGTGCCGCGGCCGCGGCCGCGGTGTTGGCTGGGTGCGGGAGCAGGGACACGTCGACCTCGTCGACCTCGTCCACCTCTCGGAACCTCGATGACCAGAGCGTCGAGCCCGCCGACTTCGCTCTCCTGGTGAACAGACCAGCGACCTTCGTGCTCAACGTGCATACGCCCGACGAAGGCACCATCCCCGGGACCGATGCCGCCATCCCCTACGACCAGCTCCAGCGACGCTCCGGGGAACTGCCCGACCGTTCCACAGCGTTGGCGGTCTACTGCCGGACCGGGCGAATGAGCACGGAGGCCGTGCCGACGCTCCGCGAGCTCGGATTCACACGCATCACCGAGCTGTCGGGAGGCATGGAAGCGTGGCAGGCCGACGGGCGACCGCTGTTGACCCAGAGGTAAGAAATATCCTCGTCGTCGGCCGCGCACCGCGACCGGCCCGACGCCCCGAGGCGGGCCGCCCCCGGGGTCGATGGGCGGAGCAACGGGCGCGGGCGTGGATCCGCGCGGCCGGCGCCGACGGGTGGCGGACGGTCAGGCGATGACACGCCACAGCAGTCCCGCACCGAGTCCCAGTCCGACACTGAGCGCTGCGGTGACGACTGCCGCGGATGCCGAGAAGATCCTCGCGGTGGTGAGCGCAGGGTCGTGGCTGGCTTCGGCATCTTCACTGCCGTCACGGTGGCCGTGGCCGTAGACGGGGGCAATCCAGCGGAGGTAGTAGAAGAGGCTGGCGACGGTGTTGACGAACACCGCCACGGCAAGCCAGGCATGGCCTGCGTCCCAGGCCGCTGCGGTCGTGGTCAGCTTGCCGACGAACACGATGGTGGGCGGGGTCCCCACGAGTCCCAGCAGTGCGACGACCAGGGAAGCGCCAAGCCAGGGGTTGGCGCGGCCCATCCCTCGATAGGACTCCAGGTTCCTGCTGTCGGGGAATGCTGTGGTGAGGGCGAAGGCTGACAAGTTGGTCACGGTGTAGGCGGCCAGGTAGAGCAGCAACGACGGGAGCGCGAGGTCGCTGCGGCCAGCGACGGCGACCGGCACCAAGAGGTAGCCGACCTGGCTGACCGTGGACCAGCCGAGCAGGCGCCGGGGATCGGTCTGCCAGTAGGCGGCCAGGTTGCCGAGTGTCATGCTGGCCACCGCGAGCAGTCCCACCAGGAGCGGCCCGGCCAAGGTGTCCGGGAGCACGTCGACCAGTCGGTAGGCCGCGATGACAGCTCCGACCTTCGGGATAGTGGTGAGGAACGCCGCGACCGCTCCGCCGGCGCCCTGGGCGGCGTCCGGGACCCAGAAGTGACCCGGAACTCCCCCGGCCTTGAACATGAGTCCCGCGAGGACCCCCACGCCGCCGGCCGCCACTGCCCCTGCCGGAGCGTCCGCGAGCCGGTCTCCCAACACGGCGTACGACGTCGTCGCGGTGACGCCGTACAGGACCGTGACGCCGAGCAGCATGAGGATGCCGAGCAAGGACCCCAAGAGGTAGGTCTTCATCGCCGACTCAGCACCGGCCGGCGTGCGAGCGATGCCGATCAGCCCGTACAGCGGGATGCTGGCCAGCAGGAATCCGACGACCAGCACGAGCAAGTCGTCGGCGCCGGCAAGGATGAGGGTGCCTGCGGTCGAGAACAGCATCAGCGCATAGGTCTCGCCCTCCCTCGGCGAGCCTGCGATCTCATCCGACGCGAGGGCCAGCACGACCAGGACACCGAGGTCGGCCACGATCCGCGCGACGCCGGTGGTGACGTCGACGGTGAAGGTGCCCTCTATCGCCATCTCCGCAGGCCCGGACAGGTTCAGCGCGGCCGCAACCGCCGAGGCGACGAGCACCGCCGCCGCCAGGACACGGGCGACCCACTGCCGGTCCCGGGCGAGGAAGGATCCGCTGAGGAGCACCACGAGTCCGCCGAGGAACAGCAGGATCTCGGGCATGAGCAGCAGCGGCCGCATGGCCATCGAACCCACCGTCGACTACCGCCCCACGAGGTCGATGAGCGCGTGGGAGGCGGGTTCGACCACGTCGAGCAACGGGCGGGGGAACACCCCGATCAGTACGGACAGCAGCAGCAGCATGCCGACCGACCAGAGCTCAGGTGGCCGCACGTCACTGAATCCGGTGGACCGGCCGCGAGTCTGCCCCGTGAAGATGCGTTGCAGGGCCAGCAGGAACAGCGCCGCGGTGATGAGGATGCCGAGCACGGCGATGGCGGTGACCGGAGCGGCGGCAATGCTGCCGGTGAGGATCTGGAACTCGGCGATGAATCCGGAGAACCCGGGAAGACCCAGGGAGGCGAACGCTCCGACGGCGAACAGCGCCGCGAACCGCGGCGCGGGCGCCGCCAGTCCCCCGTAGGCACCGAGGTCGTAGCTCCCGGCGCGGTCCCGCAGGACGCCGGCAAGAAGGAACAGCGCACCGGTGATCAGGCCGTGACTCACCATCTGCGTCACCGCGCCCGTGACCGCGATCGAGCGCGCCTCGCCGGTATCTCCGGCGACGAGGCCGGCGGCACCGACAGCGACCACGATGTAGCCCATGTGGTTGACCGATGTGTAGGCGATCATGCGCTTCAGGTCGGTCTGGGCCAGGGCGACCAGCGCGCCGTAGACCACCGAGACGACACCGACAGCGAGGATCACCCAGGCCCACGCACGCCACGCGTCCGGGAGCATCGGCATCGCGATCCGCACGAAGCCGTAGGTGCCCATCTTCAGCAGCACCCCGGCCAGCACCGCCGACCCTATGGCGGGTGCGTCGGTGTGCGCGGGTGGCAGCCAGGTGTGGAACGGCACGGTCGGGGTCTTCACAGCCAGGCCGAGGAGGATCGCGGCAAGCACCAGTCCACCGGCCAGCGGTGAACCCGCCAGGGGTGTCTGCTCGGACAACGCGACCATGTCGAAGGTGTGGGGATCGGCAGCGATGTAGAGGCCGATGAAGCCGACCAGTAGGGCCAGTGAGCCCAGGAAGGTGTAGAGGAAGAACTTCAGCGCCGAGCGGGCGGCGTCGCCGTGGCCCCAGCCAGCGATCACGAAGTACATGGCGACGATGGACAGGTCAAAGAACACGAAGAACACGATCAGGTCGGCGGAGACGAACAGGCCCATGCTCACCGACTGGAGGAAGAGGAACAGTGCGGCCTGCAGGCGCGGGCGATCGGTCTCCCTGAGCGCATATACCGCGCAGGCCAGGAAGATCACCGCAGTCATCGCGATGAGCGGCAACGACAGCCCGTCGACCCCGACGTGGTAGCTGCTGTTGACCCCGGGGATCCACTCGACCTGCTGCTCGAACGCCAGCCGCCCGGGCGCTGGGGTTTCGTACCGCACCCACACGGTGACCACCAGTGCGAGGTCGACGGCAGCCACCGCCACCCACGCCCACCGTGAGGCGGTGTCACTGAGCCGCGGCAACGACAGCAGTACCAGCGCCGCGGCAAGGGGAAAGAAGACGATCAGACTGAGCACGTTCACCTCACGGTGAGGAGGAGGAGGACACCGATCGCGAGCACCGCGACGGCCTGGAGGTAGTACTGGTGCAGCTGTCCGGTCTGCGGGCGTCGAGCCAGCCGACCCAGACCGCGGATCCAACCGGCGGAGCGCTCGATCGTTGCGTCGAGCCAGCGGTCGTCTGCGCCTGCGCTGCGATCAGCGGCGCGCAGCGACGCCCGCGAGATCCTCTGGACGCTCCCGTCGAGCACCGCGTCGTCGAAGCGCGCGATTCTGCGTGCGGCCGTCAGGGTGCCGGACGCCAACCGGGTGATCGCCCGGTCGAGCACCTGGTCGTCGAAGTGAGCCAGCCGCGCAGAGACCCAGAGCGTCGGGCGTACGGCCCCGGCATGGGCGGCGCGTTCCAGACCGAGCCAACCTAGTGCCCATCGTGGCTCGGGAACGCGAGGGTGTCGCCACTCCCACGCCAGCACGGCCAGTGCGATCACGGCCGATACGGCCAGCTCGAGCAGGGCCGTGTGCCGCGGGACGTCTCCCACCGCGCGGGCGAGCGTGTCGCCGAGCGGAGGAACGGCCAGGACGCCGAGGGTCAGGGCGCCCATCGCAAGGAGCACGAGGGGAGCCTGCTCGAGCGCACCGACGTGGCGGGTGCCCTGTTGCTCCTCATCGTGGTGAGCCTGCGTGGGGGACCGCTCAGTGGCCGGTACGGGCCGCCACACGGTCACGACGATCTTGGCTGCGTAGCCCGCGGAGAGCGCGCTCGCCACGAGACCGACGGCGTAGAGCCAGCGCGATTCCTGCAACGCCGCCGCTAGCCAGCATAGTAATCGTTGATGGTCGTCACTGATCTGTCCGGCGCCACGTCATCCGTGCCGTGCTCCTCGAAAGGATGCGCCAGGCCGTCAGGCAGTCGGCATGCCAACAGTGCCTCGCCCTGGTTCATTACCCCCAAGGCATGTCGTGATTGACAGAGGAGCCGCGATAACCAGGCGGCTACGGAACACACCGACTCCGTCGCTCGGCGACGCGACCATCGAGACCTGTGGCACCTGCATGCAGGACAGGCAGGACGCCGACACGGTCGTGATCGGGCTGTGGCTGATCGGCGGCCTGTTCAGAGCGCAACGGAGTAACCTGTTACACATCCGGTACAAACAGCCGGACAACGTCGACGTTTGCGCAGGTCAGCATGGGTCAGTCAGTCAGTACTACGACCTGTAGTCACTTCTCGCGTAGAGCTCGAACTCGCCGAGTGTGATCGCGACGTGGCTTCCAGTCTGCAACCACGCAAGCGCTCATCGGAGATGATGACCCGCCGTGCCGCGCTGAGTGGCGTGATGACGGCCATGGTTGTGGCTGGATGCGGGGACCGGGACGCGTCTACCTCGTCGACCTCGCGGGAGGTGGACTATCGGAGCGTTGGGCCTACGGATTTTGCGTTGCTGGCGGAAAGATCATCGACTTTCGTGCTCAACGTGCATACGCCTGATGAAGGCAGCATTCCCGGGACCGATGCCGCGATTCCCTACGATCAGCTTGAGCGACGCGCTGGGGAGTTGCCCGACCGTTCCACGGTGGTGGCTGTTTACTGCCGCACCGGGCGGATGAGCACCGAAGCCGTGTCTACGCTTCGCGAACTTGGTTTCACACGCATCACCGAGCTGTCAGGGGGCATGGAAGCATGGCGGGCCGAGGGGCGACAGCTGTTGACCGAAAGGTGACGAATCCCCTCGTCGTCGCTCGAAGATCGACCCGACAACCCGACCTCATCGCGAGAAGTGCTGGCCGATGGCGAACTAGCAACAGTTGAGTCCCCGATAGTGGTGTAGCGCGGTCGCCGAGATCGTCACCGGCGTGTACGCCAGACGTAGACGCGGCCACCGCGTGATC
>Ga0208328_1000148_pt1 | contig 37975 bp, 38 predicted proteins | sample DeeseametaMP2633_FD_184170 | JGI IMG/M metagenome (GOLD analysis project Ga0208328, IMG submission 184170) | Marine microbial communities from the Deep Atlantic Ocean - MP2633 (SPAdes) | ecosystem: Environmental > Aquatic > Marine > Unclassified | place: Northeast of Antigua and Barbuda, North...
CCCCGCCGTGACGCCCGCGACCATCAACCACCATGCGAAACGGGGCATTGCTCCTCCCCGGCGAAACCGTTGCATCCGCGCCCTTTTTTCTCTCGTGCCTTTTGCAGGGAACCTATAGCAGGGACCGGCGCTGACAAAGGTCAAACTGCCGCAGCCGTCCCGATGGCCTATGCCGAAACCGCCAGCGGGACGGGTTCGCCTTCCGCCTCGTCTGTTTTCTCGACTGTAGCGACATGATCGCGCAGCAAGACCGCCAGATGGCGCGCATATTCCTGTTTCGCCCCTGTCGCATCGAGCGGTCGGCACAGGAAAAAGCCTTGCACGGAATCGACGCCGAGTTCGGTCAGCGCACCAAGCTGGTCATTATGCTCGACGCCTTCCGCCACAACCCTCATGCCGTATTCATGGGCCACATTGACCAGCATGCGGATCAGCGTCGCCGTGCGCGGATCGCGTTCGATCCCGTCGACGAAAAACTTGTCGATCTTCAGAATAGCCGCTCCCAGCGTCCGGATGGTCGCCAGCCCGTTGTGACCCGTTCCGGCATCGTCGATCGCGATCGCGACCCCTGCCGCCCTGAGTTTGTCGATACAGCGGCGCGCCGTCTCCGGATCGGAGATTTCCTCGCGTTCGGTGATTTCCAGAATGACCCTGTGCGGGTCCAACCCGACTTTTTGCAGGGTCCGCAGGAAGCGGCGGCAAAATTCCGCATTGGTGAATTGCGCCGGAGAGGCGTTGAAGGCGAATCTCAGCTTCGGCGCCACTTCGAGGATATCCTGCATTTCCTGCGCCGTCTTCTGAACCATCGTGTCCAGCAGATCTTCCGCCCACCCGTTGGCCTCGATCAGCGGCACGAAGGCGGTCGGCGAGACCCAGCTACCGTCCGGTCTCGGCCACCGCGCCAGCACTTCGAACCCATTCATCTCCCCTGACCGGAGATCGTAGACCGGCTGGAAATGCGGAACGATCTCGCCATGCGTCAGCGCATTGCGAAGGCGTCTCGAGGCGTTATCGGGCGGCACCAACCCGCGCGCGACGAAGAAGGCGAGCAGCAGCGACGCCGTGACGGTCACGAGTTTCGTGGCCCCGCTGGTATCCATGTTCAGCTTGTTCAGCAACACGTTGGGAATATGGACCCGCACCACCAGCGGGTAACGCTCCGAGCGGAACTGGAACTTCTCCGTATCGCCGCCGATCTGCCATTGCGGCCCTTCGAACGCCCCGACGGTGCGGCCATTGGTCAGCGAAAGCCGGACGGCTCCGGTTTCGCGCAGAGCCTGGGGCAACGCGTCGAAAACCATCGCATCGGTGTTCACCAGCGCCATCGCCAGCGTCCCGTCGTCGAAGGTCCAGGTCACCGCCATGGCCGCCTTGTCGCCCATGTGAAGCGGATTGAGCACGATCCCGGAATTTCGCGCCGCCACACCGTCTACCGGATCGCGGTAGTTTTGCGCCAGCGTGTCGCGGTCCTGGGCGGCGGAACAAATCCGACCATCCTTCGCGATCAGGATGTCCTTGATCGGGCCGGAGCTGTAAACCGCGTGATTGAGCATTTCGATGCTCTCGCGGCTGCAGTCGGTGAAGCCTTCCTCATAAATCTCGCCCAGGCGTTTTGCTGCATATTCCGTGGCGATTTCAGCGCGCGCGAGAGTGATGCGCGCCAGATCCGCCGCGCTCTCCCGGTTGAAGGCGAGCGCGATCTCGCGATGCGCATAATTTGCGGCAAGTAGAAGAAGCACGGCCGAAATCACGGTCAAAAGACCGATCCGCATGCGTCGCGAAATCCGCATAGCCAGTTGCATCGCCATTTGCGAGAAGCTAGCAGGACGAGGTTTATTGTTCCTTGCTTCCGACCCGCCCCTTTTGAGGGGAGGCCACCGCCAACGAGCTCCTCTCCGCCCCGCCATGAACCGTGCCTCCGCAAATCTGCTGCTGCTGATCACCGGAGCCATCTGGGGAGGCGGTTTCATCGCCCAGGCGACGGCGATGGACAGTATCGGCCCCGTGCTTTTTACCGGCATCCGGTTCCTCGCCGCCGCCCTTGCCGTCCTGCCCTTTGCCATTATCGAGGCGCGCCGCGCCGGTGCGCCACTCCTGCCCGATGGGGGCCAATGGGCGCGTTTCGCGCTGCTCGGATCGCTGCTGTTTTCGTCGCTCGCCGCCCAGCAGATCGGCCTTTTGACGACCAGCGTGACCAACTCCGGCTTCCTGACCGGCCTCTATGTCGTTCTGACGCCGGTAATCGGCGTCGCCCTGTGGCGCTTCTGGCCGCATCCGGTCGTCTGGCCTGCCGCGTTGATGGCGCTCGCCGGCATCGCGCTTCTGTCCGACGGCGCGTTCACCGGCCTGTCGCGGGGCGACTGGTGGACGATCCTTTGCGCCGCACTATGGGCCTGCCACGTCCAGTTCCTCGGTCGCTTCGTCGGAAACGCTCGCCCGCTGCAACTCGCCTGTTCGCAATTCTTCATCTGCGGAATTCTCGGCATCGCCATCGCGTCCGCAGTCGAAACCGTCGCCTGGAGCATGATCACCGCATCCGCCACCGAAATCCTCTTTGCCGGCGTCATCTCCGGCGGGCTCGCCTTCACCATCCAGGCGATCGCCCAGCGCCACACCACCGCGCCGCAGGCGGCGATCTTCATGTCGTCGGAAGCCCTTTTTGCCGCGTTGTTCGGCGCGCTCTTTCTCGGCGAACGCATGGGCGCGACCGGACTGGCCGGCTGCGCCCTGATCTTCGTCGCAATGCTGTCGGTCGAGCTCATACCGATGATGCGCCGGCAAAGACCGGCGGCATAGTCCGTCGCCGCCCGTGAGCGCGATCAAATCGCAAGCCTGTTTTCCCGGCCCCGTGATCGCTCGCAAGCTTCCCTTGCACCCTTCCATCTCTGCGCCGCCACAATTGCCCGCCCGCAACTGCCTGATCTGGCTGAAAAGTCCGCGGCCGCGTTAGGAACTGTGGCCGAATTTCGGCATTATCTCTTTGTTTTTCTTTTCATTTCCGACACGCATCGTGATTTGAACTGCCGCGCGCGAAAGGCCTAGTTCGCCCCGTCGTCGTCGGCACGTTCCGAAAGCCCCTCTCCCAACCAGCCCGGACGAACCGGCGGCGGCGACCCCTAGCGAAACGGAGGTATCCGACCATGCAAAATCTCTTCTCCGCAGTGCTCGCCGGCGCCATGCTGTTCGCGTCGGTCAATCTGTCGGCGGCGCGCGAAAACGGAGGCGTCATCGCCCATGTCGACATGGAATCCCGCATCCTCGTCATGCGCGACGGCACACGCTGGCTCACCGCCGACGATGTCGATCTGAGCGGACTGGCCGCGGGCGACATGGTGCAGTTGACCGTTTGGGAAGACACGGAAGTAATCACATCGATCGAGAAGATCAGGATGTAGCGACGTTTCGGGCCAGGCGCACCGGGTTCCCGTAACCTCGCGCCGGCCTGACCACAGGCGCCCGGCAGGTCGGACGCTGACTTCAGCACCGGCCGCCAGCGGGATGGCGGCGCATGTCGCCGTCATCCCTTCTCTGACAGGGAATCATGCCGGATCGTGGCGGAATCGCGGCTTATCGATGTCTTTTTCAAGTCATTGTAATAAAACGCAAAATCCGATTGCGGCGCACCGAGCTCCGCGCTAGGAATCCGCTGCCCGGCAGCGCCCCCCGGAAACGGCGAGCCTCCTGAGCCCGGGTTTTTGCTCATGGAACAACAAGATGAGAAAAGCTCTCATTGCCCTGGCCGCGACACTGGTCGCGACCGCATCCCTGCAGGCCGCTGAAATGAAGATGGTCGTCGAATCCGTCGATTATGAAGGCAACACCATCGTATTCACCAACGGCGAGACGATGACGATTGCCGAAGGAGTCGATTTCACCTCGATCGATACCGGTGACAACGTCACCATCATCACCGACGACCGCACGGGCGAGATCACCCAGATCGAGATTCCCGAATAAGAGGCCGGCACGACCGCGATGTTACCGGCCGGGCATCTGTCCGGCCTTTTTGTCAGATTCGCTCCTTGACCACAGCGGTTTCCGGATCGCCCGTGTTCGGCGTCCCTTCCGGCTCTATCAGCAGCGCCTCGACCTCCTCCTCGGCGACCGGCCTGTGCTCGACGCCTTTCGGCACGACATAGATCTCGCCCGGTCCGAGCTCGACATCGCCATCGCGCATCTCGATCCTGAGCCGGCCTTTCAGCACCTGGAAGAAATCGTCGGTATCCGGATGCGAATGCCAGACGAACTCGCCCTTCAGCTTTACCACCAACAGATCGTGCCCGTTGAACGAGCCGACGATCTTCGGCGACCAGTGCTCCGAGAACGCGCCGAGCTTATCGGCGAGATTGATCGGCTGTTTCATGCCCGCCTCCCTATGGCTGCACCGGCGTCGCCGCCATGCCCAGATGCAGCTTGTCGCCGTCATAGGGGTGCGCCCTGAGCACCGCCTCGTCCGGCTCCACGCCGAGGCCGGGCTCATCCGGAATGATCGTGTAACCGTCCTCCAGCTTCAGCGGCTTCTTGAGCAGCTCCGCGTGGAACCCGCCCCAGTCCTTGATCGCTTCGAGGATGAGGAAATTCGGCGTCGAGGCGGCGACCTGGATGTTCGCGGCCGCGACCACCGGTCCGCAATAGCAATGCGGCGCGACCAGCGCGTGGTGCACCTCCGCCAGCGCCGCGATCTTCTTCGTCTCCCAGATACCGCCTGACCGGCCGCAATTGGGCTGGACGATCTGCGCCGCGTCGAGCGCCAGCAACCGTGCGAATTCGTACTTCGTCGTCAGCCGCTCGCCGGTCGCAACCGGGATCGAGGTCTTCGCCGCGAATTCCGCCATCGCCTCCGGCATGTCCGGCGGCACCGGCTCCTCGAACCAAAGCGGATCGTAAGGTTCGATCGCCCTCGCCATCCGCGCCGCACCGGACGGCGTGAACTGGCCATGTGTGCCGAACAATATGTCCGCCCGCGTTCCAACCGCCGCGCGCACGGCCTTCACCATCGCAGCCGACAGCTCGATGTCGGTCAGAAGCGGCTGGTGCGGGTCGTATTGCGTATAGGGCCCGGCCGGATCGAACTTCACCGCCGTGAATCCCTGCTCCACCCAGCGCACCGCGTTTTCGGCGGCGAGATCGGGATCGTTGTAAACTGTCTTCCCGCTGGTCTCATCCGGATAGATCGGCCCGTCGGCCGGATAGAGATAGGTGTAGGAGCGCAGCGCCTCGTGCACCCGCCCGCCGATCAGCGCGTGCACAGGCTTGCCGGCCTCCTTGCCGACAATGTCCCAGCAGGCCATCTCCAGCGCGGAGTAGCAGCCCATCATCGAGAGGTCCGGCCGCTGCGTGAAGCCCGACGAATAGCAGCGTCGAAAGAACGCCTCGACATTGTGCGGGTTGTGGCCGGCGAGATGCCGCGACGCGACATCTTCGATCATCGCCGCCATCGCCTTCGGCCCGAACGACGCCCCATAGGCCTCGCCCCAACCGGTCACCCCGCCATCCGTCGTCAGCTTGACGAAGATGAAATACCGCCCGCCGGGCGCGTTGTCCGGCACGCCCACGACGAAGGTTTCGATGTCTGTGATATGCATGGGGTCCTCCGGGGCAGCGACTCGCGAGTATGAAACGTTTTCCGCCTGGCGAAGCAACCCGACAATTTGCCGGTGCCTTCCCTACCCGCTACACAGCATTCGCTATTCGCTTCAAAAAACCACCACATTGCGCAGCGCCTCGCCGCGCTTCGTGCTCGCGATGGCCTCGTTGATCCGGTCCAGCGGGAACCGCCCCGTCACCAGCTCGTCCAGCTTCAGCCGGCCCTCCTGATAGAGCGTTACCAGATAGGGGATGTCGCGCGACACCTGCGCCGAGCCCATTTTTGAGCCGTAGATACGCTGGCTCCAGCCGGCAAGCAGGCCCGGATCGTATTCGCCCATGACGCCCGACGGCGGCATTCCGACGATGACGATCGCGCCGTTCTTGGTGATATATTGCGAAGCGCCGTCGATGGCCGGCTTCGCCCCCACCGTGACGAAAACGAAGTCGACGCCGCGCCCGCCGGTCAGCGCCATCACCCGGTCGCGGTGGTCCGGGTCTGTCGGATTGATCCCGTGCGTCGCACCGAAGCGCTTCGCGGCCTCCAGCTTGTCAGCGGAAAGATCGATGGCGATGATCGTCTGCGCTCCCGACGCCAGCGCCCCCTGCACGGCGTTCAGCCCGACACCGCCGCAGCCGATCACGGCGACATGGCTGCCCACGGGAATTTGAGCGGTATTGGTGACCGCGCCGAAGCCGGTAATCACACCGCACGCCAGGAGCGACGCTGCGTCGAAGGCGATGTCCTTCGGGATCACCGCGATCTGACTTTTCTCCACCACGACCTTCTCCGCGAAGGCCCCGGTCCGCAGGCCATGCACCAGCCTCTCCCCGCCGGAATTGGAGATCGGAGACGTCTTGTCGAGCGGGAATACCTCCTCACACAACACCTGGTGCCCGCCGGAGCAGTAGTGGCATGTGCCGCAGGAGCGGATCAGCGTGACGACGACATGGTCGCCCGGCGCGATGCCGTCCACATCCGCCCCGACGGCCTCCACGACACCCGCAGCCTCGTGACCGAGCACCATCGGCAGGTCCCCGCCCCAACCGCCCTCGGCATAGATGATGTCCGAATGGCAGATCGCGCAGGCCTTCACGGCGACCTTAACCTCCCCCGATCCCGGGTCGGCGAGCGTCACGTCCTCGATCGACAAAGGCGCATTGAAATCACGGCAGACCGCCGCCCGGATCGTCTCGTTCATCTCGCCCTCGTTCGTTTCAGGCCGGAGCCTATCCGACGCCTGTTTTCGCGGTTCGCTCTGCAGCGACACAGCCATTCGCATTCCGACAGAAACAGCAATATGACAAGCGCGAAATCGCACTTGACCTCAACCTGGCTTGAGGTCTTATGGTCCGTGTCACCGAAAACGAGGTGACCCATGTCCGATATCCCCGAGAGCCTTTACCGCATTGACCGTTTCACGGTTCCCGAACGCGCCCGCGACGCGTTCCTGGAGCGACTCGTTTTCATCCGTGATTTTCTGCAGGGTCAGCCCGGATGTCTCTACAACCGCATTGGAGAAGCCCGGCAGGAAGACGGTTCTCTCGCCATGGTCACCATCGTTGAATGGAGCACCCGCGAAGCGATGAACGCGGCCCGCGGAGAGGCCAGGGCCTTCTACGAGAAGACGGGTTTCGACCCCGGCAGCTTCATGACCGCGCTCGGCATCGAACCGGATTTCGGCCTCTTCGCTGACATCCGGGCCGGGGATCACGTCACGGCTTGAAGATTAGCGCCGCACCGGCTGCGATCAGCGCGAAGCCGGCGAGGTGGTTCCAGCCGAGCGGCTCCTTCAGCACCCAGACGGAAAAGCCGGAAAAGACGATCAGCGTGATCACCTCCTGCATGGTTTTCAGCTGCGCCGCCGAATAGACTGTATGGCCGATCCGGTTTGCCGGCACGGCGAGGCAATATTCGAAGAAGGCTATCCCCCAGGAGACCAGGATCACGGCAAAAAGCGCCGTCGTCTTGAACCGCAGATGACCGTACCAGGCGACGGTCATGAACATGTTGGAGACGACCAGCAGGAGGGGTGTTGCGTAGACAGCGGGAATGGACATGGAAAATGTTCCGCGAAAGACGGCAGGGAGGACCGCCTTACCGCAATGCCACTCCACCCGGAAGCGGATTTCCCGTGCTCGCCTCACGCGATGCTGCGCGTCTTCTCCACGGCTGCGTCCAGCCCTTTTGCGATCAGGTCCGAAATACCGAGTTCCTGCATCGCGACAAGCCCCGCCGCGGTCGTCCCCGCATAGTCGATCATCTCCTGCACATGATCTCCGGGCGTCATGTCGCCCTCGGCCAGCATCGTGCCACCGGCGCGGAACAATTGCCGGATCGCCCGCGTCGCGGTTCGCTCGTCGATCCCTGCCTCGACCGCGTAGCGCACCATGGCGTCGGCAAAGAAGGCAACGAAGCCCGGCACCGGACCGGTCAGCGCGGTGAAGCACTCGATCTGGCTTTCGTCACTCACTTCATCCGTCGTTCCGCAGGCTGAAAACAGCCGTGAAACGATCGCCCGGTCGTCCGCGTTCACAGCTTCGGCGGCGGTCCAGGGCGAATAGGCGAGCCCGATCTCTGCCGCCGGGCTGGACATAGCCCGCACCACATGCGGAGATCCGGTCATGGCCGACAATTGCGCCAGCGAGACGCCCGCCATCACGGATACGACGAGGCGATCGCCCGCCTCGATCCTTAAGCCGTCGGCCGCTGCCGGCGGCGCCGCGAGCAGAATCGTATCGCAGCCATCCGCAAGCGCCTGCATGTCGGTGACGATCCGAACCCCTGGCCAGTCCTCGAAGCCTTTCGCCGACCCGGAGCGGTTGGCGAGAGCCAGTACGTCGGGCGTCACATATCCCGCAGTCAATAGCCGCCGCGCAATCGCACCGCCCAGCATCCCCGTTCCGATCAGCCCCAGTTGAGCCTGCATGATGATCCGGTCTCCGGTTAATTTCCCTGACGTCAACAAAGCATTTCCGCTTCGCAGGGCCAACCCTTTGCGGCTTTTCTCCGTCATTCCAAAGACCGGTTGCGCTTGCGCCCCGTTTGGCATTGAAAGGACGGAGAGCCGAGGAGGAGGCAGATGACCGACCAGACGAACGACCGCCCGAAGGGCGAACTGACCCTGCGCACGCTCGCCATGCCGGGCGACACCAACGCCGCCGGCGATATTTTCGGCGGCTGGGTGATGTCGCAGATGGACCTTGCCTCCGGCATACGTGGCGCCGAGGTGGCCGGCGGCCGCATCGTCACCGTAGCGGTCAACGAGATGGATTTCCGCATGCCGGTCAAGGTCGGCGATACGTTGTGCGTCTATACCGAGGTTGAGCGGGTCGGAAAAACCTCCATGGTGCTGCGCATCGAAGCCTGGGCACAGCGCTATCTTTCCCACGTCATGGAAAAGGTGACCGACGCCCGCTTCACCATGGTCAAGCTCGACAGCGAGGGCCGCCCCTCCCCGATCAGCCGTTGACCGGCGCCGCCATGCAACTGCCTGTCATCCTGCTGCCCGGCATCATCACGCCGGCCGACATCACCTATCGCTATCTGCTGCCGCAGTTCGAGGGCCCGGCAACAGTCATCGCGCGCGATCTCGCCATTTACGCGAACGGCGCGCCGCCGTCGGACTACAGCCTCGACACGGAGGTCGACGCGATCCTGAACGCCGTCGACGAGGCCGGGTTCGAGCGTTTTCATATCGGCGGCTTTTCGGGTGGAGGTGCGATATCCGCTGCCTTCGCCGCCCGTCACCCACACCGCCTCGCAAGCCTCGCCTTGATGGAGCCGGCGTGGTTCGGCAATGAGGATCAAAGCGAAGACGAGATCGCCGTGCGCGAGGCTGTCGAGGCGACGGAAAGCCTGCCCTATGCGGGGATGCTCGCCGCCTTCGCGCAGCTCAATGTCGCCGACGATGTGGAAATTCCGGCCCCGCCGGCGGGCGATCCGCCGGACTGGATGGAGCACCGTCCTGCCGGCATCTTTGCCATCGGCCCCGCCTGCCGCGACCATACGCTCGATCTCGGCGCGCTGAGGTCACTGAACGCTCCCGCCCTCTATATCCGCGGCGGCCGCAGCAATCCGGCGATGTATCTGCGCATGCAGGAACGCGCCGCCCGCCTGTTTTCGGATTTCACCGTCGAGATCTTCGAGGACCGCCACCATTTCGACCCGCCTCACCGCTCGGAACCGGAGCGCACGGCGGAATTGCTGCTAAGTTTCTGGGAGCGCGCGGAGGCCCGGCTTCCCGCCTGAGCCGCGTCAGATGTCGCCGAGCGCGCGATGCGCCAGGACCATGACATAGCCGGCAAGGACAGCGTCCAGGATTTCAATGAGCCCGAGCAGCAGCGGTATCGGATCGGGCGAAACCGGAAACACATGCCCGAGATCGAGCAGCACCACGAAAATGTAGCCCCAGGATACGGCGATCGCGATCCGCGCCGCCAGCCGGGAACCCCGGCGCAGCGCAATTCCCGCCCCGATCGCGGCAAGGCCGAGCGCGATCAGGAAAACATTGAAGCCCCAGAATACGGCGCCGCCCAGATGGGAGAAGTCGCGTGTTTCGACCGGTCCGCCCGGCACCAGCGTTATGAAGGTTGCGACAAGGATGAGAAGAAGCGTCGAGGCCCGTCTGCCCGCCGCTTCGTCAATCGCATTTCCCGTCATCTCATGAGCTTGCGACATCGTCCGCCTCCTTTATTATGACTGGTTGGTCAGTCATAAAACACACTCTTGCATGACCCGCAAGTCAGAATTAAGCCTTTAACGGAAGGCTTTCTCACACATCCGAGGAAAAAGGTAAGCCCAGATGCCCAAGATCGTCGACCGCCGGCTTATGCAGGACACGATCCTCGATGCCGCGATGCGCACCTTCGCGCGCAAGGGATACCACGCCGCCACGATTGGTGATGTCGCGCTTGAGGCCGGGCTCGGCAAGGGCACGATCTACCTCTACTTCAAAAGCAAGGAGGCAATGACCGAGGCGATGGCGGATCGCCACTTCACCGCCTTGTCGGAGCGGTGGATGGATGATGGCGAATGCGCCACGCTGGATGACTTCCTGGGATCGCTGAAAAGCCTCGCCGACATCCCCGCCGAACATGCGCGGTTCATTCCGGTCTTCTTCGAGATTTTCGGCCCGAGCTTCGCGTCGCAGGCCTTCGCCGCCAGGGTCGAGAGCTTCTTCGACCGGCTGGGCAGGCATTTTGCGGCCCGGATCGCGGGACTGCAGGACAAGGGTGAGATCGCTCCCCATCATGATTCCGCCAGCCTCGGACGCGCGCTCGCCGCCATGCTCGACGGATTGATCCTTCATCGCGGCCTGTTCGCGATCTCGGCGAAGCGGCAAAAAGCGATGATCGTGGAGGTCATGCGCCTCTTCGAAAACGGCCTCCGGCCGAAGCAGGCGAGTCCGTCCTGACCGAAACGCTCTAGCCGAAACGTCGCCTGGCTTCCAAGGCCAGCCCGATACCCACGCTGCCGAACCGGTCTCCCTCGACCACGGCTGCATCCGGCACCGCCTCCAGCAACGCGCGTCGCACCACCGGGATCGCAGTCGTGCCGCCGGTCAGAAACAGCGCGGAAATCCGCTCCGATCCGATCCCCGCATCGCCAAGCGTAACGTCCAGTGCTTTGCGGATCGCCCCGGTTTCGCGAGCGATGATCGCCTCGAACTCCGCCCGCGCGATATCCACTTTCAGACCCTTTTCGATGGCCGCGAGGCTGATCCATGCATCGTCCGCATCGGTCAACGCGATCTTCGACCGCTCGACCTCCAGCGCGATCCGGTGGCCCAGTCTCTCCTCCAGCACATGCGCCAGCCGCTCGATCCGCTCAGGGCTAGTCGACAGCCGCAGATAATCCTTCACCTCGCGCAGGATCGCCGGGTCGTAGAGAAGATGGATCTTCTGCCATGTGCTCAGCGACACGAAGACATGCCGCGGAATGGTGATCGTCCCGTCGCCGAAATCGCGGCGCAGCCGGCTGTCCATGCCGAATTCGGGCATGACCTTCCTGAGATTGACCAGCCGGTCCAGATCGGTACCGCCGACATGCACGCCGCCGGTCGCGAGAATGTCACCGCTCCTGTCCGCCCGGGTCCTGCCGGCGGGCGAAATTCGCACCACCGAGAAATCCGAGGTGCCGCCGCCGAGATCGGCGATCAGCGCGATTTCTTCTTTGTCGACGCTCCGCTCGTAATCCAGAGCCGCGGCGATCGGTTCGAACTGGAAGCTGACCTCCTCGAACCCGGCAGTCCTGAAGATCCGCTCCAGCGTCTCCTGCGCGCGCCTGTCTGCATCATCGTCCTCGTCGACGAACCGCACCGGACGGCCCGCGACCACCTTGTCTAACGGTGCGCCCCGAAATTCCTCCGCCGTCTCCCGGATCGAGCGGACGAAGCCGGCGATGATGTCGACGAAGGCCACGCGCTTTCCGGAGACATAGGTAAAGTCGTCCTCGAGGCTCGTCCCGAGAATGCTCTTCAGCGCCCGCATGAAGCGCCCCTCGCCGTCGCCGACATAGGCGTCGATGGCGCTGCGCCCGTATTTGCGCTGCCCGGTCTCGAAATCGAAGAACACCGTGCTGGGCAGGTCGAATTTCCCGTCCTCCAGAGGCGCCAGAACCGGTTCCTTGCCGTCGAAAAACGCCGCGGTGCTGTTGGACGTGCCGAAATCCACGCCGATCGCGTTGCTGGTCATGTCGGGTAACTCTGGGCTGGAGCTGGGGGAGAGGTCGTAAAGACCCGTTTTGTGACAGGGTCAAGACAAACCACGCGAATTTCGAAGAATCCGGGGGGCGGAGGGCGTCAAACCTCACCCCGTCGCCGCAACCATGCGATAGTCTGACATGCGATTCGCGCAACGCTCAACGAGGGGTAATCGACATGGCCTATCCACCGCGCCGAATGTCCAGCGCAAGAGACAAGGCGGAAGCCCTGTTCAAATCCGCGACCACGAAGCCGGCCGAAAAGACCGAAACGCCGCGCAAGACCGTGGTCCCGCCCGGCAAGGAAAGTGTGACGCTGCGCATCGACAATGATGTGCTGGCCCATTTCCAGAACGACGGCCCCGGCTGGCAGGACAAAATCAACAAGGCACTGCGCAAGGCCGCCGGTCTCGATTGATCTGCGCGCGTCGGCCGCCCCCTGTCTTCGGATCGGCAATGCCGGCCCGCGCGAATTGACAGGAATCAATGCGGCTCTGGCCGCAACGATGTCTGATGAACATCTCATCCTGGTCCGGTGGGCAATTACCCTTTCAGCTTTGGGAGAGGGAGAAGGCCGCGCGATACTCCCGCACGGCCTGACCGCGCCGCCCGCAAGTCCGGGCGGCGCCTCTTTTCAGCCCGAACCCGACATAACCGTCAGTGCGGCCCCGTGCCGGAATAGTTCTCGGCCAGCACCAGCCGGTAGGTGTGGACCGGTATGCCGAAGCGTTCCACGGTGAATTCGCGGATCGGCGTCACCCGCTCGAAGACTCGTGTCACCAGTTCCTGCTCGGGCAGGAAATCGTCGACCAGCACCAGCGCGTCCTCGCCCTTGTGCGCAGCCGGGTCGAACCAGATATCGAACTGGTCGTCGCGCAGCCCGATCTTCACAACGTCCAGCCGCTTGCCGGCAAACGAGAGCAGCGACGCTGTGCGATAATCGGTGGTCATCACCATGTCGACGCCGATGAACTCTTCCTCCTCGGCAACGATGGCTGCAATCTCGTCCAGCCCGAACGAGATATCGACATCGCGCAACTCGCTGCCGAACAGCCGGTACGACGGATACATCACCTGCGCCAGCACCAGCCAGACGCCCATTGCGACGCCGAACAGCGCGTGAAAGGTGAATTCGGCGCGCCCGCGCATGTAGAACACCAGCACCGGCAGCGCGAACAGATAGGCCGCAAGGTTCCAGTAGTGGAGGATCGTGTTGGAGGCACAGAGCGCGACGAAGACCGCGGTCGAGCCGATCAGAACCCAGCGGCCCACAGGCTCGAACGGCGTCCTCATCGTCCCCGCCCCGGCGGCGAAACGATAGAGCGCCAGCCCCGCGATCGGCGACAGCATCAGCACAGACGACAGCAGGAAATCCTTCAGGTTGCCGGCAAAGCCGCCATGCACCGACTGGCCGATCCGGCCCTGCAGATTGTAGCTGAAGCTCGGCCAGTCATGCGCGATATTCCAGCCGATCACCGGCGTCTGCATGACGACAGCAACCGCCGCGCCCAGCCACAGATGCCGGCTTGCAAGCAAAGGCCGCCCCTTCGGCGAGATCACTACCCAGGCGGCGAAGCCGAGCCCGAGAAAAACGGCGTTGTACTTCGAAAGCCCCGCCAGCCCGAGCGCGACGCAGCCGGCATAAAAGTAGCGCCAGACCCGCCTTCCATCCTCCAGCCCCTGATGGAACAACGCCCAGAAATGCGCGGTCGCAAGACCAAAGAAGATCAGCAGATGATCTTGATGCGCCAGCGACTGGAAGCGCATCAGCATCGGCATCGCGAGCCAGACGACCGCACCGCCGAGAAATGCGCGCAACGCCAGCTCCCGCCCGGCCAGCCGCCGCGCCCAGAACCACAGGATCCACAGGCTGCCCGCGAAAGTCAGGACGACCGGCGCGCGCAGCGCGATGAGGTTCCACCCGAAGATCTCTGCCGAAAGCCGCTCCAGCCATGCGGCCAGCGGCGGATGGTCGTAATAGGACCAGTCGAGATGCTGGCCCCAAAGCCAGTAATAGGCCTCGTCCGCGGTCGGCGGGGCGGCGAAAAGCTGCACCGCCTTGATCGCTGCGAGCGGCAGCAACAGCGCGACCAGCCAGCGCAGCTGCGGCAATGTATCCGCAAGCGTCGCCGAGGCCCGTTGCCGCGCCTTCGAACCTAAATCCGCCTGCGTCGCCAGTGACATGCCCCGCCCCTATTGCGGCCCTTCGCCGCGATAGCCCTCGGCGTGGATCAGCCGGTAATGCTTGACCGGCACACCGAAGCGTTCCGCGGTGAAGTCGCCGATCGTCTCGGTCTTTTCGAAGGCCTTTTCGATCAGAACCGTCTCCGGGAACTCGTCATAGGCGAGCACAATGGCGTCCTCGCCCTTGTGCAGCGTCGGATCGAACCAGAAATCCCACATGTCGCGGCGCGGGCCGAGATGCACGATGTCGGTGCGCCCGGAATAAAGCGACAGGAGCGACGCAGACAGATAGTCGGTCGTGACGATCATAGCCGGATCGTATTCGGCTTCCGCCTTCTCCACCTCGGCCAGCATCGACGGGGCAGCGAACATCAGGTTCTCGTCGTGACGGCCCGGCGGCTGCGTCAGCGTCAGCAGCGGCACCACGGTCGAGGTGAACAACAGCGAGCCGCCATAGAGCACACCCCACAGCACATGCAGCCGGAACTCCATCGCGCTGCGGATCAGAAACGGCGCGACCGCGAGCGGCAGCAGATAGGACGTGACGTTCCAGTAATGCGCCGCCGGCGTCACAAGACACATCGCGTACCATGTCGCCGTGCCGATCAGGAACACCGATGCCGCCGGCCCCCGCAACAGGGCCGGCACTGCCGGCGCGCCGCGGATCAGGAAGCGCAGGAAGGCAACCATCAGCACCGGCGAAACAAGCACGAAGCTCTGCACCGTGAAATTGTAGATGTGGTCGAAGGGCGATGTCGCCAGATGGCCGATGCGGTCATGCGTGTAGAACTGGAAGGACGGCCATCCATGCGACCAGTTCCAGTAAAGGACGGGCGACAGCATTGCCGCCGTCACCAGCGCCGCCAGCCACAGATGCACGTCGCCGAGCCACGCCAGCCTGTCCCTCTGCAAGAGGATCCAGACGCCGATACCGGCCGCGACGAAAACGGCGTTGTATTTCGACAGCGCCGCCAGCCCGAGCATGACCGCGAAGAGATAGAGAAGCCGGTAGCGCGGCGCGCCAGCCTCCCGGCTTTCCGCGAACAGGACGAAGAAATGAAGCGCCGCCAGCGACAGGACGATCAGCAGGTGATCGTGGATCGCAAGGCTCTGATAGACCAGCATCAACGGCGAGGCGAGCCACATGGCCGTCCCGGTCAGGAAGGCACGCAGCCTGAGGTCCGGCGGCGCCAGCCGTCCGCACCAGTACCAGAGGATGAGAAGCGTGCCCGCGAATGTCGGCAACGTCGCCAGCCGCGCGGCGACCGTTCCATTGCCGAAGACAGTGCCGGTAAGCCAGTGCACCCAGCCGCCAAGCGGCGGATGGTCGTAATAGGACCAGTCGGGATGCTGCCCCCAGAGCCAGTAATAGCCTTCGTCCGGCAACGCAGCGGCCAGAAAGACCGCGGTGAATTTCAGCACGCCGAGAACGACCAGCGCGGCGACGAGCACTTTCGTGCCGGGCAGGACTGCATCGAGCCCGGCGCCCGCCGCGCCGTCCCTGGCTGAAACCCGCCCCTCCGCTGCAAAGCCGATATCGGTCACCGGCCCACCTATTGCGGCCCTTCGCCGCTATAATTCTGCGCGTAGACCAGCCAGTAATGCTGGATGGCGAAACCGTGCCGCTCCACGGTGAATTCGCGGATCACCTCGGTCTTCTCGAAGACGGTGTCGATCAGCTCCGTTTCCGGGAACCGGTCATAGGCCAGCACCACCGCGTTCTGGCCCTTGTGCATGGTAGGGTCGAACCAGAAATCCCACATGTCCTCGCGCAGGCCCAGATGCACGATGTCGGTGCGCTTCGTCGTCAGCGCCAGCAGCGAGGCGGTGCGGTAATCCGTCGTCACCACCATGTCCGCGCCGAGCCGCTTTTCCTCTTCCTCGACAATCGCCGCGATCTCCGGCAGCCCGTGCGAAATGTTGAAGTCGCTGATCGACTTGCCGGTCAGCAACGTCAGCGGGAAGAAGGTCGAGTTGAACAGCGCCATCGCCGCAAACGCGATGCCCCAGAGCATGTGCAGACGCACTTCCATGGCGCTGCGCATGAACAGCAGCGCCACCGGCAGGAAGAACAGCACCGCGACGATGTTCCAGTAATAAAGCACCGAGGTCGAGAAGCTGAGCGCAAGGAAGACCGCGCTCGGGATCAGGAAGGCAAAACGCCCGATCCCCTGCAGCGCCGCGGCAGGCCCCTTGGCCGTGCGCCCGAAGACGAAACGCATCAGCGCGACGAACAGCAACGGCGACAAAAGCAGCACGAAGTTCTTGCAGAAATCGTAATAGCGCTCGACCACGGAATCGTGGTGCGTGTAGCCGATCCGGTCATGCAGATTGTATTGGAATGAGGGCCAATCATGCACCTCGTTCCAGTAGATCACCGGCGACTGCATCGCGACCGCGATGCTGGCCCCGATCCACAGATGCGGGCTTTTCAGCAGCACCCTTCCCTTCGGCGTAGCGATCACCCAGGCGGCGAAGGCGAGGCCGAGAAAGACACCGCTGTATTTCGACAGTCCCGCCATGCCGACCGAGACGCAGCCGGCATAGAGCCAGTGCCAGCCCGGGCCTTGCGCTTCGTCCATCGTCAGCACCAGCCGGCCGAAACAATGGGCGGCCAGGATGCCAAAGAAGATCAGCAGATGGTCATGGAAGGCGATCGACTGGAAATTCATCAGCCAGGGCGAGGCAAGCCACACGCCCGCCGCGACGAGATAGGCATCCGGACCGCGCAGGCCGGGGGTCAGTCGCTTCGTCCACCAGCCGAGCACGGCCAGCGACCCTGCGAATGTCGCCAGCGTCCCCAGCCGGATCGCCAGCAACCCGTCGCCAAACACGAAACTCGCAGCCGCGTTCATCCAGGCGCCGAGCGGCGGATGGTCGTAATAGGACCAGTCGGGAAACTTGCCCCACAGCCAGTAGTAGCCCTCGTCGGCCAGCGGCACGGCGAAGAACACATTGACGATTTTCAGGAAGACGAGCGCCGCCAGCGCCGGGATCAGGAAACGCCTGGAGGGAATGGCGTCCGCCGGGATCCACTGCGGCGCATCTTTTGCCCGCTTGTCCGCGGTCTTATCCGCATCCGGATATGGCTGCGCGAAATCGGTCATGTCGTTTGTCCCGGTTTCGCAACCATTAGACGGAACCCCTTGCGAAATCGTGTAGGCGTCGCATGCCTCAATGGCAGGCGACGTTGCGGCGCTCTTTCAGGTCAAGATGGAAATGGTCGGCGTGGTCGCGGTTGTAGCCGGGACCAAGCACCGTGCCGAACCGGCCGCAGGCCTCGCCGCGCACCCGGTGCAGGAAGGAGCGTTCGCGGAACGCGAACAGGCCCGGCTTGTGCACGTCGATAACCCGCCCGTTCCGAAGCTTGATCGCGCCGATATCGAGCGCATTGCCCTTGGAATGTTCCGACATCGAGCGCGAGCCGGCGATCTTGCGGCAGGAATAGGACGACATCTGCCGGATCTCGGCGACGCCGGAGAGGTAACGTGTCCGCGCCGCCGGGGCGAGATCCTTCTGCGCCCAGCGCGCCGCTTCCTCGGCCATGGCGCAATTCAGCTTCGCCGCCGGCGCCATTTTGATGCCGTGGCCGAGCGACGTCACCTCGACCGGCCAGTCGATGCCGCAGGAGGCGGAATCGCGGATGCGCGGGATGTCGCGATACTTGACGCCGAGGCGCTGCAGCCGCTTGCGGCACTGCACCTCTTCAGCCGGCATCGCATTGCCCGCATCGCGCTCCCCCTTGCCGAAGACGGATCTCGGCACGCTCGGAAACGCCCAGGCGGTCTGAACCGGCTGGGCGACCTGCGGGGCCGGTTGCGACGCCTGCGCGGATTGTGCGGGCGGCATCGCCGGCGCCATGCTTGCCTGCGCCGTCATCGCGGGCTGCCCCATTTGCAGAGGCGTGGCCGGAATCGGTTCGGAAACGGGGATCGCCGCCGTCGGCGTCGGATCGGCGTATGGAATGAGGACGTCGGTGGCCACGCAGCCTGCCAAAAGGCTGCCGCCAACCGTCAATGCGGCCAGCGCCGCGAGAGGTGTTTTTCGCATCGCGTCCATTCCATCCGCTCTTTGTCCCGGATCGGATGGTAAGCGTTTGCGGTAAACAAGACTTTGGAAAACGCCGTTAACGCGCGGTTAACGGCGTCGGGGACGCTGGTCGGAGGCTTATTCGCCGATCCGGCCGAGATCGGTCGCGGGAACCAGCGTGGCGACGGCGCGGGTCGAACCGAGCGACAGGGTCACCTGGCCGGCGTCGAGCGAGGCGTAGCGCAGTGGCAGATAGACCGGCGCGAAAAGCGGGCTGGCGTCGCCGGAAGGCTCGATCACCAGTTCGTCGATCGAACCGTCCTCGTTGACGAAAGCGTCGGTGACATAGCCGAGGATGACGCCATCGGCGCTGACCACGTTCATGCCCATCCAGGCGTCGTTCATCTCATGCTCGACTTCCGGGTACACATCGTCGAACACGCCGCCGAAACGGTCCGCATCCAGATTGGCGTAGGCCACCTCGTAGGCGCCTTCGATCGGACCGGCCGAGGGCTGGCTCGCCGAGATCAGCGCGGTGCCAGCGAACACGATCGCCGAGACGATCGCCAGCGCCAGGGCGCGGCGCATCCCGCGGGCCTCGGCGGCGTTGCGCCGTGTTGCGGTTTCAAAGGTGAAGCTTCCGAAAGTGTGATCTGTGTTCGTCATGGTCTCGCCGGTGATCCCTGTCACCGCCTCCTTGACCACCATCTCTACAGTGTGCCCCCGGGCGACGGTGTGCACTCCGTCACACGGCGAAAAACTGCACAGCTTGTCCGGGTCAGGCGGCGTTTGCTCTTTCGGCGAGCGCCTTCTCGACGCGATTGCGCCCGGCATTCTTTGCCCTGTACAGCGCGCTGTCAGCCTGTTCGAAGGCGGACCAGAAGCCCATGCCCGGCTTGTCGACCACGACATAGCCGATCGATACCGTGACCTTCAGATTGATGCCGCTGACCTCGACGGTCGAATTCTCGATGCCTTCGCGGATCCGGTCGGCGATCATCGCGGTCCGCGTCTCGTCGCAACCCGGCAGCACCAGCGCGATCTCCTCGCCGCCATAGCGCACGACGAGATCGTCGTCGCGGGCGTGCGATGCGATCGCGTCCGCCACCTGCTTGAGAACCTTGTCGCCGCTGGCATGGCCGAACGTGTCGTTGATCGACTTGAACCGGTCGATATCGATGATCATCAGCGCATAGCGGCCCTTCTTCTGGATCCCGTTCAGCGCCAGTTCCGGCCCCTGCACATCGAATGCGCGCCGGTTCGACAAGCCTGTCAGCGGGTCGGTCGAACTGTCTCGGGCAAGGGACTCCTCCCGGTGCATCTGCACCCGGAACCGGTTCAGCGATTCCGCCGCGATCAGAACGCCGACAAAATTGACGATTATGATGGGGATGGAGATCCGTCCCAGAAGCTCCATCGCGATCGGCAGCGGCAACACAAACAGGCTGGTAATCGAAACCGAGGACAAAAGACCGAGCAGGGAGACCTTCGCCAGCGTGTAGTCCCGATTCCCGTTCAGCCACGCGAAACCGAGACCGATCGTCGTCGAAATCGCGATTCCCGCCAGCCCGGGATAGAGCCCGACTCCGCCTTCAAGAAAACGCAATCCGCCCGTCGCCGCCGCCGTCAGCAGTGCGGCGGGCAAGCCGCCAAAGGGGCCGGCCAGAATGAGAAAGACGTGTCGCAGATCGAATATGATGCCGGGAGCGAAACGCAACGGAAATGTCATTGACACCGCCGCGGCGACCGCGAAGGTCAAGGCCGTGGCGGCGGTCTCCCACCGCGGCGACGTGCAGCGCGTGATGGCCAGCTCATGCAGGCGTCCCGCGAAAGCGACAATGCCGAGGCCCTGGAGGAAAGCTGAAAAGATAGCGATCCCGTCCATGTAAATCCCCGTTACTCTGTCGCGCAGACTTGCCCGGCGACGCTTGCAAACCCGTTAAAATTCGCGGGTAACAATCGGCAGGATGCTCATATCGTTAAGGAATTCATAAAACGGCTCGCGGCCGGCGCCGGTCAGACCGGCACCCGGATCCGGCGCCAGCGCGCCTCGATCGCCGAATAGGCGGCGAAGGCGATAAGCCCGATGCCGGTGGCGGCGAGCAGAAAAGCTCCCGCCGGAAGCGACTGGACATAATTGAGCGCCTCCTCGAGACCGGGCCTGTCCTCTGCGCCTTCGGCATTGAGAAACCGCAGCAGGAACAGGAAGGCGATCACGGCCAGCACGAAGCCGCGCGCCAGAAGCCCCGTGATCGACACCGGATCGATGATCGCCATCGCGTCCGGTCCGGCATCGAAATGGTCCGCATATTTTCGGCGCACCGCTTTCCACGCATGGGCGCATGCGACGCCGAAAACGGCAATGGCGAGCCCCAGAGACACATAATGCTGCCCGACGACCGTCGCGACCGCGTTGGCGAGAGACCCGCCGCTTCCGCCGCCGCCGTCTCCGCCCGCAAGGACGCCGAGCAGCGAAAGGGCAAACAACGCGATCGTCGAATAGGTGAAAGCGCTGACCAGCAGCCCCGCCCGTATCGCCAGACCTTTCGGGTCCGTGCCGTGCCCGTCGGGATCGAGAAAGGCCTGCACCAGCCGCCAGATCACGTAGCCCGCCAGCCCTGCCACCATCAGCCAGACGATTGCCTCACCAAAAGGTTGCCCGAGCAGCGTGCGCAACGCGTCCTTCGATCCCTTCTCCTCGCCCGAGCCGATAGCCGCCAGCAAGGCGAAAATGCCGATGATCAGATAAACCAGCCCGCGCGCGCCATAGCCCATGCGGGCCAGCGGCTTGATCCATGTCCTTGCTGCGCTCATCTGCCTCGCCTCATGTTTTCGAGTGGCCGAGATCGCCGGAGCCCGCGCTGCCGCGCGAAAGATAATGCGCCGCCAGCCAGCACAGGCTCGCCCAACCGATGCCCAGCGACCACCCGGCCAGCACGTCGCTCGGCCAGTGTACGCCGAGATAGACGCGGCTCGCGCCGATGACGATCGCGAGCACAATGGCGGCGCTGACGATGAAGACCCGCACCGAATGGCGCGGCACGAAGCGGATCGCGACGGCGGCAAGCGTCAGCCACGCAAGTGTGCCCACAGTGGCGTGGCCGCTCGGAAAACTCGACGTGAACGTCTTGTCCAGATGATCGACCAGTTCCGGGCGCGGCCGCTCGAAGACGAGCTTCAGACCCGAGGACAAGGCGGTGCCGCCGGCGAGCGCCACGGCAAGAAAAATCGTCGCCGCCCGCTCGCGCAACAGGCCCAGCACACCGAGTGCCGCGATGGCGACCGTGACGAGGATCGGATAGCCGCCCAGCGCCGTCAGCTCCGCCGCCGTCTCCTCGAACCAGGGCGGCCCCCAGGCGTCCGACAGGTTGGCCGGATTGCGCAACGACAACAGCACCGACCGGTCGATCGCATCCGTCCAGCCATTCTGGATTGCAACCGCCAGCAAGGCGAACAGCGCGAATCCGCCAATCGACAGGGCCCACAACACCGCGATCGGCGGGTGATTGTGGTTGGGATCGAGGCGAGAAATGGCCGAAGCGGGACGGGTCTGTCGGTCGGTTGAGGAAAAATCGGTGCGGGTCATCAGGAACCGGAACGCAGCTGCAGGCGTTCCGGTTCCGTCGCGTGATGAAGCAGGAGACGACGATGCCTCCCGTTCGGTCGGAAAACGAAACCCTCTATCTGCTCTGGTACGACGAGCCGCGCAAAGAAACGGCCGTTGCCAACGGGCCGCAAACCCGCAAACTGGCCGACGGTCTCTATCTGGTTTTTTCCGCACGCAGCCGCTCGGAACTCTATCACGATGTCAAGCGCCGCCTCGATCCGCAAAGCCTGCTCGTCGCGCCACTTGCCGGCGATCCCAAATTCAAGGGAATGGCCGGTGGCGCGCTGAATTGGCTGCGCGCGAACTAGCTTCCCGCCGCTTCGGGCTCAGATCGCCTCGACGCCGATGGAATAACTGGTCGACCAGACCTCTCCGGCCCGGAACGCCCGCCCCCCGGCAATCGCGCCCGCGCCGTCCCGCGCCTCGAACCGCGCATTCAGCGGCTCGACGCCGAAGCCCCGAAACCGCCCGTTCCACGGCTTTGACGTCCGCCCGCCCGTCGAGATCCAGAACAGGCAGGTCGGATAATCCTCCGCCCGCCATTTCAGCCGCACCGCATGTCCCGACTGCGGATAGACGATGCGCAGGGCGCCATCGACGCCGAACAGCTGGAACGCCTCCTCCGTCGTCTCGCTCAGCAAAGAGCCGAACGAAACCGTCCCGCCATCGACGAGCGGCAGCGCCCCGGCATCGTCGAACCGCGCGCCCGGGGCGAGCCGCGACACGCCCCTCTCGAAAGTGACCGGAAACGTCTCGCCATACGCCCAGACGCCCTCGATCAGCAACTGCTCGCCCGCCAGTCCCGGCGCGAGGATCGGATGCAGCCCGATCGGCAAGACGCAGTCGCGCCGCGCCGTCACCTCCAGCGTGAATTCCACCCGAGCCGCCCCCGGCACGCCCCGCACCGTCCGCCGCAGCCGCTCCACGGGCCTGTCCTCCGGATAGTCGATGACAAGCGCCACCGCATCGCCATCCTCCTCGCCGCGCGCCTCGAAGGTCCAGCAATTGTCCGTGCCGAACCCGTGCACGACCGGATCTGCCCCCGACTTGCCGAACGGCACGCAAGCCCACTCCCCGCCAAGAAACCGCAGATGCGCGGGTATCGTGTCGTCCCCCGCGATCGCCCCATCCCCCTGCCACGCCGCCTCCGCCAGCGGCCGCACGACCCGCCCGTCGGGAAGCGTCAGATCCAGACGATGAACGGCCCCCGACAGCGCCCACACCTCGGCGGTGCCGTGGGACCATGAGAGGGAGTGTTTCGTACCGGGAAGGGCAATAGACATGGGTCTGAACTCCAAAGCAGCCGCATGCTCGACTGATACTCAGGCCGAGCCCCTGATCAAGCCAACTTGTCTCCCTCTCAATCCCCCAATTGACGCTCCCCCTCCCCGCCTGCCAAGAGAGCGCGCTCCACCTGCCGGTCTGCCCGGCCTCATCCGTCCGGGATCGTGCCCATGCTCATGCGCCTCGCGCCCGTCATTTTCGTCCTGCTCTGGTCGACCGGTTTCATCGGGTCCAAGCTCGGCGCGTCGGATGCCGAGCCCTTCACATTCCTGTCGCTGCGCTTCCTGATCGTGCTGGCGATCCTGTTCCCCGTGTTGCTCGTCACTGGTCGCCGGGCGCGGGGCTGGCGGGAACGGGGCCATTCCATGGTCGTCGGCATGCTGATCCACGGCGGTTATCTCGGCGGCGTCTTCTGGTCGATCCGCCACGGCATGCCGGCCGGCGTCTCGGCGCTGATCGTCTCGCTGCAGCCTATCCTGACCTCGCTGCTCTCGGCCCCGTTGCTCGGCGAACGGCTCGCTCCGCGTCACTGGATCGGGCTCGCGCTCGGTCTCGCCGGCGCATTGCTGATCTTGGAACCGGGCCTTGCAGGCGCCTTCGATGCCGACAGCGGCATCACCGCGGCGAATGTCGCCGCCAATCTGGTGGCCCTGATCGCCATCACCGCCTCGACCATCTATCAGAAGCGTTTCGCCACCGGCACGGACATGCTCGCCGGCGCGGTCTGGCAATATGTCGGCGCGGTGCTGCTCGTCGGCGCCGCCTCCTTCGCCTTCGAGACGCAGACGGTCCACTGGACGCCAAACTTCATCTTCGCGCTTGGCTGGCTGGTGCTGGTCCTGTCGATCGGCGCCATCTCGCTGCTGATGCTGCTGATCCGCCAAAACGCGGTCGCCAGCGTCTCGGGCCTGTTCTATCTCGTCCCCGCCTGCACCTCCGTCGTCGCCTTCTTCATGTTCGACGAAACGCTCTCGCCGCTCCAGCTCGCTGGCTTGGCTCTGGCGACGGTCGCCGTGCTGATGATCTCCCGCGTCTCGCTGAGGCGAACACCGGCCTGAACCGCCATTCGAAAAAATTTCGGCGACATGTCGATTGGCCGTCGGCTTCTCCGTCATGGCGGTGAAAGCAATCCCGCTTTCGCGTTCCATTTCGGAGTAAGAGACCATGACCACAATGATCGCCATGGGCGCGGTTGCCGTCGCAGCCATCGTCGCAATCCCGCTTTTCCTGCCGAACCACGCCACGGCCGAACGCAGCGCGGTCATCGCCGCCGAACCCGGCGAGCTGTTTCCGCTGATCGCCTCGAACAGCGGCTATCAGCGCTTCAATCCCTACAAGGCGAAGGATCCCGACCTGAAGATCGAGATGTTCGGACCGGCATCCGGCATCGGCTCGGGCTTCGCCTTTGACGGCAGGGACGGCAAGGGCACGCAGACCGTCGTCGCGCTCGAGGAGAACCGTTCGGTCACGATGCAGATCGATCTCGGCGCACGGGGCAAGCCTGTCACCGTCTTCACGCTGGAGCCGGTCGGCGCGGGCGCCCGCGTCACCTGGTCCACGCGGTCCGACTTCGGGTTGAACCCGGTCGGTCGTGTCATCGGACTTTTTCTTGATGGCATGCTCGGACCCGATTACGAAAAGGGTCTGAAATTGCTCGGAAATGCCGCCCAGGCCGCCTGATCGACAACCGCTTTTCACACAGGAAATTCCCATGCGTTACACCTTCTTTCTGTATCACGATGAATCCGGAGCAACCGAGGTCAGCGAAGCCGACATGGAGCGCGGCCTTCGGATGTTCGGCGAATATATCGGCGCGCTGAAGAAAGCCGGCGTCTTTGTCGACACGGACCGCCTCGCCCCCTCGCCGACCGCGACCACCCTGTCCATTCGCAATGGCGAGCGGCTCATTCAGGACGGCCCCTATGCCGAAACGAAGGAACAGCTCGGCGGCACCTTCGTCATCGACGTGCCCGACCTCGACGCCGCCATCGCCTGGGCGGAGAAATGTCCCGCCGCGCATTTCGGAAAAATCGAGATCCGCGCGTCGATCATGCCGCAGGGCGGCAATCCCTATGCCGGCTGACGCGGCTTGAATGGCCGCTCGGAAATCGATGGCTCGCGCGCGGCAGCCGAAAGGGTCGCGCGCGAATCCTATGGCAAGCTGGTCGCCGTCATCGCCGCGCGCACCGGCGACATAGCGGCGGCCGAGGATGCGTTGTCGGACGCCTTTTCCAGGGCGATCCAGACCTGGCAGCGCGATGGCGTGCCGGACAATCCGGAAGGCTGGCTCGTCACCGTTGCCCGCAATCGTCTCGCCGATATCGCGCGCAGCGCCGCGATGCGCCGTTCGGCCGGGCCGGTTACCGATGCGATGGCTGATCCGAACGTCGAACTCGGCGATCCATTCGGTCTCGAAACCGACGCCGTACCGGATCGCAGACTGCTTCTCCTTTTCGCCTGCGCTCACCCGGCGATCGACGAGACAATACACACGCCGCTCATGCTGCAGACCGTGCTTGGCTTCGAGGCATCCGACATCGCCGCCGGTTATGCCGTTCCCGCCGCCACCATGGCGCAGCGTCTGGTCCGTGCGAAACGCAAGATCAGGGATGCGCGCATTCCCTTCGCCGTTCCGTCGCAGGAAGAATATCCGGCCCGCGTCGGCGCCGTGCTCGAGGCAGTCTACGGTGCCTATTCGCTCGCGTGGAGCGACGACGCCCACGGCGACGTGACAAGCGATGTCGGCGCGGAGGCTCTGTGGCTTGCATCCGTCATGGCCGATCAATTGCCCGACGAACCCGAAGCGCTTGGGCTGCTGGCGCTGATCGCCTATTCGCTGGCGCGGCGTCTCGCCCGCTCCGACAAGGCCGGACGCTTCGTCCCGCTGGACAATCAGGACACGTCCCTTTGGGACGCAAAGCTGATCCGGAAGGCAGGCGTCGTGCTGGAACGGGCGGCGCTCAAGGGCCGGCCGGGCCGCTTCCAGCTGGAAGCCGCCATACAGGCCCTGCATTGCGACAGGGTGAATACCGGGACCACCGACTGGGCAGCCATTGCCCAGCTTCACGACGGTTTGCTCGCGATCGCTCCGACGCTTGGCGGCGCCGTCGCTCGTGCCGCTGCCATCGGCAATGTGGCGGGACCTTCGGCCGGACTCGCCGCGCTCGAGGTCTGCGAGAACCTGGCGCGCGGCGAAACGCTTTCGCGGTTCCAGCCCTACTGGGCGGCTCGCGCCAGACTGCACCGGGAAGCCGGCGACACCGCATCCGCCCGCAAGGCCTATGAGAAGGCCGTGGAACTGACGTCCGACGCAGGCCTCAAACTCTGGCTGCAGAAAGAACGCGACGGATTATGAAAATCCGGTTTTCCTAAGCCGCGAGAGCTCCGATCGTTGCGGTCCAGGCTCCCCTGCTAAATCGTCCTGACCAGCCGCAGCGCATCATAGATCGCCGCATGGATGTTCCGCGCCGACACCGCGTCACCGATGCGGTAGAGCTCGTAGGCCCCGTCCGGATTTCCTTTCATCGCCTGCGGCCGGCCCGCGATCAGCGCCTCGTAATCCACCGCGCCGAGATTGGACGAGCCGGGCTTCAGCGCGAAATAGAGATCGTCCAGCGGCCGCGTCGCGGCATTCACCACCACCTGGTCGACCCGTCTTTCGCGCGTAAAACCGCCATAGTCGCTGCCGAGCCGCGCCATGAGCCCGTTGCCGTCCCGCGTCACCGCGTCCAGCTTCCAGGTCACGGTGAAGGTGACGTCGTGTTTCTGCAATTCGCGCATGGCCGGCGTCAGCGACATGCCCATCACCTCCGACGCGAAGATCCGGTCGCGCGTCACGATCTCCACCTTCGCGCCCGTTGCGGCGATGGTCTCCGCCGCCTGCAAAGCGGCATAGTCGCCCGCATCGTCATGGATCAGCACATTGTCGCCCGGCCGCGCATCGCCCGACAGGATGTCCCAGGCGGAAACGACCAGTTCATTGCCCGCCTCCAGCACCTCGGTATGCGGAAGACCGCCCGTGGCGACGATCACCGTGTCGGGCGCATCGGCCAGAACGGTCTCAGGCTCGGCGAAACTGTTGAACCGGAAGGCGACGCCCAGCCGCTCGCATTCCGCCATGCGCCAGTCGATCACCTGCATCATCTCCGCGCGCCGCTTCGTCTGCGCCGTCAGCCGGATCTGCCCACCGGCATCGCTCGCCGCCTCGTGGACGGTGACACTGTGGCCGCGCTCCGCCGCCACCCGCGCCGCCTCCATGCCCGCCGGACCTGCCCCGATCACGACGACACGCTTGCGCGTCTCTGCCGGCGCTATGCTGTGCGGCATGGCCAGTTCGCGGCCCGTCGACGGGTTGTGCACACACCGCGCGCCGCCGCCCTGATAGATGCGGTCGAGGCAGTAATTCGCGCCGACGCAGGGCCGGATCCGCTCTTCACGCCCCGCGATAATCTTCGCGACGATATGCGGGTCGGCGATATGCGCCCGCGTCATCCCCACCATGTCGAGCTTGCCCTCGGCCACCGCATGCCGCGCCGTCGCCACGTCCTGTATCTTCGCCGCGTGGAAGGTCGGCATCGCCGTCGCTGCCCGGATCTCCCCGGCAAAATCCAGATGCGGCGCGCTGCGCATGCCCTGCACGGGAATGACGTCGGTCAGCGGCGCGTCGGTCTCGATATGACCGCGGATCACGTTCAGGAAGTCGACCAGGCCGCTCTCTTTCAGCCTGCGCGAGATCTCCAGCCCGTCTTCCCGGCTCAGCCCGCCCGTCATCATCTCGTCGCCGACATAGCGCACGCCGACGATGAACTCCGGCCCCACCCGCTCGCGGATCGCCTTCAGAACGTCGAAGGAAAGCCGCAGCCGGTTTTCCAGGCTGCCGCCATAGGGGCCGTCCAGCATGTTGGTCGCGGGAGACCAGAACTGGTCGAGCAGGTGACCGTAGGCTTCCAGCTCGATCCCGTCGAGCCCGGCCGCCTGCATCCGCTCCGCCGCGTCGGCATAGTTTTCGATGATCCGCGCGATGTCCCAATCCTCGGCGAGTTTCGGGAAAGCCCGGTGCGCCGGCTCGCGGTCATGCGTCGACGAGACGGTCGGCAGCCAGTCGCCCTGGTCCCAGCGTGTTCGCCGGCCGAGATGGGTCAGCTGGATCATCACCGCCGTGCCGTGCTCGTGGCACTCGTCCGCAAGCTTTCGCATCCAGCCGACCACCTCATCCTTCCAGGCGAGGATATTGTTGAAGGCTGGCGAGGAGTCGCGCGCCACCGAGGCCGAGCCCGCCGTCATGGTCAGCGCCACCCCGCCCTTCGCCCGCTCCACGTGATAGGCGCGATAGGCGTCCTTCGGCATGCCGTCCTCGGCATAGGCCGGCTCATGCGCCGTGATCATCAGGCGGTTCTTCAGCGTCAGATGCTTCAGCCTGTAGGGCTGCAGCAATGGATCGTTCGGAGAGGAAGACATGGCAGGGCTCGCACGATTCTTGCCCTGCGAGACTTCCAAAAACCGCGCGCCGCGTCCATCGCGAAGGCGACGGTTTCATGCGGCTGACCGCCAGCCACCCATTCTCCCCTCGGGTAAATGATCGCAGAAGGACGCAGCACAACCTATGCGCGATTCATGCCATCATGCGGACTTGCCGGCACGGCCCGCCGTGCACATCTTTGTACCATCCGTTTCCGCCGCGAGGTAACGCATGCACATTCTTGGCCTTGTCCTCATCCTGCTGCTGGGGGCCGCCATTTTCGGCCCGCAGCTCTGGGTGCGGCATGTCCTGCAGCGCCATGGCGCGGACCGGCCGGATTTTCCCGGCACGGGCAGCGAATTGGCCGAACATCTGATCGCCGAACACGGCCTCGACGGCGTGAAGGTCCAGACGACCGAGAAAGGCGACCATTATGATCCGCAGACGCGCACGGTCTGCCTGTCGCGGGAAACCCATGCCGGGAAAAGCCTGACCGCGGTCGCCGTCGCCGCGCATGAGGTCGGCCACGCCCTGCAGCATGCCCGCAACGAGAAGGGCCTGAAACTGCGCCAGTCGCTGGTCGGCGTCGCGGCGGCCATCGACACCGTTGCCTCGGCCTTCTTCATTGCCGCGCCCGTTCTGACCGTCATCGTCCGCTCACCGCTGGCGCTTCTCGCCATGGCCGGCATCGGCATTGCGCTGCTCGCCGTCCGCGTCCTCGTTCACCTCGTTACCCTGCCGGTGGAATTCGACGCCAGTTTCGGCAAGGCGCTGCCGATCCTGCGCGCCGGGAATTATCTGCAGGAGAGCGATCTGTCGGACGCACGAGGCGTCCTCCGCGCCGCCGCCCTCACCTATGTCGCCGCCGCGCTCACCAGCCTGCTCGACCTCGCCCGCTGGATCCGGCTGCTGCGCTGGTAGCCGCTTCCTTTCCCTTGGAGCCGCGACCATAGTGCGAAGATGAAAACCCTCTATCTCCTCCGCCACGCCAAATCCTCCTGGGACGACCCCGCCCTCGACGATTTCGACCGCCCGCTCTCGAAACGCGGCCGCACGGCCGCCCCACTTGTCGGGAGATACATGGCCGAGCATGGCTGGCAACCGGACCGCGCTATGGTCTCCCCGGCCGTCCGCGCCCGCGACACCTGGCGGCTCGTCTCCGCCGAACTCCCCGCCCCCGTCAAAACCCGCTTCGAACCGGCGATCTACATGGCCGAGCCGGAAGCCCTGCTATCGCTGCTGCGCGAAACCGAAGCCCTCGGCTCTGTCATCCTCGTCGGCCACAATCCCGGCCTCGAAACCCTCGCCGCCCGCCTCGCCGGCCCCGGCTCCGACCCGCAGGCCCGCGCCCGAATGACGGAAAAATTCCCCACCGCCGCGCTGGCCCGCTTAGATGTCGCCGAATTGAAGCCCGGCGGCGCGGCTTTGACGGATTTCATCCGCCCAAGAGACCTTCCCTCCTGACACCATCCTGTCAGCAGCAGGTTTCCGTTCACCTTTTCCCCTTTCCATCGCGCCCGCCATTTCCCATATTGGCCGCATGGCCAAATCCCCACCGAAAAAGACCGGCAAGCCCTCCGGGTTTGAGGAAGCTCCGCAGGCGGAATTCGAAGGCGCCCCGCTCAGCGGCAGCGTCGAGGATTGGGTCAAGCAGCTCGAAGCGGAAGCCGAACGCGACGCGCGCGACACCGAGATGCGCGAGATACGTTCGAAAGCGGGGAAGCACAGACGTAAGGCCTCCGGCGACAGTTCTCCAGCCTCCAGCGAGCCTTCAGGGAAGAGCAAGCGCGGCCCCGCCGGCGAGGGCGACAGCCCGAAGCTTAAGGGCGGGGCCCCCAAGAAGACCAAAACCGACCGCATCTACACGGTCGGCGACAAGCGCACCGGCGGCGGCGTCTCCATTGGCGGCACCAACGATCCGCGCGAGCGCGCCGCGGCGGGCCTCAACCCGGTCGCCGGCCTCGACGTATCGCTGGAGGAAGCCACCCAGCTCGCCTCCACCACCGGCGTCACCGCCACGGTGGAATCCCTCAAGGCGCTGATCGACTCGGGCAACCCGCTGTTCAAGGACGGCAAGCTGTGGGTGCCGCACCGCCCCGAGCGGCCGGAAAAATCCGAGGGCGGCATCCCGATCACGATGAAATCGGCCTACGAGCCGGCGGGCGACCAGCCGACCGCGATCCGCGATCTGGTGTCAGGCCTCAAGGACGACGACCGGATGCAGACCCTGCTGGGCGTCACCGGCTCGGGCAAGACCTTCACCATGGCGAAGGTGATCGAGGAGACGCAGCGCCCCGCGCTCATCCTCGCTCCCAACAAGACGCTGGCCGCGCAGCTCTATGGCGAGTTCAAGTCCTTCTTCCCGGACAACGCGGTCGAGTATTTCGTCTCCTATTACGACTACTACCAGCCCGAGGCCTACGTCCCGCGCACGGACACCTATATCGAGAAGGAATCCTCCATCAACGAGCAGATCGACCGCATGCGCCACTCGGCGACGCGCGCGCTGCTCGAACGCGACGACGTCATCATCGTCGCCTCGGTTTCCTGCATCTACGGTATCGGCTCGGTCGAGACCTACACGGCGATGACCTTCAAGATGGAGATCGGCGACCGCATCGACCAACGCCAGCTTCTGGCCGACCTCGTCGCCCAGCAATACAAGCGCGCCGACATCAATTTCGTGCGCGGCTCCTTCCGCGTGAAGGGCGACACGATCGACATCTTCCCCGCCCACCTGGAGGACCGCGCCTGGCGCATCTCGCTGTTCGGCGACGAGATCGAGGCGATCGACGAGTTCGACCCGCTGACCGGCAAGAAGACCGACGCGCTGAAGACGGTCAAGATCTACGCCAACTCGCACTACGTGACCCCGCGCCCGACGCTCAACCAGGCGATCAAGTCGATCAAGGAGGAGCTCAAGCAGCGCCTTGAGGAGCTCAACAAGGCCGGCCGCCTGCTGGAGGCGCAGCGCCTCGAACAGCGCACGCAATACGACCTCGAAATGCTGGAAGCCACCGGCTCCTGCGCCGGCATCGAGAACTATTCGCGCTATTTGACCGGCCGCAACCCCGGCGAGCCGCCGCCCACTTTGTTCGAATATGTCCCCGACGACGCCATCGTCTTCATCGACGAGAGCCACGTCACCATCCCGCAGATCGGCGGCATGTATCGCGGCGACTTCCGCCGCAAGGCGACGCTCGCCGAATACGGTTTCCGCCTGCCGTCGTGCATGGACAACCGCCCGCTGCGCTTCGAGGAATGGGACGCCATGCGCCCGCAGACGGTCGCCGTTTCGGCCACGCCCGGCGAATGGGAGCTCGAACAGTCCGGCGGCGTCTTCGCCGAGCAGGTCATCCGCCCCACCGGCCTGATCGACCCGCCGGTCGAGGTGCGCGGCGCCAAGACCCAGGTCGACGACGTGCTCGACGAGATCCGCATCACCGCGAAGGCCGGCTACCGCACGCTCGTCACCGTGCTCACCAAGCGCATGGCCGAGGACCTGACGGAATATCTGCACGAGCAGGGCGTCCGCGTCCGCTACATGCATTCCGACATCGACACGCTGGAGCGCATCGAGATCATCCGCGATCTGCGTCTCGGCGCCTTCGACGTGCTGGTCGGCATCAACCTGCTGCGCGAGGGCCTCGACATCCCGGAATGCGGCTTCGTCGCCATCCTCGACGCGGACAAGGAGGGCTTCCTGCGCTCCGAGACCTCGCTGATCCAGACGATCGGCCGCGCCGCGCGCAATGTCGACGGCAAGGTCATCCTCTATGCCGACAAGATCACCGGCTCGATGCAGCGCGCCATGGAGGAAACCAGCCGCCGCCGCGAGAAGCAGCTTGCCTTCAATGAGGAACACGGCATCACGCCGCAATCGGTCAAGGCCAACATCGCCGACATTCTCGATAGCGTCTACGAGCGTGACCATGTCCGCGCCGACATCACCGGCGCCAAATACGGCGCGAAGGACGAGGGCGCGCTGATCGGCAACAATCTGGAGGCGCATATCAAGGCGCTGGAAGGCCAGATGCGCGACGCCGCCGCCGACCTCGACTTCGAAACCGCCGCGCGCCTGCGCGACGAGATCAAGCGCCTGCGCGAAACCGAACTCGCCGTCATGGACGACGCCCTGGCGCGCGACACCGGCATCGAGAACACGAAGGCGTCCCGCAAGGCCAAGGCCACGGGTCACCCTCGCCCTTCGAGGCCCGCTTCGCGGGCACCTCAGGATGAGGGTGACAACGCCGCCGCCAGCAGCCCTCATGGTGAGGCGCGAGCGCAGCGACATCATCCTGAGCCTGCCGAAGGATCGAACCACGAGGGCTCAGGCTCCTATTTCCGCAAAAACACCCTCGACGAAATGACCGTCGGCCGCACCGAGAAGCCCGTCGGTAAAGAGCCGCCGCCGAAACCACTCTCCCCCCCTCGCGGGGGAGATGTCGGCGCAGCCGACAGAGGGGGGCCCGGGGCCCCCACCAGCAACGAGCGCAGCGAGGCGCTTAAGGGCGGGGCAAACAACTCCCCCAAACCCATCAAGCGCCACAAGATCGGCGTCGGCAGCTACGAAGACCCGGCCGACGAACGCGCCCGCAAGCGCAAGCCGGGCAAGACCGGCCGGCCGGGGCGGTGACCATGGACAGCGTGCCGCCGCAATTCATCGAGATCGTGGAAACCGTTCGGGACGTCTATGTCCGCCAGTACAGCGAGTTTGTCGGCGGTTTGTCCCAGGATACGCATATCGTCGAACCAGTCCTGCTCGATGCAGAGGGCGCCTTTGCAGTCGAAGGGCCCTTGAACCTGCCCCACCGCGCAGACTTCGCGCTTCTGGAAACCGGCGAACTCGCCATGTTCACGGCGGAAAAGTTCGTCGGTTTCGAAGCGTTTTCCTTTCCGCTGGGCGCTACGCAGATCGTAATCTCCCCCTTTCATTGGGACAGCGCCCTGGTCCGGGTGACCGGCAAATGGGACGAACACTCGTCCCGTCTCTTCGAGGAATGGTACCGCAGCGCATTCGGTGACGATGATGCGACGGATGATCTGGCAATCCGAAACGTGGTCCATTTCGTCTCCGACCCGGAGATATCCAAGTCCGGCTACACGTTCACCGCCGATCTCGGCACGGCCCCCGCCTCGACGCTCGGCGACCTGCTGCTGGCGCTGCTCGGCAACACGCCGGAACGCATCGAGATCGGCACATGACGACGCTGGAACTGCACTTCAACGGCGATACCGGCAAGACCCGCAGGCCGGGGCGGTAAGGAGCACGCAGATGGGCAAGGTCAACGCCGAATGGCACAAAGCCAATCCGATGCCGAAGAACCCGACGCTTGCGCAACGGGTCGCCTGGCACCGCGCCCACGCTGCCCGCTGCGGCTGTCGCGAGATGCCGGAAAACATCCGCAAGCTGATCGAGGCGGAAGACGCAAGCGAATGCAAGGCGGGGCGGTAAGACGAACGGTAGCCTGATATGCAATGCCGACGATTGGCTGAGCAATTAAAAAGTTCGTCATCCTTGTCTGTTGACGGGGGTGGGAGATGCTTTCTGTCAAATGGCATGACATGGGGGCGCAACGACGCACCCTTTGCCGGTTCTGGCTGCCATGCAATCCATATATGCTCTGCAGGTGGGTAACGGAGAGCCATGGATATCGAGCCTGAGGAATTGGCAGACCGAAGGGCCGCACGCTGGTGGCGTGGCCAGCCCTATGTTGTCTGGGTGCTCGTCACTCTGGCGCTCGTTTTCCTGCTCGTGGCGGGGGTCTGGATCTCGAACCTCATATTGGATCCGCCGATGGAACCGGACTTCATTCCGGGAAAATGCATCCAGAACGATTGGGGATTCATGAACTGCCCAGGCCGCTTCGAAACCCATCTGCGAAACCTGCCCGTCTATGTTGTCGTGGCGTTGCCGACAGCGATGTTCTATCCGAAAGCCTGGATCCCGATCGGATTGGCGATTGCGGCAATTGCCGGTTTGGCGGCCCTGCTGCGCTTTGTCGCCAACCGGATTTGAACCGGCCGGAAACGGCAAGATCGCCTCCTGCGAGGGCGAGGACCGGCTTGCAAAGCAAGGCAATCGATCCAGTGAATCGATTACAGGTCCGAACGCCGACGAACGCGCCCGCAAGCGCAAGCCGGGCAAGACCGGACGGCCGGGGTGGTAATGCACCCGGCCGTCTTCTTTAGCGACGGGTTAATCCGTGAAGGGACCGCAGCGCCCTAAACGCGTTACAAATTGGAGTCCACTACACAGCGGCGTTAGGTACCCGAAGATATAGAAACATATTCTCGTTAGAACGTCTTATTGGACTTGATCATGAGCAAATGCGCATGTTCTTGTATGTGTGGAGGTAATTCACGTGCAGGCATTTTGCGCATATCCCGGTCAGCCACCTGCTATCGGGCAGATTTTTTCTAACGCAAATGTCGCCCCAGGTATTCCTGGCCTCAATCTCCATTTGTGGCCCGAAAATGATATATGTGGCCGCCCTTTAATTGATCCCATATTCGAAAATATTGAAGCCTCAGATGCCCTTATTGCCGACGTAACATACCCCAATTTCAATGTTTTCTTTGAGATCGGATACGCCATCGGCTTAGGCAAAAAGGTACTTCTGACAGTAAATGGTGGACTGAAAAGGGATCGGTCCCTAATCGCGTCCATCGGAATTCTAGACTCGATTGGGTATGAAAATTACGAAAATTCAGAGCAGCTAAAAGCCGCGCTAGAATTAATAAACACAAGAAATATACTATATAACGAGAAAAGAAAAAATCTAAAGAGCCCAATTTATGTTATAGAATTTAACAAGCAGGTAGAATTTCTTACGCTTATATTATCGCGCGTAAAAAAATCTCGTCTGAGATATAGAAGCTTCAATCCAAGCGAACACATTAGGCTATCCGCAAGAGAAGCAATCGACCAAGTATCCAGTTCGTCAGGAGTGATTATTCCCCTGGCAGCTAGCCACTACGAGAATTACCTAGAGCACAATTTCCGGTGCGCATTTGTTGCCGGGCTGAGCCGGGGCTTCGGAAAGCCTACACTTCTTCTGCAGGAGGTAGGGGGGCCAGTTCCGCTGGATGTGATCGATTTTGCCCAACAGGTTCGACACCCCGAAACGGTTAGTGACCTAATTGCTGAATTTATTCCGCAAGTCACCGCGGAACTGACGGCTGATGAAGAAAAATTCTCGTCTCAGATATCACCTCTGGCCGATCTCTATATTGGCGATCCCATGGCCGAAAATGAGATGACGACCCTTCGGGACTACTACATACAAATAGATCAATTCCAGCGGACCCTCAGGGGTGAGGCCGATCTGGTTGTAGGTAGAAAAGGAATGGGCAAGACTGCTCTATTCACTCAAATTCGCGATTCCATAAGATCAAAGGTTAGCAACGTAGTTATAGACCTAAAACCGGAGGGGTATCAGCTAATTAGGTTAAAAGAGGACGTAATCAACTTCCTTTCGATAGGATCTCAGGACTACCTAATAACAGCACTTTGGGAATATCTACTTTATCTTGAAATATGCTATAAGGTCCTTGAAAAGGATAAGGAGAAGCACACAAGGGATAGAAATCTATACGAACCATACAATAACCTTCGCGATTTATATGAAGTCGAAGAAGTATCTGAGGAAGCCGATTTCTCAGAGAGACTTCTTCGCCTGTCAGAACGAATCCGACAAGAGTTTATGGCGCGCTTCAAAGGGCAATCGGATATTCGAATTTCTGCGGGTGACCTAACCGAAATATTGTATATACACGATCTGCAAAAAATTCGCACGGCTCTAATAGAATATCTAAAGCATAAAGACGAAGTATGGATATTATTTGATAATCTAGACAAGGGGTGGCCAGCGCAAGGCATATCCCCACAAGACATTAAAATCATTAGGTGTCTAATTGAAGCGGCAAAGAAAATACGCCGAGAGTTTTCAAAGCGATCAATAGATTGCTTCAGCGTCATTTTTATCAGAAATGATGTTTATGAGAATCTTATCGAGCAAAGCTCCGATTTTGGAAAAGATATGCGGGTTTCACTTGATTGGGATGACCCTGAGCTTCTCAAGGCGGTAGTACTGCGCCGAATATCAAGCAATAAAATCCCTATCGAGAGATTTGATACAGCTTGGAGCAAAATATTTAAATTGCACTACAGAGGCGAGCATAGTTTTTACTTTCTTTTAGATCACTCCCTTATGCGACCAAGGAACTTGATTAAGCTTATCTCTCACTGCAGAGGATACGCAGTAAATCGAGGGCATTCTACAATTGATGAATCGGATATCGACGCGGCTCTTGCTACTTATTCTAACGATATTCTAATTGAAGCCGATAGGGAGATTTTCGATATAGCTCCCGAAGCTAAAGACGTGATGTACAGCTTTATTGGATGTAAAAAGTATTTGAGCGAATCAGAACTCAATAAGGCAATCCTATTAAACTCCAATATTGATAATTCCGCGATCGAGAAAATAAAGTACTTTATGCTATATTTTGGATTTATCGGATTCGTTAATCGGGATAGAGAAATAGAATATATTTACAACAATCATTATAATATGAAACTGCTGCTTGGGAAAGTGCGGTCTCTTGGAGATAAATTGAGCTACGCAATAAATCCCGCGTTTTGGCCAGCACTTTCAGTTACCAACTAACCCGTGCGATAAATGGCATCGCTAAAAATCCCGGTAGGACCAAGAGCCGGTTTTGTTGGCGGTCATCGCGGCCTATCAATATCCTTCACGGAACTGGCTCCCTCCACCCGTCAGACCTCCCCAACCCACCTACTCCCCCCGCACACCCCTCCCGCCCGAAGTTCGTGTAGGTTGTGTAGGTAAAACGCGTTCCCTCCGTGACGCAATCCGCCAACACCGCCGCCAGCTTCTCCGGATAGCCGCAGGGCAGCCGCCCACCACCCCGTTGGATAACATCCCCCCGACCTCCCCGCATTCCCGGCCCCCTTGCCAAAATCCATCCACCGCGCCCCCGTCTCCGCTAACATCGCGACTGCCCTTTCATTGGAAGCCCGGGTGCACACCGGCGAACGGGGGAAGGGTCGGTGCCTGCCGTGCGGGAAGAGGTTTCCGCATGGGGTATGCCCTTAAGG
>Ga0208328_1000150_pt1 | contig 37584 bp, 40 predicted proteins | sample DeeseametaMP2633_FD_184170 | JGI IMG/M metagenome (GOLD analysis project Ga0208328, IMG submission 184170) | Marine microbial communities from the Deep Atlantic Ocean - MP2633 (SPAdes) | ecosystem: Environmental > Aquatic > Marine > Unclassified | place: Northeast of Antigua and Barbuda, North...
CCAGCCCCGTGGAGGCGACGGTCGGCCTGCCCGGCAGCAAGAGCCTCACCAACCGCGCGCTGGTGCTGGCGGCCCTGGCCGACGGGCCCAGCGTCGTACGCCGGGCGCTGCGCTCGCGCGACTCCCTGCTGATGGCCGCGGCGCTGACCGGCCTCGGCTCGCACGTCGACACCAGCGCCGACGACTGGACGGTCACCCCCGGTGCGTTCGCGGGCGACACCGACGTCGACTGCGGGCTGGCCGGCACGGTCATGCGGTTCGTGCCCCCGGTGGCGGCGCTCTCCCACGGCACCGTCTCCTTCGACGGGGACCCGCACATGCGCACCCGCCCCATCGGCGAGGTGCTGCTCGCCCTGCGTCACCTCGGGGTCGAGGTGGACGACGACGACCGCGGCGCCCTGCCGTTCCGGCTGCGAGGTCACGGCTCGGTGCGTGGCGGGCGCGTGGTGCTCGACGCCTCGCAGTCCTCGCAGTTCGTCTCCGCGCTGCTGCTGGCCGGCGTGCGCTACGACGAGGGCGTCGACGTGCGCCACGACGGCAAGCCGATCCCGTCCCTGCCGCACATCGACATGACGGTGGCGATGCTGCGCGAGCAGGGCGTCGAGGTCGACGACAGCGACGCCCACCGGTGGGCGGTGGCGCCTGGCCCGCTGCGGGCGCTGGACCGCACCATCGAGCCCGACCTCTCCAACGCCGGCCCGTTCCTCGCGCTCGCCGCGGTGAGCGGCGGCAGCGTCACCGTCCGCGACTGGCCGGCCGAGACCACCCAGGCGGGCGACGCCTGGGGCGAGTTGCTCACCGCCATGGGCTGCGCCGTCGAGCGCACCCCCGACGGGTTGCGGGTCACCGGCCCCGAGCCCGGGACCCTCCAGGGTCTCGACGTCGACCTGCACGACGTGGGCGAGCTGACCCCCGTGGTCGCCGCGCTGTGCGCCCTGGCTTCCACCCCCAGCCACCTGCGCGGCGTGGGCCACATCCGCCACCACGAGACCGACCGGCTCGCCGCCCTGGCGCGCGAGCTCGGCGGTCTCGGCGCCGACGTCACCGAGCACCCCGACGGGCTCTCCTTCCGACCTGCAGCCCTGCACGGCGGGCTGTTCCGCACCTACGCCGACCACCGGATGGCCCACGCGGGCGTCGTGGTCGGGGCGGCCGTCGACGACGTGCTCGTCGAGGACGTCGCCACGACCGCCAAGACCTTCACCGACTTCGCCGGGGCCTGGTCGGCCCTCTTCGGGCGCTGAGGCGGGCGGGTCGATGAGCGGGCGCTACTCCGAGCACGATCACGAGCACTACGAGCGCCCGCGGCGACGCACCCGCCCCCGCACCAAGGAGCGCCCGTCGTACGACGACGCGACCGACGCCCTGGTCGTGACCGTCGACCGGGGCAGGTTCACCCTGCGCGTCGAGGACCGCGTCGTGCTCGCGGTCAAGGCCCGCCCCCTGGGCCGCAAGGGCGTCGTGGTGGGCGACCGCGTCCGCGTGGTCGGTGACGTGTCCGGCGACGAGGGCTCGCTGGCCCGCATCGTCGAGGTCGAGAAGCGCTCGACCGTGCTGCGTCGTACCGCCGACGACGACGACCCCGTCGAGCGGGTGACCGTCTCCAACGCCGACCAGCTGGTGGTCGTGACGGCGCTGGCCGACCCCGAGCCGCGCCCCGGCCTGCTGGACCGCGCGCTGGTCGCGGCCTACGACGCGGGCATGCGGCCACTGCTGTGCCTGACCAAGGCCGACCTGGCCTCCCCCGACGCCCTGCTGTCCACCTACCGCTCCCTCGGGGTGCCGTGGGTGGTCACCCGTCGCGGCGGCGACCTCACCGAGCTGCGCGACGAGCTCGCCGGGCGCACCAGTGTCCTGGTCGGCCACTCCGGCGTCGGCAAGTCCACGCTGGTCAACGCGCTGGTGCCCGACGCGGGCCGCGAGGTCGGCGTGGTGAACGCGGTGACCGGGCGCGGGCGGCACACCTCGACCTCTGCCTACCTGCTGGCGCTGCCCGAGCACGACGGGCGCCCCGGGTCGATCGTCGACACCCCCGGCATCCGCTCCTTCGGGCTCGCCCACGTCCAGCCCGAGCACCTGATCGAGGCGTTCCCCGACCTCGACGAGATGACCGAGGACTGCCCCCGCGGGTGCACCCACGGCACCGAGGAGCCCGAGTGCGGCCTCGACGACGCGCTCGCCGCCGGCACCGCCGACCCCGACCGCGTCACCTCGTTCCGCCGACTCCTCGCCGCGCGGTCCGAGCCCGCCTGGTGAGGCCGAGCCGGCCTCAGCCGCCCCAGACCGCCCGGGCCCCGGCGTCGCCGGTCAGCACGACCGCGACCACGGTGGCCACCCCACCGACCGCGGCCAGCAGCGGCAGGACGCGGGCGGCGCGACCGGTGCGCAGCGTCGTGGCCGCGACCGCCAGGGCGGAGAAGGCCAGGGTCACCCACAGCGCGAAGGCAGCGCGGTCCTCGTGGGTGTCGACCGCGGGGATGCTCGACAGGGCGGGGTTGTCCTCGAGGTAGCTGTCGCCGCTGAGGTAGGCCAGCACCACGAAGACCGCCGCGAGGACCGCGGTCACGAGCGTGACGCCGCGCAACCGCTCGCGCAGGGCGGGGACGGCGTACGCCACGGCGAGCAGACCGGCCACCGGGCCGAACACGACGGCACCGTGGACGAGGAGGGCGTGGGCGGGCATCCCGTTGATCTCCATGGACCACCACGGTAGGGCCACCGGCGCCGAACGCACCTGAGGCTAGCCTGTGCGTTCGTGGCCACCCCCGACTTCACCGACGACCTCCGACTGGCCCACGTGCTGGCCGACGACGCGGACTCCCTGACGACCGCGCGCTTCAAGGCCCTGGACCTGCACGTGATGAGCAAGCCGGACCTCACCCCGGTCACCGACGCCGACCAGGCCGTCGAGGAGGCGATCCGCCGCACCCTGTCGCGGGTGCGCTCGCGCGACGCGATCACCGGCGAGGAGCAGGGCACGACCGGCAACAGCCAGCGGCGCTGGATCATCGACCCCATCGACGGCACCAAGAACTTCGTCCGCGGCGTCCCCGTCTGGGCCACGCTCATCTCGCTGGTGGTCGACGACGAGGTGGTGGTGGGCGTCGTGTCGGCGCCGCAGCTGCAGCGTCGCTGGTGGGCCTCCACCGGTGGCGGGGCCTGGACCGGCAAGTCGCTGCTCAAGGCCAGCCGCATGCAGGTCTCCGACGTACGCCGGTTGGAGGACGCGTCGTTCTCCTACTCCTCCCTCTCCGGCTGGGAGGACCGCGACCGCCTCGAGGACGTGCTCTCGCTGATGCGGCGGTGCTGGCGCACCCGGGCCTACGGCGACTTCTGGTCCTACATGCTCGTGGCCGAGGGGGCCGTCGACATCGCTGCCGAGCCCGAGCTCGAGGTCTACGACATGGCCGCCCTCGACGTGATCGTGCGTGAGGCGGGTGGCTCCTTCACCTCCCTCGACGGCAGCGCCGGACCGTGGGGCGGCAACGCCGTGGCCAGCAACGGCCACCTGCACGACGCGGCGCTGGCCTTCCTCGGCGGCCTGCCCGACGACGCCGGCGACGACCCCGACCAGCCGCGCAGCGGCCCGGGCTCGGTCTCCGACCTGCGGTCCCGGCGCCCGCGGGACTGACGCGGACCACCCGGCGGTCGAGGGGCCTGTCCACGGGGGCCGTCGGCCTCTGTACGCGTGACCTCGGTCACTTGTACGGTCGACTCGTTGCTCCCGTCCCCACCAGGAGGTCCGTCGTGAACATCGCCGCCGTGCTGGATGCCAAGGACCGGGGACGCGAGGTCGTCAGCATCTCCCCCGACGCCGGGGTGCGTGACCTGCTGGGGCTGCTCGCCGAGCACAACGTCGGTGCCGTGGTCGTCAGCCGCGACGGCCGCACCCTCGACGGCATCGTGAGCGAGCGTGACGTGGTGCGCCACCTGCACCACGACGGAACCGTGGTCAACAACACCGTCGGCGCGATCATGACCGAGGTGGTGGAGACCTGCCGTCCCGAGGCCGGCCTGGACGAGGTCATGGAGACGATGACCCGCCGCCGTTTCCGCCACCTGCCGGTCGTCGGGGACGACGGGCTGGTCGGGGTGGTGAGCATCGGGGACGTGGTCAAGCACAAGATCGGGCAGCTGCAGTTCGAGCGCGACCAGCTCGACTCCTACGTGCACCAGGCCTGAGGTCGCAGCTCGCCGAGGCTGACGCGGTGGCCGCCGACGCGGATGTCGCTGTCGGCGTCCACGACCTGGCTGACCACCGGGGACCCGTCGACGGTGCAGCCGCCCGCCAGGGCCTTGAGCACCGAGCGTCCCTCGAGGTCGCGACCCAGGACGGCGTGCCGCGGCCGCAGGCCCGGGAGCACCACGTCGCAGGCGGGGTGGGAGCCGATGACCAGCGTGCTGGGCAGCGGGTCGCGGACGGCGACGGGCAGGCTGCGCTCGGCTCGGGGACCGCGCACGCCCCGGAGCAGCCGGGCGCCCGCCGTCTCGATGCTCGCCAGCGCCAGGTCCCGCGGGCTCCCGACCCGCACGGGCGGCAGGCCCCGCAGGCGCCGGGAGCCACCACGGTCGGACCCGCCGAGGGTGAGCAGCCGGCGTCCCTGCCGCTCGACGTGGAGTGCGAGGCCGCGGGCGGCCAGCAGGTCCGCGAGGGCGCGGACCCCCGCCCAGTCGACGCCCACGCCGGCGCGTGGCGGCGCGGCCGCGCCGTCGGGGGCGAGGTCGACCACGACCTCCCGCCCGTGACCGTGCACCCGCACCACCGCGGTCGTGCCGTCGGCGCGCTCGGTGGTGATCTCGAGGTCGATGTCGAGCACGAGACGGGTGGGGGCGTCGACCCCCCTCGTGGTGCTCACGCCCGACTCCCGTCGGGGCCACCGCTGACGGCGACGTGCCCGCGCACGCGCCAGCGCGAGTGCCCGGTGGTGCCGGGCACCTCGACCTCGACGTCGGCGAGGTCGAGCCGCAGCGGCCGGCCCTCCGGCGCCCCGTCGAGCACGTCACCCACCGCGGCCGCGAGCTGGTCCCACGTGTCGATCCGACCGACCGGGCTGCTCCCCATCACCAGCCACCACCCTTCCACAGGTTCCTCAACAGGCTGTGTAGGTATAGCATCACAGATGTGAACACTACGTCTACCTCCGTCCCGGTCCGCCGCATCGACGCCCCCGGCAACTCCGCCACCGCCGGCAGCGCCGGGGCCTCCCTGAGCATCGGCGACCTCGCCGAGCGCACCGGGGTCGCGCCCGCGACCCTGCGCATGTGGGAGCAGCGGCACGGCTTCCCGGTGCCCGACCGCCTCGAGAGCGGCCACCGCCGCTACTCCGAGGCCGACGTGGCCGGGGTGCAGGAGGTGCTCGGCCGGCGCGAGGCCGGCGTGCGGCTCGACGCCGCCATCGCCGAGGTCCTCGCCGGCGCCCAGCGGGCTGCGGAGCCGCGCGCGGCCTCGGTGTGGGCCGAGCTGCGTCGCCACCACCGCGAGGTGCCGGTCCACCGACTGACCAAGCAGACGCTGCTCTCGCTGTCGTGGGCCATCGAGGACGAGTTCGCCGCGAAGGCCGAGCGGGCGCACCTGTTCGGGTTGTTCCAGGCCGAGCAGTACTACCGACCGGCCCGTCGTCGGTGGCGCGAGCTGTCCCGGGTGGCCGGCTCGGCGTACGCCTTCTACGCGCCCGCCGACCCCGACGCCCCGGCCCCCGAGGGGGCCACCCCCGTCCTGCTCGACGACGACTCGCCGGTACGCCGCGAGTGGGCCGTGGTCTGCGACAGCCACGACCTCCCGGTGGTCCTGACGGCGTGGGAGCTGCCCGGGCAGGAGGGGGTGCCCGACCGCGAGCGGCTCTTCGAGTCCGCCTGGACGATCGACCCGACGGCGGTCCGCCGCGCCGCCCGCACGTGCGCGGCCCTGGCGGCGCAGGCAGGGGCGGGGGGGACGGCGGCGGTGCAGTTCGCGCTGGCCGACGAGCCGGCACCGGTCGCGGCGGACCTCGCCGCCGTCAGCGCCCTGTTCTCCCGGGTCGTCGCCTACGTGGACGACGGCCACCGCCCGCGCGCGGGTCGGTGAGCCCGCCGATGGAGGACACCGACGTCGTGGTCGTGGGCGCCGGGCTGGCCGGGCTGCGCTGCGCCCGTCGGCTGGGCGCGGCCGGCCTGGAGGTCGTCCTGGTCGAGCGGTCGGACCGGGTCGGCGGCCGGGTGCGCACCGACGTGGTCGACGGCCACCTCGTCGACCACGGCTTCCAGCTGCTCGACCCCGCCTACCCCGCGGTACGCCGCGGGGTAGGCGTCCCCGCGCTCGCACTGTCCCCGCTGCCGGCCGGCGTGAGCACCGCGAGGGGCGCCGCTCAGTCCTCGAGCGCCTCGAAGGCCTCGGGCCGCTGGAGGATGTCGAAGCGGCTGGCGGGCCAGACCCGCGCGAAGACCTTGCCGACGACGAGCTCGACCGGCACGAAGGCGTCGGAGTCGTCGCACGGCTCGCCCTTGCGGCCGCCGCAGCGCAGCCGGTAGGAGGAGTCCGCGGAGTCGTCGCGGTGGTCGCCCATGACGAAGACCATGCCGTCGGGCACCGGGCCGGCGTTCCATTGGCAGGTGGAGAGCATCGGGCCGTCGCAGCGGTCGTCGTTGAGCGTGAAGCCGCTGGAGTCCAGCGGCTCGCCGTTGACCAGCAGCCGGCCGTCCTCGTCGCAGCACTCGATGGTGTCGCCCGCGACGCCGATGACGCGCTTCACGAGGTGACCGCCGGTGGGGTAGAGACCGATGCGGCTCATCGCGTCGGTGAGCAGGTTGGTCGGCCCCGACGACTCGGCCTGGCTGAGCCAGGCACCGGGGTCCTCGAAGACCACGATGTCGCCCCGCTCGGGACCGCCCGAGCCCCAGTAGGAGACCTTCTGCACCAGGATCCGGTCGTTGATCTCCAGCCCGGGCTCCATCGAGCCCGAGGGGATGTAGAAGGCCTGGACCAGGAAGGTCTTGACCACCAGGGCCAGCACGATGGCCAGCCCCAGCAGGAGGAGGGACTCCTGCCAGACCGGGATCCGGCGACGCGGCGACGGGGCGGGTGCTGCCGCCTGGTCCTCTTCGGACACGTCCCCTCCTCGGTGCCGCCGGTCCGGCCGGGGGGAACCATACCCGGCGCCCCCTGCTCCGCCTCGCCGACGCGGCACCCGGCCCGGCTAGGCTCGCCCGCATGCAGAAGCCCGAGATCGACTTCCCCGACTTCGACCCGCCCGCCGACCTCGTGATCACCGACGTCACCGTCGGCGACGGCGAGGAGGCCACCGCCGGCCAGACCGTCTCCGTGCACTACGTCGGCGTGGCCCACTCCACCGGCGAGGAGTTCGACGCCTCCTACAACCGCGGCGAGCCGCTGCGGTTCCGCCTGGGCATCGGCCAGGTCATCCAGGGCTGGGACACCGGCGTGCAGGGCATGAAGGTCGGCGGCCGCCGCCAGCTGGTCATCCCCCCGCACCTGGGGTACGGCGACCGCGGTGCCGGTGGCGTCATCAAGCCCGGCGAGACGCTGATCTTCGTGGTCGACCTGCTCGGCGTCTCCTGAGCGAGGACGACGCGTGACCCACTTCGGCGACCACCAGGTCTCCATCTACGCCGCCGGCATGCTCGCCGGGCAGACCCCCGCGTGGACCACCGACCTGGCCTCCTTGGAGCGCCACGCCGCCGAGGTGCTGCCCCCCGAGGCGCTGGGCTACATCGTGCCCAGCGCCGGGGGCGGCTCGACGGCCCGCGCCAACGTCGCGGCCTTCGAGCAGTGGCGGATCGTGCCGCGGATGCTGCGCGACCACGCCACCCGTGACCTGTCCACCGACGTCCTCGGTACGCCGATGGCCGCGCCGCTCCTGCTCGGACCGGTCGGCGTGCAGACCCTGGCCCACCCCGAGGGCGAGCTCGCGACCGCCCGGGCTGCGGCGGCCCTGGGGCTGACCTACGTCCACTCCACGCAGGCCGGCCACTCGATCGAGCAGGCCGCCGAGGCCAACGGGGACGGCCAGCGCTGGTTCCAGCTCTACTGGCCCACGCACGAGGAGCTGTGCGAGAGCTTCCTGGCCCGCGCGCGGGCAGCCGGCTACACCACGCTCGTCCTCACCCTCGACACCACGCTGCTGGGCTGGCGCCCGCGCGACCTGGACCGTGGGTACCTCCCCTTCCTGGCCAACGAGGGGATCGCCAACTACACCTCCGACCCGGTCTTCAACGCGCTGCTGGACAAGCCCGCCGAGGAGGACCCGGCCGGTGCCGGCCTCGCCTTCGCCGGCGTCTTCCCCAACCCCGGCCTGTCCTGGGAGCAGCTGCCCTGGCTGCGCGAGCGCTGGGACGGCCCGATCGTCCTCAAGGGCCTCCAACACGTCGACGACGCCCGCCGCGCGGTCGACGCCGGGGTCCAGGGGGTGGTGGTCTCCAACCACGGGGGCCGCCAGGTCGACGGGGCGGTCGCCTCGCTCGACGTGCTGCCCGGCATCGCCGAGGCCGTGGGCGACGAGCTCACCGTCCTCTTCGACTCCGGCGTCCGCTCGGGACCCGACGTGCTCAAGGCGCTGGCGCTGGGCGCCGACGCCGTGCTGCTCGGTCGCCCCTACCTCTACGGCCTGGCCCTGGGTGGGCAGGAGGGCGTCGAGCACGTGCTGCGCTGCCTGCTCGCCGAGCTGGACCTGACGATGGGCAACGCCGGCTGCTCCACCCCGGCCGACCTGGTCCCCGAGCTGCTCGTGAGGAGCCGCCGATGAACCCCGACCCCGTGGATCCCCTGGACCCCGTGGACGTCGCCATCCGCGACGAGTCCATCCGGCTGGGGCAGTTCCTCAAGCTGGCCAACCTGATCGAGTCCGGCTCGGAGGCCAAGGAGGTCGTCGCGTCGGGCCGGGTGCTGGTCAACGGCGAGGTCGAGACGCGGCGCGGGCGCCAGCTGGTCAAGGGCGACGTCGTCGCGCTGGGCGGTCAGGCCTCCCGGGTCTCCGACGAGTCGGCGTACGACGACCTGCCCTGGTGAGCACGTGGCCCGCCGAGCCGGCGTATCGATACGCCGGCTCGACCCGCCCTACAGCAGCACCACGACGGTGTGGATCAGCACGCCCACGAGGCCACCGACGATGGTGCCGTTGATCCGGATGAACTGCAGGTCGCGGCCCACGTGCAGCTCGATGCGCTCGGCGGCCTCCTTGCCGTCCCAGCGCTCGATGGTGTGGGTGATGACCTGGGTCAGCTCGCTGCCGTAGCGCTCGACGGCGAAGACGACGGCGTCGGCGGCCAGCCCGTCGAGCCGCTCACGCAGCGCCGGCTCCCCCACCAGCCGGGCGGCGAAGCGCTCGAGCTCGGTGCGCATCCGCACCCGCACCGCACCCTCGGGGTCGTCGAGGGACGCGGTGAGCGCGTGGCGCAGCGCCTCCCACAGCGAGACCGCGGTCGCGATCACCTGGGGCCGGTCGAGCAGCCGCTCCTTGAGCCCCTCGGTGCGGGCGCGGGTCGCCTCGTCGTGCTGGAGGTCCTCGGCGAGCTGGCGCAGCATGGAGTCCAGGGCGGCGCGCGCCCGGTGCCGCGGCTGGTCGCGGATGTCGGCCACCCAGCGCACGAGCTCGAGGTGGATGCGTGAGGTGACCCGGTCGTTGATCGACGGAGGGGCCCACCACGGTGCCCGCTCCCCGATCACGTCGGTCACCGTGTCGGGGTTGTCGACCAGCCAGCCGTGCAGCTCCTCGAGCGCGAGGTCGACCAGGCCGTGGTGCAGGTCGTCGCGCATGGCCTCGGCCAGCAGGTTGCCCAGCAGCGAGGAGATCGGCTCCTCGCGGAACCGCGGGACGAGCGCGTCCTCCACGAGGCTGCGCACGTGCTCGTCGCGCACCTTCGACAGTGCCACGCCGATGACCTCGGCGGCCTCCTCGGCCACGCGACGGGAGTTCTCCGGGTCCACCAGCCAGTCCCCCACGCGGGCGGAGACCCGGGCCGCCAGCACCCGCTCGCGGACGACGGGCTCGGAGAGGAAGTTCTCCCCGACGAACTCCTCCAGGCCCCGGCCCAGCTCGTCCTTGCGCCGGGGGATCAGCGCGGTGTGCGGGATCGGGAGCCCCAGCGGGTGCCGGAACAGCGCCGTGACCGCGAACCAGTCCGCGATCGCGCCGACCATCGACGCCTCCGCCCCGGCGTTCACGAAGCCCCAGAACCCGTCCCGGCCGTGGGTGAGCACGAAGACCAGGGCCGCCAGCAGCAGCAGTCCCAGGGCCACGACGCGCATCCGGCGCAGGGCCTGGGCGCGGCGTACGTCGGCGGCGGGATCTCCCGCGGGCAGCGGTGCGGTGGTGGTCATCGCTGCAGAGTCTGGCGCACGCACCTGACAGACTGCCGCCCATGTCCGAGCCGACCTCCGCGCCCAGCCCGCGCACCGTCATCACCTTCGGCACCTTCGACGTCTTCCACGTCGGGCACCTCAAGGTCATCCAGCGCGCCTCGGAGCTCGGCGACCGGCTCGTCGTCGGCGTGTCGGCCGATGCGCTCAACCTGCGCAAGAAGGGCCGCGAACCGGTCTTCAGCGAGGCCGAGCGGATGGCCATCGTGGGCGCGCTGAAGCCCGTGGACGCGGTCTTCCTCGAGGAGAGCCTGGAGCAGAAGCGCGACTACATCCTCGAGCACGGCGCCGACGTGCTCGTCATGGGCGATGACTGGGCGGGCCGCTTCGACGAGTTCCGCGACGTGTGCGAGGTCGTCTACCTGCCGCGCACGCCGGCGATCTCCACCACCGCCCTGATCGAGAAGATCTCCGGCGCGAGCTGACTCTGACGTACCGTCGGGGGTGTTCCCCCCTCACCCCCTCGGCACGCCCGGAAGGTCCCCCCATGCGCCTGCTGGCCGCCCTCGCCTGCTCCACGGCACTGCTGGTCGCCACCCTGGCGCCCTCGGTGACGACCGGCGCGAGCGCGGAGGAGCAGCCCACGGCCGCCCAGCAGGTGCTGGCCGAGGCCCGCGCGCTGCTCACCGGCGCGACCGGTGAGGGCCCCGCGGCCCGCCGCTCCACCGGCGAGCCCGGCGCCCACGCCTCCCGCGAGGCCACGCTGGTGCTGCGCGACCTGCGTGCCGCGCTGCCACGGCTGGGCGCCGAGGACCGGGCGTCCGCGCAGGCCCTGCTCGCCCGCCCCACCGACGGTCGCGCCGACCCCGAGGGCACCGGCTACTCGACCGGCTCGAAGAAGCGCTGCCGCGGTCACTTCTGCGTCCACTACGTCACCAGCACCTCCGACCGCGCGACGAGCGGCTGGGTCGACAAGACGCTGAAGGTGATGAAGAAGGTCTGGGCCCGCGAGGTGGACGGGCTCGGCTACCGCGCCCCCCTCAGCGACGGCGCGCTGCCCAGGTCGCGCAACGGCGGCAACGGCAAGTTCGACGTCTACCTCGCCGACGTGGGCGACGACCTGCTCTACGGCTACTGCTCGGCCGACTTCGTGCTGCGCGACGACCGGCGCCGCGCCGGTGGCTACTGCGTGCTCGACAACGACTTCAGCACCGACCAGTACGGCGGGAAGCCGGGCCGGACCCTGGCCGTGACCGCCGCCCACGAGTTCTTCCACGCGATCCAGTTCGGCTACGACTACTACGAGGACCGCTGGTTCATGGAGTCGACGGCCACCTGGGTCGAGGAGCGCTTCGCCGACGGGGTCAACGACAACCGGCAGTACCTCGCCTTCGGCCAGGTCGGTGAGCCCGACACCTCCCTGGACCTCTTCGAGCGCGGGGGCTTCGCCCACTACGGCAACTGGCCCTTCTGGGAGCACCTGGCCGACCGGTACGGGGACGGCATCGTCCGCCGGACCTGGAACACCGCCCAGGGCGCGACCTACTCCACCAGGGCGGTCGAGAAGGTCCTGGCCCGCCGTGGTGGCTTCGCCAAGCGGTTCGCGGCCTTCGCCGCCGGCAACCTCACGCCCTCGCAGAGCTACCCGGAGGGGCGGCACTGGCCCACCGCCGCCCCCGAGGCGAAGTGGACCTTCGGGCGGCGTTCGGCAGCACGCAGCGACGAGGTCGGGATCGACCACATGGCCTCGGCGTCGTACGTCTTCGTCCCCGACACGACGCTGACCTCCGAGGGGTTCGCCGGCGCCCCCTACCGCCTGCGGGTCGGCGTGGAGGGCCCTCGGGCCAAGACCAGCCCCACCGCCTGGCTGGTCGTGCGCACCGTCGACGGGGACTGGCGCTCGGAGCAGGTCGAGCTCGACGCCGACGGCTCGGCCACGGTGACGGTGCCGTTCACCGTCGAGAAGGTCGAGGCGGTCTCGCTGACCCTGGTCAACGCCTCCACCCGCTTCCGCTGCGACAAGGACACCCCGGACTGGTCCTGCTTCGGGATCCCCCGAGACCAGGACGAGCAGTTCGCCCTGACCGCCGAGGTCTACGAGCGCTGACCGCTCAGGTCGGCCCTCCCTCACCCGATCGGATGGACTCGGACCGCCGTGTCTCGGGAACCGTGCTGGCATCCCCCCCCCACCACACGTCTGAGGAGAGCTCGATGACCCCCACCGGTCAGCCCGTCCCGACCGCCCTGGCCCGCCGTCGTACGCCGGCGCTGGTCGACGGTGCCTCCGTCGCCGCCGCCGGGCTCGTCCAGGCCGCGCTCATCCTGGCCGCCCCCGCGGTGGGTCACGGCCTGGTGGCCGTCCGCTCGCTGCGGGGCACCCAGCTGGACTGACGCCCCGCGAGCACGTCGGCGAGGGGAGTCAGCACCCCGCGGGGTCGCGCTGCCACCCGGACCCACTCCGGCCCGAGACCGGGGAAGGTGTCGCACCGGCGCACCGCGATCCCCCGCTCGCGCAGGTGCTCGTGGGCGCCGACGCCGGGCCGTGCCAGCACGAACGGAGCCCGGGACGGCACGAACGGCACACCGCACGAGGCCAGCAGGTCCTGCAGGTCGACCCTCCACTGCTGCAGCTCCCCCGCTCGGCGGCGCTGCTCGCGCATCCCTCGTGCAGAGGTCACCGCGTGCACGGTCGCCGACGCCGCCGACGAGAACGTCCAGGGCGCGCGGGCGGCCCGCAGGTCCGACACCGTGCCGGCGTCGCCGACCAGGTACCCGGCCCGCACCCCCGGCACCGCCCACGTCTTGGTGAGGCTCCTGACCACCACGAGGCCGTCACGGCGGCTGCCCACCCACGACTCGGGCTCACCGGGCAGCGCGTCCATGAACGCCTCGTCAACCACCACGAGCCGGCCGGGGCGCACCAGCGCGGCCACCTCGGCGCGAGGGTGCAGCGTGCCTGTGGGGTTCGTCGGGTTGCCCAGCACCACCAGGTCGGCATCGTCCGGTATCGACGTCGTGCCCACGCTGTCCCCCGGGGCGAGCAGCACGGTCGTCACCTGGTGCCCGGCCTGCACCAGGGCCGCGTGGGGCTCGGTGAACTGCGGGTGCACCACGACGGGGCGCCGCCAGGGGCGCAGGCGCGCCAGGAGGGTGAAGGCCTCCGTCGCCCCGGCCGTCGCCAGCACCTCCTCGGGCGGCCGACGGTGCAGGGCCGCCAGAGCGCTCTCCGCCGAGCCGGGGTCGGGGTAGGTCGTGACGTCGGCGACCGAGGCCACGAGCGCGTCTCGCAGGAACGCCGGCGGCCCGTGGGGGTGGACGTTGACCGCCAGGTCGAGGAGTCCCGAGCCGCGGACCTCCGCGTCGCCGTGGTGGAGGAGGTGCGCCGGGATGGTCGCCTCCGGCGGCGACTCAGGCACGGTGCACCGCCGCCGCGAAGCGCTCCGCCAGCCGCGGGTGGCCCGCCCAGTGGGTGTGCAGGTACGAGGCGTGCAGCGTCGGCCCGGCGAAACCGGTCGGCGCGCCGTCGACCAGCCAGGCGGGTCCCAGACCCGCACGCGGGCCGGTTCCGTCCCCGGCGACGGGCGTGACGTGGGTGCGGTGGAACTCGTGGCCGGTGACCCGCTCCCCGGCCCGGGTCAGCAGGGAGTCCGAGGCGGCCACCGCCTCGGGGTAGCGCAGCGTGAGCCGCTCGGTCATCGCCGCGTCGGCGGGCACCGCCCCGACCATCGGCACCCGGTCCAGGCTGCGGCACAGGTAGAGCAGACCCGCGCACTCGGCCACCGTGGGGAGCCCGTCGGCGACGGCCCCGCGGACCTCCGCCACGAGGCTGCGGTTGAGCGAGAGGTCGGCGGCGTGCACCTCGGGGAACCCGCCGCCGAGGTAGAGACCGGCCGTCCCGGCGGGCAGCGACCGGTCGTGGAGCGGGTCGAGCACGACCGGCTCGCAGCCGGCGGCGCGCAGCAGCTCCTCGGTCTCGGCGTAGCGGAAGGTGAAGGCACGCCCGCCCGCGACGGCGACGACCGGTCGCGCCCCGTCCCCCGGCGGGGTGGTCGGGGGGCTCCACGGCTCGGCGTCGAGGTCGGGGGCGGCGGCAGCCAGCTCGAGCACGGCATCGAGGTCGACGTGCCTCTCGACGAGGTCGACCAGCGGGTCCAGCGCCTCGGCCGACATGCCGCGCTCGGCGGCGGGCACGAGGCCGAGGTGACGCGACGGGGTGGCCACCGAGACCTCCCGTGGCACCCGGCCCACCACCGGCAGCCGGACCGAGGACTCCACCTCCGCAGCGTGGCGCGGGGAGCCGACCTGGTTCAGGACGACGCCGACCACCTGCACCGAGGGGTCGTAGGTCGCCATCCCGTGCACGACTGCCCCCACCGAGCGGGAGGCGCGGGCGCAGTCGACGACGAGCAGCACCGGCGTCCTGGTGAGCGCGGCGACGTGGGCGGTGGAGGCGAACCCCGCGCCGCCCACACGGCCGTCGTAGAGGCCCATCACGCCCTCGACCACCGCAACGTCGGCGCCCCGCGCGCCGTGCAGCAGCAGGGGGACGACGCGCTCCTCGCCCACCAGGTGCGGGTCGAGGTTGCGGCCGGGGCGGCGGGTGGCGAGGGCGTGGTAGCCGGGGTCGATGTAGTCGGGGCCGACCTTGTGCCCCGACACCACGCGGCCGCGGTGACGCAGCGCGGCCATCAGCCCGGTGGCGATCGTGGTCTTGCCCTGGCCGGTCGCCGGGGCCGCGACGACCAGCCGCGGCAGCCGTCGCCCGCCGGCGCTCACCACTCGACCCCCCGCTGCCCCTTCTGCCCGCGGTCCATCTGGTGCTTGACCTTGGTCATCTCGGTGACCAGGTCGGCCGCCGCGACCAGGTCGGGGTGGGCCCGACGGCCGGTGACCACGACGTACTGCCGCCCGGGTCGCTCCTGCAGGGTCCGCACCACGTCATCCACGTCGACCCAGCCCCACTCCATGGGGTAGGTGAACTCGTCGAGGACGTACAGGTCGTGCCGCTCCTCGGCGATCGCCCGCTTGACCTCGGCCCAGCCCTCGGCGGCGTCGGCGGCGTGGTCGGTCTCATCACCGGCCTTGCGCCGCCACGACCAGCCCGCGCCCATCTTGTGCCAGCTGACCGGACCACCCTCCCCTGTCTGCTCGTGCAGCTCACCGAGCCGTTCGAGCACCGTCTGCTCACCGATGCGCCAGGTCGCGGACTTCACGAACTGGAAGACCCCGACGTCCCAGCCCTGGTTCCACGCACGCAGCGCCAGTCCGAAGGCTGCGGTGGACTTCCCCTTGCCGTCGCCGGTGTGGACCATCAGCAGCGGCAGGTGCCTTCGCTGCGCAGTGGTGAGGCCGTCGTCGGGGACGGCCAAGGGCTTGCCCTGAGGCATCAGTGGTCCTCCTGTCGCTCGTGCGGAGTGCGGTGGTGGTCGTGGGTGTCGTGGGACCGGGGTGGCTCCTCCCCGACCTCGGCGGTCGGAGCGGTGCTCACGCGGCGCGCCCGCGGACCACGCCCTGCAGGCCGGCGGCGTCGACCGCCCCGACCGGCAGGTGCTCGGCGCCGAGCCGCCCGGCCAGGTCCGCGGCCAGGCCCAGCCGCATCGGCCCGGACTCGCAGTCCACGACCACGCAGTCCACGCCGGTCGCCGCGAGCCGGTCGGCGGCCTCGTGGGAGCGGCGTACGGCGTCGGGTCCGGACGTGGCCCGCCCGTCGGTCACCACCACCAGCAACGGGCGCCGGGCCCCGGCCCGGCGGCGCTCACGGTCGAGAACCCGGCCGGCCTCGAGCAGGCCCTCGGCCAACGGGGTGCGACCTCCGGCCGGCAGCTCCTGGAGCCGCGCGGCGGCCACGTCGACCGACCCGGTGGGCGGCAGCGCGAGCGTGGCCGCGTCGCCGCCGAAGGTGACCAGCCCCACGGTGTCGCGGCGCTGGTAGGCGTCCAGCAGCAGGCTGAGGATGGCGGCCTTGACCTCACCCATCCGGCGGCGCGCGGCCATCGAGCCCGACGCGTCGACGCAGAACAGCACCAGGTTGGCCTCGCGGCCCTCACGCACCGCGGCGCGCAGGTCGGAGGTGGCCAGGCGCAGCACCCCCTCGGTGCGACCGCGCGCGTGCTGGTGCGGCACCGCGGCCAGCACCGTCGCCAGCAGGTGCACCCCGCCCGAGCCCCCACCCCGGCCCAGGGGCACCGCGCCGACCCGGCGGCCGGTGGCCGACTCGGCCCGGCTGCGACGGCCCGCCGCGCTCCGCGTGCTGCCCCGACGCGTGCCCCGGGCCTGGAGCAGCCGGGTGCGGAAGGTCTCCCCCGCACCGACGGTGGTCGTCGCCGGCGCTCCGGCGGGCTGCTGGTCGGACTGCTGGTCGGACTGCTGGTCGGGCTGCTCGTGGGCCCGGTCGTCATCCTCCCGGCCGCCGTCCGGGCCGGCGTGGGGGTCAGGGTCCGGGTCGCCGTCGGGATCTGGGTCCGGGTCGGGCTCGGGCTCCTCGGGCCCCAGGGCGTCGTCCAGGGCCCGGTCGAGCCGGTCGTCGTCGAGGTCGGGGCTGTCGAAGGGGTTGCGCCGGCGCCGGTGCGGCAGCGCCAGCCGGGCGGCGACCCGGACGTCCTCGCGCGTCACCTCGCCGCGCCCGCACCAGGCGGCGTGGGCGACCGCGGTACGCGCGGTGACGATGTCGGCCCGCAGCCCGTCGACCTCGAACGCCGCGCACACCTGCGCCACGGCGAGCAGCACCTCGTCGGTCAGGACCACCGCGGCGCGCGCGGAGCGGGCGGCCTCGACCCGCGCGGCCAGCGCCTGCTCGGCCGGGGCCCAGCGGGCGGCGAAGCCCGCGGGGTCGGCCTCGAAGGCCAGGCGGCGTCGCACGACCTCGACCCGCAGCGCGGGGTCGCGGGGGGCGGCCACGTCCACGGCGAGACCGAAGCGGTCCAGCAGCTGCGGGCGCAGCTCGCCCTCCTCCGGGTTCATGGTGCCCACCAGCACGAACCGCGCGGGGTGGGTGACCGAGAACCCGTCACGCTCGACGGTGGCGCGGCCGGTCGCGGCCGCGTCGAGGAGCAGGTCGACGAGGTGGTCGTGGAGCAGGTTGACCTCGTCGACGTACAGCAGGCCGCGGTGCGCCTTCGCGAGCAACCCGGGCTCGTACTCCGCGATGCCGCTGGACAGGGCTCGCTCGAGGTGGATCGAGCCGGTGACCCGGTCCTCGCCGGCACCGACGGGCAGCTCGACCAGCCGCACGGGCCGGCGCACGACGGCCGCGTCGGGGGCGAACGGCGCGTCGGGCGAGAGGTCGCCAGGATCGCGGGGGTCGGTGGAGAACCGGTCCTCGTCGACGACCTCGACCGGCGGCAGCACCGCGGCCAGGCCGCGCACCGCCGTCGTCTTGGCGGTGCCCTTCTCCCCGCGCACCAGGACGCCGCCCACCTCGGGGGCGACCGCCGCGAGCAGCAGGGCGAGGACCAGGTCGTCGGACCCGACCACGGCCGAGAGTGGGTAGGACAGGGTGGGGTGCTGTGGCACGTGAGGCTCCCGCTCGTACGCCAACGGACAGAACGCCCCGAGGCCGGTCTTCGGACTTCCGGCGCCGCACCTGGGTGGTGCGACCGGTCACCGCAGCGGGCCTGTGCCGGACTTCCACCGGCTTCCCAGATTCTCCCCTTGCGAGGCACCTCGGAGCTGCGGGCTCACGATAGCCTCGCCGCCCGTGACCTCCCCCACGGCCCACCATCCGGTCCCCCCGACGGAGCCGATCGTGGTGGCCGCCCTGTGCCTCCGCGACGCCGAGGGGCGGGTGCTGTCGGTACGCAAGCGCGGCACGACCTCGTTCATGCTGCCCGGCGGCAAGCTCGAGCCGGGTGAGGGTGCCGTGGTCGCGGCCCTGCGAGAGGTCCACGAGGAGGTGGGGCTGGTCGTCCGGGACCCCGCTCCCCTGGGCCGGTTCACCGCGCCGGCCGCCAACGAGCCCGGGCACTGCGTGGTCTCGACGGTGCTCACCGCGGAGCTGCCCGGCGAGCCCATGCCGGCCGGGGAGATCGAGGAGCTGTGCTGGGTGGACCCGCACGACCCGGTCGTGCCGCCCGGCACCACCCTGGCCCCGCTGACCCGGGACCACGTGCTGCCGGCGCTGCTCGCGGGCGGGCCGCGGGTGGTCGTGGTGGGGGTGGGCGCCGACGGCTGGGACGGCCTGCCCGAGCCGGTGCGGCAGCGAGTCACCGCCGCACCGGTGGTGCTCGGCTCGTCGCGCCAGCTCGCCCTGCTGCCGCGGGTGGAGGGTCAGCGCCGCGAGGCGTGGGGGCGGCCGTTCGGCGAGAGCCTGGTCGAGCTGGTGGCGACCCACGCCGCCGACGAGCCGGTGGTGCTGGCCTCGGGCGACCCGCTGGTCTCCGGGGTGGCCGGGACCCTGGTGCGCCTGCTCGGACCCGAGCGCGTCGAGGTGGTGCCCGCGGTCTCGTCGGTGGCGCTGGCGCGGGCTCGGATGGGTTGGGACCACGACGCCTGCGTGGTGGTGACCGTCGTGGGTCGCAGGGTGGAACGGGTGCTGCGCGAGCTGGCGCCGGGGCGTCGCGTGGTCGTGCTGTCCTCGGACGCCTCGACGCCCGCCGCCGTCGCCGGGCTACTGGTCGGCAGCGGCCACGGCGCGACCCGGATGACCGCGCTGGCCGACCTCGGCGCCCCCCACGAGAGCCGGTACGCCGGCACAGCCGCCGCGTGGGACCACGACGTGCCGGCGCTGCACGTGCTGTGCCTCGAGGTCGCCGGCGACTCCCCCACGGCGTGGGCCTCCGCGTCGTGGGCGCCCGGGCTGCCCGACGACGTCTTCGAGCACGACGGGCAGCTGACCAAGCGCGACCTGCGTGCCAGCGCCCTGTCCAGGCTCGCGCCGCGCCCCGGCGAGCTGCTGTGGGACCTCGGCGCCGGGGCCGGGTCGGTGGGCATCGAGTGGATGCGCGCGCACCCCGACTGCCGCACGGTCGCGGTCGAGCGGGACCCGGCCCGCGCCGCGCGGGTGCGCGCCAACGCCGCGCGCCTCGGCGTACCGGACCTCGAGGTGGTCGAGGGCGGTGCACCCGACGCGCTGGCCGGGCTGCCCGCGCCCGACGCGGTCTTCGTCGGCGGCGGTGCGACGGCTCCGGGGCTGCTCGAGGCCTGCCTGGCGGCGCTGCGTCCCGGAGGACGGCTCGTGGTCCACGGGGTGACCCTGGAGACCGAGGTGCTGCTGGCCGCCGCCCACGGCTGCCACGGGGGCGAGCTGACCAGGATCGCCGTCGAGCACGCCGCGCCGCTGGCCTCCTTCACCGGCTGGGAGCCCTCGCGCACCGTGGTCCAGTGGAGCCTTCAGGTGCGCGGGCGGTCGGCGGAGTAGAGCCACGACTCCCCGGCACCCGGTACGCAGGCACCCGGGTCGACCGCGCCGGCCAACGCCCACCCCACCAGCACGACGGCCGCCTGCCTCAGCCCCGCCTCCTCCACGGGGTCGGCGATGGTGGCCACCGTGCCGCGCAGCACCTGCTCCTCGGGCTGGGAGGCCCGGTGCACCACCACGACCGGGCAGTCCGGGCCGTGGGTGGGCAGCAGCCGCTCCATCAGGTCCCGCACCCGGGTGATGGCCAGGTGCAGCACCAAGGTGGCCCCGGTGGCGGCGAAGGACTCCAACCGCTCGGTGTCCGGCATCGCGGTCGAGCGGGCCTGGGTACGGGTCAGGACCACCGACTGGGCCACCAGCGGGACGGTGAGCTCGCGGCCGACCCGCGCCGCGGCGGCGGCGTACGCCGGCACCCCCGGCACCACCTCCCAGGGCACGCCCGCGGCGTCGAGACGGCGGGACTGCTCGTGCAGCGCGGAGTAGAGCGAGGGGTCCCCGGAGACCAGCCGCACCACCCGCTCGTCACGTCCGTGGGCGGCGAGGACCTCGCCGAGGATGGCGTCGATGTCCAGCCCCGCGGTGTCGACCAGGCGGGCACCGTCGCGGCAGTGACCCAGCACCGCGGCGTCGAGGTAGGTGCCCGGGTAGAGCACCACGTCGGCGCGGCGCAGCAGCTCGACCGCGCGCAGGGTCAGCAGGTCCGCGGCCCCCGGGCCGGCGCCCACGACGTGGACCGGGTTCACGGCTGCACCCACCGCGGTGTCCAGACCCGGCCGGCGCGGTCGATGCGGGTGCTGGACGCACCGACGAGCAGCAGGCACTTCATGTCGATCGACCCGGCGTCGAGCTCGGCGAGCGTGGTCACCACCAGCGACTCCTCGGCCCGGCCCACGTCGCGCCCGACCACGACCACGGTGTCGGGGGCCTTGTGCTCCAGCAGCAGCTTCTGGGCGGCCACGACCTGCTCGGTGCGGCTGCGACTGGCGGGGTTGTAGACCGCCACCACCAGGTCGGCCTCGGCCAGCGCCCGCAGCCGCCGCTCGACCACCGACCAGGGCTTGAGCCGGTCGCTGAGACTGACCACAGCGAAGTCCCCACCGATCGGCGCCCCCGCCCTCGCGGCGACGGCCTGCACGGCCGAGAGTCCCGGCAGCACGCGCACCTCGACGCCGTCGTACGCCGGGTCGTCGGCCGCCTCCAGGACCGCGGTGGCCATCCCGAACACCCCGGCGTCGCCACCGCTGACGACCGCGACCCGCTCGCCGGACCGGGCCAGGTCCAGCGCGGCGCGGGCCCGGTCGATCTCCACCCCGTTGCCCGAGGCGTGCCGGGTCAGGCCGGCGCGTTGCGGCACCCGGTGGACGTACGGCGCGTAGCCGACGACGTGGTCGACCCCCGCCAGCGCCTCGCTCGCCTCGGGGGTGAGCCAGCCGTCGGGCCCCGGGCCCAGCCCGACCACGACCAGCTCGTGCGCCGGGCGCACCTGCGGGTCCGCGACCGTCCGGACCGGTGCGGCGCCGCGACGGCCGGTGCCGTGCACGGAGTCGCCGTTGACCACGACGAGCGAGAAGTACGGCACGGTGTCGGGGTCGACGTCGGCGACCGGCATCGACCGCTCGGCGCCGGTGGAGGCCCGCTCGACGTACATCGCGTGCTCGAGCCGACCGGCGGCCGCCAGGGCGCGGCGGACGGCGGGGAAGGTCCGGCCGAGCTTCATGATCACCGCCCCGTCGGTGTCTGCCAGTCGACGGGCGAGCTCGGGCTCGGGCAGGGTGCCGGGGAGCACGGTGAGCACGTCGGTCTGGCGCACCAGCGGCCAGGCGACCGACGCGGTGGCGGCGGCGAAGGCGGGGACCCCGGGCACCACGACGGTCTCGAACCGCTCGGCGAGCGCGTCGTGCATGTACATGAACGACCCGTAGAACAACGGGTCCCCCTCCGCCAGGAGGACCACGTCGCGCCCGGCGTCGAGGTGGGCCGCCAACCGGGCCGCCGCCTCGGCGTAGAAGTCAGCCAGTGCTCCGGCGTACCCGCCCGGGTGGGCGGTGGCGCCGGTGGTGACCGGGTAGGTCAGGCACTCCTCGACGCACCCCTCGGGGATCAGGTCGGCGGCGATCCGCCGCGCGTTCGACTGCTTCCCGACGCCCGCGTGGTAGGCCACGACGTCGGCGGCGCCGATCAACCGTGCGGCCTTGAGCGTGACCAGCTCGGGGTCGCCCGGGCCGACGCCCACGCCCCAGAAGCGGCCCCGCCCCTCCCGCGCGCTCACTCCGCCTCCTGGGCCAGGGCGTTGACCGCCGAGGAGCACATCGCCGAGCCGCCGCGGCGCCCACGGACGGTGACGAAGGGTACGTCGATGCCGTGGTCGCGACGCAGGTCGACGAGCGCCTGCTTGGACTCCGCGGCACCGATGAAGCCGACCGGGCAGCCGACGACCGCGGCCGGCCGGGGGCCGCCGGCCAGGATCATCTCCAGCAGGTGGAACAGCGCGGTGGGCGCGTTGCCGATCGCGACGACCGCACCCTCCAGCACCGGTTCCCACAACGAGACCGCGGCCGCGGTGCGGGTGGTGCCCCACTGCGCCGCCAGGCCCGGGACCCGGGGGTCGGTGAGCTCGCAGCGCACCTCGTTGCCGCGCGGCAGCCGGGACGCGGTCACGCCCACGGCGACCATCCGCGCGTCGCACAGGACCGGCGCCCCGGCCTCGAGCGCCTCGCGGGCGGCCGGCACCACCTCGGGGTGGATCACCAGGTCGGGCACCAGGTCGACCTGGCCGGACCCGTGCACCATCCGCACCGCCAGGCGCTCGGCCGACGCGGGCACCGAGGAGAGGTCGGCCTCCCGCCGGATCGTGGCGAAGGAGTCGACGTAGATCGCGGGCCCGTCGGTGAGGTAGTCGTAGCGGCGCGACGGGGCACTCGGCTGCCAGGTCATGCCGCGACCTCCTCGGTCAGCAGCACGCCGTGCCAGGGGGTCACGACCACCTCGCCGTCGGGCCACGACCCGACCGCGACGCGGTCCAACGCCCCACCTGTCGCGCCGACGTGGAGCCCGCCGGGCACCGGCCCGTGGGGCAGCGGCGGGCGCTCCGCGGGGACCCGCGCGTCGACGGGTCCGACCGGGACCAGCGGGCTCCCCAGCTCCCGCACGTGCCACGCGGCCGACGGCCCGTCACCGCGCCGGTCCAGGAACCGGGCGGCCAGCCCGGCCAGCGTCCCGGCGACCTCCTCCAGGGGCACGACCGGTCCCCAGCCCGAGCCGACCCGGAGCTGGGCCGCCCGGTCGTCCAGCGCGACGACACCGAGGTCGCAGCCGCGGTCCACCAGGTCGCCGCGACCGTCGTCGAGCACGAAGAGGAACCGCCCCGGCAGGTCGGCCAGCCGCGGGCTCGCGCACAGGGCCGCGTCGAGCTCGTCGGCGACCGGTCGCAGGTCGGCCCTGCCACCCGCGAGCCCGGTCTGCGGGGAGACCATCACGTTGCGGACCAGCTCGTGACTGCGGCTGGGCACCAGGCCGGTCGCGAGCACGGCCTCGGCCACCTCGGCGGCCACCGCCCCCGGCGAGAGCGGGTCGGCGGGCAGGGCTCGCAGCTGCAGGTTGGCCCGTCCCGTCAGGTGCAGTAGGCCGTCGCCCCAGCGCTCGGCGACGTCGAGCAGCTCGCGCAGGCGGCGTACCTCCACGCGGCCGCCCACCAGGCGGAGCCTGACCAGCAGGCCGTCGTCGGCCGGCCAGGGACGGAAGAGGGCGGGGCACCGATCGGCTCGGTGGCGGGGGGACACGACGGGCACCAGGCCAGCTCCTTCGAGGTCCGGGCTCGTCCGCGAAGCCCCGTCTGCGACCTCACGGCGGCTGCCGCAAGGGCCAGCAGGTCTTCGGACTCGGGATCACTCGGCACCGGGCGCCTTCCCAGCGGCTCCCCTCGCCCGAGGGGACCCACCAGTGGCGTGCTGCCCGGCCCGTCACCCACACCGCTGCGCGTCAGTCCCGGATTCTCACCGGGTTCCCAGTGACTGGCCCGAGGACCGTACCAACACCGAGCCGGACACCTCGTTCCCGTCCGGCCACCGATGCCCTAGTCTTCGGCGAGCAGGTGTGAGGAAGCCGGTGGGAATCCGGCACAGTCGCGCTACTGTGACCGCCCTCCGCGAGCCGTCGTACGACGGCTGGCCGGTGGGTGGGAGTCAGACCCGATCGCCTGCTTCCATCCCCATCGACCAGGGACGCAGTCATCCCTGAGGAGGACCCATGTCGCAGTCTGCCCTGCCCATCTCGGCCGCCCCGCTCTCCGAGCACCTCGCTCCCGTCCCGCTGCGCGAGCTCGCCCCCTGGACCGTCCTCCTGGGGACCCTCGGGCTGCTGGTGCTCTTCTTCGTCGGCGTCGACCAGGGCGCCGTCTCGGTGCCGTCGGGCTCTTTCGTGCACGAGCTCGCGCACGACGGTCGCCACCTGCTCGGCTACCCCTGCCACTGAGCGCACCGGTGAGCGCCCCCGTGCCCGCGCGCGCCCTCCTCGTCCGAGGACTGCTCGCCGGCCTGCTGGCCGGCCTCGTCACGTTCGCCGTCGCCCACCAGGTGGGCGAGCCCCCGGTGGAGCAGGCGATCGCCCTGGAGCCCACCGCGTCGTCCGGGTCATCCGGCCATGACCACGCCGAGGGCACCCCTGCCCACTCCCACGCCGAGGAGGACGCGGTCGTGAGCCGCACGGTCCAGCGCACCGTGGGCCTGTGGCTGTCCACGGTGCTGGTCGGGCTCGCGCTCGGCGGCCTGGTCGCCCTGGGTACGGCCTACGCCGTGGGCCGGCTGGGGTCCCTGAGCGCCGCCCAGTCCACTGCCGTCGTCTCCCTGGTCGGCTTCGTCTCCTTCACCCTCGTGCCGTTCTCGAAGTACCCCGCCAACCCGCCGGCCGTCGCCTCGGGCGAGACCATCGGTGAGCGGACCGCGGCCTACTTCGGGTTCGCCGCGCTCTCGGTCGTGCTCGCCGTGCTGGCGGTCGTCGCCGCCGTACGCCTGGCCAGGCACCTGGACGGGTACGCCGCCTCGGTCGCCGCCGGGGCCGGGTACCTCGCCGTGGTCGTCTCCGTCGGCGTGCTGCTGCCGACCGGCGAGGACGTCGGCGCCTTCCCGGCCGGGCTCCTGTGGGAGTTCCGCACCGCGTCGCTGGTCGTGCAGACGACCCTGTGGGCGGTGCTGGGGCTCACGCTGACCGGTCTCGTGGGCCGTCTCTCGGCCCGGGCCCGGCACGAGGCGGCCCGCCGGCAGCTGGCGGCCTCGCTGTGAGCGCGACGTCCGGGGCGGTCCGGCCCCCCGACGCCGGCGCCCGCGCGTCGGCGACCGATCGGCTGGCCGCCCTGGCCACCCCGGCCGGAGCGCTGGGGCGGCTGGGCGACCTGGCCGTCTGGCTCAGTGCCACCACCGGCGAGGTGCCGCCGCCGGACCTGCGCCGGGCCGGCGAGGTGCGGTTGACCGTCTTCGCCGGGGACCACGGCGTCGCGGCGCACGGGGTCTCGGCGTACCCCGCCGAGGTGACGCCGGCCATGGTCCGGACCATCGCCTCCGGACGCGCCGGCGTCTCGGCGCTCGCGGCCGCCCACGGAGTGAGCGTGCGTGTCCTCGACGTGGCCGTCGACGACGACCTCGCCGACCTGCCCTCGTCGGTCACCGGGCGCCGGGTCCGGCGTGGCTCTGGCGCCATCCACGTGGAGGACGCTCTCTCAGGCGAGGAGGTGGTCACCGCGGTGGAGCTGGGTCGAACGGTCGCGCGCGAGGAGCGTGCCGCGGGCGGGCGGCTGCTGCTCGGTGGAGACCTCGGCATCGGCAACACCACACCCGCCGCGGCCCTGGTCGCCGCGGCGCTCGGGCTGCCCGCCGAGGAGGTCGTCGGTCGCGGCACCGGGGTCGACGAGGACGGGCTGGCGCGCAAGACCGACGTCGTCGCGACCGCCCTGGCGCGCACCCGCGACCGCCACGACGACCCCGTGGAGTGCCTGGCCGCGCTCGGCTCGGCGGACCTGGCCGCCACCACCGGCTACTTCGCCGAGGCCGCCGCGCTCGGCGTGCCGGTGCTGCTGGACGGCCTGATGTCGGTGGCGTGCGCACTGCTGGCCGACCGGCTCGCGCCGGGTGCAGCGGCGTGGTTCGCCGCGGGCCACCGCTCCACCGAGCCGGCCCAGTCGCTGGCCCTGGCCAAGCTCGGCCTCGACCCGTTGCTGGACCTCGGGCTCCGGCTCGGCGAGGGCAGCGGCGCGGTGGCGGCGGTGCCGGTGGTGCGCTCGGCGGCCGCGCTGCTGCGCGGAACCGCCCTGCTCTCCGAGGTCCTGACCTGAGGATCGGACCCGTGCGCGACCCGCTGCTGCTCGCGGTCGGCAGCCTCACCACCGTGCCGGTGCCGGCCCCGCGCCGGGTCGACCCCTGCGTCGCCGGCCGCGCCATGCTGGCGGCGCCGGCCGCGGTGCTCCCGCTCGCCGTCGCCGTCGGCGTGCTGCTGGTCTCCACCGCCGCCCTCGACGTCCCGGCGGCGGCACGCGGCCTGCTGGCCGTGCTGATGCTGGCGCTCGGCACCCGTGCCCTGCACTGGGACGGCCTCTCCGACGTCGTCGACGGCCTCACCGCCTCCTACGACCGGGAGCGGTCCTTGGCCGTGATGCGTACCGGGACCTCCGGCCCCGCCGGGACCCTCGCGGTCGTCCTGGTGGCGGGCCTCCAGGCCACCGGGTTCGCCGTCCTCTCCGGCTCGACTCCCGGCTGCCTCCTCGCGGCCGGCTGCGTGCTGGGGTCGCGGGTGGCGCTGGCGACCTGCTGTGCCCGCCCGTTCCCCTCGGCGCGCTCCGACGGCCTGGGGGCCGCGGTGGCCGGCACCGTCCCGGTACCACTGGCGGCGACCTCCTGGCTGCTCCTCGCGGCCCTGCTCGCCACGCTCGCGGGCCCCGTACCGGCCGGCGCGGCCGTGCTGGTGGCGGCCATCGCGACCCTGCTCCTCCTCCGTCGCTGCACCACCCGCCTCGGCGGGGTCACCGGCGACGTCCTCGGCGCCGGCGTGGAGGTCTCGCTGGCCGCCCTGCTGCTGGCCCTCGCATGAGCCGAGACGTCACTCGCGCACGGCCGAGGCGTCACTCGCGCACGGTCGGGAGGTCACAGACGCAGGGTCCGGCCCGCGACCACGAGGTGCACCTCGTCGCAGGCCCTCCCGACCCGCTGGTTCAGCGTGCCGAGCAGGTCGCGGAAGACCCGGCCCGACCGGTGCGCGGGGACCACCCCCAGTCCGACCTCGTTGGTCACCAGCACCACGTCGCGGTCGGCGGCCGCGAGCGCGGCCAGCATCCCGTCCGTACGCCGCTCCAGCAGCTCCGCGAGCTCAGCGGCGGGCCGCTCCCAGGCCCGCTCCTCGTCGAGCACCCCGGTCAGCCAGGTGCCGAGGCAGTCGACCAGCACAGGTGCCGACCCCTCACGCAGGGCCGCGGCGACGTCGCGGGTCTCGATGGTGCCCCACGCGGCCGGCCGGCGCGCCCGGTGTGCCGCGACCCGCGCCGCCCAGTCCGGGTCGCGGTCGTGGTCGGTGGTGGGCCCGGGTGCGACGTAGGTCGCCGGCCCGTCCCCGGCGAGGGTGAGCACCAGCTCCTCGGCGTGCCGCGACTTGCCCGACCGGACGCCGCCGGTCACCAGCACCTTCACCTGCCACCTCCGGTCTCCTGTGCGAGGCGCGGATGAGGGCCCGCGCCCTTGGCCTGCTGCTGGGCTACGCCGCCGACCTGGTGTGGGCCGACCCCGCGCGGCACCACCCTGTCGCATGGTTCGGTACCGCCGCGAGCCGGCTCGAGCAGCGGCTCTGGCGCGACCAGCGGCGCGCGGGGGCGGCGTACGCCGCGGTGCTGGTCGGCGGGGTGGTCCTGCCCGCGGCGGCCCTGGAGCGACGGCTCGGCCCGGGGCCGCGGGTCGCGACGACCGCGGTGGCCACCTGGGTGGTGCTCGGCGGCACCAGCCTCGACCGCGAGGCCGCGGCGGTGCGCGACCGGCTGGCGGCCGGCGACCTGCCCGGCGCCCGTGCGCAGGTCGGCCGGATCGTCGGGCGCGCCACCGCGGGGCTCGACGGGGCCGGCGTGGCGCGCGCGGCGGTGGAGTCGGTCGCCGAGAACACCTCCGACGCCGTGGTCGGCTCGCTGGTCTGGGGTGCGGCGCTGGGTCTGCCCGGGCTGCTGGGTCACCGCGCCGCCAACACCCTCGACGCCATGGTCGGCCATCGCACGCCGCGCCACGGCCGGTTCGGCTGGGCCGCCGCCCGGCTCGACGACGTGCTCGGGCTGCCCGGGTCCCGCCTGGCCGCCGGCCTGGCCGCCGCGCTCGGCCCGGACCCTCGTGGGGCGGTGCGGGCCTGGCGCCGCGACGCGCCCGCTCACCCCAGCCCCAACGCGGGGCCGGTCGAGGCGGCGTTCGCCGGCGCGCTGGGGCTGATGCTGGGCGGCCCCACGACGTACGGCGCGCGCACCGAGCTGCGTCCCCGGCTCGGCGAGGGCCGCCCGCCCGAGCCCGCGGACCTCGACCGCGCCCGCCGGCTGGCCGCCCGGGTCGGGGCCGGGTCGCTGGCGCTCAGCATGCTGCTCGCGGCGGCACGCCCCGCACCCAGGCCACCGCGTCGGCCACGTCGCTGACCAGCGCGACGCCCGCGGGCGGGGCCGGGCGCGCGACCACCACACAGGGCACGCCGAGCTCGGCCGCGACGGCCATCTTGGGCCAGGTGTGGGCGCCCCCGGAGTCCTTGGTGACCAGCACGTCGGCGCGGTGCTCGCGCAGCAGTGCCCGCTCCCCGTCGTGGGTGTAGGGGCCCCGGTCCAGCAGCAGTCGCCACCGCTCGGGCACCTCCACCTCGGGCGGGTCCACGACCCGCGCCAGCACCGCGTGGCCGGCCAGCGGCCCGGTGAACGCCCCGAGGTGCTGGCGGCCCACGGTGAGCAGCGGCCGCTCCCCCAGCCGGGCCGCGGTCGCGGCGGCCTGGTCGTGGTCGGCGACGCGGTACCAGCGTCCGGTCGGGTCGGCCCACCCGGGACGGGCCAGCCGCAGCAGCCGGGGGGCGGGCACGGCCAGCGCGGCGTGGGCCGAGATGGTCGCGGCGAAGGGGTGGGTGGCATCGACGACTGCGTCGAACCCCGCGGCGTACGCCGCCAGCCCGGCGACCCCGCCGAACCCGCCGATCCGCACGTCCCCCACCGGCAGCCGCGGCCTCGCCACCCGCCCGGCCAGCGAGGTCTCGACCTGCACGCCGTCGGCGACCAGGGCGGCGGCGAGCGCGCGCGCCTCGGCGGTGCCGCCGAGCAGCAGCACCCTCACCGGGTGCCGCCGCGGGCCAGGGCCAGCAGGGCCGGGACGTCGAGGTGCTCCTCGACCAGGTCGCCGAGCAGGTCCAGGCGCCGCTCGCGCGCGGCCGGGAAGCTCGCGCGGGAGGTCATGCCCAGGGCGGAGGCGAGGTAGCCGGCGCGGAACGCGTCGTCCTCCAGCGCCCCGTGCACCATGGTGCCGGTCACGGCGCCCGAGACCGGGGTCCCGCGCACCCGCCCGTGGTGGATCTCGTAGCCGGCGGGCTCGTGGCGGCGCAGCACCTTCTCCTCGCCGAACTCCGTCTCCAGGTCCAGCAGCCCCAGCCCCTCGACCTCGGCGCCGGGCGGACCCTCGATCCCGAGCGGGTCGCGGACCACCCGCCCCAGCACCTGGCACCCACCGCAGATCCCCAGCACCGGCCGGCCGCGCGCGGCGTGGTCGAGCACCGCCCGGTCCAGGCCCCGGGAGCGCAGCCATGCCAGGTCGGCCAGGGTCGCGCGGGTGCCGGGAAGCACCACGAGGTCGGCGTCGCCCAGGTCGCGCGGCCCCGAGGCGAAGACCACGTCGAGGTCGGGCTCGAGGCCCAGCGCGTCGACGTCGGTGAAGTTGGAGATCCGCGGGAACCGCACCACCGCCACCTTGGCCCGACCGCCGCAGGAGGCGCGCCCCTCCAGGTCCAGCGCGTCCTCGGAGTCCAGCCACACGTCGGGCCGCCACGGCAGCACCCCGTGCACCGGCAGCGCGGTGCGCCGCTCCAGCTCCTCCAGCCCCGGGCGCAGCAGGGCCAGGTCGCCGCGGAACTTGTTGACCACCCAGCCAGCCAGCAGCGCCCGGTCCTCGCTGTCGAGCAGCTCGCGGGTCCCCACGAACGCCGCGAACACCCCGCCCCGGTCGATGTCGCCGACCACCACGGTGGGCAGGGAGAAGGCGCGCGCGAGCCCCATGTTGACGTAGTCCCCGGCCCGCAGGTTGACCTCCGCCGGGCTGCCGGCGCCCTCGGCGACCACGACGTCGTAGCGGGAGGCGAGGTCGGCGTACGCCGCGTGCGCGGTCTCCGCCAGGCGCCGCCGTCCCGTCTCCCAGTCCCGCGAGGAGACCGTGCCGCCCGGATGCCCCATCACCACCACGTGGCTGCGCCGGTCTCCGCCGGGCTTGAGCAGCACGGGGTTCATCGCGACCTCGGGCTCCGCCCGCGCGGCCAGTGCCTGGGTCCACTGGGCGCGCCCGATCTCTGCGCCGGGACCGCCGGGACCCTCCGGTCCGTCGACGACCATCGAGTTGTTCGACATGTTCTGCGCCTTGTACGGCGCCACCAGCACGCCCCGCCGGGCCAGCGCGCGGCACAGCCCGGTCACCACCAGGCTCTTGCCGGCGTCGGAGGTCGTGCCTGCGACCAGCAGCCCGCTCACGCCGACCCGCCCAGCGGCCAGCTGTGCAGCCGGCGGCAGGCGTCGTTGCCCCACCACTGCAGGTCGACCCGGTCCACCACGAGCTCCGCGGGCAGCAGGTCGCCGAGCGCGGCGCGGACCGAGCCGAGACCGACCTGCGGCCCCACGCGGTCCAACGTCACGTGTGGGGTCGGCTCGCCGTACCTCCCCCCGTAGGGCGGGTACGCCGGGAACGCCTCGACCAGGGTCGCGGTGAGCTCGCGCAGCGGCCCGTCCGGCTCGGGCACCGCGTGCACCAGCCCGTCGGGGAAGACCTCGACCGAGGTCAGGACGACCGTGGACGCCCCGACCTCCGCGAGCACCTCGCCGACCCGCTGCAGGTCCGCGGGCGAGGGCGCGGGGACCCACGGGGAGAGCAGCGTGAGGTGGGCGTGCGAGAAGGCCGGGTCAGCGGAGACGAAGCTCTCGTCGTAGTGCGCCGTGCGCTCCCGGACCCACCCCTCCAGCGCCGGCACCGGGAGCGCCAGACAGGTGTGGCCGGTCACCGGCGCACCTGGGCGAAGGCCAGCCCGGACAGGTCGGTGGGCAGCGGTCCGCCGACGGCCGCCCAGCGCAGCACCGCCTCGACGCTGTCGAGGTCCAGCACCTGCCCGAGCCAGGTGTCGTGGGGCCGGCCACCGGTGGCGAAGTCACGCACGAGCACGACGTTGCTGCGGTCGCACTGGGACAGGCAGTCGACGACGCGCACCCGCACGTGCACCCCGTCGAGCCGCCCGGCCCCGGAGAGCAGCGCGTCGCGCAGGGCGTCGTGGTCGACGTCGGGGTGCTTGTCGGTGGACCCGCAGCAGCAGTCGCGGCACAGCAGGAGGTCGCGGTCGGGGAGCGTCACGGGCCCTCCTCGCGGTCGGGGTGGGGTGCGCGGACCAGGTAGACGTCCATCACCCACCCGTCCACGGCGGCGGCCCGGGCCCGCGCGGCCTCGATGGCGGGCAGGACGTCGCCGACCTTCCCGGCCACCGCCTGCTCCCCGGCCGCGCCGAGGTTGGCGGCCCACCAGATCGACCAGTCCCCGAGGCCGAGGCCGTCGAGCTCGATGCGCCGGTTGAGCATCACGGCGACGTTGCGCTGCCCCTGGGCCAGCGCCTCCGGCAACCGCCGACCCGTCGTCACGTGCAGTGGACGGGCCACGTCGTGGAGCACGATCCGGTGCCGCGCCGCGAGCAGCGACAGGCTGCTGATCCCGGGCACGACGTCGACGTCGAGCGGCAGCCGCTGGGTGAGCCGGTCGAGCAGCCTCAGGGTCGAGTCGTAGAAGCCGGGGTCGCCCCAGACCAGCAGCGCCACGTCACCGGGGTGCTCCCGCAGGGCCCGCTCCCAGCGCGCCGCCCGCTCCTCGTGCCAAGCGGTCACCGCGGCGGCGTACGCCTGCTCGTCCAACCCCTCGCGCCGGTCGCGGCGGGCGTCCTCGACGACCACGAGCGGCACCCCGTGCGCGGTGCAGATCGCTCGGCGCGCCGCCAGCAGCGGGTCGTGCGTGCTCTTCTCGAAGGCCAGGACCACGTCGACCGACCGCAGCGCGGCGACCGCCTGGGGGGTGAGGTGTTGGGGTCCCATCCCCATCCCGACCACCCGAACGCGACGGGTGGGGGCGGGACCGCTCATCCGCGGTCCTCCAGGTCCCCCTCGGTCTCGAGGTAGACCTGCTGCAGCCGGGCCACGACCTCGGGGTCCGGCTCGGCCCACAGCCCGCGGTCGGCGGCCTCGTGCAGCCGCTCGACGATGCCGCGCAGCGCCCAGGGGTTGGACCGGCGCATGAAGGCCTGGTTGGTCTCGTCGAGGACGTACTCCTGGGCCAGCGCGGCGTACATCCAGTCCTGGACGACCCCGGCGGTGGCGTCGAAGCCGAAGAGGTAGTCCACCGTGGCGGCGAGCTCGAAGGCCCCCTTGTAGCCGTGGCGCTGCATCGCCGCGATCCAGCGCGGGTTGACCACCCGGGCCCGGAAGACCCGGTTGGTCTCCTCCTGCAGGGTGCGGGTGCGCACCGCGTCGGGGCTGGTGGAGTCGCCGACGTAGGCGCGCGGGTCGGCGCCGGTGAGCGCGCGGACGGTGGCGACCATCCCGCCGTGGTACTGGAAGTAGTCGTCGGAGTCGGCGATGTCGTGCTCGCGGGTGTCGACGTTCTTGGCCGCGACCTGGATCCGGCGGTAGGCGGTGCGCATGTCCTCGGCCGCCGGGCGGCCGTCGAGGTCGCGGCCGTAGGCGAAGCCGCCCCAGGCGGTGTAGACCTCGGCGAGGTCGGCGTCGCTGCGCCAGTCGCGCGACTCCACGACCTGCAGGATGCCCGCGCCGTACGACCCGGGCTTGGAGCCGAAGACCCGGGTGGTGGCGCGCCGCTCGTCGCCGTGCTCGGCGAGGTCGGTCTGCGCGTGGGCGCGCACGTAGTTGAGGTCCTCGGGCTCCTCCAGGGCCGCGACCATCCGCACCGCGTCGTCGAGCATCGCGACGACGTGCGGGAAGGCGTCGCGGAAGAACCCCGAGATGCGCACCGTGACGTCGATACGCGGGCGGTCCAGCTCCTCCAGCGGCACCACGACCAGCTCGCGGACGCGGCGCGAGGCCTCGTCCCACTCCGGCCGCACGCCCAGCAGCGCCAGCACCTCCGCGACGTCGTCGCCGGAGGTGCGCATCGCCGAGGTGCCCCACACCGAGAGCCCGACCGAGCGCGGGTAGGTGCCGGTGTCCTCGACGTGGCGGCGCAGCAGCCCGTCGGCCAGCGCCTGCCCGGTCTGCCAGGCCAGCCGGCTCGGCACCGCCCGCGGGTCGACGGTGTAGAAGTTGCGCCCGGTCGGCAGCACGTTGACCAGGCCGCGCAGCGGCGAGCCCGACGGGCCGGCCGGCACGAACCCGCCGCCGAGGGCGTGCAGCACCGCGTCGAGCTCGTCGGTCGTACGCCGCAGCCGCGGCACCACCTGCTCCGCGGCGAACTCCAGCACCCGCCGTACCTCGGGGTCGTGGTGCAGCCCGGCCGCCGCCGCGGGGTCCCAGCCAGCCGCCTCCATGCCCAGGACCAGGGCGCGGGCCTGCTGCTCGACGGCGTCGACCTCCACGACCGAGGCACCCTCCCCCGACCCCGTCGGTTCCTTGAGCCCCAGGGCGGCCCGCAGTCCGGGTACCGCCTGCTCCTGGCCCCCGAAGACCTGCGTCGCGCGCAGGATCGCGAGCACCAGGTCGACCCGGGCCTCGCCGTGGGGTGCCTGTCCGAGCACGTGCAGGCCGTCGCGGATCTGGGCGTCCTTGATCTCGCACAGCCAGCCGTCGACGTGGAGCAGGAAGTCGTCGAACTCCTCGTCCTCGGGCCGCTCCTCCAGGCCGAGGTCACGGTGCATCTCGGCGGCCTTCATCAGCTGCCAGATCTCGCCGCGGATCGCCGGCAGCTTGGCCGGGTCCATCGCGGCGATGTTGCCGTACTCGTCGAGCAGCTGCTCCAGACGGGCGATGTCGCCGTAGCTCTCGGCCCGCGCCATCGGCGGCACCAGGTGGTCGACGATCGTGGCGTGCGCCCGGCGTTTGGCCTGGGCGCCCTCGCCGGGGTCGTTGACCAGGAACGGGTAGACCAGCGGCAGGTTGCCGAGCACGGCGTCGGTCGCGCAGGCCGCCGACAGCGCGGCGTTCTTGCCCGGCAGCCACTCCAGGGAGCCGTGCTTGCCCAGGTGCACCAGCGCGTGCGCCCCGAAGCCGCCCGCCTCCTGCGCGGCCTCCAGCCAGCGGTAGGCGGCGAGGTAGTGGTGGCTCGGGGCGAGGTCGGGGTCGTGGTAGATCGCGACCGGGTTCTCGCCGAAGCCGCGGGGCGGCTGGATGAGCAGCACCACGTTGCCGGCGCGCAGGGTGGCCAGCACCAGCTCGCCGTCGTCGTTGCGGAACAGCGTGCCCGGCGCGGGGCCCCAGGCCTGCTCGATCTCTTGGCGCAGCCCGGCGTCGAGGTCGGCGGTCCAGGCGGCGTACTGCTCGGGGGTGATCCGCACGTGCGCGTCGGTGAGCTGCGCCGTGGTCAGCCACTCCTCGTCCTGACCGCCGGCGTCGATGAGGGCGTGGATCAGCGCGTCACCGGCCTCGGCGTCGCTGCGCTCGGGGTCGTCGGCCAGCGCCAGCACCCGGGTGACCACGGCGGCGGGATCCTCCAGGCCCAGGTCGTACCCCTCCTCGCGCAGCCGGCGCAGCAGCCGCACCGCCGAGACCGGGGTGTCGAGGCCGACGGCGTTGCCGACCCGGCTGTGCTTGGTGGGGTACGCCGAGAGCACCAGCCCCAGGCGTCGCTCGGCGGGCGGGACGTGGCGCAGCCGGGCGTGGTTGACCGCGATCCGCGCGACCCGGGCGCAGCGCTCGCCGTCGGCGACGTAGCGCGGCAGGCCCGCCGGGTCCTGCGGGTCGACCTCCTTGAACGAGAACGGCGCGGTGATGATCCGCCCGTCGAACTCCGGGATCGCGACCTGGGTCGCGGAGTCCAGCGGCGAGACGCCGTCGTCGTTGGCCTCCCACTCCGCGCGGCTGCTGGTCAGGCACAGGCCCTGCAGGACGGGGATGTCCAGCGCCCGCATCCGCTCCACGTCCCACGCCTCGTCGTCCCCGCCGGCGCTCGCGCCCGCCGGTGTGGTGCCGCCCGCGGCCAGCACGGTGACCACGAGGGCGTCGAGGGTGCCGAGCGCGGCGTACAGCTCGTCGGGCGCGGAGCGCAGCGAGCCGGCGAACACCGGTACGCCGACCGCCTGACCCGAGGCGTCGATCGCGTCGGCCAGCGCGTGGGCGAACGCGTCGTTGCCCGCGACGTGGTGGGCGCGGTAGTACAGCACCCCCACGCGCGGCCGGTCGTCCGACGGCTCGACCATCCCCCGCTCGACCATCCCCCACTGGGGCACCTCGACCGGCGGCTCGAACCCCTCGCCGGTGAGCAGCACCGTGTCGGAGAGGAACGCGTGCAGCTGGCGCAGGTTCTCCGGACCTCCCTCGGCGAGGTAGCGGTGAGCCTCGGCGGCCACGCCGATCGGCACCGAGGAGAGCTCCATCAGCTCGGCGCTGGGCTGCTGCTCCCCGCCCAGCACGACCACCGGCATCCCGGTCTGGCGGACCCGGACGAAGCCGCTGCACAGGTCCTGCGGCGACCCGAGCAGACGCCCCACGACCAGGTCGCAGCCCTGGATCGTCTCGGCCATCGACTGGTGCCCGGGCCGCGAGGGGTTGGCCAGCACGAAATCGGCGCCGCTGGCCCGCGCGGAGAGGAGGTCGGTGTCGGAGGTGGACAGCAGCGCGATGCGCACGCGACGGGTCTGTGCCATGGGTTTCTCCTCGGGGTTCTCGCCCCTGCTCGACGGAGGTCCCGTGGCCAGTGTCTGGCTTCGCACCCGGCGGACCGGGTGCTCACAGTGGCGGAACCGCCCCGGACTCTCACCGGGTTCCTGGTCACCACGAGACGTGTGGCGTCACCCTAGGGCATCGCTTCCCGGGCCCCGCGGGGAGCACGTCGACGACGTCACCCCTTCGAGAATCGGCATGTGGGGCCGGCGCGACCTACGCTGGTGGTGCACCGCACGACGACACGACTCGGGAGGGGTGGGACGACGCATGATCGACACCGACGCACGCGCCACGGCGGCACGACTGGACTTCGAACGCACAGCGGCACGGGTCGAGCGGTCCGACCCCGCCACCTCGGGCCGGGTCCGGCTCGTGGCCCTGTCCCTGGGTCGCGAGCTCAAGGCCAAGCGGCTGACCTCCGAGGCGTACGCCGCCGAGCTGGAGTCGCTGACCGCGGCCCTGCGCGACGTGCTCGAGCTGGCCGCCCCGCCCGACCCCGCGGCGGCCACCGCTCCTCGCTGACGGGCAGCCCCTAGCGGCCCGCCGCCAGGGCGTCGGCCGCCTCGTCGATGATCGAGGTCATCGCGACCTGCGCCAGGCCCACGTCCCCGAGGCGTACGGCGCGGGCGACGTCGTCGTGCAGCGCGACCGCCTCGGGGTTCGGGCGCGCCGGCATCATGCCGTGCTGGGTGCGCCCGGAGAGCACCTCCGCCACGACGTCGACCAACGCCGCGAACATCTCGTTGCCGCTGGCCTCGAGCAGCACCCGGTGGAAGGTCTGGTCCGCCCGCAGGTAGGGCTCGAGGTCGCCGGTGCGGGCGTGGACCTGCATGTCGGAGACCGCGCCCGCGAGCGCCCTGCACTGCTCCGCGTCGGCGCGGGCCGCCGCCAGTGCGGCGGCCGCCGGCTCCACGCCACGGCGCAGCTCCGAGAGGGACAGCAGCTGCTCGGCTCGGTCCCCGTGGTCCAGGCGCCAGCGGATCAGCCGGGGGTCGAAGACGCTCCAGCCGGTCCGGGGCTGCACCGTGATGCCGACGCGGCGGCGCGCCGCGAGCATGCCCATCGCCTCGAGGACCCGGACGGCCTCGCGGGCGACGCTGCGCGACACGGCGTACCGCGCGCAGATCTCCTCCACCGTGAGCACCTCCCCGGCGGCGAGCCGGGCGGCGGCGATGTCGCCGCCGAGTGCGTCGAGGACGTCGGCGTGCCGGCCCCCGAGCGTGGCGTGGCGCGGGGTGGAGGTCACAGACGGATCCTCTCATCCGGTCCGCTCGAAGGGAATGCTCTGCCGAATTTGAACGAAACACTTGCAAACGTCTGTCTTTATCGGTTCTCCTGTGATCGTGACCACAGCAGCACAGCGTGACGGCCTCGTCGACGCCCACAGACCCGTCGTGGTGATGGGCGTCTCCGGGAGCGGCAAGTCCACCGTCGGGGCGGCCCTCGCCCGGCACCTCGGGGTGCCGTTCGCCGACGCCGACGACCTGCACCCGCCGGCCAACATCGCCAAGATGAGCGCCGGTGAGCCCCTCACCGACGAGGACCGCTGGCCCTGGCTCGACGTCGTCGGCGAGTGGCTGGCCGCGCACCCCGAGGGGGGCGTGATGAGCTGCTCGGCGCTGCGCCGGGCCTACCGCGACCGCCTCCGGTCCTGGGCGCCGGGCCTGCGCTTCGTGCACCTCGACGGCGAGGCGTCGCTCATCGCGATGCGTCAGTCCGCCCGCGAGGGCCACTTCATGCCCCCCACCCTCCAGGCCTCCCAGCAGCGCGCGCTCGAGGCACTGGACCCCGACGAGCCCGGCGTCCGCGTCGACGTCGAGGCCACCGTCGAGGCGCTCGTGGCCACCGTGGCCCGCGACCTGAACGCCTGACCCCTCCCCCCACCCACCCCCCCCA
>Ga0208328_1000151_pt1 | contig 37439 bp, 39 predicted proteins | sample DeeseametaMP2633_FD_184170 | JGI IMG/M metagenome (GOLD analysis project Ga0208328, IMG submission 184170) | Marine microbial communities from the Deep Atlantic Ocean - MP2633 (SPAdes) | ecosystem: Environmental > Aquatic > Marine > Unclassified | place: Northeast of Antigua and Barbuda, North...
CACCACCATGATCACCGCACACCAGCTGGAAGTCCGAGCCGGCGCGCGACTGCTCATGGAGGACGTCAGCTTCCGGGTCGGACCGGGCGACAAGGTCGGGCTGGTGGGCCGCAACGGCGCCGGCAAGACCACGCTCACCAAGATCCTGGCCGGTGAGGGGCTGCCCGCCTCCGGGCAGGTCACGACGACCGGTGACGTCGGCTACCTGCCCCAGGACCCGCGGACCGGTGACCCCGAGGTCCTCGCCAAGGACCGCATCCTCTCGGCGCGGGGCCTGGACGCCGTCGTGGCCAAGCTCCGCCGTGCCGAGGAGGAGATGGGCTCCGACGACGCGACCGTGCGCGAGAAGGCGATGCGCCGCTACGCGCGGGCCGACGACGAGATGCACGCGGCCGGCGGCTACGCGGCGGAGTCGGAGGCCGCCACGATCGCGGCGTCCCTCGGCATCGAGGAGCGCATCCTCAGCCAGCCGCTCAAGACGCTCTCGGGCGGCCAGCGCCGCCGGGTCGAGCTCGCGCGCATCCTCTTCTCCGGCGCCGAGGTCCTGATCCTCGACGAGCCGACCAACCACCTCGACGCCGACTCCATCATCTGGCTGCGCGACTTCCTCAAGGCGCACTCTGGTGGCTTCATCATCATCAGCCACGACAACGACCTGCTCGCGGCCACCGTCAACAAGGTGATGCACCTCGACGCCAACCGCGCGGTCATCGACGTCTACAACATGGGCTGGAAGCACTACCTCCAGCAGCGCGAGACCGACGAGGTCCGCCGACGCCGCGAGCGGATGAACGCCGAGAACAAGGCCAAGACGCTCACCGACCAGGCCAACAAGATGCGGGCCAAGGCCTCCAAGGCCCAGGCCGCTCAGTCGATGCTCAAGCGCGCCGAGAAGATGCTCGAGGGCGTCGAGGGCGAGCGGGCCTCCGACAAGGTCGCCCGGATCGCCTTCCCCAAGCCGGCGGCCTGCGGAAAGACCCCGCTCACGGCGCGGGAGCTGTCGAAGTCCTACGGCTCGCTGGAGGTGTTCACCGGCGTCGACCTGGCCATCGACAAGGGCTCGCGCGTGGTCATCCTCGGCCTCAACGGCGCCGGGAAGACGACGATGCTGCGCATCCTGGCCGGCGTCGACCAGCCCGACACCGGCATGGTCGTGCCCGGCCACGGCCTCAAGGTCGGCTACTACGCCCAGGAGCACGAGACCCTCGACACCTCGCGCACCGTGCTGGAGAACATGCAGTCCGCGGCCCCGCAGCTCACCGACACCGAGGCCCGCAGCGTGCTCGGCTCGTTCCTGTTCTCGGGCGACGACGCGCACAAGCCGGCCAAGGTGCTCTCGGGAGGGGAGAAGACCCGACTCGCGCTGGCCAGCCTGGTCGTCTCCAGCGCCAACGTGCTGCTGCTCGACGAGCCCACCAACAACCTCGATCCGGCCTCCCGCGAGGAAGTCCTCGCCGCGATCCGCTCCTACGAGGGCGCGATCATCCTGGTGACCCACGACGAGGGTGCCGTGCACGCCCTCGAGCCCGACCGGGTGCTGCTGCTCCCCGACGGCGACGAGGACCTCTGGAACGACGGGTACGCCGACCTCGTGTCCCTGGCCTGAGCCACCGCTCCGGCCGACCGGTGCCCCGGCACCACCCAGGGGGTTCCTAGACTCCCGTCATGACCTCCGGCGCCGTGACCCGTCCCGACGACCGGGAGCTGGCCGCGGCCGGGCTCGGCCTGACCGTGGAGGGACCGGTGGCCACGCTGGTGCTGGACCGGCCCGAGGTGCGCAACGCCCAGACCCCGACGATGTGGCGGATGCTCGCCGCCGTGGGGGAGGCGCTGCTCGCCGACGACACGGTGCGCGTGGTCGTGGTGCGTGGCGCCGGCAGCACCTTCTCCGCCGGCCTCGACCGCGCCATGCTCGACCCGGCGGGTGCCGGCGAGGGCGTCGAGACCGTCGCCGAGCTGCTCGCGCTCGACGACGGCGCGATGTCGGCGGTCATCGACGACTACCAGCGGGGCTTCACGTGGCTGCGCGACCCGCGCATCCTGTCGGTCGCGGCGGTCCGCGGCTACGCCGTGGGAGCCGGCTTCCAGCTCGCCCTCTCCTGCGACCTGCGGGTCCTCGCGGAGGACGCCCAGCTGTGCATGAAGGAGTCCGCGCTCGGCCTCGTCCCGGACCTCACGGGAACAAAGCCGCTGGTCGAGGCGGTTGGGTACGCACGAGCACTCGAGATCTGCGTGTCGGCCCGGATGGTCGGCGCGGCGGAGGCCCTACGGATCGGGCTAGCGCTCGAGGTGGTGCCCACCGACGCGCTCGACGAGACCGTCGCGGGCCTGGTGCAGGCACTGACCTCGGCGGCGCCCGGCGCGGTCCGTGAGACCAAGGCACTGATGCTGTCGGCGGCCGCCGTGCCGCTGGAGGAGCAGCGTCGGCTCGAGCGCGAGGCCCAGGGCCGGCGCTTCCGCGCCCTCGCCCAGGGCTGAGCCGGGGGCACCCATGACCCGCCGGCACGCCGAGCAGCACCAGGAGGACACGTGTCGGGGATGATGAACGCCGGTGCCGCCTGGCGCCACCTGCGCTCGGACCGCAGCGCGCTCGACCGCCGCGTGGGCCGGGCCACCCTCCGGCGCGTCCTCGGCTTCGCCGTACCCCACCGCCGGACGATCTCGGTCTTCCTGGCCCTCACCGTCCTCGACGCCAGCCTCGTGGTCGCCTCACCCCTGCTGATCCAACGCATCGTCGACGACGGCATCCTCGCCGGGGACCGCTCGCTGGTCGGCTGGCTGGCCCTGGGGATGGCCGGGCTGGCGGTGTTCACCGCCGTGATGAGCATCCTGCTGGCGTGGCTGTCCGCGCGGATCGGCGAGGGGCTGATCTACGACCTGCGCACCCAGGTCTTCGGGCACGTGCAGCGCCAGTCGATGGCCTTCTTCACCCGCACCCAGACCGGGGCGCTGGTGAGCCGCCTGAACAACGACGTCATCGGCGCCCAGCGCGCGTTCACCAGCACGCTGGCCACCACCGTCTCGAACGCGGTGGCCGTGCTGGTCGTCGGCATCACCATGCTGGCGCTGAGCTGGCGGGTCACCCTGCTGTGCCTGGGCCTCTTCCCGCTGCTGATGATCGCCTCGAAGTGGGTCAGCACCCGTCTCGCGGGCCTGACGCGCCAGCAGATGGACGGCAACGCCGACCTGGCCACGATGATGACCGAGCGCTTCAACGTGGGTGGTGCGCTGCTGCTGAAGCTCTTCGGCCGTCGCGACGAGGAGGACGGCTCCTTCGCGACCAAGGCCGCCCGCGTGCGCGACCTGGGCATCCGCATCACCCTCACCACGCGCGTCTTCGGGGCGGCCATGCTGGCGGTCCCCGCGCTCGCCACCGCGCTCGTGTACGGCGTCGGCGGGCAGCTCGCCATCAGCGGCACCCTCTCGGTCGGCACCCTGCTGGCGCTCGCGACGCTGCTGCTGCGGCTCCTCGGGCCGCTGCAGGGGCTCTCCAACGTGCGCATCGACGTGATGACCGCGCTCGTGAGCTTCGAGCGGGTCTTCGAGGTGCTCGACCTGCCGTCGCTGGTGCAGGAGAAGGACGGTGCCGTCGAGCTGCCGCGCACCGCCGGCCGGCTCGAGCTCGACGGCGTCGACTTCACCTATCCCGGTGCGGACGAGGTCTCGCTGCCCTCCCTGGAGGGCGTCCAGCGGCCCGACGTGTCCAGCCCGAGCGGTCCGGTGCTGCGCGGTGTCTCCTTCAGCGCCGAGCCGGGGCAGATGGTGGCACTGGTCGGGCCCTCCGGAGCCGGCAAGACGACGATCACCCACCTGGTGGCACGGCTCTACGACGTCACCGCCGGTGCGGTCCGGGTCGGGGGCGTCGACGTCCGAGACGTGACGCTGCAGTCGCTCGAGGACGTCGTGGGCTACGTGACGCAGGACGCGCACATGTTCCACGACACGATCCGCGCCAACATGCTCTACGCGCGGCCAGGAGCCGACGACACCGAGATCTGGCACGCCCTGGAGGCCGCACAGGTGGCCGCGCTCGTGCGACGGTTGCCCGAGGGGCTGGACACCGTGGTGGGGGACCGGGGCTACCGGCTCTCCGGCGGTGAGCGTCAGCGCCTGGCGATCGCCCGGCTGCTGCTGAAGTCGCCCAGCATCGTGGTGCTCGACGAGGCCACGGCCCACCTGGACTCGGAGTCCGAGGCCGCGGTGCAGCGCGCGCTCGACGCGGCCCTGGAGGGGCGGACCTCCCTGGTCATCGCCCATCGGCTCTCCACGGTCCGCAACGCCGACCTGATCCTGGTCCTGGAGGACGGCAGCATCACCGAGCGGGGCACGCACGCCGAGCTGCTGGCCCGCGGGGGTCTGTACGCCGACCTGCACCGCACGCAGTTCCTCGACGACACCACCGACGCCCTGCCCTGACCGGCGCTCAGGGGGCGGACGTGGCCTGCGGGGTGCGGTCGGTACGCCGCGGGCGCTGGCCCCGGGGCCCGCGACGGCGCTCGTCGTAGGCGAGGTAGCCGAAGCCGAAGACGGCCAGCACGCCGAAGAACCACCACTGCAAGCCGTAGAAGAAGTGCGGTCCGTCGTTGAGCTCGGGCAGCTCGACCGGCTCCAGGGGCGTGGCCGGTGCGGGGTCCTCCGAGCGCAGCTCCACGAACCCGCCGTAGACCTCCCGGTCCAGGGCCGCCCCGACCCTGTCGCTGTCGATCGCCCGCGTGGAGCGGTCGCTCACGGTGGTGCTGTCACCGCTGCCGTCGGCGCGGACGTAGCCGGAGACCGTCACGGTCCCCGACGGTGGGGCCGGCACGTCGTCGGGCTCGGCGGTGCCCGCGTTCTGCGTGCGCAACCAGCCGCGGTCGACGAGCAGCGACGTGCCGGAGTCCGTCACGAGGGGCACCACCACGTCCACGCCGGCGATGCCCTCGCGGGTGCGGTAGCGGACGATGACCGTGTCCTCGACGGCGTACTCACCGGTGGCGGTGACCACCCGCCACTCGTCCTCCTCGCGGACCTCCCGGCCCGGAGCCAGGACGTCCTCGACGGCCGCCGGGTCCTGGGTCTCGTTGGCCCGGATGATGGCGTTGTCGTCCTTGCGCTGCTCGAGCCGGTCGAACTGCCACTCGCCCAGCCACCAGGCACCCCAGGACAGCAGCGCGACGGCGAGGGCGAAGAGCAGCCACCGCCGCGACAGCAAGAAGCCGAACGAATGCACGTCCCGAGGCTAGCGAGCCCCCGGGAACGCTCAGGCACCGGCCGTATGCTTGCGACCATGGTCACCCGCCCCCTCGCCGACCGCTTCGGTCGCGTCGCGACGGACCTGCGGGTCTCGCTGACGGACCGGTGCAACCTGCGCTGCAGCTACTGCATGCCCGCCGAGGGCCTGGACTGGCTGCCGGGCGAGCAGGTGCTCACCGACGACGAGGTCGTCCGGCTGATCGGGATCGCCGTGGAGCACCTCGGGGTCGACGAGGTGCGCTTCACCGGGGGAGAGCCGCTCGTGCGGCGCGGCCTGGTCGACGTCGTACGCCGCACCCGCGAGCTCGGCGAGCACCTCAACCTCTCGGCGACCACCAACGCGCTCGGCCTGGCGAAGACGGCCACGGCGCTGGCCGGGGCGGGCCTGGACCGGGTCAACGTCAGCCTCGACACGGTGCGTGCTGACACCTTCCACACCATCACCCGGCGCGACCGCCTCTCCGACGTCGTCGACGGGCTCGCGGCCGCCCAGGCCGCCGGGCTGGGGCCGGTCAAGGTCAACGCCGTGCTCCTGCGGGGCGTCAACGACGACCAGGCAGGCGAGCTGCTGCGCTGGTGCGTGGAGCACGACTACCACCTGCGCTTCATCGAGCAGATGCCGCTGGACGCCCAGCACGACTGGCACCGCGAGGCCATGGTGACCGCCGACGAGATCCTGGCCCTGCTGGAGCGGGAGTTCGTGCTCTCGCCGGCGGCCGAGCCCCGGGGCAGCGCCCCCGCTGAGCTGTTCACGGTGGACGGCGGGCCCGGTACGGTCGGAGTCATCGCCTCGGTGACCCGGCCCTTCTGCGGGGACTGCGACCGGGTCCGGCTGACCGCGGACGGCCAGGTGCGCAACTGCCTGTTCGCCCGGGAGGAGTCCGACCTGCGCACCGCCATGCGCGCGGGCGCCACCGACGAGGAGCTCGCCGACCGCTGGGTCGTGGCGATGCGGGGCAAGGCCGCCGGCCACGGCATCGACGACGAGACGTTCCTGCAGCCCACCCGGCCGATGTCGGCCATCGGCGGCTGAGCCGCACCCGACCGGCCTCACCGCGGGTCGAACCGGCCTGATACGCCGGCTCGGCGTACGAAGCAGGTCGAGGCGAGCACCCGACGGCGCTCAGACGGCGTGGTCGGCGCCCTTCTCGTGCTCCACGACGTCGCGGATGAAACCGCGGGACCCCAGGAAGGACCGCAGGGACTCGAGGTGGTCCGGGCAGGCGAGCCACGCCTTGCGACGCTCGGGCGTGTGGATCTTGGGGTTGTTCCACAGCAGCGCGTGCGTGGCCGCCGCGCGACAGCCCTTGCCGGAGCAGAGGTCCGGTTCGTCCAGCGCGCCCACCTCAGCGCTCCGACGACGCGCCGAGGGGGCGCTGGGGGGAGTCCGAGCCGCCGAGTGCCCGGTGGGTGAAGGTGGCGTCGCGGAGGTCGTAGTCCTCCATGCGGGCGGCCTGCACGTTGGCGAGCACGACCGCGATGTAGGGCAGGACCAGCGCCCCGGCGATGAGGATCGGCCACAGCCAGTCGACCCCGGCGAGCCCGGCGATCACGGCACCGACGAAGCAGGCCGAACGCAGGCTCATCGAGAGCAGGTAGCGACGCTGGCGCCGGCGGAGGTCCTCGGCCGGGCTGGGCGCCGCCGAGGTGATCCGGACCGCGTCCTCGCTGTCGCCGCGCTTGCGTGCCATGTCTCGATCCTACGGGGGCGTGGGTGAGCACCGGAGGGCTCGGAGGGTGAGGAGGATCGCGCGGAGTAGGGTCGGCACGTGACCAACCGCACCTACCGCATCACCGAGATCGTCGGCACGTCCCCGGACGGCATCGACCAGGCCATCCGCAACGGGATCGAGCGGGCCGCGCAGACCCTGCGCCACATCGACTGGTTCGAGATGACCCAGGTCCGTGGGCAGGTCAAGGACGGCAGCGTCGAGCACTTCCAGGTGGGGCTGAAGATCGGCTTCCGCCTCGAGGACGACTGACCCGCACTCCCGCCGCGGAGGCCGTGCCGCCGCCGCGCCGTGAGGCGCGTCCTCGTCTGTCGGGACGCGCATTTCGGGTACCCCTGAGTAATCACTAGCGTCGATCCGCGTGAGCGACGCACCCGCACCCGAGCCCCGTTCGGTCCTCGTGACCGGAGGCAACCGCGGCATCGGCCGCGCCATCGCCGAGGCCTTCCTCGCCCAGGGCGACCGGGTGGCCGTGACCACCCGCAGCGGAGGTGCCCCCGAGGGGGCCCTCGACGTGCGCTGCGACGTGACCGACCCCGAGGCGGTCGAGGCGGCCTTCGCGCAGATCGAGGGCGCGCACGGCCCGGTCGAGGTGCTGGTGGCCAACGCCGGCATCACCGCCGACACCCTGCTGCTGCGGATGAGCGAGGACGACTGGTCCTCGGTGCTCGACACCAACCTCACCGGCTCCTTCCGGCTCGCCAAGCGGGCCTCGAAGGGGATGCTGCGGCTGCGGCGTGGCCGGATCGTCCTCATCTCCTCGGTGGTGGGGATGCTGGGCTCCGCCGGGCAGGTCAACTACGCCGCCTCCAAGGCCGGGCTGGTGGGCATGGCCCGCTCCATCGCCCGGGAGCTGGGCTCCCGGTCGATCACCGCGAACGTCGTGGCGCCGGGCTTCATCGAGACCGACATGACCGCGGTGCTCAGCGACGAGCAGAAGGACACGATCAAGTCGCAGGTGCCGCTTCAGCGGTACGGCACCTGCGAGGAGGTCGCGAGCACGGTGCTGTGGCTGACCGGCCCCGGCGCGACGTACGTCACCGGGGCCGTGATCCCCGTCGACGGTGGACTGGGAATGGGGCACTGAGATGGGCATCCTCGACGGCAAGACGATCCTGGTGGCGGGCGTGACGATGGACTCCTCCATCGGGTTCGCGACCGCGAAGGTCGCCCAGGAGCAGGGGGCCACGGTCCTCATCTCCAACTTCGGGCGTGCCCTGGGCATCACCCGCCGCATCGCCAAGCGGCTGCCGGTGGAGCCGGCGGTGCTCGAGCTCGACGTCACCGACTCCGCGCACCTCGAGCGGTTGCCCGACCTCGTGCGCGAGCACCTGGGCGCCGACGCGCACCTGGACGGCGTCGTGCACTCCATCGCCTACGGCAACCCGGAGACGCTGCTGGGCGGGAAGTTCCTCGACGGCCCGTGGGAGGACGTCGCCCAGGCCGTCCAGGTCTCGGCGTACTCCCTGAAGTCGCTGGCGACCGCCTGCCGCCCGCTGATGGGCGAGGGCGGCTCGGTGGTCGGCCTGACCTTCGACGCCACGGTGGCGTGGCCGGCCTACGACTGGATGGGCGTGGCCAAGGCCGGGCTGGAGTCCTGCTCGCGCTACCTCGCGCGCGACCTGGGACCTGACGGCATCCGGGTCAACCTGGTCTCCGCCGGCCCGTTGCGCACGCTCGCGGCCAAGGCGATCCCCGGCTTCACCGACCTCGAGGACATGTGGTCCACCCGCGCCCCGCTGGGCTGGGACAACACCGACCAGGAGCCGACGGCCCGGGCCGTGTGCGCCCTGCTCTCGGACTTCTTCCCCGCCACCACCGGCGAGATCGTCCACGTCGACGGCGGCTTCCACGCCATGGGTGCCTGAGGCCCGACCTGCCCCCCTGCCCACCACCCCTGCCTTGAGCCGGCCCGCCCGGCCTGCAAGATTGGGCGCGTGCCCGACACCGCCCGCAAGGACACCCCGCGCCAGATCGTCGTGATGCGTCACGCCAAGGCCGAGCAGCACGGCCCCTCCGACTTCGACCGGCACCTCGCCGACCGCGGTGTGGAGGAGGGTGCCCTGGCCGGCCGGTGGTTGGTGGCGCAGGGCTTCGTGCCCGACCACGTGCTGGTCTCGGCCGCCTTGCGCACCCGGGAGACCTGGGCCGCGGTGGCCGACGGGGCCGGCTGGGACGCCGACACCATCGAGACCGACGAGAACGAGACCCTCTACGAGGCCGGCCCGGAGACGGCGCTGGACCTCGTGCGCGAGGTGCCCGAGGACGCGCTGGCGCTGCTGGTGATCGGGCACAACCCGACCATGGGCTACCTCGCCCAGCTCCTCGACGACGGCGACGGCGACGAGGACGCCTCGAACGCGCTGGTGATGGGCTACCCGACCAGCGCGATGACGGTCTTCGACCTCACCGGCGACTGGGCCGACCTCGACGAGCAGGGCGGCACCATCCGCGCCCACCACGTCCCGCGCGCCTGAGCAGGTCGAGCCGGCGCGAACGTCCGGAAGGACGCGCCGGTTCGGCGAGTGGGACGGGCTCGGCGGGGGTCAGACCGGGGGTGCGGGGGTGGTGACGCCGGCGGCGCTGTCCGCGGCCTCGATCTCCTCGCGCGAGATGCCGAGGAGGTACATGATCGTGTCGAGGTACGGCACGTTCACCGCCGTGTCCGCGGCGTCCCGGACGGCCGGCTTGGCGTTGTAGGCGATGCCCAGGCCGGCGGCCGCCAGCATGTCCAGGTCGTTGGCGCCGTCGCCGATCGCGATCGTGGAGGCGACGTCGACACCGACCTCGGCCGCGAACTCCCGCAGGGCATCGGCCTTGCCGGCCCGGTCGACGACGCGACCGACGATGCGTCCGGTCAACCGCCCATCGACGATCTCCAGCTCGTTGGCCCGGGTGAAGTGGATGCCCAGCTCCACCGCGAGCCGGTCGGTGATCTGGCTGAAGCCCCCGGAGACGATCGCGAAGCGGTACCCGAGGCGGCGCAGGGTCCGCACCATGGTCCGCGCGCCCGGGGCGAGCTGGATGGAGTCGTAGACCTCGTGCAGCGCGGACGCCGGGACGCCCTCGAGCAGGGCGACGCGGGAGCGCAGGGACTCCTCGAAGTCGAGCTCGCCGCGCATGGCCCGCTCGGTCACCTCCGCGACCTCGGCCTCGCAGCCGGCGTGCGCGGCGATCATCTCGATGACCTCGCCCTGGATGAGCGTGGAGTCCACGTCCATGACGATCAGCCGCATCCCGCGGCGCAGCAGGTCGGCGGGCTGCACCGCGACGTCGATGCCCTGCCGGGCGGCCTCGGCGGCGAGCTCGGCGCGCAGGGCGTCCGGTGCGGCCCCGGAGACGTGGAGGTCCAGGGCGGTGACGGGGTAGCGCGCCATCCGCTCGATGCGGTCGATGTTGGCGCCGGCGTCGGCGATCCGGCCGGCCACGGCCGCCATCGCCGCCGCGGTCAGCGGGGTGCCCAGGACGGTGACGTGCGCCCGGCCGTGGGACGGCTGAGTGGTGTCGCCGCTGCCGGGTTCTACCTCCAGGGTCATCGCCAGCTCGTCGGCCGTTGCCTGGAGGTCCTGTCGCAGGCCCTGCACGTCGGCGGGCGCGGTCACGAGCAGGCCCAGGATGAGGCGGCGGCGCAGCACGATCTGCTCGAGGTCGACGACCTCGACACCCGCCCGGCCCAGGGTGGCGAAGACGGCCGAGGTCACCCCGGGACGCTCGCGGCCGGTCAGCGTGATCAGCAGGGTCTCGGGTCGCGGCGCCCGGTCCGGGCGTGACTGGTCTGGGGTGCTCATCGCGGCACGAGGCTATCGGTGCCGCCGCCCGGGCTCACTGCGGCGGCCAGACCTCGGGCGAGCTGGCCGCCACCAGGGCCCGGCGTGCCGCGGTGCCCAGCGGGAGGATCGCCTGCTCCCGCCGGGTGAGCTCGTGCAGGGAGACCGCCCCGCCGTCGTCCTCGAGCGCGAGCTCGACGACGTCCAGGGCGTGCAGCGCCCTGGCCGCGAGGGCCACGCAGCGCTCGGGCACGCCCGGCGGCGCCGCGACCGGTGCGCGGTGACGCAGGTCGGTCAGGCGGTCCGCGACCTCGGGTCGCCACCGGGCCACGTCCAGGGCGGCCAGGGCGTCCGCGCTGTGGAGCAGCGCCGAGCGCAGGCCGCGGTCGGCCTCGCCGACGTCGGGCAGCTGGCGGCGTACCGCGCGGTGGGCCACCCAGGTGGTGGTCGGTCCGACCCGCTCGGGCACCAGTCCCACCGCCGTGGCGTCCTGCAGGGTCACGACGACCGCCTCGCCGGCCTCGATGGCCGCCCGGTTGAAGTCCGGCGGCCCCCCGAGCCCCACGGGATCGCCCTCGACCGGGAAGGCCGCGCCGATCGTGGCGACGCCCTCCGTCCGCAGCCGGGCCAGGCCACCGAGGAGGGTCTCGGAGACGTCCTCGGAGCCGCCGAGCCCCAGCGCCGCCAGTCCCGCGACCGCGTGGGTGACGTCCTCGCCTACGACCTCGTCGAGCAGCAGGTCCGTGACGACGTGGCCTCCCCACCAGGCGGTGCCCCACCAGGCGAGGCGGGTGGAGGCGGGCAGCGGCTGGCTCACGGCGCCAGAGGCTACGCCGCGGTCCCCGGCGGGGGAGCGCCGACCGGTGCCACGGCTGGTTAGGGTGGCGCCATGGCAGCGGTTCTGGACCTCGTCGACGTCACCGTGCGCCGTGGGGACTCCGTCCTCCTCGACCGCGTCAGCTGGACCGTGGAGGAGGACGAGCGCTGGGTGGTGCTCGGTCCCAACGGGGCCGGCAAGACGACCCTGCTGCAGATCGCCTCGGCGCAGCTGTTCCCCACCCAGGGCTCGGTCCACGTGCTGGAGGAGCGGCTCGGGTCGGTCGACGTCTTCGAGCTGCGCCCGCGCATCGGGCTGACCAGCGCGGCGCTGGCCGAGCGGATCCCCCGGCACGAGACGGTCCACGACGTCGTCGTCTCGGCGGCCTACGGCGTGCTCGGCCGCTGGCGGGAGATGTACGACGACCTCGACCACGACCGCGCCGAGTCGCTGCTGCGCGAGCTCGGGGCCAAGCACCTCGCACCGCGCACCTTCGGCACGCTGAGCGAGGGCGAGCGCAAGCGCGTGCAGATCGCCCGTGCGCTGATGAGCGACCCCGAGCTGCTGCTCCTCGACGAGCCGGCCGCCGGCCTGGACCTGGGCGGCCGCGAGGACCTCGTCTCGACGCTCTCGATGCTGGCCTACGACCCGGACTCGCCGGCCACCGTGCTGGTCTCCCACCACGTGGAGGAGATCCCGCCGGGCTTCACCCACGCCCTCATGCTGCGCCAGGGCAGGGTCGTGGCGGCCGGTCTGCTCGACCAGACCATCACCGAGCAGCACCTCTCGGCCACCTTCGGCATGCCGCTGACCGTCAGCCACGAGGACGGCCGGTGGGCGGCGCGACGCCGCACCCGCGCCCGATGAGGGCACGGGGCCGTCGTGTCCCGGCCTTGTAGGGTCGGGTCATGGACTGGCTGAACGACCACGCGTGGGCGGCATGGCTCGGCCTCGCCGCCATGTTCGGGGTGGCCGAGATGTTCAGCCTGGACCTGATCTTCATGATGCTGGCCGTCGGTGCGATGGGCGGCATGGTCGCCGGTGCCTTCGACGCGCACGTGGCGGTGCAGGTCCTGGTCGCGATGGGGATGTCCCTGGCCACGCTCACCCTGCTCCGCCCGCGCCTGGTGGCCCGCCTCCACGGCGGCCCCGAGCTGCGGCTGGGCACGGGCAAGCTGATCGGCACCCAGGGCGTCGTGACGGCGCAGATCACGGCCACCCAGTCCGGCCGGGTCCGCCTCTCCGGTGACGTCTGGTCGGCCGCGCCGTACGACGAGCACCTGGTGATCGAGCCCGGCGAGACCGTCGAGGTGCTCGAGATCCGCGGCGCAACGGCCTACGTCCACCCCACCGGCGACCCGCTGCCGCCGCCGGCACCCCCGGCACCGCCGGCCGGGCCCCACGCCTGACCCCCAGACCCCCGACAGACCCCCCTGCACGACCGGGGTCGCCCCCCGACCGTCCACACGAAGGAGCACCATGGGTCTCGCGATCTTGATCCTGCTCGCACTGATCTTCCTGTTCGTCCTGACCGTGCTGGCCAAGACGATCCGGATCGTGCCGCAGGCCCGCGCCGGCATCGTCGAGCGGTTCGGCAAGTACCGCACCACGCTGAACCCCGGGCTCAACGTCGTCGTGCCGTTCATCGACAAGGTCCGCTACGTCATCGACATGCGTGAGCAGGTCGTGAGCTTCCCCCCGCAGCCGGTGATCACCGAGGACAACCTCGTGGTCTCGATCGACACCGTCATCTACTTCCAGGTCACCGACCCCGTGGCCGCGACCTACGAGATCGCCAACTACATCCAGGCCATCGAGCAGCTGACCATGACCACGCTGCGCAACATCGTCGGCGGCATGGACCTCGAGGAGACCCTCACCAGCCGCGACGAGATCAACACCCGGCTGCGCGGCGTCCTCGACGAGGCGACCGGCAAGTGGGGCGTGCGGGTCAACCGGGTCGAGCTCAAGGGCATCGACCCGCCGCCGTCGATCAAGGACTCGATGGAGAAGCAGATGCGCGCGGACCGCGACAAGCGTGCGCTGATCCTCACCGCGGAGGGCCAGCGGCAGTCCGCGATCCTCACCGCCGAGGGCCAGAAGCAGTCGGCGATCCTCACCGCCGAGGGTGACCGGGAGTCGCAGATCCTGCGGGCCCAGGCCGACCGGGAGTCGCAGATCCTGCGTGCCCAGGGCGAGGGCCAGGCCATCCAGACGGTGTTCCAGGCCATCCACGACGGCCGCCCCGACCAGTCGCTGCTGGCCTACCAGTACCTCCAGATGATGCCGCGCATCGCCGAGGGCGACGCCAACAAGGTGTGGATCGTGCCCAGCGAGATCGGCAAGGCCCTGGAGGGCCTGGGGTCGACGATGAACAACCTGCAGGGCATCCCCACCGAGACCGACGGCCCGGCCAAGCGGGTCGACATGGGCCCCACCGAGCCGTCGGTGCCCGCCGAGCCGGGCAGGTCCGCGGCCGGGGACGCGGTGCAGGAGGCGATCCGGGAGGCCCAGCGCGCCGCGAACCCGCGCCGGCCCGCCGGGGGCGCAGCCGAGGGTGCCGGGGAGGACCCGCCGGCCTGATCGTCCGGGACGAACGACGGCCCGCACCCCACCGGGGTGCGGGCCGTCTGCGTCCGCGGGGGGAGCGGTCGGGCTCCGCCGACCTCCCGGCTACCTCCTGGCTACTTCGTGCCGGCCTTCTTGCTCGCCTTCTTGGCGGCCTTCTTGCTGGCGCTGGTGGTCGCCTTCGTGGCCTTGGCCGCCTGGGAGCCGCCGCGTGCCAGGAGGCCGACCAGCCCGGAGAGCACCGCGCCGCCGGCCACACCGGTCATGAGCATCCCGGCCTTGGGGTCGATGCCGTCGGCCTTGGGGCCGACGTACCCGGCGTAGGCGTCGGCTCCGTCGACACCGACGCCCAGCAGCACCAGGCCGGTGCGGCCCCTGCCCGAGGCGACGAGCGTGGCGGCACCGAGCGCGATCTCGCGCGCACCGAAGAGTCGGGTCATGAACGTGGTCTGCGGGTTCGCCTCCACGTCGAGGCCGAAGGCCTTGGTCACCATCGCGGGGTTGGCCACCGACGCGGCGCCGATGATGATGCGGCCCAGGGAGAGTCCGGTCACAGGGTTCATGCAGCGACCTTAGCCACCTCGGCCAGGGGTGTGGGGGAGGAGTCGCCGTGCGTCCCTCAGTCGGCGACGTACGCCGCGTGCCACCGCTCGAGCTCGGCGTAGACCCGCTCCCGGGCGGGACGGCGGGAGAGCACGACGTCGTGCCGCGCCCCGGGGACGGCGACGTAGGTGACGTGCGCCCCGACCGCCGTGGCCCACCGGCGGATCTGCGGCACCTCGAGGACGACGTCGGTGACGTGGACGTCCTCGTCCATCTCCACCGGCAGGCTGGAGCGGTCCGAGGACAGCACCAGCACGGGCGCGGGCACGTCGAGTCCCTGCTGGAGCCTGGCGTGGCCCTCGCGGACCGCCCGGAGCCAGCCGGCGTGGACGCGGAAGGACTCCAGTGGCTTCCACGCGAGGTCGAAGTCCCACTCGCCGTCGTGGTCGCGGTGCAGGGAGCGGCCGTAGAGCCCGTTGACCTCCCGCTTGATCTCCTGGCGCGGACGGCGGCGGCCGATCTCCTTGAGCACCAGCGTCCCGATGGTGCGCAGCAGCGCGCTGCCCTGCAGGTCCAACCACGGTGAGTTGAGGACCACCCCGGCCAGGGCCTCCGGGCGCCGACGGTCCAGCCACAGGGGGAGGGTCAGGCCACCGGTCGAGTGCGCCGAGACGACCACGTGGTCGTGGTCGTCCCGCCCGGTGATCAGGCTCCAGGCGGCATCGAGCTCCTCGTCGTAGACCGCGAGGTCGGTGACGTGGTTGGCGGTCTGCCCCGGGAGCAGCGAGCGGCCGTACTTGCGCAGGTCGAGCGCGTAGAAGTCGTAGCCGCGCTCGAGCCACCACGCGGCGTACTCGACCTGGAAGAAGTAGTCGGCGAAGCCGTGCACGTGCAGCACGGCGCGACCGGTGGGGTGGGCAGCACGGCGGGAGACCAGGGTCGCGACGACCGGCCCCTCCTCGTCGTGGCCGAGGTCGAGGGTCTGCGCCTCCCACGGCGGGCCGAGGACGTCGGTGCGCGGCTGGGTGGTGTCGTGGTCCTGGCGAGGGGTCACGGGGTCATCCTGGCAGCCGAGCGCGCGCGTGCCCGCAGGGCCACCTCGGGGCGGTTGCTGGTCACCAGCCAGGCCCGGCCCGGACGCATCCAGTAGCGCAGGGACCGCTCGGTGTCGACGGTCCACACCAGCAGCGGCAGGCCCCGTCGGCGGGCGTAGGCCGCGACGCCCAGCCGGGCCAGGGTGTGCTTGGCGACGACCAGGTTCGCGCGCGAGCCCGACAGCCGCAGGTGGGGGCGCAGCTCGGACCACCGGGTGCGCAGCTGGCGCACCACCGGCAACCCCTTCACGCTGCGTCCGAGCGACAGTCCCACGAGCAGGTCGAGCCCCTCGCCGTCCGCCCAGTCGCGCACCGCACGCACCGAGGCGTCCTCGAGCGTGGTCACGATGACGTTCTCCGCGCCGAGGACCTCCACGGCACGTCGAGCCGCACGCACCTCGTGGGTACCGGACGGGTCGGCGTAGGCCGGCGGCGGCGAGGTCAGCTTGAGGTCGATGTGGGCGCGGCGGGTGCCGGCCAGGGCGGCCAGCACGTCCTCGTAGCGCAGCAGCGGCCCGACCAGCTGCTCCACCCGGGCGACGGTGAGGTCGGACAACGGCGTACGCCGACCGCCGACGTCGACCTCGTCGTCGTGGTACAGCACGAACGTGTCGTCCGCGCAGCGCTGGACGTCGAACTCCACGAAGTCCACGTCGAGGGCCAGCGCCCGCTCCAGCGCCGGGCGGGTGTTCTCGAGGTGCCGGTCCACCCCGGCCCCGCAGCGGTGCGCGCTCACGAGCACGGGGTCGGAGGTCCTGCGTCGCACCGGCACGGGGCGCCAGCCTAGTGCGGCGGGACCACCGGCGTGTCGTCCGCACCGCGCCACCCGGGCGCAGAGCCTAGGGTTCACCCGTGCCCCCACGTCCACGGAGCAGCCACACCCTCGTCGGTGAGTGGCGCAGCGGCACCTCGCGCAGCCAGTGGATCGTCCTGGCCGTGCTGCTGGCGCTCGTCACGGTCTGCTTCGCGATCTCGCTGCCGTTCTACTCGGTGATGCCGGTCAGCACGTACTTCGTGTGGCTGGTGGTCGGCATGCTGCTGCTCAAGCACCGCCAGCTCTCGGTGCTCGTCGCCTACACGGTGCTGGGGGCGCTCACGCTGGCCGTGGTCGACGGCGTCCAGGACGGGGAGTTCGGCAGCGCACGGGCCTCGGGCATGGTCGCGCTCGCGCTGGGAGGGGCCCTGATCCTCTACCAGTCCCGCCTGCAACGGTCCGGCCTGCCGGTGCCGCTCGGCGGCGCCATGCTCGCGGACCTGCGTGACCGTCTGCAGCGCCAGGGCACCGTCCCGCCCCTGCCCGACGGCTGGCACTGCGAGACCGCCATGGTCGCCGCCCACGACGTCGGGTACGCCGGAGACTTCATGGTCGCCCGGCTCGACGAGGCTCGTGGGCAGCTGGAGATGGTGCTGGTCGACGTGGTGGGCAAGGGTGTCGCCGCCGGGACCGACGCCCTGCAGTTCGCAGGCGCGCTCGGCGGGCTGATCGGGGCGCTGCCACCGGTCGCGCTGGTGGAGGCGGCCAACGACTTCCTGCTGCGCCAGGACTCCGACGAGACCTTCGCGACCGCCGTGCACGTGCTGGTCGACCTGCGCACCGGCGCCTACGAGCTGCACTCAGCGGGTCACCCGCCCGTGCTGGTCTGGGACCACGCCGAGCGACGGTGGGCCCCGGACTCGGCCCGGGGCACCGCGCTGGGCGTCCAGATCCGGCCCGAGCTGCACCACAGCACCGGGGTCCTGGCGCCCGGCGACGGGCTGCTGTTCTACACCGACGGCGTGGTCGAGCGCCCCCGCGTCGACATCGACGCCGGCATCGAGTGGCTGTGCAGCACCGCGGCCACCGCCGTCGTGGACGGGTTCGAGGGCGTGAGCAGACGCGTGCTGCGCAAGGTCCCGCGGGGCGACGACGATCGCGCCGTGCTGGTCCTGCACCGTCTCGAGGGTCTGTGAGGGCCGCCTCACGCGGCCTGACGGGTGTCGTCGACCGTCCATCGGGCACAGTGGACGGGTGCCCCCCGCTCTCCCCAGGCTCCTCGCACGCCTGCCGCGACGCCGCGCCCCCCTGGCCTGGGCCGGCGGTGTGCTGGCGCTGCTCGTCGCCGCCGTCGTCACCGCCGTCCTGCTGACCCGGGGCGGTGACGCCCCCGCGCCAGCCGCCCCCGCGCCCGACTCGCCGAGCAGCACCCCCTCGGTGCCGCCCGGCGTGGACACCACCCAGGACGCGACGTACGCCGCCCGCCGGCCCGGCTCCCCGGACCGGCTCGTGGTGCCCGCGCTCGACGTGGACGCGCCCATCCGGCCGATCACCGCCCCCGACCGGACCCTGGTGCCGCCCGCCGACCCCCAGGTGCTGGGGTGGTGGGCCGACGGCGCCCGCCCCGGCGCCGAGACCGGCAGCGCCCTGGTGGTGGGCCACACCGTGCACACCGGAGGCGGCGCCCTCGACGACCTGGAGACCCTCCGCGCCGGGGACGAGGTGCAGGTGCACAGCCACCGCGGCGCCGGGGACGAGCGACGGGACCGCACCGAGACCTACGTCGTGGAGGACGTCGAGGTCTACCGCAAGGGCGCCCTGGCCCGCCAGGCCGCCGAGCTGTTCAGCCAGGAGGTCGACGGCCGCCTGGTGCTGCTCACCTGCGAGGACTGGGACGGCACCCGCTACCTGTCCAACGTCGTCGTCACCGCGCTGCCCGTCGCCGACGACGGGGGGACCGCCCGTGGCTGACCCGCACCTACCTGACCCGCCTGAGCCGGGGCTGCCCGACCCGGTGGTCCTCGACCTGCTGCTCGCCGAGGTCGACCGTGAGCGCACCGGCCCGGTCACCGCGCCGCCCCAGTGGGCGGCCGTCGTCTCGGTCGAGCGGGTCAGCCTGGTCAGCGGCGAGGAGCAGCCCGGCGCGCTACGGCGGCTGGTGCAGGGCCAGGCGTCCGGTGCCACCCTCGTCGAGGTCCGGCGGGCCTGGGCACGGGTGGCGGACGCCCTGACGCGGAACCGCGTGGGCCGCACACCCGATGCCGGCACGTCCCATCGCGACGCCGGCCACCACTCCGTCACGACCGACGCCGAGCGACTGCGGGCCGCCGTGCGCGCGGCCCACCGCACGTACGAGGCCGAGCCGTACTACCGCGCGCGGTACGCCGACCGCGGTGCCCGCTTCGCCGGGACCGACTCGGCCTGGCTGGTGACGCTCGCCGACCTGCCGGTCGACGGCTGCACCGGACAGGTCCGGTGGCTGGCCCGGGTGCTGGCGGCGCGGGGGATGCCGAGCTGGCTGCTCGAACGACACCTCGACGACCTGGCCGAGGAGCTGCGTACCGCCTGCGGCGCCGACGCCGCCGGCTCGCTGCCCGACGCCGCAGCACGGCTGCGGTCCACGCGCACCGCGGTGCTCCCCGAGCCCGCGTTGCAGGGTGCTGCGGCGCGGTTGCGCGAGGAGACCGGGGCCGAGGAGCCGTTGCCCGGCGCGGCGGCGCTGGGCCTCGCGGCCGCCGCGGACGTGGCGGCCGGCACGGTGGCGTCCTGGGCGCCCTGCGTGGACTGGCTCACCGACGCGTCGCGGTGCGACCCGCGCGCCGCGGCCTGGCTGCGTGTCGAGGCCACGCGGGTGGCACCGGACGGGGACCTCAGTGCTGGTAGGTCCCGTGGAGGATCGCGCGCCCTGCGGTCTTGAAGGCCAGGTTGAACGACACGACCGCGGGGCTCGCGTCCGAGTCGACGCCGAGGCTGTCCTCGGTCACGGCGTGCACCACGAAGAAGTAGCGGTGGACCTGGTCGCCCTGCGGGGGAGCGGCACCCATGAAGGCCTTGGCGCCCCCGTCGTTGCGGCACATGAAGGCCGAGCCCGGGAGGTCGGCGTCCTCCGCGCCGATGCCGGTCGGCAGCTCGGTGCAGTCGGCGGGCAGGTCGACCAGCACCCAGTGCCAGAAGCCGCTGGGCGTGGGGGCGTCGGGGTCGAAGCAGGTCACGGTGTAGCTCTTCGTGCCCTCGGGGCCGGGCTCCCACGAGAGGTGCGGCGAGGTGTCGCCCGCGGCGGCCACCTGGGCATCGGCCAGCGGCTGGCCGTCGGTCACGTCGTCGCTGCGCACGGCGAAGGACGGCACGGCGGGCAGCAGGTCGTAGGGGTTCGGGCTGACGGGTCGGTCCAGGGACGTCATAGCGCGAAACTAGCCCGGCGGCCGCCACCGGACCACCACCCGGGCAGTGCGATCGGCCGGGCCCGGGCGCGGGAGGATGGGGGCATGCTCGGAGACCACGCAGATGCCCCGCCGTACCCCGTCGGACTGCGCCTGGCTGGACGCCGGGTCGTCGTGGTGGGCGGTGGTCACGTCGCGCAGCGCCGGGTGCCGGCGCTGATCGGCGCCGGTGCCGACGTGCTGCTGGTCTCCCCGGAGGTCACCCCCGCCCTGGAGGGGCTGGCCGGTGAGGTCACCTGGCACGCCCGCCGCTTCGAGCCGGGGGACCTCGAGGACGCGTGGTACGTCGTCGCGGCGACCGACGATCCCGAGGTCAACGCCGCCGTCTGCGAGGAGAGCGAGCGTCGGCGGATCTTCTGCGTGCGTGCCGACGACGCGTCCGCCGCGACCGCGTGGACCCCTGCGGTGGGGCGCCACGGCGGGCTCACCGTCGCGGTCCTGGCCAACCGCGAGCCCCGCAGGTCGGCCGGCGTCCGCGACGAGATCATGACCGCGCTGCGCGACGGCACGCTGACCGCCCGGACCACCCTGGACACCACCCCCGGCGTGGTCCTGGTCGGCGGGGGTCCGGGGGACCCGGAGCTCGCGACGGTCGCCGCGCGGCACGCCCTGGCCTCGGCCGACGTCGTGGTCGCCGACCGGCTGGCACCGCGCGAGCTGCTCGACGAGCTGCCCGCCCACGTCGAGCTGGTCGACGTGGCCAAACTGCCGCGCGGCCGCTCCGCCACCCAGGAGGCCATCAACGAGGTCATCGTCGCCCGGGCCCGCGAGGGCAAGCGGGTGGTGCGCTTCAAGGGCGGGGACGGCTTCGTGTTCGGCCGGGGCTACGAGGAGGTGCTGGCCTGCCAGGCCGCCGGCGTGCCGGTCTCGGTGGTCCCGGGGCTGACCTCCTCCATCGCGGTGCCCGCCTCCGTGGGCATCCCGGTCACGCACCGTGGTGTCGCCCACGAGTTCACCGTCATCTCGGGGCACCTGCCACCCGGTCACCCCGACTCCCTCGTCGCCTGGGACGCCGTCGCGCGGATGCGGGGCACCGTGGTGCTGCTGATGGCCGTGGAGAACGCACCCGCGATCGCCGAGGCGCTCCTCGCCGGCGGCCGCGAGCCGACCACGCCGGTCGCGGTGGTCCAGGAGGGCACCATGCCGGGGGAGCGCACCGTGCTGTCGACGCTGGCCGCCCTCGCCGACGACCTGGCCGAGCACCGGGTCCGGCCGCCGGCCATCCTCGTCGTCGGGGACGTCGTCGCCGTGGCCCGTCCCGGCCACTACAGGCAGGGGTGACGTGGCCCGGCTCATCGAGGTCGACGACCCCACGGACCCTCGGCTCGCCGACTACCGCGACCTGCGCGACGTGCAGCTGCGACGCGCGCTGGAGACCGAGCACGGCCTGTTCCTCGCCGAGGGCGAGAAGGTCGTCCGCCGCGCCGTCGAGAGCGGCTTCACGCCCCGCTCCTTCCTGATGGCGCCGCGCTGGCTCGACGGCCTCGCCGACGTGCTCTCGCGCTCGGACGCGCCCTGCTACGTGCTCTCCGAGGAGCTGGCCGAGCAGGTCACCGGCTTCCACGTCCACCGCGGTGCGTTGGCCTCCCTGCACCGCCAGCCGGACCCGCCCCTGGACACCGTGCTGGACGGCGCGCGGTTCGTCCTGGTGCTCGAGGACCTCGTCGACCACGCCAACGTCGGCGCCGCGTTCCGCTCCGGTGCGGCCCTCGGCGTCGACGCCGTGCTGCTGGGCCCCCGCTGCGCCGACCCGTTGTACCGACGTGCGGTGAAGGTGTCGATGGGGGCGGTGTTCGCGCTGCCCTGGACCCGGGTGCCGGACTGGTACGACGCGCTGCCGACCCTCTCGGCACGCGGGTTCACCACCGTCGCGCTGACGCTCGCGCCCGACGCCGTACCGCTGGAGGAGGCGGTGGCCGGCCGGGACCGGGTGGCCCTCGTGCTCGGCTCGGAGGGGCACGGCCTGACCAGCCGCTGGGAGGAGTCCGCCGACCGCCGGGCGATCATCCCGATGGCCGCCGGGATCGACTCGCTCAACGTGGCGGCCGCCGCCGCCGTCGCCTGCTACGTCACCGCACGCCGCTGACGCACCGGCAGCCCCGGTGTGCTCAGTCCTCGACGGGCCAGCCGGGTGGGAAGTCCTCGACCTGCTTGTCGTGCTCCTTGGTGAGCTTCTTGCGCGCCTTGGTGGAGAGCCGGTCGCCGAAGACCGTGCCCCGGGTGTGGTCGGTCTCGTGCTGCAGGCAGCGGGCCAGCAGCCCGGTGCCCTCGAAGGAGACGGGGGAGCCGTCCAGCCCCTGGCCGGTCACCGAGGCCCGGTCGGGACGGGCGCACTCGACGAAGGCGCCGGGGAAGGACAGGCAGCCCTCGTCGGCGTCGTCGAGCTGGCGCTCGCGGCCCTCGGGGAGCGTGAGCTCGGGGTTGCACACGACCCCGACGGTCCGCTCGCCGGACTCGTCGGGGCAGTCGAAGACGAAGACGGCTGCGTCGACGCCGATCTGGCAGGCGGCCAGGCCGACCCCGTCGGCGGCGTACATCGTCGCGACCATGTCGGCCACGAGCGTGTGCAGTTCCTCGTCGAAGGCGGTCACCTGCTGCTGCGGGCGGTGCATCACCGGCGTGCCCCAGCGGGTGATGGGTCGCACCGTCCCCCCGGAGGGGAGCTGACCGTACGGCGCGTGCTCGGGCGGCGGGATCTCGGTCATGGCCAGGATCCTAGGAAGCCGTGGGCCGTGCCCTGTGACCGGCTCCACGAGACAACCTGTAGCGCTATGTGTAACTCACAGTTACATTTGCCGCATGGACATCGGCAAGAGCCTCATGACGCGCCTGTCGCCCGCCGGCAGGCACGGGCTGGCCAGCACTGAGCAGCGTGACCCGATCGGGTACGCCGTGGCGGCGCTGAACAAGCTGGCCCAGAGCGACCTCCTCGACCGCGTCGGTCTGCGCAAGCAGGCCGAGCAGGTCGTCTTCACGAGCACCCGCGAGGGCTTCAGGACGGTGACGGCCGCGAGCCGTCAGTTCAAGAAGACCGGCGGCAAGGGTGCAGGCACCCGCGCTCCCGCGGCGCCCCGCAAGGGCGTCTTCGACCTCACGCCCACCGAGGACGAGCAGATGCTCGTCGACGTGGTCTCGGAGTACGCCGAGGAGGTCGTGCGCCCGGCGGCCGCGGAGGCCAACGAGACCTGCGAGGCCCCCGAGGCCGTCCTGAAGGCGGGCCTGGAGATCGGCCTGCCGATCCTCGGCGTCCCCGAGGCCCTCGGCGGTATCTCCGAGGAGCGCTCGGCGATGGCCGGCACGCTCGTGGCCGAGGCCCTGAGCAAGGGCGACATGGGCATCGCCCTGGCCGCCCTGGCGCCGGGCTCGGTCGCCACGGCGCTGGGCCTGTGGGGCACCGAGGCCCAGCAGCAGACCTACCTGCCGGCCTTCACCGAGGACAGCGCTCCTGCCGCCGCCCTGGCGCTCCAGGAGCCGACGGTCCTCTTCGACGTGCTCAAGCCGTCGACCACCGCCCGCAGGACCGCCGAGGGCTTCGTCCTCGACGGCACCAAGGCCGGTGTCGTGCGCGGCGCCGAGGCCGAGCTGTTCGTCGTCGGCGCCTCGCTGGACGGCGCGCCGGTCCTGTTCCTGGTCGAGTCCTCGACCGCCGGCCTGACCGTGGAGGCCGAGCCCTCGATGGGCGTCCGCGCCGCCGCCCTGACCACCCTGCGCCTCGAGGGGGTCAGCGTGCCGGCAGACGCCGTGCTCGGCGCGACCGACGGCTCGACGTACACCGAGTGCGTCCGGCTCTCCCGCCTGGCCTGGTGCGCCCTCGCGGTCGGGACCGGGCAGGCCGTGCTCGACTACGTGACGCCCTACGTCAAGACGCGTGAGGCGTTCGGCGAGCCGATCGCCCACCGGCAGTCGGTGGCCTTCATGATCGCCAACATCGCGATCGAGCTGCAGGCCATGCGCCTGCTCACCTACAAGGCCGCCGGCCGCGCCGCCGCCGGTCAGGACTTCACCCGCGAGGTCGCCCTGGCCCGCAAGCTGTGCTCGGAGAAGGGGATGGCCATCGGCAACGACGGTGTCCAGCTCCTCGGTGGGCACGGATTCGTCAAGGAGCACCCGGTCGAGCGGTGGTACCGCGACCTGCGTGCCGTCGGAATCATGGAAGGTGCGGTGCTGGTCTGATGGCCATCTCCCTGGACGACCCGAAGAAGCTCAAGCCGCTGGCCTCGCAGGCCCACCAGGTCGCGATGAACATGCTGCGGCCCATCTCGCGCAAGTACGACCGCGCCGAGCACGCCTACCCCACCGAGCTCGACATGCTCGCCGCGATGATCGACGGGCTCTCGGAGTCCGGCGCGTCCGAGGGTGCGGGTGCGGCCGGCGTACGCCGCGACGAGAAGCCGGAGGGCAAGGAGGAGGGCACCAAGAACGGCGCCAACCTCGCCTCGGTGATGTCGATCGCCGAGATGTGCTGGGGTGACGTGGGCCTGCTGCTCTCGATGCCCCGGCAGGGCCTGGGCAACTCCGCGATCGCCTCGGTCGCGAACGACGAGCAGTCCGAGCGCTTCGCCGGGGTGTGGGCCGGCATGGCCATCACCGAGCCGGGCGTCGGCTCGGACTCGGCGAACATCAAGACCACGGCGGTCCTCGACGGTGACGAGTACGTCATCAACGGCGAGAAGATCTACGTGACCTCCGGTGACCGGGCCGACCACATCGTCGTCTGGGCCACCCTGGACCGCGATCTCGGTCGCGCCGCCATCAAGTCGTTCGTGGTCGCCAAGGGCACCCCCGGCATGCGGGTGGAGCGGCTCGAGCACAAGCTCGGCATCCGTGCCTCCGACACCGCGGCGATCATCTTCGAGAACTGCCGCGTGCCGAAGGAGAACCTCCTCGGGTCTCCCGAGATCGACACCAAGCAGGGCTTCGCCGGTGCGATGGCGACCTTCGACAACACCCGCCCGTTGGTGGCGTCGATGGCCGTGGGCTGCGCCAAGGCCGCCCTCGACCTGACCCGCGACCTGCTCACGCAGGCCGGCGTGGAGATCGACTACGACCGTCCCGCGCACGTGCAGTCCGCCGCTGCCGCGAAGTTCCTCCAGATGGAGGCGGACTGGGAGGGCGCCCGGCTGCTGATGATGCAGGCGGCTTGGATGGCCGACAACCGCGAGCCCAACAGCCTCGAGGCCTCGATGGCCAAGGCCAAGGCCGGCCGCGTCGGGTCGGACATCACGCTGTCCTGCGTCGAGCTCTGCGGCTCGGTGGGCTTCTCCGAGGGCGAGCTGCTCGAGAAGTGGGCCCGCGACTCCAAGATCCTCGACATCTTCGAGGGCACCCAGCAGATCCAGCAGTTGATCATCGCGCGCCGCATCCTGGGGCTCTCCAGCGCCGAGCTGAAGTAGCGCGTCCGGCAGCAGACGCAGTCGTGCCCCTCAGCGCGCGCCATGGCGCGCGCTGAGGGGCACGACCCGTCTGTGGGCTAGTGCTGCTCGGCGGCCCGGCGCAGCGTCCCGGTCTCGGCCGCGACCTGCTTGGCCGTGGCCTCGTCGAGCAACGGCTCGGGCTCGGCGAGGCCGGTGGCGCCATCGGTGCCGAGCTCCTCGGCCGGCGCGTCGGGACCCTCGGGTTCCGGGGGCAGCGCGGAGGCCGGGGTCGGGTCGCTCTTGAGGGGCACGTCGGCGGCGCGCTTCGTCATCCCCGGGGTGGCGGGCTCGGGCTGGGGCACCGGCACGGGCTCGGGTTCCGGTGCCGGCGGGGGCGGGCCGGGGACGACCGGCTCCGGCTCGACCGGCGGAGCGGTGGACTCCGGGGCCGGGTCGCCGTCCGTGGACGGGCCGGGGGAGTCGGGCCACACCACCCGGCGCGCGCCCAGCGTCACGTTCGTGGCGACGGACAGGCCGGTGCGCAGACCGACGGCCGCTACGGAGGTGGCGGACGAGGTCAGCTGGCGGGCGACGGTCATCAGGGTGCTCACGGAGTGTCTCCTCTCGTCGGGACCCCTCGAGTCAAGCAACTGCGACCGCCCCACCCATCACCCGGTCGAGCGGGTGGGGTGGGGCGGTCGTGAGGTCCGGCGTGCGGTCGGGGCCGGTGCTGCGTGGTCAGGACACCGCGCGGAAGGGGTCGTGCTCGGCGAGGATCTTGTCGACGCGGGCCTGGTCGAGCCGCACGGCGACGGAGGTGGACTCCTGCTGGTCGCGGACGATCTTGGCCAGCGTGAACGCCGACGTCGTGAGGTAGAGGGTGCCGAGCCCGAGGAAGGCACGGACCCACGGGTCGACGGGCAGGTAGAGCACGGCGACGACCATGGAGAGCAGGGCCAGGCCGAAGGAGATCCAGGCCTGGGCGTGGAAGGCGGCGGTGGTGCGCGACTGCGGGGCGGTGTTGTTCGTCATGCCCCCAGGCTCGGCGCCGGCCCGGGTACGCCGCGCCCGTCGGCGTACCCGGGCCGACTGAGCACGCGGGCTCAACCGTCGAGGCGCACCCACCCCGCGCCGCCGTACGGCGTCGCCACCAGGTGCTGGGGCGCGGCGAACCCCTCGCGCTCGAACCTCCGGTCGACCGCCTGCGCCACCTCGGCCACCCGGTCGGTGCGCACCCACGCCACCGACGACCCGCCGAGGCCGCCACCGGTCATGCGTGCGCCGAGCGCGCCCGCCCCGACGGCGGCGTCCACGGCGGCGTCGAGCTCGGGGCAGGAGATCTCGAAGTCGTCGCGCATCGAGGCGTGCGAGTCGGCGTTCGCCCGGGCCAGGGCCTGCCGGTCGTCCGCCGCGAGGGCCGCGACGCTCTCGCGCACCCGGTCGATCTCGGTCACGACGTGACGTGCCCGCCGACGCAGCCGCTCCTCTTGGAGTCCGTCGACCGCCGTACGGGTGGCCCCCCGCAGAGCCGGGACACGGAGCAGACGCGCCGCCTCCTCGCAGTCCCTCCGCCGCTCGCCGTACCCGCCGTCGACCAGGGCGTGGCTGACCCGGGTGTCGGTCACGAGCAGGGTGAGCCCCCGCTCCTGGAGGTGCAGGGGGACCCGGCGGTGCGTGTCGTCGGCGAAGTCGATCAGCAGCGCGTGGCCGGCTGATGCGTGGACCGCCACGCTCTGGTCCATGCCGCCGGTGGGCGCGCCGACGACCTCGCGCTCGGCGGCGACGGCAGCCTCGATGAGCAGGTCGGCGTCCGTGCCGCGGACGGGGCGGTCCAGCAGGCCGAGCACAGCTGCGCCCACGGCGCACTCCAGGGCCGCTGAGCTGGAGAGCCCCGCGCCGACGGGCACGGTGGAGTCGACGACCAGGTCGAGACCCGGCACGGGCACGCCGGCGCGCGCCAGGGCCCAGAGCACGCCGGCGGCGTACCCGGTCCAGCCGTCGGGCCCTCCGGGACCGCAGTCGGCCAGTGTTCCCGCGAAACCGCCGTCGCGTTGCAGGCTCTGGACGGTGACCCGGCCGTCCTCCCGGGCGCGGACGGCCACCCGGGTGCGGTGGGGCAGGGCGACGGGGAGCACGAGCCCGGCGTTGTAGTCGGTGTGCTCGCCCATGAGGTTGACCCGCCCGGGCGCGTGGGCCAGCACGGTCGGCCGGGCGCCGGTGAGGTGCTCGAAGGCCCCCACCAGGAGCCCGGACCGGTCCTCCGGCTCGAGGATCCTCATGGTCCTCAGCCTAGGAGGAGGACCTCGTAGGCTCGCGACGTGCGCTTCCTCCACGACGTGACCCCGCCCCACGACCTCACCTACGACGACGTGTTCATGGTGCCCGCGCACTCCAGCGTCGCCAGCAGGTACGACGTCGACCTGGCCACCACCGACGGGACCGGTGCCACGATCCCGCTGGTCGTGGCGAACATGACCGCGATCGCGGGCAAGCGGATGGCCGAGACGGTCGCCCGGCGCGGCGGGCTGACCGTGGTCCCGCAGGACATCCCCGAGCAGGTGGTCCGCGACGTGGTGCGGTTCGTGAAGTCGCGCCACCTGGTGCTGGACACCCCCATCGAGCTGGCGCCGCACCAGACCGTCGCCGAGGCGATGGCGCTGATCCCCAAGCGGGCGCACCGCGCAGCCGTGGTCGTCGACGACGGCAGGCCCGTGGGCGTCGTGGGTCTGCACGACTGCGAGGAGGTCGACCGGTTCGCCCAGGTGCACTCGGTGATGCGGCCCTCCAGCGTGACGATCTCGGCCGACACCGACCCGCGGGAGGCGTTCGACGCCATCGACCGGGCCCGCTCGGCGCTCGCCGTGGCGGTGGACGGCGAGGGCCGCCTGGTCGGCGTGCTCACCCGCGCCGGCGCCCTGCGCGCGACCCTCTACCGCCCGGCGGTCGACGCGGACGGCGGGCTGCGGGTCGCCGCCGCCGTCGGGGTCAACGGCGACGTGGCGGCGAAGGCGGAGGCCCTGTTGGAGACCGGCGTGGACTGCCTGGTGGTGGACACCGCGCACGGCCACCAGGACCGGATGCTCGACGCGCTGAAGGCCGTGCGCGCCCTCGACCCGCCCGTGCCCGTGGCGGCCGGGAACGTCGTGTCCGCCGAGGGGGCCCGGGCCCTGGTCGGTGCCGGAGCCGACATCGTCAAGGTCGGCGTCGGCCCGGGCGCGATGTGCACGACCCGGATGATGACCGGGGTCGGCCGTCCTCAGTTCTCCGCGGTGCTGGACTGCGCCGCCGCGGTCCGGGATCTCGGTGGGCACGTCTGGGCCGACGGAGGAGTGCGGCACCCGCGAGACGTGGCCCTGGCGCTCGCCGCGGGCGCCTCCAGCGTGATGATCGGTTCCTGGTTCGCCGGCACCCACGAGTCACCCGGTGACCTCGTCGAGGACGGCGGCCGCGCGTACAAGGTCTCCTTCGGGATGGCCTCGGCCCGGGCGGTCGCCCACCGGACGGCGACCGAGTCGGCGTACGACCGCGCGCGCAAGGGGCTCTACGAGGAGGGCATCTCCGCCTCGCGGATGTACCTCGACCCGGCGCGTCCGGGGGTCGAGGACCTCATCGACCAGATCTGCTCCGGGGTCCGCTCCGCCTGCACCTACGCCGGTGCGGGGTCGCTGGCCGAGCTGCACGAGCGGGCCGTGGTCGGCGTCCAGTCCGCCGCCGGGTACGCCGAGGGGCGGCCGCTCGCGACCTCCTGGTGAGGCCCCGGCGACCCGATGGGCGTCAGCGACGCGAGCTGTTGGCCGTGCGACCGCGGACCACACCGATGAAGGCCTGCACGCGGTCGTCGTCGTGGTCGGTGCGCCACACCAGGCCGACCGTGGTGGTCGGCAGGTCGGTGACCGGGCGGAACGTGACGTCCTTGCGGTGGTGCTGCCGGGCGACCGACATCGGGAGCACGACCACCCCCGTGCCGGCCGCGACGGTCTCGACGGCGTCCTTGACGCTCATCGGGGGCCAGGCCAGCTGCTCGGCCGCCGGCCGCCACCCGGACCGCTCGGGCAGGACCAGCTGCTCCTGGTCGAGGTCCTCGGTGCTGACCTCCTCCACGACCGTCGCGACGTGCTCGACCCCCATCACGGCGACCGGCCGCTCCTCGTAGAGCGGGATGCAGTGCAACCCGTCGCGATCGACGGGGAGCCGGGCGAGCACCATGTCGAGCGAGCCCTCACGCACGCCCTGCTCCTGCTCGTCCTCGGACACGGGGACCAGCTCGAGCGGACCCCCGCGCTCGCGGAACACGCGAGCCCACTTGTCGGGGGTCGCACCGGTCACGAAGCCGAGTCGGAAGGGCGCGCTCACGGGGTGAGCCTAGGTGAGGCCCCGCTCAGGGGCAGATGGGACAGCTGTCCGGGTCCTCGAGCCCCTGCTCGACGCGCCAGGCGTGCAGGAAGCGGACCGCGCCTTCTCCCTGGTCGTAGACCCGGGTGCCGTCCCCGGCGTACGACGGCCGCGAGGTCGCCACGACCCACAGGTAGACCAGCAGCATCTCCAGCGTCTCGCCGCCCTTGGGCGAGTGGCCCGCGAAGACGTAGCGCGTCGTCGCGACGGCGCACTCGTCGATCTGCACCACCTCGCGCGGCGGCCGCAGGTCACTGATGCACCACCCGCACTCGACGTCGCGTCCCTGCCGGGCGCGATGACCGTGCAGGAACGCCGCGGCCTGGCCGGCGGTGGGGTACACCTGCAGGCCCGGCGGAAGGCCGGCGCTCCCGCCGGTGCCCGTGAGCACCCAGTGGTAGACGGTGACGGCGTCCTCGATGTCGTGCCACCCGACCTGGTGGTCGGCCATGACGAAGGCCGCGGTGGTCGCGGCGGCCACGTCGAGCTCGGGGGCCACTCCCAGGGCCGTGCCGCCCCGCGGCGTACCGCCGAACGGCTCGGGGGTGAACGTCGGGTCAGGGGAGGGAAGCGCGGTCATCGCGACGGCTCTCAGGTGGGGGGTGGGGGGGTGCAGCGGGGGTCTGCAGCCGGCGCGCAGCGAGCCATGGACTGGCCCGGTGCTGGGCCTGCACAGGGGGGATCGACCTCCAGCATGCCTTCCTGAGCCTTTCAGATCCGCGATTCGGGCAGTGGTCCAGACCACGGGGCGGCCGGCGGTAACCGCCCACCGGGCACCGCGTTGGCCAGGTCAGTGACCGCACGACACCGCCGAGGGAGGCACCGGTGCCGCGAGGATTCCCCCCGCTGCTGGACCAGGCGGACCGCCACGTCGCCGAGCGGTTCAGCTACGGCGTCGACACCACCCTCGCCCAGGAGGTGCGGGCCGCCGGCGGAGGTGCGGCGTGGTTCGAGCAGCAGCTGACGGGGCTCGTCCTGGAGTCGCCGCGGGCCCTGACCGTGGCCACCTGGTTCCCCCAGCTGGACCTGCCCGCGCCGCTGGTGCGCAGGCTCCAGGAGCAGGGGCACCGCACTGTCCGCGAGACCGCCGACGAGCTGGTCGCCCGCACGTTCGCGCTGCGGACGCTCACGCGCCGCCACGTGCACGAGACGATGGTCGACTTCTGGAGCAACCTGCTCTACGTCCCGGCCGGCGAGGGACGCTCGTGGCCGTGGCGCGCCGACTACGACCGCGTCGTGCGGCAGCACGCGCTCGGCTCGTTCTCCGCGCTCCTCAAGGCGACGGTGACGCACCCGGCCATGACGGGCTACCTCACCAACGACCTCAACCGCCGGGGAGCGATCAACGAGAACCTCGGTCGGGAGGTCCTCGAGCTGCACACGGTCGGCCGTGAGGCCGGGTACTCCGAGCGCCAGGTCGTCGACTCCTCCAAGATCCTCACCGGGTTCACCCTCGACGACACGACGACCTCCCGCGCCGGCTACGACCCCGAGCGGCACGCCACCGGCAGGGTCCGGGTCCTCGACTTCACCCACCGCAACGCCGACGCGGACGGTCGTGCGGTGCTCGACGCCTACCTCGAGCACCTCGCCCTGCACCCCGCGACCGCCCGTCGTCTCGCGCGACGGCTGGCTGTCCGCTTCGTCTCCGACGACCCCCCGCGCGGGCTGGTCAAGGACGTCGCCCGTGCCTACCGGCGCTCCGGCAGCGACATCCCCAGCACGCTGCGCGCCCTCGTGGCCCACCCCGCCTTCCGCAGGGCCCGGTGGGAGAAGACCCGCAACCCCAGCGACGACGTGGTGCACATGGCCCGCGTGCTGGGGCTGCGGCCGACCGGAGCCCTCGACGACAGCGCCTTCGTCTGGTACCTCGTGCGGCAGGCCGCCACCCAGGGACAGGTCTCCTTCCGTTGGCCCACGCCGGACGGGTGGCCCGAGGACGGCGCCCACTACCTCAGCGCCTCGCGGGTGCTGCGGGCCTGGCGGTCGCGGTACGACGTCTCGGGGACGTCCGGACCCGTGCTGCTGTCCGTGGACGTGCCCACCAAGTCCTCCCAGCTGCCGTCGCAGTGGCCCCTGACGCTGGCCCAGGTGGTCGACCACCAGTCCCAGCTGCTGCTGGGCCGAGCGGCCGACAAGCCGCTCGTGCGGGCCGTCGCCCGCACCCTCGACCTCCCAGCGACCACCGAGCTGGCCGGCCCCGACGACCTGTCCGACCAGCACTACCGCCTGCTGCGCGGCACCGTGCTCAACGCCCCCCGAGGTCTGCAGCGATGAGCCAGTCACTCCCCGACACGCACGCCGAGTGCGGCTGCCGCGACTTCACGACCACCCGTCGTGCGGCGCTGGCCCTGGGCGCGGGGGCCGTGACCGCGATGGTCGGGGACGTGCTGACCCATACGGTGTACGGCGCCCAGCCGCGCGGCAACGTGCTCGTGGTCCTGTCGCTGCGCGGCGGCGCCGACGGTCTCTCGCTGGTGGTGCCGCACGCCGAGAAGGCCTACTACGCCGCTCGTCCGACGACGGCGGTCCCGAAGGACCGCCTGCTGCACACCGACGCCACGTTCGGCCTGCACCCCGCCCTGGCGCCGCTCGGCCCGCTGTGGGCCAAGAAGCGCCTGGCGGCCGTGCACGCCGTCGGTCTGCCGGCGCCCAACCGGTCGCACTTCGAGGCGATGGAGGTGCTCGAGGACGCCGACCCCGGCAGCGACGCCCGGGTGGGATGGCTCAACCGCTTCGTCGGCCAGCTGCGCGGGGACTCCGTCCTCGAGGGGGTCCAGGTCGGCTCGAACGTCGTCCCCACCTCGCTGGTGGGCCCGCGGCCCACGGTGGCGCTGGAGTCGCCGAGCTCCATCAGCACCCCGTTCGCCGGGTCCGACCGCGGTGACGCCGTGGCGCGCGGCCTCGCACAGATGTACGGCGATGGCAGGTCCAGGGTCCACCGGGCCGGACGCGAGGCGCTCGAGCTGGCCCGACTGGGCGGGCGGTACTCCGAGGCGGCCGCGCAGCCGCCGCAGCACTCTGCGTCGTACCCGGGCAGCGCGCTGGGTACGTCGCTGCGTCGTACCGCCGCCCTCATCCGTGCCGGGGTGGGCGTCCGGGCGGTCGCGGTGGACAGCGGTTCCTGGGACCACCACGAGAACCTGCGCGGGAACCTCAACGCACGCGCCGGGGACCTGGCCGGCTCGCTGGCCGCCTTCTTCACCGACCTGGGGCCGGACTGGCGCCGGGTCACGGTGGTGACGCTGAGCGAGTTCGGTCGCCGGCTCCCGGAGAACGGGGCGGCCGGCGTGGACCACGGCTACGGCAACGCGGTCCTGGTCGCCGGCGGGGGAGTGCGCGGCGGTCGCTACCACGCGAGGTGGCCGACCCTGCGCGACGGCCGTCTGGAGTCCGGGGACCTGACCGTGACGACCGACTACCGACACCTGCTCATGGAGGTCCTCCAGACCCGGTTCCCCGGGGTGGACGCCCATCGGGTCTTCCCGCAGGCGGGCTACCGCAGACGGCTCGGCGTCATGCGCTGAGCCGGTGCCCTCGAGCCGGTGCGGCCTCGGCTCAGCCGAGCACCACCGTAAGGACACCGAGGCCGTAGAGACCGAGCAGCCCCACGCTCTCGAAGCCGATGCCGCCCGGCCCGCGGGGCTCACGCCGGATCAGGCCCAGCATGAGGACGGCCGTCATCACCGCGCCCAGCGCGGTCCACAGCACCACGTTGCTGGAGACGGCGTGGTAGATCGACCCCTCGGTGTAGGCGACGTCGGAGAAGGCAGCGAAGAGCGTGTCGAAGGCGTTCCCACCGATGATGCCGGCCACGGCGAGCGTCAGGGCACCGCGCCTGACCGCGGCCAGCGTCGTGACCAGCTCGGGCAGGGACGTGGCGACGGCGGTGAACAGGACACCCATGAGCGCCTCGTCGAGACCGGTGGCGTCGACGATGCCGGTGGCGGCGCGTTGCATGAGGAACCCGGCCACCCCCATCACGGCGACGAGGACCGCCGTGGTGCCGAGCAGTCCGCCGAGCGAGCGCTCCTCGCCCGCGGGGTCCGGCTCGTCCTCCCGGGTCTCCTGTGTCCGTTGGGGCACCCACATCGGCTCCAGCCGGGTGTCGCGGGCCAGCCGGAGCCCGTAGAGGTAGGAGACCAGCAGCAGCGGGGTGACCACGTGCACCGGCCCGATGGTCCACTGCGGCATCGCGAAGGCGAGGAGCAGCCAGGACAGCTGGGTCATCAGCAGCGCACCCTGGAGCAGGTTCCCCAGCGACGCCGCCGCGTGCTCGAGGTTCGCTCGCCGGTAGGCGAGGTCGGCCAGCGCGAGGAACAGCGTCTGGACCGCGATCCCGCCCACCGCGTTGGACATCGCCAGCTCCGGGTGCCCGCTGGCGGCGGCCGAGGTGGACAGCACGCTGCCGCTGAGGGAGGTGGCCAGGCCCATCAGGACCGCGCCCATGATCGCCTCGCCCAGCCCGGTGCGGTCCGCGAGGCGATCGACGACCCCGGCCAGCCGGGTGCCGGCGATACCGATCGCGACCGTGCACGCGCAGAAGAGCGCGACGGCCGGACCGAGCGCGAGACTCTCGAGCACGGGACCCCCTGGGCCTGGTGTCTGGGTGTCTGGGTGGGTGGCGCTGCCTGGGCTGCCGGGCGTCCTTCGACCGTAACCGCTCGTGGTCGAGCGCCCTCACCCCCGTGGGCCGCCGAGGGGTGGAAAAGCAGAAGGCCCAGGTGCGCTGACCTGGGCCTTCTGTGTCTCCGGTGTCCGAGGGGGGACTTGAACCCCCACGCCCTAATACGGGCACTAGCACCTCAAGCTAGCGCGTCTGCCAATTCCGCCACCCGGACGAGTGCGGGCGCAACAGTAGCAGCGGCCTGCTGTGACCACCGCATCGGGACCGCTTCCGCGGTGATGCCATGCTGGAGGGCATGTCGACGCCCCACTCGGACGCCCACGGACCGCGCGACTACGACCCCGCCGGGGAGGTCGTGGACCTGTGCCGCGACCTCATCCGCATCGACACCTCCAACTACGGCGAGGCCGAGGGACCGGGCGAGCGCAAGGCCGCCGAGCACGTCGCGACGCTGCTGGACGAGGTCGGGATCGAGTCCACCGTCGTGGAGGGCACGCCGGGTCGCACCAGCATCGTCGCCCGCTGGGGCGACACCTCCAGCGACCGTGATGCCCTGCTCCTGCACGGCCACCTCGACGTCGTGCCGGCGGCCGCCGAGGACTGGCAGGTCGACCCGTTCTCCGGCGAGGTCCAGGACGGATACGTCTGGGGTCGCGGCGCGGTCGACATGAAGGACTTCGACGCGATGCTGCTGAGCGTGGTGCGCGCGCGCACCCGTGCCGGGCAGGTCCCCGACCGGCCGGTGGTGCTCTGCTTCACCGCCGACGAGGAGGCCGGCGGCCACCACGGCGCCCAGGTGATCGTGGAGGACCACCCCGAGCTGCTCGAGGGCTGCACCGAGGCCGTCGGCGAGGTGGGCGGGTTCTCGACCACGGTCCGCGGGCGGCGCGTCTACCTCGTCGAGGCCGCCGAGAAGGGCATGGCCTGGATGAAGCTCACCGCCCGGGGCCGGGCCGGCCACGGGTCGATGATCAACACCGACAACGCCGTCTCCCGGCTGACCGCCGCGGTGGCGCGGATCGGCGCCCACGAGTGGCCGGTACGACTGACCCCCACGATGGAGGTCCTGCTCGCCACCGTCGCCGACCTCGCGGGGACGCAGGCCACTCCGGAGAACGCCCGCGACCTGATCGAGGAGTTCGGGGGAGCGGCACGGATGCTCGGTGCGGTCATCTCCAACACCACCAACCCCACGATGCTCGACGCCGGCTACAAGGTGAACGTGATCCCCACCGAGGCGACTGCGCACGTCGACGGCAGGTTCCTCCCCGGCTTCGAGGACGAGTTCTTCGCCACCCTCGCCGAGCTCACCGGGGAGGGGATCGACATCGACTTCGTCTCCCACCAGCAGCCCTGGGAGACGCCGTACGACGGTGACCTCGTCGCCGCGATGAACCGCTCCATCCTCGCCGAGGACCCCGAGGGCATCGTCGCGCCATACCTCATGTCCGGTGGCACCGACGCCAAGCACTTCCGCAAGCTCGGCATGCGCTCCTACGGGTTCGCCCCGCTGCGGCTGCCCGCCGACCTCGACTTCACCGCGCTGTTCCACGGCGTCGACGAGCGGGTGCCCGTGGACGCCCTGGAGTTCGGCGCCCGGGTGTTCGACCGGTTCCTCGACCAGGTGTGATCAGGCGGTCCGCACCGCCCGGATGATCTTGCGGCGCAGGACCACTCGGCGGATGCCGTCGTTGCCGATCCGCACCCGGTCCAGCTCCCAGCCGCCGTGCTCGGCACGCTCGACGAGCAGCTTGGCGACGACGCCGCGGCTCAGCTCGCGGGAGAACGCCACCTGGGCGAACTCCCACTCCACTCCGGGACGGGGCGGTCTGCGATCGGCTCTCATCGGCCCTCCCTGCCAGCGGCGAGCGTCAGTCGGCGCTCACGTCGTCCAGTGCCGCCACGATCTCGGGCGGCAGGGTGAGGTCCTCGACGCTGAGGGCGGTCCGCAGCTGGGCGGCGGTCCGCGCTCCCACGATAGGCGCGGTCACCCCGGGCCGGTCGCGGACCCACGCCAGGGCCACCTGGACCGGTGAGAGGTCCAGGCCCTCGGCGGCGCGGCAGACGGCCTCGACGACCGCCATGGTCCGCTCGTCGTCGAGGTAGGGCTGGACGAACCGGGAGAACTGGCTGGTGGCCGCCCGGGAGTCCGCCGGCGTGCCGGTGCGGTACTTGCCGGTCAGGACGCCGCGCCCGAGCGGGGACCACGGCAGGACGCCGAGGCCGGTGGCGGCCGCGGCCGGCAGCACCTCGTGCTCGACGGCCCGGTTGACCAGCGAGTACTCCACCTGGGTCGAGGCCAGCGCCACCCGACCCGGCACGGCCGCCTGCCAGGTGGCCGCCTGGGCGGTCTGCCAGCCGGTGTAGTTGGAGATGCCGACGTACGTCGTCCGGCCGCTGCTCACCGCGAGGTCGAGCGCGCTGAGGGTCTCCTCGACCGGGGTGCGCGGGTCCCAGGTGTGCACCTGCCACAGGTCGACGTGGTCGACGCCCAGCCGACGCAGCGAGGCGTCGAGGGTGGAGAGCAACGCCCCGCGGGAGGCGTCGACGTGGGTGCGTCCGTCGCGGGCGCTGATGGCCGCCTTGGTCGCGACCACGAGCTCGTCGCGGTGCGCGACGTCGCCCAGCAGGGAGCCGAGCAGCTCCTCCGAGCGGCCCTCGGCGTACGCCGCCGCCGTGTCCACCAGGGTCCCGCCGGCCTCCACGAAGGCGATCAGCTGGTCGCGGGCCTCGTGCTCGTCGGTGTCACGGCCCCAGGTCATCGTCCCGAGCCCCAGTCGGGAGACCCGCAGCCCGGTGCTGCCGACGGATCGCTGCTGCATGGGCGGAAACCTATCGGGACCGCTGGCTCGTGCCGCCGACGGCTCGCCGGAGGCACCCCCTAGGCTTGCTGTCCGTGCTCGACCTCCTCAAGGCCGTCGTGCTCGGGACCCTGCAGGGACTCACCGAGTTCCTGCCGATCTCCAGCAGCGCCCACCTGCGCATCTATCCCGAGCTGTTCGGCTGGGGCGACCCGGGCGCGGCGTTCACCGCCGTCGTCCAGATCGGCACCGAGCTCGCGGTGCTCATCTACTTCCGCGAGGACATCTGGCGCATCGGCAGCACCTGGGTGCGCTCGCTG